>Ga0182024_10000816_pt1 | contig 81605 bp, 64 predicted proteins | sample P32metaG_FD_120480 | JGI IMG/M metagenome (GOLD analysis project Ga0182024, IMG submission 120480) | Permafrost microbial communities from Stordalen Mire, Sweden - P3-2 metaG (Illumina Assembly) | ecosystem: Environmental > Terrestrial > Soil > Wetlands > Permafrost | place: Sweden: Stordalen...
CGTGCAGCAGACCGATCCCACTACGCTCATTCACATCGTCTTGCGGGGCGGACTCAGCGTCGGCACTAAACTGGCGCCGACCGGGGCGGCGATGCCGGCTTTCGCTTGGGTATTGACAAACGACCAAGTGGCCGCGCTCGTAACTTATATCCGCAATTCGTGGGGCAATGCCGCATCCACCGTGAGCGCCGACACTGTCGCAAAAGAACGCGCCGCGCTGGTCGAGCGCAGCGACTGAGGAGCGCCGCGATTATCTCTACGCGAAGTAAGCGAGCCAGATAATCACGAACACAATAACGATCGCGGCAATGCTGAAGCCAAGCACGTAACGCACGTTATGCCCGGTGACCCCTTGTCTCGCTTGCTGGGTCGGCACGACGGGATGCGGCTCGACCGGCTGGCGGTCGGACGGAGAGCTCATGGTGCGATTCTCCTGGTTTGACATGGAGTCATGGCGAAATGGCAAGCAGGAAACCATCGATCCTACTCGCCATCCGCGTTTCTTCGATTCGCGCGATTACGGCTGAGTTTTCAGCCAATCGTCTACATCCTTACGGACTTTATCCTTGGCGAGGCCGTAACGCTCCTGGATTCTACCTTCCAGCTGATCGCGCTGTCCGTTCACCTGCGTAAGATCGTCGTCGGTGAGCTGGCCCCACTTCTCCTTGATCTTGCCCTTGGTCTGTTTTCAGTTTCCTTCAACACGGTTCCAATCCATCGTTCGCTCCGGATTTATGGCTGTCGGCAAGCAAACGTCCGCTATCCGACGAAAGTTCCTCGCACGCGTGCAAAGGGCCATTTGCTGCAAATCCCGGCAATCAATGTCGGAACGCGAACGTCGCATCCGAGTTGGGGCAGCAGTGCATTGATCGAACGGGAACGCGGTTTGCCGGTGCAAAGCGCCGTCCCTCGATTTTTTGAGGGGAAATAGGAGACACATGATGAGAAAGCTATTGCTAACGACGGTCGCCGCGGCAGCCCTCGTGGGAGTTGCCGGCTTGGCGTCGGCGCAAACCACACAGGCGCCGGCCGGCGGCAACGCCACCAAATCGGAAAGCACCGAACACCAGTCCCCGGGCGCCATGGGCGGCGCGCTTAAGGGCAATATCAACGGTCCCGGCGCCGCCAAATCGGCGCAAACGCCGGCCCAAGGCGCCAAGCCCGACCAGCGCCTTGGCCAGGATCAGGAAAAGCAAACGACGCCCCAACGCGGCGCCCAGGAAGAAAAGCCTGGAGTGCAGGAGCAGCGCGGCGCGCAAGAAGAAAAATCCGGCACGCAGGAGCAGCGCGGTGCCCAAGAAGAAAAGCCCGGCACTCAACAGCAGCGGGGCGCGCAAGAAGAAAAGCCCGGTACGCAACAGCAGCGTGGTGCGCAGGAAGACAACACTAAATCGGGCGCCAATGCCAACGAGCACAACGCCAGCAAAGCCAACGGCTCACGCGGCGCTTCCGTTCAGCTGTCGCAAACGCAGCGCACCAAGATCCAGGCCGTCATCGGCCATAGCTCCACAGCGCGCGTGACGAATGTCAACTTCAACGTGGCAGTCGGCGTTGCGATACCGCGCACCGTTCACGTCGAAGTCGTGCCTGAAGATATCGTGGAAGTCGTGCCGCAATTCGAAGGCTTTGATTATATCATCGTCGGCGACAACATCCTGATCATCGATCCGGATACGTTAGAAATCGTCGATATCATTCCGGCCTAACCTATAGACCGGCCAAGGACGGCCTGCGTCGGCAATCCGACGCAGGCCGTACTGCGTCATTTCGCGGCGCGCGCCGCCGGAACCATCACACGCAACTGGCGTTAGGGGACTGGACTTTGCCGGGGCGAACGCCTCGCCGGGACTTTAGTTTTTTCGGGCAACCTTGGTGAGGAGGGCGGCATATGCCGCACTTGTTCCGGCCCTATGCCGACACCGTCGCCCGCAGCATCCTCCTCGCCATTCTGGTCGTGCCGTTCCTGGCCCTCGGCGCCGGCTATTGGCTATCGGCCTCGCCTTACGAAACCGACCAAACGCTCACCCTCGATCAACCGGTGCCGTTCAGTCACCAGCACCACGTCGGCGGGTTGGGGCTCGATTGCCGCTATTGCCACGCCGCGGTCGAAACGTCGCCGGTTGCCAGCCTGCCGCCGACGCACACTTGCATGACCTGCCACTCGCAGCTTTACACCCAGACCGCGATGCTGGCGCCGGTGCGCGAAAGCCTCGCCGACAACGAGCCGATCCGCTGGAACAAAGTGAACCGGCTACCCGATTACGTTTATTTCGATCACTCGATCCACATCGCCAAAGGCGTCGGCTGCACCACCTGTCACGGTCCGGTCGCCACCATGCCGCTGATGCGGCAGGCGGCGCCGCTGACCATGGGCTGGTGTCTGGATTGCCATCGCGATCCGGCGCCGTTTCTGCGGCCGGCTTCCGAAGTGTTCGATCCGGACTGGCACGCGCCGCCCGACCAGGCCGAGCGCGGCGTGATCTTGGCCCATCAGAATCTCGACAACAAACATCTTACCGATTGCTCGGTCTGCCACCGATGAACGATCATTTGCGTCTCGATCAAGAAAGAATGCGGCAACTGCCCGGCGGCGTCGATCGGCGCGCGGCTCTAAAGCTTTTCGTCAGCGGGGCGGCGCTGGCGCTTGCCTCGTGCGGCCGGCCGGCCGAGAAGATCGTGCCCTATGTGGACATCCCCCCGGGCGAGACGCCGGGACTGCCGCTACGCTTTGCCACCGCGCTGCCGCTCAACGGCTATGGCCGCGGCGTCATCGTGACGTCCGTCGAAGGCCGGCCGATAAAGATCGAGGGCAATCCGCGGCACCCGGCAAGCGTCGGCTCGACCGACGTCTTTGCCGAAGCGACGGTGCTGTCGCTCTACGATCCCGACCGCGCCAAAGCGCCCTATAGCGACGGCCGCATCCAGTCCTGGACGGCATTCGAGGCGGCGCTGCAGCCGCGGCTCGCTCAGGCCCGGGCGAAGCAAGGCGCCGGACTGGCGCTGCTCACAGGGCGCGTCACGTCGCCGACCTTGTCCGCGCAAATCGCGGCACTGACGAAATCGCTGCCGCAAGCGAAGTGGTACGGCTACGAGCCGGTCGAGGACGACGCGGCCCGCATCGGCGCGATATTGGTTTTCGGCCGCCCGGCAACGGCGCTGCCGCGCTTTGGCGACGCGCGGGTGTTGCTGACCCTCGATGCCGATCCGCTCGGCGCCGGACCGGCGCAAATTCGTTTTGCCCGCGACATTATCGGCGCGCGGCAATCGCATGTGCCGGAGCAATCGCTGCGTCTTTACGCCGTCGAACCGGCCTGGACCCCGACCGGAGCGCTCGCCGACCACCGCCTGGCGCTGCAGCCGGGACTGATCGGCAATGTCGCCTTGGAAATCGCACGCGCGCTGGGTGCTTCCGTACCGCAGCTGGTCGGGCCGCCGGAGGCCGAGCGGTTCGCCAAAGCGGTTGCCGCCGATCTCATGGCACAGCGCGGCGCGGCTCTGGTGCTGGCCGGCCCGCGCCAGCCGCCGCAAGTGCACGCGCTGTGCCATTGGATCAACAATGAGCTCGCCGCGCCGGTCGATTTCATCGCGCCGGTCGATCCACTGAATGCCGGCAACACCGAATCGCTGCGCGGCCTCGTCGCCGACGCCCGCGGCGGGCACATCGAGACGCTAATCGTGATCGGCGCAAACCCGCTCTATGATGCGCCGGGCGAACTCGCGCTGGCCGATATCATTGCCGCGACGCCCTTCACCGCGCATCTTGGAGCGTATCGCGACGAGACCGCGGCACACTGCACCTGGCACCTGCCGTTGACGCATGTGCTGGAGGGCTGGTCGGACATCCGCGCCTTCGACGGCACCGCGAGCATCATCCAGCCGCTGATCCGCCCGCTCTACGACACCCGCGCGGCGCATCAAATGCTGGCGCTCCTCAACACCGCCGGCGGCTCTTCAACCTACGACATGGTCCGCAGCCAGTGGCAGCAGAACAACCCGGCCGGCGGCAGCTTCGACGAGTGGTGGCGGCAGACACTGCAAGACGGCGTGATTGCCGACACCGCATCGGCAAAGGTCTCGCTGCCCGAACCGCGGCTGCCGCAAATCGGGCCGGTGAGCGACGGCAAGGGCTTCACGTTGACGCTCGCGCCCGATCCGAGCGTGTTCGACGGCAGCTTCGCCAATAATGCGTGGCTGCAGGAATGCCCAAAGCCGTTCACCAAACAGGTCTGGGGCAACGCGCTGCATGTCGCCGCAAGTGACGCACAGCAGCTCGGCCTTGTCGATGGCGACGTGCTGCGGCTGACCGCCGGCCGGATCGTCCTTGAGGCCCCGGTCCTGGTCCGCCAGGGACAGGCGCCGCGCACCATCGCCGCTACGCTCGGCTACGGCCGTACGGCGGCGGGCAGCATGGGCAGCGATGTCGGTTTCGACGTGTATCGCATGCGCTCGGCGGATTCGCCGTGGTCGATCGCCGATGTCAGCGTCAGCCGGACCGGCGCCAATCAGAATCTCTTGCTCACGCAGCATTTCTTCCAGCTCGAGGGCGAAGCCAAGGATTTACAGCCGCGGTTTACGCTTGCCGATTTGAGCAAGCCCGACTTGGGATTGAGCAAGCCGGGCGCCAATCCGCCGACGCTTTACCCGCCGCAGCAAAACGATACTTACGAATGGGCGATGGTGATCGACAGCTCGGCCTGCATCGGCTGCAACGCCTGCGTCGTCGCATGTCAGGCCGAGAATAATGTACCGATCGTCGGGCCGGACCAGATCGCCGTCGGGCGCGACATGCATTGGCTGCGGATCGACGATTACATCGTCGACGGCAAGCCGGGTTTCTCGCCGGTGCCCTGCATGCATTGCGAGCATGCACCCTGCGAGCCGGTCTGCCCGGTGGCGGCGTCGGTCCACGACAGCGAGGGGCTGAATCTGCAAGTCTACAATCGCTGCGTCGGCACCCGGTTTTGCCAATCGAACTGTCCGTACAAAGTGCGGCGCTTTAATTTCTTCGGCTACGCCGATGGCGAGGAATACAAATCGTTCGGCGACGACATCGTCAAAGCGGTGTTCAACCCGGACGTCACGGTGCGCGGCCGCGGCGTCATGGAAAAATGCACCTACTGCATCCAGCGCATCAGCCGGGCGCGGCGCGGCGCCGAGAAAGAACATCGCACCATCCGCGACGGCGAGGTCGTCACCGCCTGCCAAGCCGCCTGCCCGACGCGCGCCATCAACTTCGGCGATTTGTCCGACGCCGGTTCGCGAATCAATGCGCTGCGCGCGGAGCCGCATGCTTACGCGCTCCTCGGCGAACTCGGCACGCGCCCGCGCACCACTTACCTCGCCCGGCTGCAAAATCCCAATCCGGATTTTGGGAGCGATCAGTCATGAGCGTTGCCGCCATCCGCAGCGAGCCGATACCGCCCGAAGCGGTACGCTGGACGCTGCCGGAGGCGCGCAGTCTCGGCGCGGTGAATGCGATCGTCACGGCGCCGCTCTACGAGCGCGAACTATGGACGTGGCGGGCGTGGTGGATCGGTTTCGCGGTAAGCGGCGCGCTGACGCTCATGTTCCTCGTCGGCGTGACCGTGGTGTTGATACGTGGCGTCGGCGTCTGGGGCGTCAACACCACCGTGGTGTGGGGCACCGCGATCGCCGATTATGTGTGGTGGATCGGTATCGGCAATGCCGGCACGCTGATCTCGGCGATGCTGCTGCTGATGCGGCAGAAGTGGCGCGCATCGACCAACCGGTTCGCGGAGGCGATGACGCTGTTCGCCGCGGCCATCGCCGGCATTTTCCCGATCATCCATATGGGACGGCCGATGTATTTCTATTGGCTGACCCCCTACCCCAACACGATGGCGCTGTGGCCGCAGTGGCGCAGCGCGCTGATCTGGGATTTCTGGGCGATCCTAAGCTACATCCTGTTCTCGATCATCTTCTGGTATGTCGGACTCATTCCCGATCTCGCCACCTTGCGCGACCGCGCGCGGAGCAAATTCGCGGCGATGGTATATGGCGCTTTTGCGCTCGGCTGGCGCGGCTCGGCGCGACATTGGCACGCCTATGAGAGGCTGCATCTGGCGCTCGCTTGTCTCGGTGTGCCGCTGGTCGTGTCGCTGCACAGTGTCGTCGGCATGGATTTCGCCGCGAGCCTGATGCCCGGCTGGCAAGAAACGATTTTCCCGCCCTATTTCGTGGTCGGCGCGATGTATTCCGGTTTCGCCATGGTGGTGTGCCTCGCCGCTCTGGTGCGCTGGGGCTTTCGCATGGAGGGCCTGATTACGCTCGCGCATTTCGACGTCATGGCCAAAGTCATGTTGGCCGCGGCGATCATCATGGGGCTGTCTTATGCCACCGAATGGTTCAACGCCTGGTATGGCGGCGACCATGCCGAGCGCGGCCTCGTCGTTTTTGAATTCACCGGCGCCTATGCGCCGCTGTTCTGGACGCTTATCCTCTGTAACGTCGTCATCCCGCAAGCGTTCTGGCTCGGCGCGGTGCGCAACAGCGTCATCGCCGTTTTTGCCATCGCCGTCGCCATCAATATCGGGATGTGGTGCGAACGCATCCTGATCGTCTGGAACACGCTTTCGCACGATTATTCGGTGAGCATGTGGCGGCTGTTCATCCCCACGGTGTGGGACTGGGTGACAACGTTCGGTTCGCTCGGTCTCTTCGCGCTGATGTATCTCGTCTTCGTGCGTCTCGTCCCTGTGGTGTCGATGCATGAGGTGCGCAAGCTGGTCGACGAAGAGGCGACGTCATGACCGCGCTCCTGCTCGCCGAATTTGCCGATTCCACGCGGTTTGTCGAAGCGGCGCGGCGGGCGCACGGCGCGCATTACCGTCTCGTCGATGCCTTCACGCCGTTTCCCGTCGACGGCATGCACGAGCTGCTCGACCAGCGAAAGAGTCATATCCGCGTCGCCATGTTCGTTGGCGGCATTGGCATGGCGGTGGCTGCCTACGCCTTGGAGTATTATTCCGCGGTCATCAATTTCCCCTACAACAGCGGCGGCCGGCCGCTCGACGCCTGGCCCGCTTTCATGCTGGTGCCATTCGCCACCGGCATCCTGGTCGCGGCGATCGCCGGTTTTGCCGCTTTGCTGCTCGAATGCGGCTTGCCGCGGCTGCATCACGCCTTGTTCGCGGTCGAGGGCTTTGAGCGGGCGAGTCAGGACCGTTTCATCCTGGCCCTGGAACGCCCGGCCAATAACGACGAGGTGCGCCGGGCGCTCGATTTCTTTCGTGGCGCCGGCGCCACGGCCTTGCGCGAGGTCGACGCATGACGCGCCGTCTCGCCTTAGTCGCCGCGCTCGCCGCCGTGGGCGTTACGCTCACGGCCTGCGATCTCAGCATGACGCAGCAGCGCAAGCTCAAGACCTATGCGCCGACAGCGCTGTGGCCGGACGGAACGTCGGCGCGGCCGCTGCCGGCGGATGTGGTGGCGCAGGGCGACGTTGCGCGCGCTGCCGAGGCAAAAACGCCGCCGCCGGTCACGCCAGCACTGTTGGCGCGCGGCCAGGAGCGTTTCGGCATTTTCTGCGCGCCGTGTCATGGGCTCGCCGGTGACGGCGACGGCATCATCGTCGCGCACGGTTTTCCGGCGCCGCCGTCCTATCACATCGACCGCCTCCTCGCCGCAGAGGCGCAGCATTTCTACGACGTGATGACGAAGGGCTACGGCGTGATGTTCTCCTATGCCGACCGCGTCGACCCACACGACCGCTGGGCGATTGCCGCGTATATCCGTGCGCTGCAGCTGTCGCGCCGCGCCACCGTCGCCGAAGTGCCGGACGCCGCGGAGCATATCCGATGAACGGACGCGATCATCGCCGCATCGATGTGCGCAACGCCGCCTTGGTCGGTGCCGCTTGGGCGGCCGTCCTGCTGATCGCCGCCGCCTTGCTCGAGCCCAAGGCGGCGGCGGCCGGATGGCTGGTTGGCTTCGCGTTCTGGGTGCAGATCCTGGTCGGCAGCCTCAGCCTCATCATGATTCACCGGCTGACCGGCGGTCATTGGGGCGAGGTTGCCGCGCCGGTGATCGAACCGGCATCGGCCGCGGTGCCGCTTCTTCTCGTTCTGGCCATTCCCCTCTTCATCTCGATTCCGACGCTCTATCCCTGGCCCCACCACCCGGCTTCGATCAAAACCGACGTGCTGTCCTATTATCTGAATGTGCCGTCGTTCATCGTCCGCACCCTGCTGGCATTGATCGGATGGTCGGCACTGGCGCTGTTCCTGCCGCGGATCAACGGCCGATCCGGCCGCTTTCTTGCGGCGCATGGTCTCGTGTTCCACGCGCTGATTCTCTCGTTCGTCTCCATCGATTGGTATTTGTCGCTGGAAGCGCCTTTCACCTCCTCCTCGTTCGGCGCCAGCGTCGCCGTCACGTCGCTGATCGGCGCGCTGGCCTTCACCGCGCTGCTCGCGCCGATGCCCGACGATGACCCTGCCGTCGGCGATATCGGTGGCCTCCTTCTCGCGACCGTTCTCGGCATCACTTACATCGATTTCATGGCTGTGCTGGTGATCTGGTACGGCGACCTGCCGCATGAGGAAGTCTGGTTCGTCGAGCGCGACCGGTGGCCTTGGGACGCGATCGCCGCCGCAGCCTTCATCCTGACGTCCCTTATTCCCGTCTTCGCGCTCCTCCTGGCAAAAGTCCGCAATGCGCCGCGCCCGCTGCGCGCGGTCGGCGCTTGCGTGTTGATCGGCCTTTTTTGCTACGACGCCTATTTGATTGCGCCGGCGGGGGGCTGGCGGGCGCTCGTCACCGCGCTCGTTGCCGTCATCGGCATCGGGCTCGCTCTGCTCGGTCTGTTCATGAGCGGCGTCACCACGCTCTTGCCTGCGCGGGAGGCAGCCGATGTCCGCTGAAGAGCACATTCACTATGTGCCGGAGTCGGCCAGTGTCGACATCCGCATCGTGCTGTGGTCCGCCGTCGGCGCGCTTTTGTTGTTGTTCGGCGCCATCGGCGTGCTTTACGCCGTTTACGACCATGACGTCCCCGTCAAGACGGTGCCGCTGCCGAAGGAATTTCCGCAGCCGCGCGTCGTCACCCATCAGGCGGATATCGCGGAATTGCACCGGCTGGCCGCCGCGCAAACCCAACGCTTGGACACCTGGCGCTGGGCCAACGACCAGCACACGCTCGTTCAAATTCCGATCGACCAGGCGATAAAGCTCCTGGTGCAAAAAGGCGGCGATGCTTACGCGCCGCTATTGCCGCCGCAAGGCGTGCTAACGTCGCCGACGGCGGGCGCGCAGAATGCGGTTACGCCCTCTACGCCGGCGGCTTCAGGCAACCCGACGCCGGAGCGGCGACCATGACTTACGCGGGCTGCATCGCCGTCATGTCCACGATTGTTACCGCGGCGCTGACGCTGTCGACACCCGCATTGGCGAATTTCACCTCGGCGCAGCTTGCTGGCATTTCGGCCTCGCCGCCACCGCATGCGGTGCTGCCGCTCGCGCTTTCATTCGAAGACGATAAAGGGCGCCCTACGACGATCGGGAATGCGATCGATGGTGTGCCCGCCATTGTGATTTTCGCAGATTACACCTGCCGCACGCTGTGCGGACCGATCGTGGAATTCACCGCCGCCGGTCTCGCCAAAACCGGGCTGCGTCCCGGCGTCGACTATCGCCTGGTGGTGATCGGGATCAATCCGCGCGACGGCATCGACACCGCCCAGGCGATGCGGGCGCAACATATCGGCCCGAACGATCCGGTCGGCCGCGCCGCAATCTTCTTGAGCGGCGGCGATGCCGACATTCGCGCCGCCACGCAAGCGGTCGGCCTCCATTACGCTTACGATGCCGAGCACGATCAGTACGCGCATCCGGCGGCCGCTTATGTCGTCGATTCTACCGGCCGCGTCCGTCGCGTCATGTCGCCGATCGGGCTCGACGGCGGCGATCTGCGGCTTGCCATTATCGATGCCGGCAGCGGTGCCGTCGGCAGTTTCGCCGATCAGCTGCATCTTCTTTGCTACGGCTTCGATCCCGCCCAGGGCATCTATACCGAGCGCATCACCACCATGCTCGGCTATGCCGCCGGCGCGACGCTCGTCATCCTGGCCGCCGGCATCTTCGGCATGGTCGTCCGTCAGCGGCGGAGGACGGCGACATGAATATTTCCCAGTTCAACACCGAAGCCTCCGACTACGCGACGAAGGTCGATCACCTGTTCTATCTGGAATCGATCATCTCGGGCCTCGTCGTGCTGCTGGTCAGCGGGCTGATCATCGTCTTCTTCGCGCTGTATTACCGCGGCTCGCGCATGCCGCGCGGCGAGGTTCCGGAGCGCAAAAGTCGCGAGATCGAGATCGGCTGGACAGTAGCAACGCTGTTCAGCTTCCTTTTTATATTCTGGTGGGCGGCGTCGGACCAGCTCACCGCGCTGGCGCCGCCGAAGGACGCGCTCGAAATCCATGTCGTCGCCAAGCAATGGATGTGGCGTTTCCAGCATCCGAGCGGCGCGCGCGAGATCGACGAGTTGCACGTGCCGGCACATACCGATGTGCGGCTGGCGATGACGTCGCAAGACGTCATTCACGATCTTTATCTGCCGGCGCTGCGGCTCAAGCAGGACATCTTGCCCGATCGCTATACCTACGAATGGTTCAACGCCACCAAGACCGGGATCTTCCATTTCACCTGTGCGGAGTTTTGCGGCACCGATCATTCGATCATGGCGGGCTCGCTGGTGATCATGACGCCGGAAGACTATGCGCGCTGGACCGCCGCGCAGCCGGAAGGCGACGATCTCGCCCATCAGGGCAAGGCACTGTTCCTTTCGCTCGGCTGCTCGGGATGCCACACGCCGGGATCCTCGGTGCATGCGCCCGATCTGAATGGCGTTTACGGCCACGTCGTGCATCTGAGTGACGGCAGCACGCGGACCGCCGATGAGGCCTACTTGCGGGATTGCATGCTGCTGCCGGACTCGACCCGCGTCGCCGGCTTTCCGCCGATCATGCCAAATTTCACCGGTGCGGTCGACGAAGGCCAGATCGTCGAGCTGGTCGCCTACATCAAATCCTTGAGCACGGATCAGGATGCGGGAGCGCAGGACCAATCGCCGGGAGGCCAGCAATGACCGACATAACACTGCCATTCGTGCCCCCGCTCGATGCCGGCGGCGAGAGCTATCTCGATGAAGGCCACACCATCCTGTCGTGGCTGACCACGACCGACCATAAGCGCATCGCCATCCTCTACGCGCTGTCGATCACGGTGTTCTTCTTCATCGGCGGCGTCGCCATCGGCTTGGTGCGGCTGGAACTGATCAGCCCGACCGGGCTGTTCCTGACCTCCGACGAATATAATCGCCTGTTCACGATCCACGGCATCATCATGGTCTGGTTCTTTCTGGTGCCGTCGATTCCCGCCACCATGGGCAACTTCATATTGCCGATGATGATCGGCGCGCCGGACGTCGCATTCCCGCGGCTCAATCTGATGTCGTGGTATCTCTATGTCGGCGGCGCCGCTTTTACCATCTATGTCTTGTTCTCGGGCGGCGTCGACACCGGCTGGACGTTCTATCCGCCGTTCTCGTCGGATTATTCGCACTCGAACGTGATCGGGGCCGCGGCCGGCGTCTTTATCGTCGGTTTTTCGTCGATCGCGACCGGCGTGAATTTTCTCGCCACCATCCACATGCTGCGCTGCCCCGGTATGACCTGGCTGCGGCTGCCGCTGTTCGCCTGGTCGATGTACGTGGTCTCGATGGTCATGGTGCTGGCGACGCCGGTGCTGGGGATGTCGCTCTTGCTGATTTCAGCGCAGCGCCTTTTCGGCCTGCCGATCTTCGATCCTAGTGCCGGCGGCGATCCGCTGCTATTCCAGCATTTGTTCTGGTTCTACAGTCATCCTGCCGTCTACATCATGATCTTGCCGGCGATGGGCGTGGTCTCCGAAGTTTTCACCTGCTTCGCGCGACGGCGCCTTTTTGGCTACGGCTTCATGGTGTTCGCGCTGATCATGATCGGCGTGGTCGGCTTCATGGTCTGGGGCCATCACATGTTCGTCGCCGGCCAATCGCCGCTGGCCAATCTGGTGTTCTCGTTCCTGTCGTTCATCGTCGCGGTACCGTCCGCCATCAAAGTGTTCAACTGGACGGCAACACTCTACCGCGGCCATATCGGCTTCGAGGCGCCGATGATCTACGCGCTCGGCTTTCTCGGCCTTTTCACTATCGGCGGGCTGACCGGACTGTTCCTCGCCTCGGTGCCGATCGACATCGCAGCCACGGATTCCTATTTCGTCGTCGCGCATTTCCACACCATCATGGTCGGCGGTACGGTGTCCGCGTTCATGGCTGGCATCCACTATTGGTGGCCAAAGGTGACGGGGAAGCTGTACAACGAATTCTGGGCACAGTTTGCCGCCATCACCATGTTCCTCGGCTTCAACGTGACGTTTCTGCCACAGTTCGTGATGGGCTGGCTCGGCATGCCGCGCCGCTATCATTATTACCCGGACGTCTTTCAGATCTGGCACATCCTCTCCAGCGGAGGCGCGGTGATCCTGGGGGCCGCCTATTTGATGCCGCTGGTCTATTTGACCTGGTCGCTGTTCTACGGCGAGAAGTCGCCGGACAATCCCTGGCACGCCACCGGCCTGGAATGGCAGACGCCGTCGCCGCCGCCAAAATCGAATTTTCTGCGTCCACCGCGGATCGACGCCGATCCTTACGATTATCACGACTTCGGCCGCGCCGCGGAAACCGGCGACGAATCGCGAGCCCGCCCGCAAGGTGACGCGTCATGACCGAGACCGCCGGCGCATTGCGCGAACCGTGGCCTGACCTGCGGCTGCAACGTGAAGGCGTCGGGCTCGGCATGTGGATATTTTTGGCGAGCGAGGTGCTGTTCTTCGGTTCATTGTTCTGCGGCTACGCGGTCTATCGCACTTTCAACGTCGAGGCCTTTCGCATCGCCGGCGCGCACACGGAGATTGTCTATGGCTCGATCAATACCGTGCTGTTGCTGACCTCAAGCTTGACCATGACCATTGCGCTGCGCGCCGCCACGGCGGAATTGCGCAACCTGACTTTGTATTGCCTCGCCGCCACCGCGGCACTTGGCGCCGCATTCGTCCTTTGCAAGGGTCTCGAATATCACGAAGACCTGAAGCAGCATTTGTTCCCGGGGCTGCATTTTCCATTGTCGCCGCCGGCGACGCAGATGTTCTGGGGCTTTTATTGGATCATGACTGGAATTCACGCCGTGCACCTTACCGGCGGCATCGTGGTGGTGCTGGTGGTGTTCACCTTATTCAAGCGGCGTGTCATTCCGGTGCAAGGCTCGACCATGGAGGGCGTGGCCATCTATTGGCATTTCGTCGATTCGGTCTGGCTGGTGCTTTATCCCCTGCTCTATTTGGCGGGTCGCCCATGAGCCAGAACGAAACAGAGGATCGGCAACGCAGCTCAGCGCTCGCTTGGCGGCTGTGGAAGGGTCCCGGCCTGACCTGGCTGGCGCTAGTTGCGCTGTTCGCCGTGAGCCTCGGCTCGGCCTATCTGCCGCTCGGCGCGGGCAATCTGGCGCTCAATTTGTTGATTGCGATCATCATGATTGGGCTTTTGGTGATCTTCCTGATGGATCTGAAGAATGCCAAGACGATCATACGGGTCGTTGCCGCCGCCGGCCTGTTCTGGACGATTTTCATGTTCGCGCTGATCTTCAACGACTATTTGTCGCGGACCTATTAGAGTGCGCATCCGGCATGGCAAACGCGCGTGGTAAGGGCGGCGGCAACGCCTATGCGCAGGTGATGAAAGAGATCTAAACCGCCTTCTCTTCTCGCACCGGCAACTTGTTGCCGTGGATGAGATCGTGGATCGCGCTCAGTTTTTCGACGACCGGCGGCGACAGGATGAACGGATAGATATCCATCAGTCCCATGGTCCGGTTGAGGCTGTTGAGCGCATTGCTGAACGGAATCCAGGTCTCGATCAGCGGCATCGGATCGCGCACTGTGTAGGGATCGAAATCGACCTGGGCATCAAGCTCGCCCGGCCGCGCCAGCCGCGGATGCACGTACATGCCGAAGGCGCGCGCCATTTCCAGCGTATCGACGATGTGCAGGTAATGCGCCCAAGTCTCGGCGAAATCCTCCCACGGATGCGAGGTGGCATAGGCGCTGATAAAATTGTCCTGCCAGTTCGGCGGCGCACCGTTGGCGTAATAAGCTTGCAGCGCGGCGCCGTAATCCTCCCTCTCGTCGCCGAAAATCTTGCGGCAATCCTCGACGAGGCCACCGTCGCGCACCAGCAGATCCCAAAAATAATGGCCGACTTCGTGGCGGAAGTGGCCGAGCAGCGTGCGGTACGGCTCGTGCATGGTGGTGCGTCGCTTCTCGCGCTCGGCGTCGTCGGCCTCTTCGAGCGCTAGCGTGATCAGCCCGTTGTCATGCCCCGTCATCACCCGTGGGCCGCCGACATGCGGGGGGCTTGCCAGGAAATCGAACGCCAAGCGCTCGCCGCCATTCTCGTTGCGCTCGTCAAGCGGCAGATTGAGCTTCATCAGCGTGTAGAACAGCCGATGCTTCGCGACCTCGATCTTTTGCCAGGCGATGAGATTTTCCTGGACGCCGGTGTCGGGGATGGTGCGATTATGCCGGCAAGCCGTGCAATAGGCGTCGGGCGAGCCGGCCTCGATCATCCAATTGCAGACGTTGAATTCGGCATTGGCGCAGAAACGGTACACCTTCTTGTCGACCGCCAACGTGCGCCAGGCGTCGCCTTTTTGCTCCAGCGCCGACAGGTTCATAATGTCGGGAATGAAACCGAGCCGGTGGGAGCATCTCTCGCACACGGTGTTCTCAAAGTAGAGCAACTGCTCGCAATGCTGGCATTTAAAAAGCTTCATGTGAGTTTTCGATTTCGCGCGCCGGCGTGAAAGTCGTCATGAACTACGCCGCTCGATGCGAATCGTTCCTTCCGCCCGGCTACATTAAGAGGCTACGGCAAAAAAATCCCCCGGCCGTAAGCGAGGGATTTCACATCCTTTCGATCGTACGTCAGTGGAGTCCCTGGTAAGGATTTTCCCTGAAAAGCCAATGCACTAGCGGCTCCTTTGTTCTTTTCAAATATGTCCCAGGAACCGGCACGTTCCCTGGAACAACGATCGTCAGCGCACGCGTTAGCAGGCCAACGCGGTTTTCATACCATCGGCAAGCGCATCCGCTAATGCCGGTTCGAATCGAGAACTTGCTTTCCGAGAACTTGCTTTCGATGCAGAGGCAGCCCGCTCAATCGGTTCGACAAGGTTTCGTTCCGTCGCGGAATAATTTTTGCGCGCGCGGAGCCAAATTCATGACCAAACGTTGTTGGGTATGACAATTCACACTCTTGGAGGCTACACACAATGAAAATGCTAGTTGCCCTATCCACCGGCGCGCTCCTGATGTCCACTGCGGCTTTCGCCCAACCGATGGCCGCCGGCGGTTCCGGACTTATGACCAGTATTCCGTCGTCAAGCGTGACGGTCACCGACTGGTACAAGCAGGACGTCTACGATCCGTCCAACGCCAAGATCGGCGAAATCATGGACGTGCTGGTCGCTAAAGACGGGCAGGTCCAGGCCGCGATCGTCGGCGTCGGCGGTTTTCTCGGCGCCGGCGAGAAGGACGTCGCCGTCAGCTTCAACTCCATCAAGCAGACCATGAAGAACGACAAGGTCTATCTGACGTTGGATACCACCAAGGACGCGCTCAAGAAGGCGCCCGGTTTCAAATACGACAGCACCAAGACGACGTGGGTGCCCGACAAGTCGAACGACTAAGGCGCAAGCACGCCTATTTCGCGAGGAGCCCCGGGTGACGCCGGGGCTTTTTTGCTGCAATCAAATCAGCGGCCGCTGCGGAATTTCCTCGTCGAGAAATTGCCCGACACGCGCGAGCACGTGCGGATTGGTGAGCGTCAGCGTGCCATTGCTGGTGGTGAACATTCCCATGCGCCGCAACTTCGCCACGGTCTTATTGGTGTGAACGAGCGACTGACCCAGCGCATCTGCAATGTGCTGCTGCGTCAGGGGAAAGGCGAAACTGTTGTCGTTAACGAGGCCGAGCAGCTTGGCGCGCTTGTAGAGCGCAACGATCAGCGCGGCGACCCGCTCCACAGCGCTGCGCCGCCCGACGCTGGTGAGGTTTTCGTCGACAATGCTTTCTTCGCGGGCGCCGAGCCAAGTGACGTCGAAGGCGAGACCAGGCATGTCGCCGAACAGCGCCCAAACGTCGCGCCGCGGCAGTACGCAGAGCTGCACGTCGGTCAGCGCCTCGATGCCGTGCTGCGCCGCGTCGAACATGGCCGCCTGCAGACCGAGCAAATCCCCGGGCAGCAGGAAATTTAGAATCTGCCTTCGGCCGTCGGGCAGGGTCTTGAAGCGGAACGCCCAACCGGAATAAAGCGTGTAAAGCTCCGGGCTGTCCTCGCCGGCGTGAATGATTTCGGCGCCGGCGGGCAGCTTTACGTGCTGCCTCTTCAGCGCATCGATGGTGGCGAGTTCTTCCGCCGTGACCGGCTTGAACAATCCACAGGCGCGCAATTCACATTGGTAGCAACTGAGCTGCATCCCCACCCCACGCTCAAGCGGTTAATTTAATATGTTATGTAAGAGACCAAACATTACGCTCGTAAACAACGGTGAACACAGTAACAATCAATCCTTACGGAGCATCGGTTCCAAGGGAAAACGCGCCTCGGCGAGCAGAGTTCCACAGGTGGAATATGCGCGTTGCGTCTTTTGCTGTAGTCAGTTTCGAATCATCTACGATAATGTTCGCGATCGCCGCCAGGGTGCCCAAGCGTGGGGCCATCGCGGGCTTCGCTTTAACTCGGCTTTCATGCTCCGGATGAAGGCCAGTCACACCCAGGCGCGAATTGACCGAACCGAAATCCGAGCCAAAACCGCTGGCTCTGCTGAACCGGAGTCTTGTCGTCACCACGATGCTCGCGGCCCTGATCGTGGCCGCCGCATTTTGGCTCGGCGCGCGCAATAAAACCGATGACGACTGGGTGCGGCATTCGCTTGAAGTGCGCGCGCAGTTGGTGCGCGTTCTGAGCTTCGTGCAAAGCGCGGAAACCGGACAACGCGGCTATCTGCTGACAGGGCAAGATCTTTACCTCGGACCCTACCAGATGGCGCTCGGGCAATTGCCCGAAGTCCTGCAGCGCACGCAGGATCTGGTGAACGACAATCCGGAGCAGCTTAAAAATCTGGCCCAGCTTCGCCAGCTCATCAACGACAAGCTTTCTGAGCTGGGCTCTACAGTCGACGCTTACAAGGCCGGCCACAACGACACGGCGCTGGCCATCGTCAACAGCGACGATGGTTTCCGGCTGATGCAGGAAATCCGCGGCAGCATCGACACCATGCGGTCGGAGGAGGACCGGCTTTTAACAATGCGCCAGTCGGTCGCGGCGCGCTCCGGGATATTGCTGCAGGCCGGAGTCGCCATCGCCTTCCTGCTTATTGGCGGCGTCGGCATTTTGATTGCTCGGTTCACCCGTGACTCTTTCGCGGCACTTACCGCGACGCACGACCGGCTTGCGCTCGCTAACCGTCAGCTGCTCGATCAAGTGACGCGACGCGAAGCGGCCGAGAGTCAGCTGCGCCAGGCGCAAAAAATGGAGGCGCTCGGCCAGCTCACCGGGGGCATCGCTCACGACTTCAACAATATGCTGGGCGTCATCATGGGGGCGCTTGACCTGGTCAAGCGACGCATCGCCAAGGGCGACTACGCTGTCGAGCGTTTTCTCGATGCCGCCACCATCGCCAGCGAGCGCGCCGCGACACTGACGCGACGGCTGCTTGCCTTCGCACGGCAGCAGCCGTTGTCGCCGCAGCCGCTCGATGCCAACAAGATGATTGCCGCCATGTCGGATCTGCTGCATTCCACCTTGGGCGAGCACATCCAGATCGAGACGGTGACCGCGGCCGGCCTATGGACGGTCCTCGCCGATTCCCAGCAGCTCGAGAACGCCATCCTCAACATCGCGATCAATGGCCGCGACGCCATGCCCGACGGCGGCAAGCTCACGATCGAAACCGGCAACACCTCGCTCGACCAAGCCTATTGCGCGCAAAATCCGGAAGTCCAGCCGGGACAATTCGCCTTGATCGCCGTGACGGATACCGGCGTCGGCATGTCGGCCGACGTCGCGGCGCGCGTATTCGACCCGTTTTTCACCACCAAACCCACCGGCAAGGGCACCGGGCTCGGGCTGAGCCAGGTGTACGGCTTCGTCAAGCAGTCGAGCGGACACATCAAGATCTATAGCGAGCCGGGCTCCGGCACCACGGTGAAGATTTATCTGCCCCGCCTCATCGCCGACGCCAAAGATATCAAGCGTGCATCGTTCGAACCAATGCGGACCGGCAGCCGCAACGGGATCATCCTGGTGGTCGAGGACGACCCGCTGATGCGGCGGCTGGCAACCGAAGCGCTGCACGAACTCGGCTATACGGTGTTCGACTGCGACGGCGCCGCCAATGCGCTGGCGACGCTCGATCGCGTTACCGACGTGAAACTTCTGTTCACCGACGTCGTGATGCCGGACATCAACGGCAAAAAGCTTGCCGACGAGGCAGTACGCCGGCGGCCCGGACTGAAGGTTTTGTTCACGACCGGCTACACCCCCAATGCCGTGGTGCACGGCGGCGTGCTCGACACCGGCGTCAACTTCATTTCCAAGCCGTTCACCCTTGATCAGCTCGCCGCCAAGGTGCGTGCGGTATTGGACGCGTAACGGACGGACGGATCAGGCGCTCGCCGCCGATCGGGGCTCGTCGGCGGCCGCCGTGTGTCCGCCGCCGAGCAGAAAAACCTTCTGCAGCATATTGCGTTCGATGGGCTTTTGCAGGACAGGCACGCCGGTGAAACGGCTGTCGACACTGTCGGCGTCATAGCCGGTGACAAACACGAACGGCACGCCGCGTTTGCTCAAGATCTCGGCGACTGTATAGACCATGCCGTCGCCGAGATTGATGTCGAGCACGGCGGCGTCGAACTGGCTGTCGCGCGCCGCGGCCAAAGCCTCCGATGCCGTGCTGACGGGACCAATCACCTGGAAGCCGAATTCGGCCAGCGTTTCCTGGATCATCATGGCGACCAGGGCTTCGTCTTCGACCAGAAGTACGCGCGGCTTCTCGTTGCGTTTGAGGCCGATAACCGCGCCATTGGCTTGAGCGCCCTCGCGCAGAGCATGCAACGCTCGCGACTTCGTCAGCTCGCTGCGGGGTATAGAGAACTTGCAGCGCAGACCCTTTGGGTTCCAGTCGAATGCCGCCTTGCCGCCGAGCTGCTGCTCGATGCTGGCGACGATGACCTTGAGGCCGAAGCTGCGCGATGACGGCGAGGCGATGCCGGGGCCGCCATTTTCCGCCCAATTCAACGTCAGGGCGTCGCTTTGCAATTGCCAGTCGAGCGTAATCTTGCCGCTGGGGGAAGACAGCGCGCCGTGTTTGGCGGCGTTGGTGGCAAGCTCGTGCAGCGCCAGTGCCAGTCCTTGCGCGGTCGCCGGCTGCAGCGAGATGTCAGGCCCGCGGATCGTGATTTTGTCGCCGCCGCGATAGGGCGCGAGTTCCTCGGTGACCAAAGTCGCCAGATCGGCGCCGTGCCAGCGCGAATCCGACAACAACGTGTGCGCGCGCGCCAACGCCTTGATGCGGCCCTCGATCGCCTGCACATACTCGTCGACGGTTTTGGCGCGGGTGAGCCGGATGATCGATTGGATCACCGCAAGCGCGTTGCGGGCGCGATGATCGACCTCGCGCGCCAGCAACACCTGACGCTCCTCGGCTTCCTTGCGTTTGGAGATGTCGAGCGCGGTGCCGATGATGCGCACGCATTTTCCGTCGGCGTCGAAAACGGCGCGGCCCTTGGCCGCGACCCAGCGAATAACGCCGTCTTCTTTGCCGACGGTGCGATACTCGACATCGTAAAGCGCACGTTTTTGCGGATCGCAGGCCCCGGCAAAGGCCACAATGGTTGCCTCCTTATCGTCGGGATGCACACCGTCATAGAAATCCGCCATGCTCACAGGAACGTCCGGCGAGATTCCGAACATGGCCTTGACGCGCGGCGGCCAGAACAGCGTGTCGGTAACGTTATCGACGTCCCACAAGCCGATTTCGGCCGCCTCGGTCGCCAGCCGCAATTGCTGCTCGCTTTCGAGCAGCCGCGCGTTGGAGGCCTGCAATTCGGCGGTACGCTCGGTGACATGGCGTTCGAGCGTCGAGTTGAGCCGTTCAAGCTCGCGCGTCTTGCGGAATAATTCGGCGAACACCCGCACCTTGGCGCGCAGCACTTCCGGCACGACCGGAACCGGCACGTAATCGACCGCACCCATCTCGTAGCCGCGCAGGCGATCGACATCGGTCAGATGAATAGCCGAGATGAAGATGATTGCTGTCTTGCGGAACCGTGGGTGCTCGCGGATCATGGCCGCCAATTGAAACCCGTCGAGTTCCGGCATGCACACGTCGATGAGTACGACAGCGACATCGTTCTTGAGCAGGAACTGCAAGGCCTCGCGCGCCGAAGGTTTTGACCAGATTCTCATCGAGGTCGCCGAGGATCACCTCGTAGGCCAAAAGCTTATCGGGCTGATCGTCAACCAGCAGAACGTTGACTTTTTCGGCCATAACGGTTTGGTTCATCTTGCTTTGCCTAGCGATGCAGCCACATCCGCAGCGCGGACAAAAGCTGTTCGGTGTTGACCGGCTTGGCGAGGTAATCCGAGGCGCCAGCCTGCAGACATTTCTCGCGGTCGCCCTTCATCGCCTTGGCGGTCAAAGCGATGATCGGCAGGCGGCGATATTCTTTGTTCTGACGAATCTTCTCGATGGTCTGATAGCCGTCCATTTCCGGCATCATGATGTCCATGAGCACGATCGCCAGCGCCGGCGTTTCCTCGATGATCTGGATCGCTTCGGCGCCGGTCGTCGCGGTCAGCACGTTCATGCCGCGACGTTCCAGGGCGCTCGACAGCGCGAAGATGTTGCGCGGATCGTCGTCGACGAGAAGGACAGTGCGGTCAACCAGGTCCTCGTCGGAACTGTTGAGCCGCTCCAGCATGTGCTGCTTTTCGGGCGGCAGGTCGGTGATGACGCGGTGCAGGAACAGCGCGGTCTCGTTAAGCAGCCGCTCCGGCGATTCGACGCCCTTGACCACGATGCTGCGCGCCATGGTGTGCAGCCGCGCGTCCTCCTCGGCCGACAATTCCCGGCCAGTGAAGACCACGACCGGAATGTCGGCGAGCCCGTTGTCGGCACGCATGCGCTCCAGCACCTCGAACCCGGACATATCCGGCAGCCGAAGATCGAGCACCACGCAATCGCACGGACTGCCCTGCAGCGTGCTCAGTGCTTCGCTTCCGGTACCGGCATTGACGATCTCGATGTCGTCATGGCCGAGCAATTCGCGAATGCTCTTCTGCTCGATGGCATTGTCCTCGACGATCAACAACCGCTTCTTGCGTGGCTCGGCGAATTTCTTGATGCGCGAGAGCGCCTCGTCGATGCCTTCCCGCGTGGTCGGCTTATTGACGAAGGCAAAGGCGCCGCGGGCGAGCCCGTGCTGACGGTCTTCGTCGAGCGAGACGATCTGCACCGGAATGTGCCGGGTGAGCGGGTTCTGCTTGAGCTGGCTCAACACGTTCCAACCCAGCATGTCGGGCAGGAACACGTCGAGCGAGACCGCAGTCGGCTGATATTGCTTGGCGAGATTGAGCGCGTCGTCGCCGCGCATCGCCAACAGCGCTTTGAAGCCCTTGTCGCGGGCCAGGTCGACCAGGATGCGGGCATAGTGCGGATCGTCCTCGACGACGAGCAGAATGGCGTCACCGGCTTGGATGTCGAGCCGATCGTCGGGAATCGGCTCAATGCTGCGCTCGGGGATGATGTGGAAGCCGGCTTTATGAGGCGACGGCGTTGCGGCGGGCGCGATGCCGGCATGGATAGTTGCATTGGGGCCGACATATTTGATCGGCAGATAGAGCGTGAAGGTTGAGCCGGCACCCGACGCGCTGCGCAGATGGATTTCCCCGCCGAGCAAGCCGGCCAGCTCGCGGCTGATCGCAAGGCCGAGGCCGGTGCCGCCGTATTTGCGGCTGGTCGACGCGTCGGCCTGCTGAAATGCTTCGAAGATGATCTTCTGCTTCTCCTGCGGAATGCCGATGCCGGTGTCGGTGACTTCGAAAGCGACGACGCCGGCGGCCTGATCAAGCACCGGATGATCCCCGCTCCAGCCGCCGACGGCGGCGTTGACGCTCAGGCGAACGCCGCCCTGGGCGGTGAACTTAAAGGCGTTCGACAGCAGGTTCTTGAGCACCTGCTGCAGCCGCTTGGTGTCGGTGGTGATGCTGCGGCCGAGATTGGGATCGACGTGGACCTCGAAAGACAGCTGCCGGGTTTCAGCCTCGTGACGGAACGGCCGCGCCACCATGTCGACGAGGTTGGAGAAGAGCACCTCCTCGGCGTCGACGGTGACGGTGCCGGATTCGATCTTGGACAGATCGAGAATGTCGCTGATCAGGTTGAGCAAGTCGGTGCCGGCGCCGTGAATGGTGCGCGCGAAATCGACCTGCTTCGAGGTCAGATTGCCTTCCGGATTGTCGGACAGCTGCTGGCCGAGGATCAGGATCGAGTTGAGCGGCGTACGCAGCTCGTGCGACATGTTGGCCAGGAATTCCGACTTGTACTTGGAAGTGAGCGCCAGCTCAGTCGCCTTTTCCTCGAGCGCACGGCGGGCCTGCTCGATTTCCTGGTTCTTGCGTTCCACTTCGACGTTGCGTTCGGCGAGCTGTTGCGCCTTCTGTTCGAGCTGCTCGTTGGTCTGCTGCAGCTCCTTCTGCTGCGCCTGCAATTCGCCGGCGAGCTGCTGCGACTGCTTGAGCAAGCCTTCGGTCTGCATCGTTGCTTCGATCGAATTGAGCACGATGCCGATCGACGTGGTGAGCTGCTCGAGGAACATCGTTTGCAGTTGGGTGAATTCCTGCATCGAGGCGAGCTCGATCACCGCCTTGACCTGGTTCTCGAACAGCACCGGCAGCACGATATTGTTGCGCGGCTTAACTTTGAGCAGCGCCGAGCTGATGGGCACGGTGCTTTCCGACATGTCGGTGATCAGCATGCGGCGCTTATCGAGCGCGCACTGACCGATCAGGCCGTGGCCGAGCTCCAATGCCTGCGGGTGCCCGTTGGCGCCGTCGTCGGCATAGGCCGCCAATAGCCTCAGGCTGCTGTTCTTCTCTTCACCTTCCATCTGGTAGATGACGCCCTGGTGCGCATTGACCAGGGGGGTGAGCTCGGACAGCAAGAGCCGGCCGACCGTGGTCAGATCGCGCTGGCCCTGCAGCATGTTGGTGAACTTCGCGAGATTGGTTTTCAGCCAGTCCTGCTCGGTGTTGCGGTCGGTAGTGAGCCGCAAATTGTCGATCATCGTATTGATGTTGTCTTTAAGCTCGGCCACTTCGCCGCGCGCTTCGACCTGGATCGAACGGGTCAAGTCGCCCTTGGTCACCGCAGTCGCCACTTCGGCGATGGCGCGAACTTGCGTGGTCAGGTTGGCGGCCAAAAGATTGACGTTGCCGGTCAAGTCCTTCCAAGTGCCGGCGGCGCCGGGCACGTTGGCCTGACCGCCGAGCCGGCCTTCGACGCCGACTTCGCGCGCCACCGTCGTCACCTGATCGGCAAAGGTGGCGAGCGTGTCGGTCATGTTGTTGATGGTCTCGGCGAGCGCCGCCACCTCGCCCTTCGATTTCACCGCTAGGTTTTGCTTGAGATCGCCGTTGGCGACAGCGGTCACCACTTTGACGATGCCGCGCACCTGTTCGGTGAGGTTTGCGGCCATCACATTCACGGTATCGGTCAAGTCCTTCCAGGTCCCGGCAACGCCGGGCACCTGCGCCTGACCGCCGAGCAGACCCTCGGTGCCGACTTCGCGGGCGACGCGCGTGACTTCCGAAGCGAAGCCGTTGAGCTGGTCCACCATCGTATTGATGGTGTTTTTCAGTTCGAGAATTTCGCCTTTGACGTCGACCGTGATCTTGCGGCTCAAGTCGCCGCGCGCCACCGCGGTCGTCACCTCGGCGATGTTGCGGACCTGGGTGGTGAGGTTCGCGGCCAGTAGATTCACGTTATCGGTCAAATCCTTCCAGGTACCGGCAACGCCGGGCACCACCGCCTGACCGCCAAGACGCCCATCGGTGCCGACCTCGCGCGCCACGCGCGTCACTTCGGCGGCGAACGAGCGCAGCTGCTCGACCATGGTGTTGAGCGTGTCTTTCAACAGCAGCATCTCGCCGCGCACGTCGACCGTGATCTTCTTCGACAAGTCGCCGCCGGCGATAGCGGTGGCCACCTCGGCGATGTTGCGGACCTGCGCGGTGAGGTTCGACGCCATGAAGTTGACGTTGTCGGTCAAGTCCTTCCAGGTGCCGGCGACACCCGGCACTTGCGCCTGACCGCCGAGCTTGCCTTCGGTGCCGACCTCGCGGGCGACGCGGGTGACTTCCGAGGCAAACGCGTTGAGCTGGTCCACCATCGTATTGATGGTGTTCTTCAGCTCCAAAATTTCACCCTTCACGTCGACGGTGATCTTGCGGCCGAGGTCGCCGCGGGCGACGGCGGTGGTCACCTCGGCGATGTTGCGCACTTGCGCCGTCAGGTTACCGGCCATCGAGTTGACCGAGTCCGTCAAGTCCTTCCAGGTGCCGGCGACCCCCGGCACGTTGGCCTGACCGCCGAGCCGGCCCTCGGTGCCGACCTCGCGGGCGACGCGCGTCACCTCGCCGGCGAAGCGATTAAGCTGGTCCACCATCGTGTTGAGCGTTTCCTTCAGCTGAAGGATTTCGCCACGCACGTCGACCGTGATCTTACGCGACAGGTCGCCGCCGGCGATGGCGGTTGCCACCTCGGCGATGTTGCGCACTTGGCCGGTCAGGTTCGACGCCATCGAATTGACCGAGTCGGTCAAGTCCTTCCAGGTGCCGCCGACACCCGGCACGTTGGCCTGGCCGCCAAGCTTGCCTTCAGTGCCGACCTCACGCGCCACGCGGGTGACTTCCGCGGCAAAGGCGTTGAGCTGGTCCACCATGGTGTTGAGCGTGTCTTTGAGCTCCAGAATTTCGCCGCGCACGTCGACGGTGATCTTGCGGCTCAAGTCGCCGCGCGCCACGGCGGTGGCGACCTCGGCGATGTTGCGCACCTGGCCGGTAAGGTTTGACGCCATCGAGTTGACCGAGTCGGTCAAATCCTTCCAGGTGCCGGCGACGCCGCGCACCAGCGCCTGGCCGCCGAGCTTGCCTTCGGTGCCAACCTCGCGGGCGACACGCGTTACCTCGCCGGCAAACGCGTTGAGCTGGTCGACCATCGTATTGATGGTGTCTTTCAGTTCCAGAATTTCGCCGCGCACGTCGACCGTGATCTTCTTCGACAAGTCGCCCGAGGCGATCGCCGTCGACACTTCGGCAATATTGCGGACCTGCGCGGTGAGGTTCGACGCCATCGAATTCACGCTGTCGGTCAAGTCCTTCCAGGTGCCGGCAACGCCGAGCACGTTGGCCTGGCCGCCGAGCCGGCCGTCGGTACCGACTTCGCGCGCCACGCGCGTCACTTCGCCGGCAAACGCATTGAGCTGATCCACCATCGTGTTGATGGTTTCCTTCAGCTGCAGGATTTCACCCGACACGTTGACCGTGATCTTCTTCGACAAGTCGCCGCCGGCGATAGCGGTGGCAACGTCGGCGATGTTGCGGACCTGCGCGGTCAAATTGCCGGCCATGAAATTGACGCTGTCGGTCAAGTCCTTCCAGGTGCCGGCGACGCCCGGCACCTGCGCCTGGCCGCCGAGCTTGCCTTCGGTGCCGACTTCGCGGGCAACGCGGGTGACTTCCGAGGCGAACGAATTGAGCTGGTCCACCATCGTATTGATGGTATCTTTGAGCTCCAGAATTTCACCACGCACGTCGACCGTGATCTTGCGCGACAAGTCACCGCGCGCCACGGCGGTGGTCACATGGGCGATGTTGCGAACCTGGTCGGTGAGGTTGCCGCACATGGCGTTCACCGAGTCGGTCAAATCCTTCCAGGTGCCGGCGACGCCCGGCACGATGGCCTGGCCGCCAAGCTTGCCGTCGGTGCCGACCTCACGCGCGACGCGGGTGACTTCCGAGGCGAACGAGCGCAGCTGATCGACCATCGTGTTGATGGCTTCCTTGAGCTGCAGGATTTCGCCGCGCACGTCGACCGTGATCTTTTTCGACAAGTCGCCATTGGCCACCGCGATCGTCACTTCGGCGATGTTGCGGACCTGCGCAGTGAGATTCGACGCCATCGAGTTGACGCTCTCGGTGAGGTCCTTCCACACGCCGGTGACGCCGCCGACCTGAGCCTGGCCGCCGAGCTTGCCCTCGGTGCCGACTTCGCGGGCGACGCGCGTCACTTCTGAGGTGAACACGTTAAGCTGCTTGATCATCGTATTGACGATCTCGGCGGAGCGCAGGAACTCGCCCTTCAGCGGCCGGCCATCGACGTCGAGTTGCACGGTTTGCAACAGGTCGCCTTGCGCCACCGCGGCGATGGCGCGCGTCACCTCGGTAGTCGGCCACAATAGATCGTCGATCAGCGAATTGACGGAGGCTTCCATCTCGCCCCAGGCCCCGTCGGAAAGCCCAACGCGGACGCGCTGGCGGGTGCGGCCCTCGCGGCCCACCACCTGGCCGACCCGTTCCAGTTGCTTGGCCATGCGCTGGTTGGTGGCGACGATCTCATTAAAGGTATCGGCGATCTTGCCGAGGATGCCGACGCGGTCGCCGGCCATACGGACGGAGAAGTCGCCGACCCGCATGGTCTGCAACGCGTGAAGGAGTTCCGTCAGGCCCCCGGCTTCGACCTGGGAATCGCCGTTGGCATGATGGCCGGTCGCCGGGGTGGAAGGCAGGGCGGAACCGTTGGCAGGTGCGGAGCCAACAACGTCTTCAGCGGTCTGCATAATTCTCTCCAAAGCCAGCCGTTTCCGGCTGGCGGCTCGTGACGTAGCAGGCGATGGAGCGGGCGCGGCAAATCGCACCGCACGGGATCGAATCCCGGGGCGAGAAGTCCTTAAGCCGACGTAGAATCCCCCTCAAGGTCGGGCCCTCAACCTTCTATGCCTTGAGCCCAAACGCGGTCGGGTGGGTATGGTTCCGGCGAAAACTTTCCAAAAGTGAAAATTTGTGAGTTCTCCCGCCGCTGTCGATCTCGCCCCTGGTCTGCCCAGGCGGGTCGGCGCGGTCCGCGGGGAACGAAGTTGGACAATAGCGCTTATGTCAAAAGACATGTCAGGGGCGCACAATCCTGGGGGATGTCTGTGAGTCGGGAAGCTGTTGCCTGTCACCGCCTCTATGCCGCCAACTGCATTGAACTTGCCGAGCATATCGGCGACGTGGACCGCAGGATCTTCCTCCTCAGCATGGCCCATGACTGGCTCAACTTGGCCGAGCAGGTAGAACGAAGCAGCGGAGCCGCTCTTGATGCGAGGTCCTTGCACGGGCAAGCCGATGGAGAACCCCCGCCAGATTGCTAAGCTTAGTCAAAATACCGCCATTTGAGCGAAGCCACGCCGGGTTGCCTGCTCAGCTCTTCGATGGTTCGCGGGATTGCGGTGCCGGGGAAGGCGCGAAGCTCGCGCACATTGATCGTGTAGGTGCGAAACCGGCCATCCATCGCCAGTCCGATGTCGCGAATTTCGATGGCGTCGCCGGCGAGGCGGCGGCAGATTTCGCTCTCGCTCGGTCCGGTTTCGTCGACCGTGAAGGCGAGACGAGCCTGTTGCTGAACCGGTATAATCTCTTCGAACCACTTCAAGCCCCACAGCACGAACAGGCCGAGCCCGGTCGCCGCCCAGCCGAGCAGAACCTGGCTGCCGCCGAAGCACAGTCCGATGACGGTGACATACCAGAGCGTGGCCGCGGTAGTGACGCCGATGACAAGATTACCGCGGCGCAAAATCGCGCCGCCGCCAATGAAGCCGACACCGGTCAGAATGCCCAGCGGCAGCCGCATCAGATCGTTCATCACGAAGGAATTGTCGCCGCGCCCGGCCAATGTGAGCAGGTAGTTCATCTGCAGCATCGCTATCGCCGCGGCGAGACAAACGAGCATCGTGGTGCGCAGCCCCGCCGCTTTGCCGCGTTCGCCGCGGTTCAAGCCGATAACGGCGCCGGCAATCAGTGCGCAAAAGAGCCGGATCGCCATATCCGACCAAGTCAGTTGGAACGGCATAGCGGTGCCGAAAAAGGCGGATGCGAGAAATGAATTCGTCATAACTTGAGAGAACGCCGGCGCTGGCGCGAAGTTGCCGACCGCTTTCGGATTTTCGCGCCTGCGGCTATCGTTCGGGATGGCAGAGATCGCGAAATCCGCCGATTCTCAAGATGCTGTTTTCGCCCTGCTTGGCGATCCGGCGACCTATGGCGGCGCCGCAGTACGGCGCTGCGAGACCCACGCCGCGGTCGTGTTCCTGGCCGGCGAGCGCGCCATAAAGGTCAAGCGCGCGGTGCGCTACCCGTTTCTCGATTATTCGAGGCTGGATAAGCGCAAGGCCGCCTGCCAGGCAGAACTCGACGTCAATCGCAAATTTGCGCCGCAGCTTTATCGGCGCATCGTGCCGATCACGCGCCGAGCCGGGGGCTCCCTCGCCCTGGATGGCGGCGGCGAAGCCGTCGAATGGGCGGTCGAGATGACGCGCTTTGACGAGGACAACACGCTCGACCATGTCGCCGAGCGCGGCGAGCTTGACGATACGCTATGCGCCAAGCTCGCGCTTGCCGTCGCCGCCATGCATGAACATGCCGAGCCGGTCGCAGCCGCGCCATGGCTTGCCGCGGTTTCCCAGTTCATTTCGGACAACACGGGCGCGTTCCGCAACCACGGCGATCTGTTTCCAACGCAAGCGGTCGACGGGCTCGAGCAGAAATCGCGGGCGGCTTTCGCGAACTTGCAGCCTCTCCTTAAGGCGCGCGGCGCGGCGGGCCTGATCCGGCGCGGCCATGGCGACCTTCATCTTGGCAATATCGCGGTCCTCGGCGGCGAGCCGGTCGCCTTCGACGCCCTGGAATTCGATCCGATCATCGCCGAAGGCGACGTGCTCTACGACTTGGCGTTTCTCTTGATGGATCTCGCCGAACGCGGTTTGCCGCGCGCCGCGAATATTGTGTTGAACGGATATTTTGCCGCATCGGGGCGCAGCGAAGACGGCGACGGCATTGCCGCGCTGCCGTTCTTCATGTCGCTGCGCGCCGCGATCCGCGCCAAAGTCACCGCCGCGCGCCGCGACCTTGCCGCCCCCGCGGACAAAGACGATCTTGCGCAATCGGCGAAGCGCTATTTCGAACTGGCGCTTGAACTGCTGGCGCCGGCCAAGCCGGCGATCATTTGCACCGGGGGGTTATCGGGCACCGGCAAATCGCTGTTGGCGCGCGCGCTCGCGCCGCACATCGCGCCGGCGCCCGGCGCGCTGATATTCCGCTCGGATGTGGAACGCAAAGCGCTTTACGGCGTGGCCGAGAACGATCGGTTGCCGGCCGACGCCTATCGTCCGGAAATATCCGAGAGAATCTATCACAGCCTGACCGATAAAGCCGTGCGAACCGCGCGCGCCGGTTATTCGGTCATCGTCGACGCGGTCTTTGCCAGACCGGAGGAGCGCGTCGCGATCGAGGCCGCCGCCGCAGCCGCGCACGCGGATTTCCGCGGGCTGTTCCTGGCTGCCGATCTGCCGACGCGGCTTGACCGGGTTAGATCGCGAGGCCCCGACGCATCCGATGCCGACGCCGGGGTCGCACGGATGCAGGACGAGTTCGACGTCGGCACGGTCACCTGGACGATCGTCGATGCCTCCGGCTCGCCGGAGCAAACGCTCGCCAATGCGCGCGCGGCGATCGCGATAAAATAAAATAACGTGCTACGGCACCAACACCGCGGCGCCCTGCAGCCTCCCCGACCGTAAGTCCGACAGCGCCTCGTTGGCGCGGACGAGCGGATAAGGCACCGTCTGCGTCACGATGCCGGCTTGCGGCACGATGGCGAAAAACTCTTCGCCGTCTTTGCGGGTGAGGTTGGCGACCGACTTAAGCTCGCGCTCTTCCCACAAGATACTGTAAGGAAAGCTTGGAATGTCGCTCATATGAATGCCGGCGCAGATCACGCGTCCACCTTTGCGCACCGCGCGTAGCGCGGCCGGCACGAGCGCGCCGACCGGCGCATAGATAATGGCGCAATCAAGCTCATCGGGCGGCGCTTCGTCGGAACTGCCGGCCCAACGCGCGCCGAGCTTCCGCGCGAAGGCCTGTGCGGCGCTATCGCCCGACCGTGTGAACGCATAGACGTCGCGGCCCTGCCACCGCGCCACCTGGGCGATGATGTGAGCGGCGGCGCCGAAGCCGTAGAAGCCGATGTTCTTGCCGTCGCCGGCCATTTGCAGCGAGCGCCAGCCGATCAGGCCGGCACACAATAACGGCGCATTGGCAACGTCGTCGCCGCTATCGGGCAGCCGGAATACGTAACGCGCATCGGCAACGACATGGGTGGCATAGCCGCCGTCGCGCGTGTAGCCGGTGAACAACGGATGATCGCAAAGATTCTCCCGGCCTTCGCGGCAATAGCGGCAACGGCCGCAGGTCTTGCCGAGCCAAGGAATGCCGACGCGCATGCCGGCCGCGAGCGCATCGACCCCGGCGCCGACCGCATCGATGCGGCCGACGATCTCGTGGCCCGGCACGATCGGCAATTTCGGGTTCGGCAATTCGCCGTCGACCACGTGGAGGTCGGTGCGGCACACCCCGCAGGCGGCGATTCGCACCCGTACTTCGCCGTCGCCCGGTTCGGGATCGGGCCGCTCAACCAGCCGGAGCGGTTCGCCCATCCGCTCCAGCACCATTGCCTGCATCTTAAACAAACCTCTGGACCGCCGGCGTCCGCCAGTACTGGCAATAAGGTCGACTACCTACGCGCGGCCTATGTGCAAATAGCTGCGGCCAATTCAGACTGCAAGGTGCCGAGGAATCAGTCGCAACGGCGAGCTCGAACAAGTCCCGCATCATGGCCCATATCCTGATCGTTGACGACGACCGGGCAATTCGCACGACCATCGAGCTCTTGTTAAAACGCGCCGGCCATCAGGTCGTCGCGGCGGCGGACGGCCGCGAGGGGCTTAAGAAGATTGAGGCTGAGCGTTTTGACCTCTTGATCGTCGATATTTTCATGCCTGGCATGGATGGATTGGAAACGATCAAAATAGTCCATCAGCTACAACCCAACCTTCCGGTCGTCGTGATGTCGGGAATGGTTTTCCGTTCGGTGTCGTCGCCGCCACCGGATTTTTTGACCATGGCGACGAAGCTGGGCGCGGTGAGAAGTCTCCGCAAGCCGTTTCGGCCGCACGAGCTTTTGGCGGCGGTCGACGCTAGCTTGAATATATCTTCAAATGCAGCGGCAACTACCATTCCGCAACAAGTTGGCCTTAGGAACATCAAAGACGGCGCCTGATTGCGTATGTATTTGTACTGACGGCCGGAGCCAACGAGCACAGATGAAGCTCTCGACCCGCATGACGATCGCGATGGTCGCCCTGGTCCTCGTGACGGCGGGCGCGGTCGGCGGGCTGACCTACCGCAACTTGGAAGCGGTCATGCTGCCGCGTTCACTCGATCGCGTTCAGCTCGATCTGCGACTTCTGACGGCAGACCTCGCGTCTTATGTTGGTGGCGCTCGGCAAGACATCGTTGGGTTTCGATCGGCTGTGGCGATGCAGGGAATCGTCCGGGCGCATCTTGGCGGAGGCACCGATACCGCGGACAATGTCAGCGAGGCGGTCTGGCGCCGGCGTTTGGCCGAGCGGTTTGCCACCGAGCTCGCCGCCAAGCCTGCCTGCGACAAATTCCGTGTTATCAGCTTCGACAATGGCCACGAGCTCGTTCGCGTCGACCGCTCCGGATCGGACGGAGCGATCCGTATTGTTCCCGACGGGGAACTTGAGTACCGCGGCGACCGCAACTTTTTCAATGCCGCAGCCGCAGTGCCCACCGATAAAATCTACGTCTCGCCTGTCCAGCTCAACCTCAACAAAGCGGGCACCGCAGTTCTAACGCCGCATGTGCCGATCCTTCGGATCTCGGCAACCATTCCTAATCCTGGACAAATAAAGCCGTTCGGCCTCGTCATCATCGACGTCGACATGCGGCCGATCTTCCGCGAGATCGCATCGGGCGCTCGCACCGGCGGCAAGATCTACGTCGTCGACGAGCACGGCGACTATCTTGTTCATCCCGACCCGAGCATGGAATTCGGCTCTGACCTTGGCCGGCCGACCCAATGGCAGAACGACTTTCCCGGATTAGCGGCCGCATTCCAGCATGACCGCTCAACCGCGATGCTGATCAGCGATCGCGCGGGAGAGAAGGAGGTTGGCAGCGTTGCCGCCATCCGGCTCGCCGGAGGGCCGTTAGTCGGCGTGATCGAAGCAACGCCGCAAGCGATCGTTATGGCGCCGGCCGCGGCGGTCGGCCGGTCGACTCTGCTTGTCGGATTGATCGCGCTGTTGAGCGCCGGGGGCATTGCCGTTCTGCTCTCCCGTTCCTTGACCCGGCCGCTGGTGCAAATGACCGCTGCCGTCAAAGCATTTCCGCATGATCAGTCGGCCGCTGTTCCGACCAAGGCGGCCGGCGAACTCGGCGTGTTGGCTCAGGCTTTCAAACGAATGATGACGGAGGTCAAAGAAAAGACCGCCTCGCTGCAAACAGAAGTGGAGGAGCGCGGCCTCACCGAAGCCGAGCTCAAGCGCCACACAGACCAGGAACGGCTGTTCAGCGCCGCCGTCGAATCCTCGCACGATGCGATCGTCACTATAACGCCAGACGGGATCGTCACTGGCTGGAACCCTGCCGCGGTGCGGCTGTTCGGCTGGAGCGGCGAAGAGATGGCAGGCCGCAGCATCGACGTCATCGTCCCAGACGACCGCCGCAGCGAGGTGCGCGACATCCTCGAACAAACGCGCCGCGGCGACTCCGTCGAGCATCACGAAACCGTCAGGCGGCGCAAGGATCGGTGCCTCGTGGAGGTTTCCCTCAGCGTCTCACCGATCATGTCCCCGTCGGGCGCCATCATCAGCGCCTGCAAAATCGCGCGCGACATTACCGAGAGCAAAAGAGCGAAAGCGCTGCTCGAACAGGAAAGCGCCCAGCGCCGCCGCATCGCCGAGATCTTGGACAATACAATCACCACTATGTCGGATGCGGTGCTGGTCGCCGATGAGCATGCGAAAATACTGCTGTCCAACCCGGCGGCACGACGCGTACTAGGCATTGCCGCCGGCATGACTGCGGACACCTGGCCGGAAGCCTACGAGATTTTCCTGGGAGACGGAGCAACCCCCCTGTCGTGGCAGGACGGGCCGTTGATGCGCGCGGTGCGCGGCGAGATGGTCGCCAATTTCGACGTCGTCATCAAGCATTGGGACAGTGGAAAATACATTTCGCTGGTCGCGAACGGCGGACCAATTCAAGCCGGTTCGCAGAAAATGCGCGTCGGCATGGTCGTATATCGCGATATCACGGCGACGAAGGAAGCCGAACGGCAGCTGCGGCACGCACAGAAGATGGATGCGTTGGGTCAATTGACCGGCGGCATCGCCCACGACTTCAACAATATTCTCACCGTCATCACCGGAACAATCGAAATCCTTGGCGCGGGAGTTGCTGACCGGCCGGAACTTCTGGAAATCGCCAAGATGATCAATGACGCGGCCGAGCGCGGCAGCGAATTGACCCAGCATCTCTTGGCGTTTTCGCGGCAGCAGCCGCTGCAGCCGCGCGCAAACCGATGTCAACGAACTGATCGTGGGCCGACGCTGGGCGAGTATATCGAGATCGAATCGATGCTGGACGAAAGCATCTGGGCAGCGATGATCGACCCCGCGCAGCTGACGACTGCTATGCTCAATCTCGCGCTCAACGCGCGCGACGCCATACCGAACGGAGGCAAGCTCACTCTCGAAACATCGGGCGTCGTTCTCGACGAACACTACGCCCGGATGAACGCCAACGTCGTGCCCGGCCCCTATGTGCTTATCGCCGTGAGCGATACCGGGACCGGAATACCCCCCGATATTATCGATAAGGTATTCGATCCCTTCTTCACGACCAAAGACGTCGGCGAGGGTACCGGGCTGGGTAGTGGCCACATCAAGATCTACAGCGAAGCGGACCATGGCACGTTCGTCAAAATGTATCTGCCTCGGGCCAAGGAGCAACCGCAGCAAGCCGCCACCGAACCGGTAATCGAGAGCGTCCGCGGCGGCAGCGAGACCGTTCTGGTGGTCGAGGACGACGCGCTGGTACGCAAGCATGCCGTCGCCCAGGTGCTCGCGCTCGGCTACGCCACGCTCGCGGCAAACAACGCCGCGGAAGCGCTGGCGCTCATCGACGATCACCCCGACATCGACCTTTTGTTCACCGACGTCGTCATGCCGGGCGTCATGAACGGGCGGCAACTCGCGGACGAGGCGCTAAGGCAGCGACCGCAGTTGAAGGTGCTCTTTACGTCCGGCTACACCCAGGACGCGTTGCTTCATCACGGCCGGCTCGATCCTGGCGTGCTGCTCCTGGCGAAACCGTATCGCAGAAACGGATTTGGCGCGCATGGTCCGGCGGGCACTCGATACCCTGGCTGCCGGCAAAAGCCCGGCCGAGAAGGCGGCCAGAAAATCCGCATAAGGACTTCTACGGGGTGTTGAGTTAGTCGAAGAGTAACGGGCGGCGGCGCACGATCGACGCAACAAATAAAAAGATCACTCGATAACTGGACGGCCCTGGATTTATTGTCCACTGCCGATAGGCGCTGTCGAATCCAGGGCCGTTTTCTTTTCGTGCGGGCATGAAATGCGTTTTCATCGGCGTCAGAAAACACGACGGCTCATCGACATTTATTATTCACCAACGTTGATACACCGGCATGGGATTGCGTCGTGATGGATATTTCCGAAAACGGCGCCAGGATTGCATTGGCGCGCCGGCTATCAAATGGGCGTCAAGTTCGAGACTGCCGCATGATCCGGCGAAGCAGCTTCGGAAATCGATGGCGCAGCCGGGCGGCTGCAAGGGCGCAGGCAAACCCTCGGACGCCCGGCGCCGTGTGATGAATATCATTCGCCGCTTAAAGCTCGGAACTCTCAAGTCGACGCGTCGGATCGATCGGCGCCAGCGCGCCGTCAGAGACGCAATCATCATCGTGATCCTTGCGGTGATTGCCTATTGCTTCACCCAATCGCTCGACCTGTTCGATACGATCGTGAAATACCAGGCGGTTTACGGCGATTGGGGTCTCGACGATCTCGTCCTGATCTGCGTGTTGCTGTCGTTCGCTTTGACCGCTTTCGGCTGGCGCCGCTTTCACGATTTGACCGAGGAAATGCAGGCGCGACGGAAGGCCGAGGAACAGGTCAGGGAAAACGTCCAGGAGATTATCCGAACGAAGAGCTTCCTGAATACGATTGTGGACAATATACCGACGACGATCATCGTGCGGGAACTGCCCGAGCGCCGCTTTATCTTGATCAATCGCGAAGTCGAAAAGTTGCTTGGCGCGCCACGCGAAACTCTGCTGGGAAGATCGCCGGCGGAAATTTTTCCGATATCGACCGCGAGAAGCATAGAGGGTCATGACGAGGTCATGATGCAGTCTCAAAAGGCCGTCGTATTCGACGAGGTCCTGGTACCGACTCCGCGAAACGGCACGCGGATCACGGTATCGACCGGCCTGGCAATCCGCGATGCCGAGGGGGCGCCGCGGTATCTCGTCAACGTCGTTCAGGACATTACCGACCGCAAGCACGCCGAAGCGCAAATCGCGCATCTCGCGCAGCACGACCCATTGACCGACCTGCCCAACCGGGCGGCCTTCATGGAGCACATCGAGACGGTTGTCGAACGCGCCAAAGCCGAGTGCGAGAGCTTTGCCGTGATGTGCATCGATCTCGACCGTTTCAAGGAGGTCAACGACCTGTTCGGCCACGCGGCCGGCGACGCCTTGCTGCGCGAAGTAGCGAAGCGGTTGCGGGCCGTTTGTGAGGGTGGATTCGTTGCGCGGCTCGGCGGCGACGAATTCGTCATCGTTTCCGCCGAAGGCCCGCAACCGGCGGCCGCGGAAGCTTTGGCGGACCGTGCGCTTCACGCTCTCGACGAGGAAATACCGGTAGCGGCTCAGACATTGCGAGCCGGAATGAGCATCGGTGTCGCCATTTACCCAGCCGACGGAGCCGAGACGGCGGTCCTGTTGGCCAATGCCGATGCCGCGCTCTATCGGGCCAAGGCGGAAGCGCGCGGTTCAATCCGCTTCTTCGCGCCGGATATGGACGAGCGCTTACGCGAGCGGCGCGCGCTCCAGCACGACTTCCGCTCCGCCATGTCGCGCGAGGAATTTACTCTCCACTACCAGCCGCAGGCCTCGATTGAGGGCAAAGTCATCGGCTTCGAGGCGCTGATGCGCTGGAATCACCCGACCCGGGGGATGATTTCTCCCGGCGTTTTCATCCCGCTGGCGGAAGAAAGCGGAGCAATTATGCCACTCGGCGAATGGCTGCTCCGCGAAGCCTGTCGCGAAGCCGCGTCGTGGCCCACGCCACTCACCATAGCCGTCAATCTTTCTCCCGCCCAATTCCGCCACGCCGATTTGCCGGCGCTGATCCACGGCGTGCTGTTCGAAACAGGCCTTGCCGCCAAGCGGCTGGAGATCGAGATCACCGAAGGCGTGCTGATATGCGACTTTACGCGTGCGATCTCGATTCTGCGGCGGCTCAAGGCGCTAGGTGTGCGCATCGCCATGGACGATTTCGGCACCGGTTATTCATCGTTGTCGTATCTGCAGGCGTTTCCGTTCGACAAGATCAAGATCGACCAGGCCTTCATTGCCAATCTCGACCGCAATCCGCAATCCGCGGCGATCATTCGCGCGGTGATCGGGCTCGCGCACGGGCTCAACATTCCGGTCGTTGCCGAAGGTGTCGAGACCAAGGAGCAGCTGGCATTTCTCAGGCGAGAAGGCTGCGACGAGGTCCAAGGCTATCTGTTGGGCCGTCCGGCACCGATTGCGCAATACGCAAGGCTCATCGGCCATCAGTCGGCCGCACTGCCTGCGGCGCTCGCAAGCTGATTTTCTCCACTATTGATACGGGCCCGAGACCATTGCTGCCGGCTTGCGGCCATGCGGCGCGATCACTGGTCAAAATCGCAAGGAGCCTATAGTCAGTTCGCCTAACCGGGGCTGCGCCGCTATTTACCGGGAAAACCGCGCGACAGGGAGATCAAGGCGTGATTGCCGTTGCCATCGATATCGGCGGCACATTTACCGATTTGGTTGGCTTCGACGATCGTGCCGGGCGCTTTGTCGACGCCAAGAGCCTCACGACGCCGGCCGACCTGGTCCAGGGCATCATCGATTGTCTGCGAAAGAGCGGGCTCACCGCGAGCGCGATCGATGAGCTGATTCATGGCTCGACCATCGCGATCAATACGCTGATCGAGCGGACCGGCGCCAAGACCGGCCTTGTCGTCACCGCCGGAACCCGTGACGTTTACAGTATCGGCCGCGGCAACCGGCCGCAGGCCTACAACCTCTTCTTTCATCGGCACCGTCCGCTGGTGCCGCGACATCTCACCCGCGAGGTTGCCGAGCGCGTGTTGGCGTCGGGCGCAGTGCACGAGAAGCTCGACCGGGACAGCGTCGAGGTGGCGACGCGGGCGCTTGCCGCGGAAGGCGTCGAGGCGGTCGCGGTCTGCTTTCTACATTCCTACGTGAATCCCGAGCATGAGCGCGCGGCCGGCGCCATCATCCGCGCCATCCTGCCGGACGCCTACCTTTCGCTGTCCCATGAAATTCTTCGCGAATACCGAGAGTTCGAGCGCACCTCGACCACGGTGGTGAACGCCTATGTCGGCCGCAAGGTCGGCGGTTACGTGCGCGACCTGAAGGGCAAGCTCGATGCGATCGGATTTAAGGGCAATCTGTCCATCATGCGCTCCAATGGCGGCGTGATGACGCCGGAGGTCGCGCAGGAACGGCCGGCGGCGATGATGGAGTCCGGTCCGGTGGGCGGCATCATTGCCTCTGCGCGGGTCGGCGAAAAGCTCGGTTACGGCAATGTCATCTCTTTTGACATGGGCGGCACCACCGCCAAGGCAAGCTTGATCCGCGACGGTGAACCGACCATGGCGCCGGGCTATTACGTCGGCGGCTATGCCAGCGGTCATCCGGTCATGGTGCCGATGATCGACGTGGTCGAGATTGGCGCCGGCGGCGGCTCGATCGCCTGGCGCGACGAGATCGGCGCGCTGAAAGTCGGCCCGCACAGCGCCGGCGCCGACCCGGGCCCAATCTGCTATCGCGGCGGCGGCACCGAACCCACCATCACCGACGCCAACGTCGTGCTCGGCCGGCTCGACCCGCATAATTTTCTCGGCGGCACCATGGAGCTGGATGCCGGTGGTGCGGCGCGGGGTATCGAGGACAGGATCGCCACGCCGCTCGGCATGACGGTGACCCAAGCGGCGCAGGCCATCCTCGAAATCGCGGTCAATAAGATGTCGCTCGCGGTGCGCGAAGTGTCGGTGGAGAAAGGCTACGACCCGCGCGATTTCGTCCTGGTCGCTTCCGGCGGCGCCGGTCCGCTGCACGTCCTCGATATTGCGCGGGAACTGCATATCCCGACGGTGATCGTGCCGCTGTTCCCGTCACACTTTTCCGCGCTCGGCATGTTGCTCGCCGACGAGCGCCACGATTTCATCCGCACCTACTACGCCGATCTCGGGGCGATCGATTTCGAGGACTTGCTGCGCGTGCACGACGAGATGGCGACGGAGGCGGAGACCGGATTACGGCACGCGCGCGGCGCGGTGCGGCAAATCCATCTCGATTTGCGTTATACCGGTCAGGAATTCACCTTGCCGGTGCCGGTGACGCTGGCTCAGCTAAAGAAAGCCGACCGCCGCGGCATCCGCGCCGCATTCGACCGTCTTTACGAGCAACGCTACGCCCACCACTCGCCGGATGAGCCGGTGGAGATGGTCAATGTTCGGCTCGCCGTTATCGGCAAGCGGCCCAAGCTGAAATTCCCGCGCAAGCGCGCCGGCAAGCTGCCGCCGGCACGTCGCCGACCGGTCTATTTCGGTAAAGCCGACAAGCCGGTCTCCTGTCCGGTCTATGCGCGCGAGGCGCTGGCGGCCGGTTCGCGCGTGAAAGGCCCGGCGCTGATCGAGGAGCATGGCACCACGACGGCGCTCTATCCGGGCGACACCTGCCAGATCGCGCCATCCGGCGAACTGATCATTGCAGTAGGACGCCGACGATGAGCCGAAAACCGCATGCCAGGAAAACCAAGGCCGCAAAATCTGCGCGCCGCGCGCGTGGCGTCTCGCTCGACCCGGTGACGCTCGAAGTCATTCGCAACGCCCTGCCGGCGATCGCCAACGAGATGGCCGCCGATCTGCAGCGCACCTCCTACAATATGATGATCTACGAGGTGCGCGACTTCTGCACGGCGCTGGTGGATCCCAAGGGGCAACTGATCTCGCAGAATGTCGGCGGCGTCTCCCACTTCGTAGCGGACCTCGGCGTCATCATCACCGACGGCATGAATCGCTACGGCGCCAAGGGCTTTGAGCCGGGCGATGTGATTATTACCAATCACCAAGCCGTCGCCGGCCAGCATCTCAACAACATCGTCATTTACATGCCCTACTTTTACCGCGGCGAGCTGCTGATGTTCGCCATGGTGCGCGCGCATTGGATCGATGTCGGCGGCACCTCGACCGGCTTCGGCGCCGGCCCTCAAGTCGCCGATCCCTGGCTCGAGGGCATGCAACTCGATCAGCTCAAGATCTACCGCAAGGGCGTGCTCGACGAGACGCTCTACCGCGTCATCAAAGACAACATCCGTTTCCCCGAATCCTCGCTCGGCGACATGAAATCGCAGATGGCGGCCTGCCGCCTCGCCGCCCGCCGCATGGACGAGCTGTTCGACAAATACGGCCGCGACACGATCTTGGCGGCGATCGTGCGCATTTTCGATGAGACCGCACAGAAGTGCCGCAATGTCGTGGCGCAGCTCCCCGACGGAATCTACGAAGCGTCCGCCTCGATCGACGACGATGGTGTGCGCAAAGGGGAGCGCGTGCCGATCCATGCCAAGGTCACGGTCAAGGGCTCGTCGATGACCATCGATTTGTCCGCCTGCTCGCCCGAGCGCAAGGCCGGCATCAATTCGCGCACACTGGCCGGCGCCCGCGTCGCCTACAAGGCGCTGACCGGACCACTCGACCCAGTGAACGAGGGCTCGTTTCGCGCGCTCGAAGTGATCATCCCGGAAGGCAACATCATGATGGCGCGTTTCCCGGCGCCGATGGCAGGCTGGAGCGCGATCGTGCCGACGGTGGTCGACTGCATCGTCGCGGCGCTGGCGCCGGCAATGCCCGACCGGGTGCCGGCCGGTCACCACGGCCTCCTCGGCGGCGCAGTGGTTTTTTTCGGCATGCACCCAAAGACCGGACGCCGCTTCGTTGTGCAAAGCCTGGAGGGCGGCGGCTGGGGCGGACGGCCATACGAGGACGGCGAATCCGGCACGGTTTCGGTGTGCCAAGGCGACGTCCGCAACGGCTCCATCGAAGGTATCGAGTTGAAATGTCCGGTGCTGGTGGAAAGCCGCGCTCTGCGCCCCGATTCCTGCGGCGCCGGCAAATATCGTGGCGGCCTGGGCATCGACATGAAAGTCCGCAATCTGGTCGAGGGTCTGTGGAATTTCGAACAGACACGGCGCACGCAATGCCCGCCCTGGGGATTGCGCGGCGGCACGCCCGGGGAGACCGGCGGCTACCTGTTGCGGTTGCCGGATGAGACCGATTTCCGCCAGCTTGCGGGCGCCCGGCTGCCGGTGCCTCTGGGCGCCGTCGCGATCGTGCGCACCGGCGGCGGCGGCGGCTGGGGCGACCCTTTCGACCGCGATCCGGCTACGGTGATCGAGGACGTGCGCGAGGAATTCATTTCGCGCCAATCCGCCCGCGATCTTTATGGTGTGGTGATAACCGAGAACTTCAAGCTCGACGCCGCCGCGACCGAAGCGTTACGTGAAGAAATGCGGCGAAAAGCCGGTCGCAATGGCGTTGCCGCAAGCTAGAATAGGAAATTACGCATCATACAAAAGATGCGGTTGGGGGTAGGAACGATCACATGATGGGTCGGGCAAATGCAGGGCGCGCGGCGCGCGGCCTATTGCTCGGCTTGGCCGGGATCACCGTGCTGGCGTTCGGCTTGCCGGCTTCCGCTAACGCCGCGGCGTTGCGAATCGGCAAGGCCGGCCGAACCGCGTTCTCCTTCATTCCGGTCGACGTCGGCAGTCAAACCGGCATCTTCAAGAACAATGGTCTCGATCTGCAAGTTGCGAGCTTTGGCGGCGACGCCAAAGTGCAGCAGGCGATGGCGGCGGACAGCATCGATGTCGGCTTAGGCTCGGGACCGGGACTGGCCTTCATCGTCAAAGGCTCGCCGGTCAAGGGCATCGCCGCCATGGCCGGGCCGCCGCTGATCTTCGCGCTGGTGACGCGCAACGACGGCGACGTCAAATCGGCCGACGATCTCAAAGGCAGAAAAGTCGGAATCTCCACCGTCGGCTCGATAACGAACTGGCTCGTCGATGAGGTGTCACGGCAAAAGGGTTGGGGCGACGACGGCATGACGGCGGTGCCGATCGGCGAGGACGGAGCGCGCGTCGCCGCGCTGAAATCCAAGGCTATCGACGCCGCCGTCGTCAATCTCGCGGCCGCGCTCAACTATGCCGATCACGGCGACGGGCGTATCATTCTGCGGTTCGGCGATATAGCAAAGCATTTCCATGCCCACGTGATCTTCGCCACCGATAAGGCTATCGACGAGCGACCCGACGACTTGCGCCATTTCCTCAAGGGCTGGTTCGAAACCATCGCCTTCATGCGCACGCACAAGGACGAAACCGTCAAGATCGCTATGCCGGTGTTGGACACCGACGCCACTCTCACCGCCCAGATCTACGACGAACTGATGCCGATGTTCTCTGACGACGGCCGTTTCGACCCGCAGGCCTTGGCGGTGTTACGGCGATCCTTTGTCGAGATGAAAACGTTGCCGCAGGAACCCGACATGAGCAAACTCATTACTGAGGCATTCCTGCTCAGATAGTAAAAAACGCTCGGACCTCGGGCGATCGGAGGATAAGTAACAGTCATGCGCAATAGGCTCACCACTTCCAAACCGCTGCGCCAAGTCGTGGCGGTGGCCATCATCGCCGCCGGCATGGCCGGCATCTCCGCCACTGCCAGGGCCGACGACATGCTTCGGGTCGGCAAGTCGGTCCCGGAGCCCTTCTCGTTTACGCCGCTCGATATCGGCATGCAGAAGGGTTTCTTCAAAAAACACGGCCTCGACATCCAGGAGACTGCGTTCGGCGGCGATGCCAAACTGCAACAGGCCATGGCCGCCGACAGTATCGACGTGGGTATAGGCTCAGGCCCGGCAATGGCGTTTATCGCCAAGGGCTCGCCGGTGAAGGCCATCGCCGCGATGGCCGGGCCGCCGCTCTTGCTCGCCATCGTAGTCCGTCCCGACGGGCCGAAGACGGCCGCCGATCTCAAGGGCAAAAAGGTCAGCGTCTCCACCGCTGGATCGCTGACCTATTTCCTTGTGAGTGAAACATCGCGTAGTCAGGGCTGGGGCCCGAACGGCATCGACATCGAACCGATGGGCGCCATGCCGGGCCAGATCGCGGCGCTCAAGCGCGGCGACATCGACGGCATCATCATGGACGTCGGCAATGCATTTGAACTGGAGAAAAAGGGTGAAGGCCGCATCCTGGTGCGTTTCACGCAGATGAAAGATTTTATGATTCATGTGATCTACGCCACCGACAAGGATATCGCCAGCAAGCCCGACGATCTGCGCAATTTCCTCAAAGGCTGGTTCGAGACCATCGCGTTCATGCGCGCGAATAAGGCGGAAACGGTGAAGATCGCGGGGCCGATCACCGGCAAAGACGAGGATATCACCAGCCGCAGCTATGACGAGATCATGCCGATGTTTTCGGATAGCGGTAAATTCTCGCAGACGGCGCTGGAGGGGCTGTCGCGGTCGTGGATCGAACTGGGGATGCTGAAAGAGCCGCCCGATCTCAAAACGCTCTACACCGAACAGTTCCTTCCCAAATAGGTCTGGCGGCCGGTCTGTTCAACATCGAGACTGCATGGCATCCGCGCAGCCCGCCATCCGCGTCAACGGCGTCTCGCATCAGTTTGGCGAGCCAGGCGAAGCACGTCATGTGCAGGCGCTTCTCGATACGTCGCTCGATGTCGCGCGCGGCGAATTGTTGTGCCTGATCGGGCCTTCGGGATGCGGCAAATCGACGTTGCTCGGCATCATGGGCGGACTATTTGCGCCGACGACCGGCACGGTCGCGATCGCGGGCACGCCGGTGCGCGGTCCGATGCCGCGCGATCTCGCTTTTGTGTTTCAGGAAAGCGCGCTGTTTCCATGGAATACGGTGCTTGAAAACGTCGTGCTTGGGATGACGTTCCAGGGCGTCGCCAAGGCCGAGCGCGGCCCACGCGCCCGCCGCGCGCTGGAAGCTGTCGGTCTTCTCGACTTCGCCGAGCATTATCCGGCTCAATTGTCTGGCGGCATGCGCCAGCGCGCCGCGCTTGCCCGCGCGCTCAGCCTGGAAACTGACATTCTGTTGATGGACGAGCCGTTCGGCGCGCTGGACGAGCAGACGCGCATGGTGCTGGGCGAAGACCTTTCGGTGCTGCTGTCGAGATCGAACAAGACCATCGTCTTTGTCACGCACAGCCTCGGCGAGGCGGTGTTCCTGGCCGATCGCGTGGCCGTGTTCTCGGCACGGCCCGGCACGATCAAGCAAATCATCCCTGTCGACGAGCCGCATCCGCGCAAGCCGTCGTTCATGACGGCGCCGAAATTCCACGCACTGCGCGACCAGCTCTACGGCCTGCTGCATGACGAAATCCGCAAAGCCATATCGGAGAGTGCACAGCCGCGCCGGCGCTATGGCCAAGCCGGCGCCGCCGAGACCGACGGGGGGCACGCATGAACGGCGACTGGCGAAAGAACGCCTCCCACCGGCTGTCGAGCCGGCTGGTGCAGGCCGCATTCCTGGCGATCGTGCTGCTGGTCTGGTTTCTGGCCACGACAAAGTGGGGCGTCAGCCGCATTTTGCTGCCCAATCCCGTCAATGTCTGGCATCAGCTTGTCGACATCGTTGCCTCCGGCGCATTCATTCCCGACCTCCGGGTGACGCTCGGCGAGCTTGCGGTAGCCTTCGCAATCTCGATGTCGCTTGGCGTCACGATCGGCCACCTGATCAGCCGCTCGCGATATTGGATCAGGGTGTTCGAGCCATTGTTCGCGGCGATCTATGCGATCCCGATCATTCTGTTCCTGCCGCTCTATGTCCTGCTGCTCGGTCTCGGCCCGGCATCGAAAATCGCGCTGGGCGCCACCATCAGCTTCTTTCCGATTGTGCTCAGCACGATTGTCGGATTCGGCCACGTCGATCGCCGGCTGTTGACTGCCGCCCGCTCGATGGGAGCGAACAACATTCAGATGTTTTGGTATGTTCTTCTGCCCGCCGCGCTGCCGGTAATTCTGGCCGGACTGCGCCTGGGGTTCACCGTTGCCCTCTTGTCGGTCATTGCGAGCGAGACAATTGCATCGTTCGCCGGCCTCGGGCATCACATTGTCGATCTAGCCGAGAACATGGATACGGCGCGGATGTTCGCCTACATCGTAGTCGTCATTGCGATCGTTGCATTCCTCAACGCCGTGGTGTCGAAGATCGAAGGACGTGCGCGATGGCGATGACCGGTGCCCAGACGGCACGCCCTGCTGCGGGGTCTGCCACCATCTTCGGACGCTGGTTCATGCGCCACCCTGGCGCCGCTCGTGCCGGTGTCGTAATCGTGCTCGTCGTCGTCTGGGAAATCGCCGCGCGTTTCTTCCTCGATCGCGATTTCATCAGCCCGCCTTCGACGGTAGCGGCCTCGCTCGGCGAGCTGTTCCGCACCCCGGGCGTACCGTCGGCGCTGTGGCTGACATTATACGAGATCGCCATCGGCTTCATTTTGTCGGCGATTATCGGCGCCGCGATCGGGCTTGCCGTCGGGCTCAGCCGGTTCGCCCATCAAAGCTTCATGCCGATCATACTTTTGCTCTATGGCTTGCCGCAGATCACCATCCTGCCGATATTCATTCTGGTGTTCGGCATCGGCGCGCCGTCGAAGATTGCTTTTGGCGTCACCCATGGCATGTTTCCGATCATGATCGCGGTGGCGGCCGGCGTGCAGAAGATCGAACCGGTGTATTTCAACAGTGCACGTTCCATGGGCGCAAGCCGCTGGCACCTGCTGCGCTACGTCATCTTCCCGCACATGATCCCAAGCTTCTTCACCGGCCTGCGCCTCGGCATGAGCGGCGTCCTGCTCGGCGTGCTGCTGGCCGAGCTCTATGTTTCCACGGCAGGCATCGGATATTTCACCAGCATTTTTACCCAGAATTTCGATGCAACCAAGCTGATCGGCCTCGTTTCGGTGCTGGCGGCAATCGCGATCGCGCTTAATGAGGCTGTGCGCCGTATCGAACTGCACTATGCACGCTGGCGGGACTGAGCGGCATGTCCGGGAAAACGAAATGACGAAACTCAGATTGACAGTGGCCTGCGGCGACTACGACATCGTGCGCCCGCTCAAGGAGGGAACGGTGGAGGCCGACGGCCTCGAGCTCATTTTTCTCTCCGAAATGGGACCGCGCGAACGGCACTGGCGCATGGGCCGCAAGCACGAATTCGACGTCTGCGAAGAGAATGTCGGCGCCTATTTCATGATCCGCGACCAAAGCGAGCCGCTCACCGCCATTCCGGTCTTCCTGCATCGCCGTTTCCGCCACGGCTTTGTCTTCGTCAACACCACGGCCGGGATCAAGACACCGAAGGACCTCAACGGTAAAACTGTCGGCGGCACCAATTTTCAGCCGGCCGCCAGCATCTGGATCCGCGGCATCCTGGACGAGCATTACGGCCTCGATCATCGCTCAATCACCTGGCTGGTCGACCGCTCCGAGGACGTTGCGTTCAAACCGCCGGCCGGCTTGCGTATCGAGATGAAGAAGACCGACAAGCCGCTGAGCGACATGCTGGCCGACGGCGATATCCCGGCGATGATCTCGCCCACGCTGCCGCGCCCGTTCGTCGAGGGCGACAAGCGCATCGCGCGCTTGTTTCCGAATCACAAGGAGGTCGAGCTCGCCTATTTCAAGGACACCGGCATCTTTCCGATCATGCACGTCACCACGGTCAAGCAGGAGATCGCGGATAAATATCCGTGGGTGGCGACCAATCTGGTCAAAGCCTTCGAGCAGTCAAAGCAGCTCGCCTACCGGCGGCTTGCCAATCCGCGCATGGTACCGCTTGCTTTTGTGCGCACTGCGGTCGAGGAGCAGGAGGCCACCCTCGGCAAGGACCCGTGGGCTTATGGACTGACCGCGGCCAACCGCAAGAACTTGCAGACGGTGCAGCGCTACTGCCACCAGCAAGGCCTGATCGGCACGATCGCCCCGCTCGATGAGCTATTCGCCGACACCGACCTTGGTGACGCCGGCGGTAGCGAAGAGTTCTGATCGACCATGACGTTCGAGCAACGCCTCGCCGAAATTCGCGGCCGGCTATGCGCGACCTCGCTCGACCGCGTCGTGGCGGTGCACGATGGCGCACATTTCATCGAGAAACCAGATCCGGTCAAAGTGCTGACCGGGTTCAAGGCGCTCGGCCCGGTCGCGGCCGTGCTTGATCGCGGGGGCGCGGTTAGCCTTGTGGTGACGCCGCGATGGGATGCCGAGCGGGCGCGCGAATGCTGCCCCGGCGCGAATGTCATTCCTGCCGACGATGTCATTGATGGAATTGAGGCGGCGCTCGGATCGTCTCCCGGCGACGTCGGCATCGCCGGACTGGCAGTGGTGCCCTACCGTATTGGCAAGTGCCTGACCGAACTCTTGCCCCGCGCACAACCGGTCGATGCTATCGTATTCGAACCGGCGCGGCGCAAGATCGATACCGAGCTTGCCTATGCGCGCGAAGCGACGCGTATCGCCGAGCTCGGCTTCCAGCGTTTGCTCGAACTGGCGGGGCCTGGGATGAGCGAAGACGAATTGGCGAGTGAATTGCGCTGGCACTCGAAATCGCTCGGCGCGGAGGACAATTTCGTCCTGCTCTGCGCCGCACCGCACAACAAGGCGGTGGCGCCGTCGAACGGCAGGCGGATGCAAAAAGGCGACATTATTGTTTGCGAACTCACGCCGAGTTATCGCGGCCAGCTCGCGCAAATCTGCCGCACCATCGTGCTCGGTGAGGCGCCGGCGCTGCTGCGCGAAAAATACGACCTTGTGTCGACTGCCATGAGAGCGGGGTTCGCCGCCGCAAACCCGGGCGCCGCAATGGCCGACGTCTGTGCTGCGATCAACACGGTACTCGAGGCAGAAGGCTATGGTGAATTCTGTCATCCGCCGCATATCCGACGCCGCGGCCACGGTCTCGGTTTCGGCTCGATCGGGCCGGGTGACGTCGCGCTCGACAACAGGATCGTGCTCGAGCCCGACATGCTGTTCATGATTCACCCGAACCAATACCTGCCGGAGACCGGTTATCTGCTCTGCGGCGAGCCGGTGATAATGACGGCACAAGGCGTCGAGGTGCTCACGCACCAGCAAGCCGCCTTGGCGGAAATCGCGGTCTGACCAGACGAGAGCGATCACGATGCAAACCATACACCCTACCCTTCTCGTCGGCCCGGCCGATTGGGACGCGCGGCAGATGCCGCGCGAGGAATTTGACGAGCGACTGGCGGTGCTATGGCGCGACTACCCGGATGCCAGCGGCGCTGTCGTTTACGGCAACAGTAACTGTCACGCCGCGCTCGCTTACCTCACCAATTTCACGCCGAAACTTGAAGCCGCGCTGGCGTTCATTCCGCGCCACGGCGAAGCGCAGCTTCTCATCGGGGGCGGCGTCAACATGGTGCCGGCGGCAAAACCATTGACCTTCGTCGAAAACCTGGCGCCGCTGCGCGAAGCGGCAAAGGCGGCCGCTGCCTGGGCGCGCACCCTGCCCGCCGGCGACATTATAATGATCGGCGGCGATGCGATGCCGACGGGCATGCGTCGCGCCTTCGATCAGGCCCTCGGTGCCGACCGAAAAATCGAGACGGCGGACGCGACTTTGCAGGCGCGCATGACGATAAAGCGCCCGCGCGAACTCCATGTCTTACGCGCGGCCTGCACTACGCTCGATGCCGCGGCGCAGGCGCTGCACAACGCGTTACACGACAACAAAAGGGTCACCGACTGCATCTTGCTCGCCGAACATGCAGCCTTGCGGCGCGGCGCGCAGGATGTCCGCAGTCTGTTCAGCCTGGACGGCGGCCGCACGCTGCGGCCGTTCGATATCCCGCTCGCCGAGCGGCGCGATCCGCTTCAGGTTTATCTGGCGGTGCGACAGAGCGGCTACTGGGCGGACGGTTTTGTCCGCGTCGCGCCGGCGGGCGATACGCTGCAAGAAAAAATTGGCGGTATCTTGGACACCATGGTCGCCGCAGCCAAACCCGGCCTGTCGTGCCGCGATCTCACAAAGATTGCCGATGCCGAGCGCGGCAGCTTACAGCTCCATCCCTTGGCCGATAACGTTTTCGGCAACTCCATTGGATTAGCGCTGGATGAACCGCCGAACTTGGTGCGCGACAGCAATGTCAGGCTTGAGGCGGGCGCGGTCTATTCTTTGCGCGCAGGACTGCTCGACGAAGCGGGAGCGGGCGCAATCTCATCGGCCATCGTCGCTATGACTGCAAGCGGCTCTGACGTTCTGTGGCGGGACAGCGCAAAGCCATGAATGGCATCGATGAATTGGCCGCGCTGATCGTTCGGCTGCAAACCGCAGACCGAGCCGCAGCAGCGCTGGACAAGCTGCGCCTTCACGTGGCCGATACCATCGGCGCCTGGATCGCTGCGACGAGAACGCCTGAAGGCAAGCTGCTCATCGCCTCTCGTCGTCGACAACCTGCGACCGGCGACAGCGCGGCGGACGATCTCGCCACCTATTGTGCGCTGACCCGCCTGAGCGAACTCGACGACATTCATCTGGAGTCGATGACTACGCCCGGCTCGATTGTCATCCCTGCTGCGATGACTTTGGCTGCGACATTACCGGATGCAGACGTGGGCGATGTAGCGGCCGCGATGCTCGCCGGCTATGAGGCGATGGTCCGGCTGGGCCTTGCCCTCAAGGGGCCGAATATTCTCTACCGCGGCATCTGGCCGACCTATTTTGCCGCCGGCTTCGCCACCGCTGCAGTGGCGGCTCGGCTTATGCGCCTGGACGAACGGCAAACCGCCCACGCGCTTGCCTTGGCGCTTAATATGGCCGCGCCCGCCGTCGGGCAGCATCACGCCGTAACCACGGCGCGATGGTTCCTGGCCGGCAATGCTGCGCGTGAGGGTTTGATGGCAGCGTACGCCGCGCAGGCCGGCTTCACCGCCGACACCGACCTGCTGCGATCCCGGCTGTTTCTAGACGTGTACGGCGTCGAGCCCGATATTGGCGCGATGAGCGAGCCGAATGCCGCCGTGGCGCTGGCGGACGTTTCCTTCAAGCCATGGTGCGCGGCACGCCAAACCATGGCGGCAACGCAGGCGCTGCACGAAATACTCGATGGCGGCGTTGCCGCAGCCGAAACTTCGGAAATTACGGCTTATGTGCTGCCGCCGCATCTGAAAATGATCGACCATGGCACCAGCGCCGGGAATAGGGCGTCGTTCCTGACCAGCCTGCCCTATCAATTGGCGATGATGGCGCTGCATCCGGATGCGATGCTTGGCCTCGGCGAGCCCGCCGGGCAATCACTACCGGCGCTGCACTCCTTCATGGCGTGCGTGAAGGTTGCCGCCGATGACTCACTTCTTGCCGACTATCCACGCGCTTGGCCGGCACGCGTGGTCGTCGCCACACCGTCCGGCCGGCATGAGCGGCGTGTGCAGGACGTTCCGGGCGGTCCGGCGCGGCCTTTCGCCGAAGCCGACGTGCGGAACAAGTTTCTGCGGAGTGTCGGCTTAAGCCTCGGCGGCGACAGCGCCGAGCCTCTGTGGCGATCCAGCATGTCGGTCCTGCGCTCACGCCAGTCGCTTTTGTCGATGATGCAGGATTTAACTCGTGTTATGGCGACTTAATCAAACAACGGGAGGAATGGCGCGCCGACTGCGCGCCATGAAAGAAAAATGTTCGAATATTTCGAAGACAACTACACCTGGAACATGGCGGTCAATCTCGCGCTCGGCATGGGTGGCAGTATCGGCGACATCGACGACGCCTCGCGGGCGCTGCGGCCTTTGGCGAAGCAGCGCGACGATGCCGCCGCGGAAAAATTCTTTGAGAATTGGACCGCGCTCGGCGCCAAGCTCAAGCGCCAAGCAGCGGCGGAGGAGGCGCGCGGACGGCTGCTGAGCGCCGGCGCCAAATATCGCCGTGCTTTTATTGCACTCATTCAAGCGGAGCGGATGCAGCGGCCGGATTTCGCGCCGCGCCAGGAAGCCTATCGCGACGCGCTCGATTGTTTTTCCCGTTTCCTGGCGTTGACGCGGCAGAACTGCCGCCGCGTCGACGTGCCCTATCTCAATACGTCCCTCCCCGCGCTTCTGGTGATACCGAAAAACGCGGCGGGTGATACGCCCTGCATGGTTCATTTCGACGGTCTCGATGTCACCAAGGAGATCATCTACCTCATCGGCATACCGGGCGCGCTGGCGGAACGCGGCATTGCGACCCTCGTCGTCGATAATCCCGGTGTCGGCGAGTCGTTGCGCCTGCGCGGGCTGCATAATGGTTCCGAGGCGGAAATTCCAGCCGGGGCCGCGGTCGATTTCCTCCAATCGACGCCCGGCATCGAACGCAACCGCATCGGCATCATGGCGCTGTCGCTTGGCGGCTATCACGCGCCGCGCGCCGCCGCATTCGAGCCGCGCTTCAAATGCGCCGTCGCCTGGGGCGCCAATTACGACTGGGGCGAGACCCAGCGGCGACGCTATGAATCGAAGGATCAGCGCCTGCCGGTGCCGCATTACTGGGACCATGTCGGTTGGGTGTTCGGCAAGTCCTCGGTCGAGGAAGTGGTTGCCGTCTCGGAGAAACTGTCGCTCAAGGGCATCCTGCATCAGATCAAATGCCCAATTCTCTGCATCCACGGCGAGAACGATCGCCAGATCGCGCTAAGCCAGGCGAAGCAATTGATCGCCGATTGCACATCGAGTCCCAAAGCAGAACTTCACGTGCAGACGCTGGCGGACGGGGGCGCCGAGCACTGTGGCGTCGACAATGTGGCGCCGACACGGGAATTCATCTGCGACTGGATCGCGGAAGTTTTGGGCGGCAATCCGGCCGGCAAAGGCTAATTCGCCTCGAACTGCCGCAGCAGAACCCGGCCATAATCGTTGCCATTTGGCGTGCGCACCAGCGCATGGGCGTGACGACGGTTATAGCCGGTATTCGGCAGGGCCACTCCGGGCTGGTGATAGAACTCGACGAAAATCACCGGGTTGTAGATGCGATAATAGAACGGCGCCACCGGATCGAACTGCCCAATCCAGGCGAAGATGGTTTCGCCGAGATGCTGGTTGACTTCGTCGAACCGCGCTTTCGCATGTGCAGCCGGCAGCCGGTCGGTATAGAGCTTGATCAAGTCGGCGAGCAAAATCCGTTGCGCCGGCGTCATATCGGCTACGCGTAGACCGTCATAGGGGATAACGACATTATCCTTGAAGCCTGACGCGTAGCCGTCGAACGGCAGGTCGTAGCCGATCGTCGCTTTGGTGCGCTGCTCGGGCGTCAAGGAATTCATGAACGCCCAGCCCTGCGCCTCTTCCTCGCGCAGCACCGTGGTGCCCTTATATTTTCCGGATTCCGCCGTGACCGGCTCGGAGCCGAGCAGCATCGGCGTCAGCACCATCTGGTCGCCGAGCACGAAGCAATTGATGTTGCAATGATGGCCGTCGATCTGGAACCCCCAGGGCGCATCGGAAGACGGCGTTCCGAAAATGCTGATCCAGTAGAAAAACTCACCGAACTCGACAGGCAGCCCGGTGAGTTCGGCTAGATGCTCGTTGAGCCGCATGACATTATGCGCGGTCTCGTACGCCCGCGTGCCCAGTGCTACCCGCATGATGCCGTAAGCGAGCTCAAGCTGGCGATCGCTCAATTCCGCAAAGCACAGTCCATGCCGCATCACATTGCGGTGGATATTGCTCCAATGCCGCCAGACTTCGCTATCCACGGGGAAGCTCACAGCGGCGCGTTGCTTGGCATCGAGCGAGGCCGAAAAGTCGTTGACCGCGGCAAGCAGCGGCCGCGTCGAGGCCCCGATCGCGCGCAGCGGAAACAGATTCGGCTCCGCCTCACCATCGGCGGTGAGGCCTTTGAACTCGTGCTTTAACGCCTGCCGCCAGGTCGCGAACAAATCCTGCAGCGGTTGTGAAAGCGTGCTCTCATCAACCCGTGGCGGGGCACGGCGCGAGGAACGGTCGAGCAGTACGGTATCCGTCATCGAATGATTTTTAGCACGGCTGGGACAGCAGCTAAAGGTCGACTCAACTTTGCGGGGCAATTGCCCATTGCTCTATGAGATAAGCTGCATTGCGCCATGCGCACTCGGTCATCGGCGGCAATGGACAATGCGCCGTCACACGGACATACTTTGCATCAACAGATGCGCCGCAGAACGGCGCCATTGAGGGAGAGACGCCGTGAACGCCGCAACCAGCACCGCCCGGGCTTTGAAGCCGGGAATGGACCCCGCCGAATGGCAGGTCCGCGTCGATCTCGCGGCAGCCTTCCGGCTGGCCGCGCTGCAGGACTGGGATGAATTGCTGTTCGCTCATTTGTCGGCGCGGGTCCCGAACCACCCGAACCAGTTTCTGATGCACCCGGCGGCCATTTTGTTCGAGGAGGTCACCGCCTCAAACCTGCATAAACTTGACGAAAACTGCAATCACGTCGAGCCGAGCGACGAGCTGCCGCACAAATTCGCCTTTCCGTTTCACAAAGGCGTCTACGACGCGTTCCCTCAGGCGCAATGCGTCATGCATCTGCACACGAAATACGCGACCGCCGCGGCGATGCAGGAGCACGGCCTCATTCCCGGCAATCAATACGCGATGTGGCTCGGGCCGGTCGGCTATCACGATTACGAGGGCCTGATTTCCACCGATGATGAAGGCCGGCGGCTGGCGAAGAATTTCGGCGACAAGCAGATCGTCCTGCAACGCGGCCATGGCTTCGTGCTGTGGGGGCACAGCGTGCACGAGGCCTATATGCTGGCGTTCCTCGTCATTCGCGCCTGCGAGACCCAAGTTCGTTCGGCGGCCGGCGCGGTCAAGCCTTACGTGCCGCCGCAAGCGGTGCTCGACGCGACCATCGGCCAAGCTAAAATCATCACTGACGGCAATCAGCCTTTCAATCAAATGACTTGGCGCGCGCTCCTTCGCAAGCTCGACCGCGACGCGCCGGACTACAAGACCTGAGCGCCGGCGCCCGGCCGGCAGCTCGCGCCGCGCGGCAGCCCGCCGCGTTGCGCCTGGAATGAATATGGAGACGACAATGTCCGTCATGGAGCGCAGCGTCACCGAGACGACGCTGCCGATCTATCACCGCTCGATCGACTGGGACGCGCTCTATCGGCACTATCCGGTGCCGGACGTGTTCGCCAAGACCCGATGGAAGTGGTCGGCGGATGAAATCCGAAAATTCCAGAACGAACAGTTCCTCGATCTGATGAAAACCGGCTGGCAGAACGGCTTTTACAAACGCCGCTGGAGAGCCGCCGGCGTCGAGCCCGGCGACATCAAAAACATCGAAGACATCGTCAAGCTGCCGACCTTCGATTCCGCCGACATCAAAAAGGATCAGGAGGAGAACCCGCCATTCGGCCTCATCAACGGCAATGTCGATGAGATACTCAAAACGCAGCCGCTCAAGCTGCAGACCTCCGGCGGCACCACCGGTAAGCCGCGGCCGACGCTTTACGCGCCGCTCGAATGGGAGCTCAACGGGCTGACCCACGCGCGTGTGTTGTATATCTGCGGCGTGCGCCCGGGCGACCGTGTGCAAATTCCACACACTTGCTCGCTCGGCAATGCCGGCTGGTGCTGCTACAAAGCCTGCCACGATTATCTCGGCGCGCTACCGCTCACCACCGGCACCGGCGCGGTCACTTCGTCGCGGCGGCAGATCGAGATCGCCCAGGAATGGGGCACCAATGTTTGGTACGTGCGCCCCGAATATGCGACGCAGCTCGCCAAAGTGGCGCGCGCCGAGCTCAAATTCGACGTGCGTGATCTGAAAACCAAATTTCTCGGCTGCGGGCTGGGGCCCGACACCGAGAACACGTTCCGCAACCAGCTCGAAGATTTATGGGGCTGCAAGGTCTACGACATGTACGGCACCCACGAAATGGGTATGGGTGCCTTCGAGTGCCAGTACCAGAACGGCATGCATTTCCACGAGGATTCCACCTTCTTTGAAATCGTCGGTATCGAGGACAACAAGCCGGTCCCGAACGGCGAGATCGGCAATATGGTGTGCACCATCCTGCACCGCCGCCAGCAGCCGATGATCCGCTTCAATCTGCGCGACCTCACCCGCATCGTCACCACCGACCGCTGCCAATGCGGCAGCTGCTTCCGGCGCATGCAGAAGATGCTCGGTCGCAGCGACACCATGGTGCGCATCCGCGGCGTGAGCATCTGGCCGCAGGCCTGTCTGCCGGCGATCAAGAGCGACAACCGCACCACCGGCGAGTGGCTGTGCATCGCCGAACGCAACGTGCGCGACGGCGTGATCCGCGACGAGATGACGGTGAAGGTGGAAGTGCGCGACGACGCACCGGGCTGGGACGGCTTGAAGGACCATATTGAGAAACGGCTGCATTCCGATCTCGGACTAAAGCTCGCTGTCGAACTGGTGCCGGAGGACGCACTCATGGAATGGTCGAACCGCGGCCGCGAGGGCAAGCCCAAGCGGATCCTCGATCAGCGCTACGACAAGAAGTGAATTCCGTGCGCTATTTCGATTGCCATTCGCATTTCTCCACCCGCGCCGGCTTGCATCACCGCAGCGCCGAAGAGCTCGCCAATGCCGAGCGCATTTTCAAGCGCAAGCGCACGTTTCAAACCGAGGCGGAAATGGCTGAGGGTTTCCGTCAGCGCCATGTCCACAGCATTCTCGATATCTACCGCACCTGGCGGATGACGGACGAAGACGAGATCCGCGCCTCCAACGATTACGCGACCCGGTTTGCCCGCGACAATCGCGACGTCGTCCATGGCAACTGGCTAGCCGCCAATCCGACCATGAAGGATTTCTGGCTCAAGGAATATGCGCGGCTTGCCGCGAGCGATTGTGGTTTCCTCGGCTTCTGCCAGAGCCAGAACAGCTTGCGGTTTCCACCCAGCGATCCGATCTGGGATCCGTTCTACAAGCTATCGATCGAGGCCGATGTGCCGGTGCTTTTGATGACCGGCCTCACCGGCATCGGCCAAGGCATGCCCGGCGGAATGGGAGTCGTGCTCGAGGACGGCCATCCGCGCCATGTCGATCTCGTCGCCGCCAGATTTCCGGAGCTGAAAATCCTCGCCGGCCGGCCAGCTTGGCCGTGGCAGGACGACATGATCGCGATCCTGTTGCATAAATCAAACGTCCGCTACGAGCTACACGGCTGGTCGCCGAAATATTTTACGCCGGCTCTGAAGAAGGAAATCGGCGGCCGGCTGCAAGACCGCATTCTGTTCGGCTGGGATTGGCCGACGCTCACGCATGAGCGGCTGGTCGACGATTGGCGTTCGCTCGGCTATTCCGAAGATGTCTACGAAAAAGTCTTTCACCGCAACGCCGAGGCTTTCTTTGCCGGCGCGGCACCGAAGTGATGAGCAGATCAATGCACGACGCGGCAGCACTTGCGGCAAAACTCCGGCAGACGGCCGCGACCGATAAGGTGACGCCGGCCGCGCTTACGGATTTGGTTGTTGACGTCTTCACACATTGCGGCGTGCCACAGCGCGACGCCGAGATTGGCGCCGAAGTCGCGGTCTGGGCGCAGACCCACGGCTCGGACTCGCACGGCGTCGTGCATTTGCCGCTCTATACGCGCGGCCTCCTTGACGGCACCATCAAAGGCAAGCCGGCTATCGCCACGACGCAACCGCTGCCCTGCTCCGCCGTGATGGACGCCGATCATGCCCTCGGCCTGGTGGCGAGCCGGCGCGCGATGGATCTGGCGATCGATATTGCCAAGACGTACGGCGTCGGCGCGGTCACGGTGCGCAATTCGAGCCATTTCGGCGCCGCCGGCTATTACGTCGATCACGCCGCGGCGCAGGGCCTGATCGGCCTGGCCTTCACCAACGCCAGCCCGGCGATCGCGCCGACCGGCGGCATCGAGGGCCTATTCGGCACCAATCCGATCGGCGTCGGCTTGCCGCAGCATAACGCCGAACCGATCATCGGCGATATGGCGACCGCCATGGTGGCGCGCTCCCGCATCCGCCACATGCTGGCGGCTGGGCAAAAGAGCATTCCGGAAGGCTGGGCGCTCGACCCGCAGGGCCAACCGACCACCGATCCAGCCGAAGCGGTGAAGGGCTCAGTGCTGCCGATCGGCGGACCGAAAGGCTACGCGCTGTCGTTGATGGTCGAGGTGTTGTGCAGCGCGCTGTCCGACGGCGAACCGGGTTTCCAGGTCACCTATGAGAACGTGGTGAAGCGGCCGGGCAACATCTGCCACTTCTTCCTGGCGCTCAATCCGCAGGGTTTTGCCGGTACCACAGCCTACGACGCCCGCATGGCGCATATCGCCGGCATGGTCGGCAAAGCCAAACCGATGGCAGGCGCAGAACCGCCGCGGCTGCCCGGCGCGCGCGGCCATGCCGTTAAGCGTAAGACCGCTGCGGAGGGCATCGTCATGTTCGACAACCTGCGCGCGGCGCTTAAGAATGTCGCCGGGATGATCGAGACGCCGTGACATTTATTCCGCTAGCCGCGGAACAACAGGTGCTCAAGCGTCAACGAGATCGCCGGCACATAGGTGACGATCTGCAACGCGATCACGGCCAAGATCACGAACGGGATCAGGCCGCGATAGAGCGTCTCCGACGGCGTCTTGAACAGAGCTTGAATGACGAAAATGTTCAAGCCAAAGGGCGGATGAAAAGTCCCGATCGTCAGATTCATGACCACGATGACGCCGAAGTGAATCGGGTCAACGCCGAGCGACGCGGCGACCGGCGCCAAGAGCGGCGTCAGCATGATCAAGCCGGAGGCCGGATCGAGGAAGCAGCCGATGAACAGTAGGAACAGATTGATCACCAAGAGCACCACCCAGCGCTCGGAATGCAGGCTGGTGATCACCGTCACGATAGCCTGGGCGATGCCGCTGATCGTTAGCAGCCACGAATAAAGGCCGGCGATCGCCACGATGATGAAGATGAGCCCGGTCAGATACATCGAGCGCGCCGCGATCTCGAACAGATCGGCGAGCGTCACTTCGCGATAGATGAAATAGCTGACGACGATGGCATAGACGCTGGCGACGCCGGCAGCCTCGGTCGGCGAAAACACGCCCGAATAGATGCCGCCGATGATCACGACGATGGCGCCGAGCGACCAGATGCCGTCGCGCGTCGCCTGAAACAGTTCTCTGAGCGAAAAGCGCCCGGTGTCGGAAATTCCGACTTTGACGGAATGATAATAGATGTAGACGCCGAAGAAGCTTGCCAATAAAAGGCAAGGTCCGATGCCGGCGGTCCACAGCTGAACGATCGAGGTATCCGAGGCGATGCCGTAGATGATCATCGCGATCGACGGCGGGATGAGATTGTCGAGCGCGCCTTCGGAGGTGATCAGGGCCGAGGCGAAGCTCTCGCTATAGCCGGCTTCGCGCATCTTCGGATAGGTCAGCGTGCCGATCGCCGCGGTCGCCGCGGTGGTCACGCCCGAGGTTGCGCCGAACAGCGCGGCAAAGCCGAGCGAGGTGAACGGGACGTTGGCGCGGAAACCGCCGATCAGCGCGCCGACGAAACGCAGCAACCGCACCGAGATGCCGCCGCGAGACATCACATTGCCGGCAAAAACGAAGAACGGTACCGCCAGCAGCGCATATTTGTTAAGGCTGTTGAAGATGTCCTGCGGCACCACGGTCATCGGAATATCGAAAAAGCCAAGCAGGATGACGAGCGAGGTGATCAAAAGCAGCAGAAAGATCGGAAAGCCGAGCAACAGCAGCACGAACGGCAGGATCGCCATCACCCAATACATGGCTGCGCCCCGCTCAATCGAACTTGCCGGAAATGTACGATGGCAGCCGGATAATCGCCGCCGCGGCCATGAAGCTAAAGCCGAACAGCAGCGCCGAGTGCGGGATGACCAAAGGAATATTAGTGCCGGCCGTGACGCCGCTGGTCAGGTAATGCAGCTTGACCACCGCCCATGACTGGATTGCGGTGTAGACGGCGCAGACAATCAGCGCCAGCGCGATAGCGACCCTGACGACGAGCTGCAAGCCGGCCGGCATCCGGGAATAGAGGAGATCCATATTCAAGTGCGCGCCGCGGTAGGTGATGGTGCCGACCACCAGGAAAACGATCCAGATCACCGTGAAAGTCAGCGCCTCTTCGGCCCAGAACACCGGCATACCGAACACGTAACGGCCGATGACGTTGACGATGTTCAGCACGACGGCGATCAGGAACAGCGTGCCGGACAAGACGTGCGGTACTCTGACGAAAATAAACTCTTCGATCTGCCGTCGCCGCGACAGCGGCTTTGCGTCCGCCATTTCACCACCCTCGAATCCGACACGCCGCAAACCGTCGTCCCGTCACGCGCGACGGCGCTGCCACAACTCGCCCCGGCCGGATTTGCCGAAGCGCTCCGCCGCCGCGGCAACGCTCCGGCCTTATGGATCGCAAGCTTATTGGTACTTCGCCGCCAGCGCCTCGGTCTTGTCGTAGAACGCCTTGAGCACCGGATCGTCCTTGGTCACTTGGGCGCCGATCGGCTTGAGCCGCTTCTCCAACTCGGCCTGCTCGTCGGGCGACAGATGCACGATCTCGCCGCCGCGCTGCAGCCACACCTGGCGTAGTTGCGCGACCTCGTCGATCGCGGTCTGCCGCGCCCACGGCTGCAGCTTGCGCGCCTCATCGACGACAGTCTTGCTGAGATCGGGTGGCAGCTTGTCGAGCCACGGCTTGCTCATAGCGCCAAAAGAGACCAACAGCGTGTCGTGGGTTTCAAGCAGCACCCTGCCAACATTTTGCAGATTGAAATTGGTGAAGATCGACATGCCGCTCATCGTCCCGTCGATCACACCGTTCTGCAGCGAGGTGATCATTTCCGGCAACCCCATCGGCACAGCGGTGGCGCCGAGTGCCGCCATGCGCGCCCGTTCGGCCGGGGTCGCATTGACGCGCAATTTCATGCCCTTGAAATCGTCAAGCGTCCGCAGCGGCTTCTTGACGCCGAAATAGAGCGACTCTGCAGCCACCGCGAGGTTGACGCCGACCAAGCCCTTCGCTTCGGCCATATGCATCACGAAATCGTTGTATTCGGGATCGGCGAGAACCTTGTTGGCCTGCTCGGTGCTCTTGAACAAAAACGGAATGCTGAAAACGCCGAAGCGCGGATCGACACCTGTGAAGAAATCGGCGGGATTTTCGTAAGCCTCGATGGTGCCGAGCTGCAAGCCTTCGATCATCGCCGCCGGGCTGCCGAGCTGACCGCCGGCAAAAACCTGGACCTCGACGCGGCCATTGGTCGCTTGCGGCAGCACCTCCGCGAGCTTGTGGCCGAATTTCTCCTGCATGTCGCCGCGCGTCACGACCGCCCATTTCAGCACATATTGCGCCGCTGAGACGGCCTTGGGCACGACTGCAAATGCGAGCGGCAGCCCCAGCGCAAACGGTAAGAGAGCAAGCAGAACGCGACGTCGCATATTAGCCTCCCCAGCCGCGGTAATTTTCCGCGCTCTTTTGTTTTATGCTCGCCGTCTGCGCTAATGGACGGTGCCGTTGACGGCGACACAGTATCCCAGCACAAAATGCTGTCAATTATAGTGCGACAAGAGTGCAAGACGCTCATCATAACCGCGCGTTGTACAGATCAGGGAGTACGTCATGAAAATTGGAATTGTCGGATTAGGCCGGATGGGCAGCGCGATATCTCAACGTTTGCATCAGCAGGGCTTTGACGTCGTGGGCTGGGACCACAACGCAGAGGTGAACCGCACGCTGGCGGCGGGCGGACTGCGGATCGCCTTCAATCCGCGCGAGGTCGCCGCCGACGCCGAAATTGTGATCTCTATCATCACCGAGGACCACGGCGTACGGCGCATCTTCAACGGGCCGGACGGTTTTCTCAGCAGCGACGTCACGGACAAGTTGTTCATCGAGATGAGCACGCTGCAGCCGATGACCGGCCGCGAGCTGGCGCCGCTGGTCGACACCAAGGGAGCGCGGCTCATCGAATCTCCGGTGCTCGGCACCATCCCGGAAGTGCGCGATGGCAGGCTGTTCGCCATGGTCGGCGGCCGCGGCGAAGATCTCGAACGGGCCCGTCCGGTTCTGGAAAAGATGACGCGCCGCATCGTGCATATGGGACCGAACGGGGCCGGCTATGCGATGAAGCTCGCCGTCAACCTCGGTCTCGGCGCCTATATCCAAGCGGTGTCGGAATCGCTCGCGCTTGGCTTAAAGCAGGGCCTCACGCTCGATCAGATGCTCGACGTATTGCAAGAGGCGCCCTATGCCAGCGGTTGGCTCAAGAGCAAGATCGATGTGCTTAAGGGCGCGCCGGCTGAGATGACCCTCGACATCCGCACGTTGCGCAAGGATTTGATGTCGGCGGTGGCGACCGGCGCGCTGACTGGCGTGCCGATGCCGCTGTCGGCGGCGACACTGGCCTCACTTTCGGCCGCGGTCGCCGACGATTACGGCAGCGGCGATCTTGCCGAATTGCCCAAATTCGTGCGTGAGGCGATGCTGCAGAACTTCACTTAGGTCGCGTCTCCCCGCATGCCAATCACGGAGGATGCTTCAGTCCAAAAGTTGCTGATTTAGTCCATCGTCTCAGTAGCCTAGCTCTGCTCAGTCTGCAATGATGCCTCAGTGGGGCCAACGCCCACCGGGCTATAATCTCGCCGTAATAATTCAAGGGAGGAAGGATCATGACTGTCAATTGGGGACGCGGCGGTAAGGTCGACAAGCAACGCCGCAAGCTTCTTAAGTTTGCTGCGGCCGGCAGTGCCGGGATCATCACATCGCCGTGGACGTTTCAGTCCTCCCGCGCGGCGCCCAAGACCATCAAGATCGGGCAGATCACGCCGGAAACCGGGCCGATCGCCGCGTTCGGCGAGCCCTCGAAGTGGGTCGCCGAAGAGGTGAGCAAATTCTTGGGGGAAGGCATCGTTGTCGCCGGCGAGAAACACCGCGTCGAAATCCTCAACCGGGACAGCCAATCGAATCCGAACCGCGCCTCGGAGGTGGCGGCGCAGCTCATCAACAATGACCGGGTCGACATCATGATCGCCTCGTCGACCGGCGATACGACCAATCCGGTCGCCGATCAGTGCGAGCTCGCCGGCGTGCCATGCATCACGTCGGACGATCCGTGGCAGTCATGGTTCTTCGGCCGCAAGGGCGATCCCAAGAAGGGCTTCGAGTGGACCTACCACTTCTTCTGGGGCTTCGACATGGTCGCCAATATGTTCGCCGAGATGTGGCTGACGCTGCCGACCAACAAGATTGCCGGCGTGATGCTGACCAACGATCCCGACGGCATCGCCGCCAGCAACCCAGAGCACGGGTTGCCGGCGACCATCAAGGGCCACGGCTTTGACGTGCACTACCTCGGTCTCTATCCGCCGCTGTCCGACGACTTCTCGGCGCAGATCGGCCAGTTGAAGAGCATGAATGCTGACATCGCCTGCGGGATTTTCAACCCGCCGCAATTCGCGATTTTCTGGACGCAGTGCGCGCAGCAGGGTTTTCGGCCGAAGATCGTGACGCCGCCCAAGGCGCTGTTGTTTCCGACCGCCGTTGAGGCGCTGGGCGATCGCGGCGCCGGCATGTCGACGGAAGTTTGGTGGTCGCATCACCATCCGTTCAAGTCGGGCCTGACCGGCCAGACGGCGCAGCAATACTGCGACGCCTACGAGAAGGCGAGCGGAAAGCAGTGGACGCAGCCGCTTGGCTTCAAGCACGCCAATCTCGAAGTCGCCATCGACGTGCTCAAGCGCGCCAAGAAGCTCAATGCCGAATCAATCCGCGACGCGATTGCTCAGACCGACTATCAGTCGATCGTCGGCCCCATCACCTGGAAGGGCGGTCCGACCAATCCGGTGCCGAATGTCTGCACGACGCCGATTGTCGGCGGTCAGTGGGAAAAAGGTACGAAGTGGAAATACGATCTCAACATCGTGTTCAACGGATCCGCGCCGCAAATCCCGGTTGATCGGCCGTTTTCCGCAATTTCCTACTCCTGACGGGTCAAGGGCGAAGCATAAAGTCTCAGCAAAAACCAAGAACGGCCGCCGCACCAAACCGCGGCGGCCGCAGCCAAAAGTCCTTCATGGCAGCCCTTCTCCAGCTTCAGGCGGTATCCAAGCATTACGGTGCGCTCAAAGCCGTAGACGGCGTCAGTGTAGCCGTCGCCGCCGGCGAAGCATTGGCCGTGATTGGACCCAACGGCGCTGGCAAAACGACCTTGTTCAATTTGATCACTGGCGATGCCGCGCCGACCAAGGGACGTATCGACTTCGGCGGCTTCGATGTGACGGCAATGCCGCCGCACGCGCGATCGCGCTTGGGCATCGGCCGCTCCTATCAAATCCCGCATCCGTTCGCGAATATGAGCGTATTCGAGAATCTTCTGGTCGGCGCCATTTTCGGCGGCGGCACCGGCGAACGGGAAAGCTACAAGCGCTGCAGCGAAGTCCTCAAAGTCACCGGGCTTTACGACAAAGCCAACATGCCAGCGCGCACGCTGACGCTGTTGCAGCGCAAACGGCTGGAAATGGCGCGGGCGCTTGCAATGCAGCCTAAGCTCTTGCTGCTCGATGAGATCGCCGGCGGACTGACCGAGTACGAGTGCGGCGAGTTGGTGAAGACTATCAAGGAAATTCACGGCCGGGGCGCCACCATTGTCTGGATCGAACACATTGTGCACGCGCTCGTTTCGGTGGCGAGCCGGCTGATCGTGATGGATTTCGGTCAGATTCTGGCCGAGGGCGAACCGCGCGAGGTGATGGCGGATCCGCGCGTGCGCGAGGTTTATATGGGTATCCCGGTGTCATGACGCTGCTGCGCACGCAGAACCTCTCCGCGTTCTACGGCGACTTCCAGGCGCTGTTTGGCATCGACGTGACCGTCGAGCAGGGTGAGACTGTGGCCATTATCGGCGCCAATGGCGCCGGCAAGACCACGCTGCTGCGCGCAATTGCCGGAGCGCTGGCGACCGCGCCGGACACGGTGCTGTTCGAGGGCAAGCCGATCGGGCACATGACGCCGCACGAAATCGTGCGGCTTGGCATCGCCATGGTGCCAGAAGGGCGGCGGCTGTTCCCTAGTCTATCGGTGGAGGAGAATCTCCTGCTCGGCACCCACAGCAATCGCGCCGGGCCATGGAATCTCAGCCGCATTTATGAGCTGTTCCCCCGGCTCAACGAATTACGCCACCTGCCGGCGACGTCTCTGTCGGGCGGACAGCAGCAGATGGCCGCCGTGGGCCGCGCCTTGATGTCCAATCCGCGACTGCTGCTGTGCGACGAGCTATCGTTGGGGTTGGCGCCGGTTGTCATCCGCGACATCTACCGGTGCCTCGGCGCGATTACCGCCGACGGGACTACGGTCGTGCTGGTCGAACAGGACATCAATCGCGCGCTCGACGCCTCGACGCGCTTCTACTGCCTTCAGGAAGGCCGCCTGGCGTTGACTGCGCCGACCAAGAATTTCGATCGTGCCGCGCTGACCGCGGCCTATTTCGGCATGTAGGGCGGGTCGCCGCGATGCAATGGCTCAACGTCTTTATTCAAGGCAGCTTGCTCGGCGGCATTTACGCCCTGTTCGCCATCGGCCTGTCGATGTCGTTCGGCATCATGCGGCTCGTCAACATCGCCCATGGCGACTTTATCGTGCTGTCGGGCTACGTCGCGCTGGTCGTCACGCAGAGTACCGGCCTCGATCCATTCTCGAGCCTGGCGATCGTCGTTCCTGTGATGTTTGTATTGGGCTATGCGCTGCAGCGCGGCCTATTGAATCAGACGCTCACCGGCGGTTTGTTGCCGCCGCTCCTTGTCACCTTCGGCATTTCGATCATCATTCAGAACGGGCTGTTGCAAGGTTTTGGCGCCTACGATCACCGGCTCCAGGAAGGCGCCATCGAGACCGCGAGCATCCACTTGCCCGGCGGTATCGACGTTGGCGTTTATCCGCTCCTGGTTTTCGCGGTTGCGGTATTTTCCATCGCCAGCCTGCAGTTCCTGTTCTACCGCACCGGCCTCGGCCGCGCCTTTCGCGCGGTGTCCGACGATGCCGACACCGCCGAGCTGATGGGCATCGACAATCGCAAGCTCTACGCGCTGGCGCTTGGCATCGCCATGATCTTCACCGCGATCGCCGGCGTGCTGTTCGGCATCCGTACCATCTTCGACCCCGCCGCTGGACCGATCCGGCTCATTCTCGCCTTCGAGGCCGTGATCATCGGCGGGCTGGGCAGCATGTGGGGCACGCTAATCGGCGGGATGGTTCTCGGCATAGCCCAATCGGTCGGCGCCGCGCTCGATCCGACGTGGCAAATCCTCGCCGGACACTTGGCGTTTCTGGCCATTTTGATCCTCCGCCCGAACGGGCTGTTTCCGCGCACGAGGGACTGACATGGCCGATGTGGCTGCTGATCCGGCCCCCGATCTGGAGCCCGTCCGCGTCGACCGCGCGACCAAGGCAAGCCGTGTCTTCGCGGCTTTGGCGGCGGTCGCGCTGGCCGCGCTGATCTCGCTGCCGTGGTGGGGCGATGCCGGCTGGATGCGGCTTATCGCCGAGATGGCGTACTACGTGGCGCTAGCGCAATTGTGGAATTTGCTCGCCGGCTATGCCGGCTTGGTATCCGTCGGCCAACAGGCTTACGTCGGGCTCGGCGGCTATATGCTGTTCTATCTGACCGGCGTCTGGAATGTGAATGTCTACGTTGCTTTGCTGCTCGCCGGTCCATTCGCGGGGCTGATGTCGATCCCCGTTTCATTCGCGGTGTTTCGCCTGCGCGGCGCTTATTTCGCCATCGGCACCTGGGTGGTGTCCGAAGTCTTTTCGCTGCTCGCCAGTCTCATTCTGGTGCTTGGCGCGGGTTCCGGAATGTCGCTGACCGTTCCGATCCTGCGCGAAATCTCCTCCGACCGCGATGTGCGCGACACGATGCTGTATTTAATGACGCTGGCCATGTCGCTGTTGGTGTTCGCAATCGTTTATTCGCTGTTACGCTCGCGGCACGGCTTGGCGTTGACGGCAATACGCGATTCGGAGCCGGCTTCCGCAAGCCTCGGCGTCAATACGTTCCGCACAAAATTCATCATCTACGTAGCGACCGCCGCCTGTACCGGCCTGATCGGCGGATTGATCTTCCTGCAAAAGCTGCGGATCTCGCCGGAGGCCGGTTTCAGCATCAACGACTGGACCGTCGTGGTCATTTTCATGGTCGTGATCGGCGGTATCGGCACGCTGGAGGGACCGTTCATCGGGATGCTGGTCTATATCATCCTACGCGAACTGTTGGCCGATTACGGAACCTACTATTTGATCCTCCTGGGCGTTCTTGCCATCGTCATTATGCTGAAGGCACCGATGGGGATTTGGGGCTGGGTCATCCATCGCTATGACTTGCAACTGTTTCCGGTCGGCCGGCGGCTCAGACTTGAGCCCACCGACGATCCGTCCAAGCGATAGGAGCACAGTATGCCGCCCTCGCCGCCGCCCGCACAAAATTTGACCGCGCAACAGATGATCGACCGAGCGCGCGCGCTGGCGCCGCGGTTTGCCGAACGTGCCGCGGCGGCGGAAGAAGCGCGGCGGCTTCCCGAGGCATCCGCGAAGGACATGCTCGATGCCGGTTTCGCCCGCATCCTGCTGCCGCGAGAGATCGGCGGCTACGGTCTCGGTTTCGACACCTGGTACGAGGTGACGCGGGAGCTCAGCAAGGCCGATGCGTCGCACGGCTGGTGCGCCGGCCTGATCATTCATCACGCCCACATGATCGCGCAGTACCCGCAAGCCGGTCAAAAGGCGGTCTGGGCGGACAATCTCGATGTGCCGATTGCGGCGTCATTCGCGCCGAGCGCGAAAGCCGTCGCCGCCGATGGCGGCTATCGGCTCTCGAGCGCCGGGTCGCCCTTTGCCAGCGGCGTCGATCACTGCTCCTGGGTCATGCTCGGCGGCATGACGCAAGACGGGCCGGCATCGGAATGGAAGTTTTTTCTGGTACCGGCCGGCGACTTCACCGTCCGTGACACCTGGTTCACCGCAGGCATGCGTGGCACCGGCAGCAAGACCGTTGTCGTCGACGATGTTTTTGTGCCGGAAAGCCGCGTGTTGTCGCTGACCGCCTTGCGCGACGGCAAGACTCCAGGCGGCGCCATCTACAACGAAACCATCTACCACACGCCGTTTTTCTATTACGCGCCTATTTCGTTCGCGCCACCAATGCTCGGGGCGGCCCAGGGCGCCTATCAAATGTTCCGTGAATGGACCAAGATACGGAAAACGCAAGACGGCACGCCGCTTTCTGAAAAGACCTCGGTTCAAGTGCGAATGGCGCGCGTTGCAGCCGACATCGACGCGGCCGAGCTGTTATTGCGCCGCGCTGTGCACGTGACCGATGCGCCGGCGGCCTATTCACCGGATCTTTTGGCGCGGTCGGTGCGGGATTACGCCCGCGTATCCGAATTGATGATTGGCGCAATCGACACGCTGGTCGCCCTGAGCGGCACGGCCGGATTTGCCTCATCGCATCCGTTGCAACGGGCGTGGCGCGACATCCACTTCATGTCGATGCATATCAGCCTCAACGTCGAAACTAATTTTGCGCATTACGGCCGCATGCAGCTTGGCCTCGGTCCTGAACCAACCGGACGGTATTTCTGATACCGCCGCTCACCGCAATCCGGTCTGTTGCAACATCGGATAGACATGCTCCTTGAACCAATGCTGGTCTTCGATGTAGCGCGGCCAGTTCAATAGCGTGCCGTCGAGGCCCATCCTCGACATCCGCACAAGGCCATCGACAATCTGCTCCGGCGTGCCAATCAGCGGGTAGCCGCCCCAGCCGGCGATGAAATGCTTCTTCATTTCGGCGAGCACGTTCGGCGGCAAGGTCTTGGCATTGGCGATCATGGTGTCGACAAGGTTGCTCACCGCCTCCCAGTCGCCCTTCTCCTGAACGTAGTTCCGGAAATAATCCTTGGCCTCCGTCTCAGTCTCGCCCTGCACCACATAGGCGTAGCTCCAGACCTGAATTTCGCGGCCGTATTCCTTGCGCGCCAGCTCGCGGTAGGAATCGATTTTGGCCTTGCAGTCGTCGAAGTCATGCGAGCCGAACACGACATAGACCATGTCGCAATGCTTTGCGGCAAAGTGCTGGCCCTTCTCGGAACCGCCCGCATTCATCACCGCGGGAAACGGCCGCTGGATCGGCTTCGGTTCCAGATATCCCTTCTTGATATTGTAGAAGCGGCCCTCGAAATCGAACGGCTCGTCGCGGGTCCACAATTCTTTCATGATTTGCAGCCATTCGGCGGCACACTCGTAGCGGTCATTGTGCTCCATCAGCGGCGAGCCGAACATTTCGATCTCCGGCCGGTTCCAGCCGGTCACGATGTTGAGCGCAAAGCGGCCGCCGGTGACGTGATCGATGGTTGTGGCCTGCTTCGCCGCCATCACTGGGTGAATAGTCGGCACATGCGAGGTGGCGAAAATGCCGGAATAATGCGTCGAGGCGCCGATGGCCGAGGCCCAGGAAAAGCACTCGAAGCCGGGACCGTTGAAATTCGTCACCCCGCCAAAGCCGTGCCAGCGCCCGATCGGAACCAGCGCCTCGAATTCCATGGCTTCCGACGTCTTGGCCAATTCCAGCGTGTTCGGCCAATTGATCTCCAGCACCCCGTCGATGGTCGAAATCGCGCAGCCGCGATCGAGGTTGGTGCCGAAGGTGCCGAGCTTGAGCTTGCGGTCGTTAAAGACCGGGTTGGTCAGGCGGCGGTCTTGCCGCGCGCTCACAATTGCATCCATGGCACTCCTCCGGCATTCCTCCCGAACAGGGCTGCAAGCTTAGCCACGGCAAGGCCGCAGTGGCAATCGCCGCCCGGTCGTGCAAGAAATATTGTCAGCTGAAATGGGAGCCGGGCATGTCGATCTTCGCCGTGAACTATCTATGTCGCGAGATTTTGCGCGATCATGCCTTCCGGGCCGCCATGAAAGCCGACCCGGCCAAGGCATTGGCGCCGCTCGATCTGACCGACGAGGAGCGGCGCGCGCTGACGGCCGGCGATGTCGGCTCCCTGTTTCGGATGGGCGTCAACGGCTTTCTGATGGGCTATTTGGCTCGCTTCGAAGTCTGCGGGCTGAACGTACAGACCTACAATGAGCGCATGCGCGCGGTGAAGGTCGACGAGATCGGCCAGCCGGTGGCGTGACGCTACGGCGGCAAACGGGAGGATAGACATGGCACAAATCGTTGCCGGGTTCGGCGTGCCGCACACGCCGATTTTTCCGCATTTCGTCAAACGCGATGGACCCGATTGCGAAATCGCCAAACTGTTCGGCGCGCAGAAAGAGCAGCTTGCCGCCGCGCGGCCCGATCTCATCGTGATGTTCGACACCGATCATCTCAACACGTTCTTCCTCAACGATTTGCCGATCTTCGCCCTCGGCATCGACAAAAGCTTCAAGGCGCCGAATGACGAGCCGCGCGACGTACCGAATTACACCGTAAAGTCCCTCCCCGGCCTCGCGGCGCATATTCGCGCCGCGGCGATTGGTGCCGGTTATGACGTCGGCATGACGCAGAATTTCTCGGTCGACCATTCGATCACCGTGCCGTTGCATTTTCTGACACCCGACATGCAGATCCCGGTCATCCCGTTCTTCGTCAGCGGTCATCTGCCGCCGTTGCCGTCAGCACGGCGCTGCCACGACCTCGGCAAGGTGGTGGCAAGGGCCATCGAAGCGTGGCCGGAGACATTGCGCGTCGTGATCATGGGCTCGGGCAGCTTCTCGCTCGAAGTTGGCGGCCCGCGCATGGCGCCGGGCCGCTCCGACGGCGTACCCGATCCGGACTGGGCAATGCGCGTGATCAAGTCGCTCGAGGAACAGAAGATCGACCGGCTGATCGACGAAGCGACACAGCACCAAATGCTTAAAGCCGGCAATGTCGGCGGCGAATTGCTCAATTGGATCGCCATGCTCGGCGCCATCGGCGACCGCAAGCCGACCTATCTCGCGCCGCAGATGCAGAACGGCCACGCTTACGGCGTCTGGCGCTGGAATTAGACGGCTTCGGCAATCGCCGGCACGCTGTCCGGCGATGAAATCTCGCCGCCATCACGCATGAGAAAGTCCGGTCCCAGGTCGGCGAATCGCGGGCAGCCGATCAAGCCGAGATTAATGTCGATCTCTTCGCGCAATATATCGAGCGCACGAGCCGCGCCGGCCGACCCGGCGGCAGCGACGCCGTAAAGCGTCGCGCGGCCGACAAAGACGAAATCGGCGCCGAGGCAGCGCGCAACGATGATGTCGGAACCACGGCGCACGCCGCTGTCGAGCATGACGGCGAGACGGTCGCCGACGGCCGCCTTGATGGCTGGCAGAACTTCGATCGAAGCCGGAGCACGATCGAGCGCCTTGCCGCCGTGATTGGAGATGACGATGCCGTCGACGCCCTGCTCGGCGCAACGCAGGGCATCGGATGGCCGCATGATACCCTTGACGACGAGCTTGCCCGGCCAGACACTCCGAAATTGATCGAGATCGCGCCAAGTCTGGACCGACGGACTCTGCGTGCGAAAAAACCGCGCGACTTCGGCCGCGCCAGCGCCCGGCGCGGCATAGGGCGCCCAGGTCTCCATCACCGGCATACCGCCCTGGCGGAAATAATCGAGCACCCACGGCAGATGGCGCAGCGCTTCGAGCAAATCCAACGGCGCGAGCTTGGGCGGCAAACGGAAGCCGTTGCGCATATCGCGCTCGCGTTTCGGCAGCACCGGATTGTCGACCGTGAGCATCAGCGTGCCGAAACCGGCGTCGCGCGCGCGACGCAGGAAATCGTCGGAGATTTTCGCATCGCGCGCGGCATAGAGCTGGAACCACGTATTGGCCGGATTGATCCGCGTCACCCGTTCGATCGAGACCATGCTGGCGCCCGACATCACGAACGGCACGTTGGCGTCGGACCCGGCCTGCGCCAGCATCAGTTCGGCGTCACGGCGAAAAATCCCGGCAACGCCGGTGGGCGAGATGCCGAACGGACTGGCGTAAGTGCGGCCAAAGAGCGAGGTCGACTGGTCGCGCTGGGAAACGTCGACCAGATGACGCGGCAACAGACGGTAACGCCGAAATTCTTCTTCGTTGCGGATAACGCCATGCTCGTCCTCGACGCCGCTGGCAATGCCCTCATAGACAACGCGCGGCAGACGCCGCTTGGCCAAGCGCTCGATATCGCCGATGCTCAACGCGTCGCCGATCTTCACAGCACTACTCCACCGCCGATCAAGGCGACGCCGGCTTCCAAAGCATCCGGCGCATCGGCTGATCGAGCAGCGGTCCGATGCGCCCCGCGAACTCCTTGAACTCCGGCCGCGCATTGTGCGCTTCCCAGACGGCACGACTGAGCCAGCGAGCGCAAATCATGCAGTCGAGCGGATCGGCGCGGCCGCGATTGAGGTCGAAGCGGATATTGCCCTGCATGTCGTCGAGGTCGCCACCGATGGCGTTGAGCGTCGCGTCAACGGCGTCGGGCTTCATACGGAAGCGAACCAGCGTGACATGCCCGACCTCGCCGCGGCTGCCGCCGTTTGTGCCAGCGTTGGTCAGCGTCTGGGTCCAGAACGTCGCATCGGGCGCGCCGTCGAGCATCGGTTTGATGGCCGCGAGGTTCGCCGCCATTTCCGGCCGCTCGCGATGCGCTTGCAGCGCCGCTTCGTCGACAAATTCCTCATAGAGCATGAAGTTCAACGGATCGTCCTGGTCGACATAGAACTCGAACTGCCGATTGCCGGGTTCCGAGCGTGTCGCCGGAACAACCGACAGCATCTGCGTCGCGAATTGCCGGTCCTCACCGGCCTTCGCTCGAAACCGAACCAAGATGACGTCACCGCCTGCGCCTTTGCTCATTTCTCACTCACACTGGCTGACTGGATTCGCCGGCCAGCAGCGCTTCGTCGCGGGTGGGCCGGATGAGGAATGCAATAACGCCCGAAGCCGCCATCGCCCCGGCAAGCACGAGCAGAGCATCAGTGAACGAGCCGGTGCCCTGCTTGATCCAGCCGATGGCAAAAGGTGCGATAAAGCCGCCGAGATTGCCCATGCTGTTCACCAGAGCAATCCCGCCCGCGACCGCAACACCGGTGAGGAACGTTCCCGGCACCACCCAAAACACCGTGTAGCCAGCGATGACGCCCATCACGGCAATCGACAGGCAAACGATGCCGAGAAGCGGCGAGCCGACATAGGCACTGGCGGCAAAGCCGAGCGCACCGACGATGAGCGGTATCGCCAGATTGACGTAACGTTCGTTGCGGCGATCCGAATGGCGGCCCCAGAGGATGGCGGCAAACGCGGCGCAGATCCATGGAATGGCCGACACGCAAGTTACCTCGAAATTGGTGAGCGTACCGAGCGATTTGATGATGGTGGGCATCCAATTGTTGATGCCGGACAAGCCCATGTTCATGCCGATATAGAGCAGGCCCAGTACCAGGACGCGCCAGTTGAGCAACGCCGCGCCCAGCGACAGCTTTTGCCGCGTTTCGGCGTGAATTTGCTCGTCCTCCTGTGCAAGCGTGCGCTGCAGCCATTGCCGCTCGTTGTCGGAAAGCCATTGCGCCTTTGCCGGGCTGGGCGTGAGATAGAAATAGGTGACGATGGAGAGCAGCACCGCCGGAAGTCCCTCGGCAATGAACAACCACTGCCAACCCCTAAAACCAAGAACACCATCGAGCTGCAGCAGCAACCCCGCGAGCGGTCCGCCGACGATGCCGGCAAACGGCGTCGCCAAAATCCAATAGGCGGTCAGACGCGCTCGGTGCCGCAACGGGACCCATAGCAAGATATAGAGCGTCATGCCGGGAATGAATCCGGCTTCTGCCACGCCGAGGAGAAACCGCATGATATAGAGGCCGGTCGCTCCGTTGACGAAGGCCAAGCCGATCACCACCACGCCCCAGGTGAACATGATGCGCGCGAGCCAAATGTTCGCGCCGATCCGGTGCAGGAGAACGTTGCTCGGCACTTCAAACAGGACATAGCCGAGAAAAAAGATGCCGGCGGCCAAGCCGAAGACCGCCGGATCGATGCCGAGGTCCTTGTTCATGGTCAGCGCCGCGAAGCCGATATTCACGCGGTCGATGAAGTTGACCATTGTCAAAATGATCATGAATGGAAACAATCGCCGCGTCACCTTGCCGACGACTATGGATTCGATGTCATCCTTCGCAGCGCTCGCCATTTGCATTGGAGTTTTCCCTTCCCCGTAAAATCATCAGTATTTTTGTTCTTAAATTTCTGTCGGTCAGCCGCGCGACAAAGCTATCGCGCAAAAATACGCCGAGGTTGCAAGAGCGTAGCAACATTGATCCGACAGTCAATGATCGGCAATCGGGACATCGCGTATGCTGGGTTGAGCCGTGGACCGAATTCTACCCGCCTGAACTTTTTTGTCGGCACGTCACCCGGGATTGCCGTCGGCGACTTCAAGCATCGTGAATGATGACGACGTCGGCTTCGGTCAGATCCTCAACCAGATGCGCGCCCCGTGCCTTCAGGGCGCCGATGTAATCCAATCCGGCGCGACGATGGCTTTGATAGCCTGTTGTGATGTAATGAATCTTCACTGACGCGTTCTGCCGATCAGAACATCGGATAGGCCGGATTGAGCGGCAGACCGAATTCGGCGCGGCCGAAATTTTCCGCCGGCACGTCCCAATTCATCACCACGTGGGAGGAAATGGCGTGGGCGTCGCGCCAGCAGCGCTGCACCGGATTGTCATCCATCAGTCCGCTGGAACCGGAGATCTTGACCAGATCGTCCAGCGCCCCGCGTAACATGCGTAACGCATAGGTAAAGTCGCGGCGCAGCAGCGTGCGGGTTGCAAGCGACATGCCGGCGTAGTCGGCCCGCGCGGTGGCGAAGGCGCGGCGCGCCAACAGCTCTGCGGCGTCGATCTGCGCCGCAATTTCAGCGACACGAATCTGCACAGGTACGTGCTGGGCGATGGCGAGCTGCGTGTAGGTGAGATAGCGCTGCCGCGTCCACTGCACGAATTCGGCATAGCCGCTGCGAGCGACGCCGAGCACGGGACCGAGCAGCGCATAGCTGTGCAGGGCGATGAAGGGTGCACGGTACATGGGATTGGCGTTGACCTTCGATCCGGGCGAACAGCCTTCACGCAGCACCGAGAACGACACGCTGCGATGCCCGGGCACGAACACATTGTCCAGCACGGCCGTGTTGGAGCCGCTGGCGCGAAGCCCCGCGCAGTACCAGGTGTCGTCCTGTTTCAACTCCGAGACCGGCACGAGATAGAGCCGCATGTCGGGGTGATCCTCGCCCGGACGCTGCACCAGTCCGCCTATCATGATCCACTGCGAATGGCGCAGGCCCGAGCACCACGACCAGCGGCCGTCGAGGCGATAGCCGCCGGGGGCGGGCGTTACTTTTCCGGTCGGCGCCGCCGAGGTAGCGATGCAGGCGGCCTTATTGCGGCTCCAGACATCGTGCTGCGCCTCCTCCGGGAACAGCGCCAGCATGCAGGCGTGGTCGGCAAGATAGTTCAGGCACCAAGCCGACGAGCCACAGGTGGATTTGCCGAGCTCGACGGCGATATCGAACGCCACTTCGTGGTCGTGCTCGTAACCGCCCCAGCGTTTCGGCTGTAGCGTATGAATAAGCCCGGCTTCGATGAACTCGTCGACCGATTCCTGCGGGATATTGCGGTCGCGTTCGGCGCGCACTGCACGTTCGCGCAATTTTGGCGCCAGCGCACGAGCCCGCGCCACGAGTTCTTCGGCGCTCGGAAGGTTGCCCGGCACGGATGCCGGCCGCAATTCGGCGATGCTCACAGGTTTCCTCCGTTTGACAAAAGACTGCCCCTCAAGCCAAACCAGATCAAGCGCCGCGTTTGACGTCGTGCCGAAATTGCGAGGGAGAAGGACGCTCATGGCGAACCAGATGCAAAGCAAGGTTTGCGTGATCACCGACGGCGCCGGCAGCATCGGAGTGGCGGCGGCACAGCTTCTGCTTGCGGAATGGGCCAAAGTGATGCTGGTCGATCTGGCCGAAGCCGCCTTGAGCAAGGCCGCGGCGGACATTGGCAAGAATTCCGGGGGCAAAAACATCGCCTGGTGCGTCGCCGACGTAACCAAGTCCGAGCAGGTCAAGAATTGCGTCGCGCAAACCGCAAAGCTGTGGGGCAAGATCGACGTGCTGTTCAGCAACGCCGGCAATTTTGGCGTCGTTGCGCCGGTCACCGACTATCCGGAGGACGTCTTCGACGCGGTGCTCGCCGTGCATGTCAAAGGCGCGTTCCTCGCGGCCAAGCATACATTGCCGCAGATGAACGACGGCGGCTCGATCATCATCACGTCCAGCATTGTCGGCGTGAAGGGCGATCCCGGCGTTTGCGCCTACATCACCGCCAAGCATGCCCAGGTCGGTTTGATGCGCGTGCTCGCCAAGGAAGCCGCCGCGCGCAACATCCGCGTCAATACTTTGCACCCCGGCCCGGTGGCCAATGAATTCCAATTGAATGTCGAAAAGAACCTGAGCCCGGTGCTCGGCCGCGACGCGACCGCGTTTTTCAACGACATCATTCCCCTGAAGCAGCACGTGCGAGCCGAGGAAGTGGCCCGTTCCGTGCTGTATTTGGCCTCCGATGCCAGCAGTTTCACCACGGGTTGCCGCTTGATGGTGGACGGCGGGTTGAGCGCTTAACGGGTCAGTTGTTATTTCTTCAACCGGCGGCCTTTCGCTCGCGACGGTGAATGTCCTTCACGTCGGTAAAGGAAATCGCGGGATTGTGCTGACCCGTGTACTCAAGGTCGAAAGCACTGCGCGCCAAGAACACGAGATCGCCATCGAAATCCTCGGCAATGGCGAAGCGGTAGGTCGCTGCAAAACGATCGAGCATTTTAGGATCCTCCGCCGCGATCCAGCGGGCGAACTGAAACTCGGCCGTGCTCCAATCCATTTCTATCCCATATTCATCGCCAAGCCGGGCTTTCAGCACGTCGAGTTGCAATGGACCGACAACGCCGACCAAAGCCGGGGAGCCATCGATCGGCCGAAACACCTGGGCAACGCCCTCCTCCGCGAGTTGCTCGAGCGCCTGCTTGAGCTTCTTTGCCCTCATGGAATCGGACAAGCGAACGCGGCGGAGAATCTCCGGCGCGAAGTTCGGCACGCCGACAAAGTTGAGGTCTTCACCTTCCGTCAGCGTATCGCCGATCCGCAAGGTGCCATGATTGGGAATGCCGACTACGTCACCGGCGTAGGCTTCCTCGGCGAGCGCGCGATCCTGGGCGAAGAAGAATTGCGGTGCATGCAAGCTGATGGTTTTTTCCGTTCTCACCTGCTTGACCTTCATGCCGCGGCTGAGCTTGCCGGAGCATAGGCGCACGAAGGCGATCCGGTCCCGGTGATTCGGATCCATATTCGCCTGAATCTTGAAAACGAATGCAGACATGCGCGGCTCGGTTGCCGTCACGATCCGTTTGTCAGCCGACTGCGCACGCGGCGGCGGCGCCGTCGCGGCAAGCGCATTGAGAAGATCGCCGACGCCAAAATTCTTAAGCGCGCTGCCGAAGAAGATCGGCGTCATGTGGCCCTCGGAAAAAGCCCGGGGATCGAAGCGCTTGCAAGCATGGCGCACGAGATCGAGCTCATGACCGACTGCTTCGGCGTCGAGCTGCGGGTTCAAGGCGGCTATTTCGGCGACTGTCATTTCGCGCAGCCCGCCGGCAGCCCCGGCATCGCCGTCGAGCAAGCGCACGCCGCCGGTTGCCACGTCAATTGTGCCCATGAAGTCGCGGCCGCGACCGACCGGCCAGGTGACCGGCGCGGCGTCGAGCGCCAGCGTCTTCTCGATCTCGTCGAGAAGCTCGAACGGGTCGCGGCTTTCACGATCCATCTTGTTGATGAAAGTGATGATCGGAATGTCGCGCAACCGGCATACTTCAAAGAGCTTGCGGGTCCGCGGCTCGATGCCCTTGGCCGCATCGATCACCATCACCGCCGAGTCGACCGCGGTGAGGGTTCGATAGGTATCTTCCGAAAAATCCTCGTGGCCCGGCGTATCGAGGAGATTGAAGACGCGGCCGTCATACTCAAAGGTCATCACCGAGGTGACAACGGAAATGCCGCGCTCGCGTTCAATCGCCATCCAGTCCGAGCGGGTTGAACGCCGGGCGCGCTTGGCCTTGACCTGCCCGGCAAGCTGAATCGCACCCCCGAACAACAGGAGTTTCTCCGTCAACGTGGTCTTGCCAGCGTCCGGGTGGGAGATGATCGCAAAGGTCCGGCGGCGCTCTACCTCAGTCGCGAGGGGTGACTGAGGTGGGGCGCCCTCGGGGGCGCGGATGGGAATGTTCATGGCGTAGCGGATTTGGGGATTGGAGCCATCGTGATCAAGGCCGCAAATTCGGCTAGCAACCTTATAGCGGGTCGCGCGGGAAATGCCCCGTAAAACGCTCCTCGTCAAACCTCTTGTGACTCTGCTTTGCGTCGCCGCAGACGTTCCGCGGTGATGAAAAGTAGCGGGACCAGGAAAATTCCGAATACCGATGCTGCGATCATGCCGCCGAATACCGGCGTTCCGACGGCGTGGCGCGTCAGCGCGCCGGCGCCCCGGGCAATCACCAGGGGAAAGAGCCCGAAGATGAAGGCGAAGCTCGTCATCATGACCGGGCGGAATCTCAGGCCCGCGGCTTCAATAGCTGCCGCGTTAATATCTTTGCCGAGCTCGCGTTGTTCAATCGCAAATGCAACGATCAGAATGCCGTTCTTCGCGGCAAGCGCGACAAGAACAACTAATCCGATCTGGGCATAGACATCGAAGCTTAGTCCGGCAATCGTAACCGCGATGATAGCACCGAGTATCGCCACGCTTACTGACAGCAACGCGGAAATCGGGATGTTCCAGCTTTCGTAGAGGGCAACGAGAAACAAATAGGCGAAGAGGACGGCCAGTCCGAGTACGATCGCGGTATGCCCGCTCGCGGTCTCCTCCTGCAGCGCGGTTCCGGTCCACTCATAACTGTAGCCAGGGGGCAGAGTCGTAGTCGATATTCGCTGCATAGCAGCAAGGGCCTGCCCGGAGCTGTAACCCGGTTTTGATGCCCCATTAATGACCGCGGCGCGGAAGCCGTTATAGCGCACTACTGTTTGCGGCCCTTGCACAAGCTTCACCTCTGCCAGCGCACGCATTGGGACCATTCCGCCTTTGGCGTTACGCACGTAAATCCGATTGATGTCGTCTATCTGGTTGCGGAACGCCGTCTCGGCCTGGACATTGACCTGCCAAGTGCGCCCGAAAACATTGAAGTCATTGATGTAGAAGCTGCCCAAGGTCGATTGCAGGGCGCTAAAAATGTCGCTGATCTTCACGCCTAATACCTGGGCCTTGTCGCGATCGATATCGAGATAGATTTGCGGTGTGTCGGCCGCGTAAGTGCTGAAGACTCCCGCGAGTTCCGGCTGCTGATTGGCGGCCACCAACAGTCCGTTCATGACCGCTGCAACGTCGGTCGGTGACTGTCCCTGCAGGGCCTCCAGGACGTACTGAAAGCCGCCGGTGTTGCCCAAACCGAGGATAGGCGGCAGGTTGAACGGAAAAGCGATGGCGCCCTGAATCGCCGCCAGTTGCGGCCGTAGACGCGCGATGATCGCACCGGCGCTCTGCGCGGGATCGGTGCGTACCTCATAAGGCTTGAGCCTGATGACGAAGAACGCCTGGTTCGACGCCGCGACATAATCGATGAAATTCAGCCCGACGACTGACAGCACGCCTTCGACGCCGGGGATTGGTTTGACGATGTCTTCGACTTGTTTGACCACTGCTTCGGTGCGATTGACCGATGCGCCTTCCGGGAGCCGTAAGGCGGCAAAGATCGCGCCCTGATCTTCGTCCGGCAGAAAACTCTGTGGCGTCTTGCTGAACAGAAATGCGGCCGCGGCCAGCGCCCCTACAGCGACAACAACACCGACAAGCGCCACCCGCGCCAAGCGGCGGACTATGGCTACATAACCGTTACGTGCCTTGTCGATTGCTCCCAATACATAGCGCATGAGGCCGCTGCTTCGCTGGCCACGCTTTAAAAGCACCGCGCACAGTGCCGGACTCAATGTCAGCGCATTGAGTGCCGATATCAGCATCGAGATCGAGACGGCGACGGCAAATTGGCGAAAGAGTTGCCCACTAATGCCAGGAATAAAGGCGACGGGGACGAAGACCGACAACAGGACGAAGGTGATAGCGAGAATTGGACCAGTAATCTCGGCCATGGCTTTCTTGCATGCGTCCGGAATTGAGAGATTGGGCTCCTCTTCGATCACCCTCTCAATATTCTCGATTACGACGATCGCGTCATCGACCACAATGCCGATGGCGAGCACGAGAGCCAGCAACGAGACGGTGTTGGCCGAATAACCAATAAGCAACAGGATTGCGAATGTACCGATGATCGAAACCGGCACGGCAACGAGCGGAATGAGCGTGGTTCGCAATTTTCCAAGAAACAGAAACACCACTATTGCCACAAGAATGATCGCAATAATAAGCGTCCGCACCACCTCGGTGATAGTCGTAGTCACGAACACCGTCGAATCGAAAAACATGGTGTACGTTAGGCCGGCGGGAAAACGGGTCGCCAACATGGCCATGGTATCGCTGACCTGCTTGGCTACTTGCACGGCATTGGAACCCGGCGATTGATAAATCCCGAGCGCGGCTGCCGGCGCGCCGTTGTAGCGGCTGTAACGATCCTGCGATTGGGCGCCCATTTCCACGCGGGCGACGTCGCTCACGCGAACTGTCGAGCCGTCGGGATTGGCGCGCAGGACGATGTCGGCAAATTCCTCCGGACGCGTCAGACGGCCCCTGGTCTTGAGGTTGATCTGAACTTGCTGTTCGTTTGAAACCGGTGCGGCGCCGATACGGCCGAGGGCCGCCTGAACGTTCTGGCTCTGGACAGCGGCTATGACGTCGTTTGGCGTCAGATTCAGCTCGGTCAATCGATCGGGATCGAGCCAGATCCGCAGTGAATAGTTGAGCGGTCCGAATAACACGACCTGACCGACACCTTTGATCCGCGCCAGGGTGTCGATGACACTAATAGTCGCATAATTACTCAGATAAACGGCGTCAAAGGTATTCTTAGGTGAGTAGATGTTGATCACTTGCAGGAGAGCGGCAGATTTTTTACGGACCGTAAGACCCGATCGCGACACCTCCGCTGGCAGTTGCGGTATGGCGAGACTGGCGAGATTCTGAACGTTGACCGTGTTGATATCCGGATCTGTTCCCAGCGCGAAGGTCACATTCAGGGTGTAGCTGCCGTCTGAGCCGCTGGCGGACTGGTAATAAAGCGCATTGTCGACGCCGTTGATCTGCTCTTCGATCGGCTGCGCCACCGTCGTCTCCACCGTTTCGGCATCGGCGCCTGGATAATTTGCGGTGAGCGTGACCTGCGGCGGTACGATGTCGGGAAATTGCGCGATCGGTATTGCTGATATGGCAATGACGCCGGCTAAAGTGATAACGATTGCGATGACGACAGCGAACCTTGGCCGATCGATGAAAACACTGGAAAACATCGGCTCAATTTTCCGGAGCGACGGTCGTTGTCACGACTTGACCGGGCCGCACTTTCTGGATGCCGCCGACGATAACGAGTTCCCCCGCCTGAAGGCCGGACGCTACTTCGACGTCCCGGCCTTGTTCGGGACCGGTCGTGATGCGCCGCTGCTCGACCTTCTTTGCATCGTCGACGAGCATCACGTAGTGGCCCGCCTGATCCAACAAAACCGCGGACTGCGGCACCACAAGCGCCGTTCGCGGCTTGCCTCGCTCGACAATGACGCCAACAATTCCGCCAGGTGTCAGAACGCCGTTGGCGTTCGGCACCTGCGCCCGCGCTGTGACGGTGTCGGTGTCGGTCTGCACTTGCACGTCGAGAAAGTTCGTAGTGCCCGGATAGGCGTAGATCGTGCCGTCAGGTAATTTGATGTGAATCGTTACATGAGGATTCTTGTCGGGCGAGGCGGCCACTCTTTGTTTGTAGGCAATGATATCGGCTTCGCTCGCCTGGAATGTGACATAAATCGGGTCTTGGCTGACAATGGTGGCAAGTATGCCCGAAGATGGCCCGACAAGATTGCCAACGGTGAAATTTGCGAGCCCGATCCGGCCACCGATCGGTGAACGAATTTCGGTGTAGGCGAGATTGATCTTTGCCTGTTCAACCAAAGCCTCGGCTTGCAAGATGTCTGCCTGCGCCGACTGCTCGGCGGCGGCAAGCTGATCAACCGTGGCTTGCGGCACGTTCTCATTTTTCACCAGCGCCTGGGCGCGCTGCAATTGCAAATTCGCGTTGACCTCGGTCGCTTTGGCCTTAGCGAGATTGGCGTTCTGCTGATCGAACGCCGCTTTGTACGTGTCCTGTTCGATGCGAAACAGCAGGTCACCGGTCTTGACCATTTGCCCTTCGGTGAAATTCCGCTGCTCGATGAAGCCGGGCACCCGCGCTACGACATCGACTTTATCGATCGCGACGACACGGCCGATGAAGTCACCCGTCTCCGTAACTTGGTGGCTCGCCACCGGGCTTACCGTAACCGCCGGTACCGGCGGGGCGCCCTGCGCGACAGCGCCGCCACAAGGAACGGAGGCAACGAGAATGGCAATCGCCACCCTATTGCCGAGGAAGCTAGCGCGGCCAAATATCAAGCCTACCTCCGACCGCAAATGCGCTTTTTGCCGTGCAATAATTACATGGTCGTCGCGACCGGCAGTCAACCGAAAAGGGTGATTGGCTGCTGAACGTTTCGTGACATCACGCGGGGCCCGAGCCGTTGTCCTAGACCGTACTGGCTGGCTGAGGCGGCAGTCCGTATCGTCTCCGACACAAATTCCCTGCTAA
>Ga0182024_10000817_pt1 | contig 81418 bp, 72 predicted proteins | sample P32metaG_FD_120480 | JGI IMG/M metagenome (GOLD analysis project Ga0182024, IMG submission 120480) | Permafrost microbial communities from Stordalen Mire, Sweden - P3-2 metaG (Illumina Assembly) | ecosystem: Environmental > Terrestrial > Soil > Wetlands > Permafrost | place: Sweden: Stordalen...
GGGTCTCACGGTTCGCAACTATGGGTTTTTCATCGACATCGTTCGCTATAACACACCGATCAACGGCATCCCCGTGGCCCGCAATCCGTTCGCCACCGGGACTGTACAGGCTTATCCCACCAATGTAGCCCTGACTCCGTACACGGATCCGTACTTCCGCGGCTTCGATAACGCATATTCCGATTTCTACCGTTACGCGGAGTGGGAGCGGGAATTCGACAGCACTTACGCCAGCGGAGGCCTGCCCGCATTGACCCTGGTTCGTTTCATGCACGATCACACCGGAAACTGGACGGCAGGGCCAGGGGGCTTTCCGCCGGCGTCGATCGATGGTGTGAATACGCCGGAACTGATGGTCGCCGACAACGATTATGCGGTGGGCAAGCTGATTCAGAAGATCTCTCAGAGTATATACGCCAACAACACTTTGATCTTCATCGTGGAAGACGACGCGCAGGATGGCGGCGATCATTATGATGCCCACCGCACTGTCGCGTTAGTGGCGGGCGCCTATGTAAAACGTGGAGCCGTAGTGCACACGCCGTACAACACGATCAACTTCGTCCGCACGATGGAGGAAGTTCTGGGGCTGTCCCCGATGAACCTGAACGACGCGGTTGCGGCACCCATGGCCGATATCTTTAATACGACGCCTAGCCCGTGGAGCTTTACAGCCGCGCCTTCGGCGTATCTGTATAACACGCAACTGCTGCTGCCTCCTGCGCCGGTTGGCATGATCGTGCCCAAGCCAACTCACAACGCTAAGTACTGGGCGCGGGTGATGAAGGGTATGGACTTCTCGGACGCGGATCTCGTCGATGCCGTGGACTTCAACCGCATTCTCTGGAAAGGCATGATGGGAAAGAAGCCTTATCCGCCTGGGCTGGCGGGAGTGGAACGCCAGGACAAGTCCGCCCCGAACCGGCAATCGTCGAAGCAAAAAGCACCGCAGTCGCTTGAGCAAGATCATTAGCTCTGGGAACGCAAAGTGCACCTCGCATCAGCGCCGCGTTGCGGGGTCAGATTGGCAGCTGCCGCCCAACGCGTTCATATGGTCGGTCGAATACGAACCCCACTGAACCACGGTCTCGGCGATGTAGTCGAACCGGCCGGGAGTTTTCCCGAAGACGCGCGCGCCCGGGTTTATGCTCATCGAACCCATTGGGATTGATCGCTACCGCCGAACCGGCCAGCAGATCCACTTTGAAGCGCTGATACGCAATGGTTACATCCGGTTACGGTGCGGAATTTATGCTGTAAAGAACGGCTCGGTGGTGAAAATTCCGGGTAATGAAAACCGGGATCGCGGTGATCGGCCGGCCGTACGCTTTGGCGCAGAGATAGGTCGTAAACGCCATCTCGCAGATATCGAACTCGAGATCGCGCACCATGCGGCGCATGCCGGCGACCGCGGAATCGACCGTGAAATGCTCCAGGTTCAGAGTGCCGCAAGAAACGCCGCCACCCTTCAACGCCTTTGTTAGGCCATAGTCGCCGACGGCCATCGTGAGCGGGCGCACTGGCTAGGTAACGGAAGGAAAATCCGCCAAGCCTCGGATTTCGCGGATGTGGCCGGCATGGCTCTCGGCATGGCGCGCATTCCCCACTAGCCACTGATAGCCATCCAGCGGTCCCAGCACGGTGTGCGGCGCGAAATGGGATCGCAGATCCGCCTGCGTGTTGCGCGTAAATTCCATGGTCCGTTCGCGCGCTTGGCGAAACGCCGCCAATGCGTCGGACAACGATGCGAATCGCGCACTGGGCTGCAGCATTTCCGGAGCGCGGTTTGCTCCGCGGGGCATGGGCGTTTCCCGGATCTTCTGCTCACGGGCATGCCGTTCGTGCTCAGTCTCAGGCTTGGCGGGCGATTGAAGCGATTGCTCGACCAGGGCGACCAACGCATCGTCGGACACGGCCAGGTGCTCGACATATTCGAGGATGGACCATCGCTCTAGCCCTGGCTTCCAGCGAGCCTGCTGCTCGGTGACGCCATCCACCGCGTCGAGCAACGCCTGTCTGCTGCGAATGAGCAGATCCATTGCCTTCTGTCGCTCAGTGTCGGTAATCATCTCAGAGCCTATGTTACACCGCCGGCCAGTTGTTGCACGCTGGGCCGGGCCTTGAATCTTTTGCAACTATTTTGCATCAAAAAAACATGACCAAGACAGAGTTGAAGAGCCGCAGTGTCGCGCGCTCGTTTTCCAGCGTTCGAACTCTTGAAGGCGACCGCGTCGAGATCGGGAGGGCCTTCCCCACACAGCACCTCGAGGACATCGACCCGTTCCTGTTGCTCGACCGCATGGGCCCCATTAAAATCCAGCCCGGCGAAGACATCGGTTTTCCCGATCATCCCCATCGGGGTTTCGAGACCGTTACTTATTTGCTGGAGGGCCAGATGGAGCACAAAGACTCGTTCGGCAATCGTGGATTGCTCGAAGCTGGGGATGTTCAATGGATGACTGCCGGCTCAGGTCTGGTGCACTCCGAGATGCCGGCGCGAGACTTGTTGCGCACCGGCGGACGCTTGGAAGGATTTCAGTTGTGGGTGAATCTTCCGCGCCGCGATAAGATGACGCCGCCGCGTTATCAGGAATTAAAATCGGCCGGCATCCCGCACGCCGTGAACGCAACCGGAGATGTCCAAGTGCGGGTGATCGCCGGCGAATCGTTGGGAACGCGCGGCGCAATCGAGAGCCGCACGCCCATTCTTTACCTCCATCTGACGCTCGCGCCGGGCGCCACACATGAGCAGCCCGTTCCGGAAAACTTCAATGCGTTCGCGTTCGTCATCCGAGGCAAGCTACAGTTTCAGGCTCTCCCCGCGTTCGAAGACGAAGGCCGCGTGGTGGTCTTTGCGAAAGACGGCGATGCGGTTTCGATTTCCAATCCGTCGGATGAGCCGGCCGATTTGTTGCTGATTGCCGGTGAACCGATCGGCGAGCCGGTGGAGCGATATGGTCCGTTCGTAATGAACACACGCGCGGAAGTGGCCCAGGCCTTCCGCGACTTCCGCGAAGGCAAAATGGGCACTATCTCGGCATCCTGATGGACCCTGCGTCCGCGGAGTACTGGACTTGGCCGCCAATGCGGTCTAGGCCTGGAGGGGCTACGCGCATTTTTCAGTACTCCGCGCGCTGCTGTAACACGACGTGCCGTGCCGTCGTACCGCAACGCTCGACTCCGCCGTACCGCGATGAAAGCCCGAGCAACAAATGGTGTATAAACGTGATGGATTGAAAAGTGAATTCGCGGTTTAATTAGTCATGACTCGATGCCTTCAATGCAACGGAATCCTGGCCAAGAATGAACGAGTCTGCTATAGCTGCGGCGAGACCGCTCCTATGCATCGATCGCTGAGCAATGGATACTCGCTGCTGCTCGCGCTGGCGTTCATCGTGTCGCTGGGCCTCACCGCGTTCTCGTTCCTCTCGGGCCGATAGCTCTGCGTCTTTTTCCGCGCGTCCTCCGGTGATTCAATAGTTGTTATGGCAACTGGCGACACCACCATCGACGACGGGCTACTGGACTATATCGGGCGCGTTACCCTCCGGGAGCCGGATATCTTGCGCCGCCTTCGCGAAGAAACTTCCAACCATCCCCATGCCAGCATGCAGATTTCAGCGGAGCAGGGGCAGTTCATAGGCTTGCTTATTCACCTGCTCTCCGCCCGCCGGACGCTCGAGGTCGGCGTTTTCACCGGTTATAGTTCGCTGGCCGTAGCGCTTGCGCTTCCAGACGACGGCCGGATCGTCGCTTGCGACATCAGCGAGGAATGTACTTCAATCGCGCGCCGCTATTGGCGCGAGGCGGGTGTGGAGCGCAAGATCGATCTGCGGCTAGGCCCGGCTATGAAGACGCTGGACGATCTCATCGCTCAAGGACAGGGCGGCCGGTTCGACTTCGCCTTCATCGATGCCGACAAGGGGAATTACCTCAACTACTACGAGCGCGCCTTGGTGCTGGTTCGTCCGGGAGGATTGATCGCCGTAGACAACGTGCTGTGGGATGGAAAAGTCATCGATCCATCGGTGAACGATTCAGACACGCGCGCCATCCGGGCCTTCAACGAAAGCCTGCATCACGATGAACGCGTCTGGCTGAGCATGCTCCCAATCCGGGATGGCCTGACGCTCGCGTGCAAGAAGTGAGCCGAAGGCTCTACCATAAGCCTCATGGACAATCTGGATCTAAGCGCCCTGTGGGAAAAGCACACCGAGCACGAGTTTGCGACCCGTGACACTCAAGCTACTCTCGACACCATGGTGGAGGACGCCTATGTCAATCACATACCCGTGATGACCGGCGCTTATGGCAAAGACGCACTGCGCCGCTTCTATTCAGCGGACTTCATTCCCAAGATGCCGCCGGATACAACGTTGACGCCGGTATCCCGCACGGTCGGCAAAGATCAACTGGTCGACGAAATGATCTTCTCCTTCACACACACCATGGAAATGCCCTGGATGCTTCCGGGGGTTGCACCCACCAACAAGCGCGTCGAGGTGCCGCTGGTCGCGATTGTCCATTTTCGCGACGGGAAGCTCGCGCACGAGCACATTTATTGGGACCAGGCATCGGTCTTGAAGCAGATCGGCCTGCTGAACGATCCTGCTCTGCCGGTCTGCGGCGTCGAGACGGCGAGAAAAGTACTGGCTGGCGCCCGTCAGCGCTGACTTCTCGCGAAAATGCTTTTGGGAATCATGGCATGCACGCCTTTGTTCGCATCCACGAGTTGCGTCACGCAAAAATCCACCGCCACGCTCGCCAGCATGTACGCTTCATCGCGGCTCAGATGCTTCTCGTTCACCAGGAAATCGATGGTCTCATGAATCGCAATCCTGGTCGCCTCGGTCAGATCTTCGTGGAAGCCCATGCTGATGTAATAGGCCGGCGTCTCGGCGCGCGGCCACTTCAGCCGCATGTCTTTGCGAACGACGAATTCAAAAGTTCCAGTAAGCTGAGTCTCCATGGCCGTGATGTCCACCTCGCCATTGCCTTGTCCAGCGTGACCGTCGCCGACCTCGAATAACGCACCCTTGGCGTGCACCGGAATGTACAGCGTTGTCCCTTCCACTAATTCACGGTTGTCGATGTTGCCGGCGTGGACCCACGGGGGAGCGCTGCTGATCCGGCCATTCACCTCCGGCGGCGCCACGCCCATGCTTCCGAAGAACGGCTTGATCGGAATCTCGATGGAATCGCTGAATCGCGCCAGCATGCGGGTCCGGTCGAGTGGAATAATCTTGATTCGCTCATAGGGAAAATCGTCCTGAAGAAATCCGGAGCCCGGGCGGAAGCCGTTGTACGCGAACGGCGAGGTCAGTTCGATTTTGCGAATGCGGACTTCGAGCACGTCTCCGGGCTCGGCCCCTTCCACATAAACCGGTCCGGTGAGGATGTGGCGGCCCGGCCCACGATCGGTCACCTCTTTAAAAATGCTGCGGAAAGCGTCCGAAATCTGATCGGGCGGAACGCCGGCGGCCTCAAACTGCGCGGGACTCCCCGTAGACATGGTCTCGATGCGCACGGTGTCGCCGGAATGAACGCGCAGCGCGGGCTTCGCCGCGGCCGAGTAATAGCCCCAAACCACAGTCTGCGGCGTCGCTTTCAACTCGAAATTCGCGGCCGGACAGCAGCAGCCGGCTAGAATAATGCAAAATAGTACTAGCTTCATCATAGGAGTCTTGCTGATTCTAACAGCTTGACCCTTTTCCCAGGTTTCAGTATCTTAACAAGGGGTTTCCGTATCTTCATAAGGGGGAAGTAGAGTGGTCCTTCTGCTCTTTGGGCCGCCAGGCAGCGGCAAAGGGACGCAGGCGCGACTGATTGCTAACTGGTTGGGGATTCCGGCGATTTCGACCGGCGACATGTTGCGGGGGGAGATTCAGGCCGGCACGGCACTGGGTAACGCCGCGCGTTCGATCATGGCCAGTGGGGGATTAGTAAGCGACGATCTCGTCAACAAAATGCTGGCCCGGCGGGTAGCTCAGCCCGACTGCCAGAAGGGATTTCTGCTGGATGGCTATCCGCGCACCGTGCAGCAGGCCGAGTATTTCGACGCTTTGATCGCCGAGCGCAGCCTGCCTCAGCCCATCATCCTGCATCTGGACGTACCCATGGATGCTCTGATCGGCCGCATGACCTCGCGCCGTCAATGTCCCAAGTGCGGGAGAATCTACAACCTGCTGCATCAGCCGCCCAAGAAACCAGGAGTCTGCGATGACGACGGCACGCCGCTTGCCACGCGCAAGGACGACCAGGAAGATGTCGTGAAAGACCGGCTCCGCACTTACGACGAGCTCACGCGCCCGGTGCTCGCATATTATCAGGACCGGAATTATTACCAAATCCGCGGCGATCGCTCGCCGAGTTACATTTTCGAGGAAATTACCGGCATTCTGGAGCCCCTGGTCTCAAAAGATGGCGCATCGGCGCCCGCTTAGCGGATAAATTCCCGGATGTAGCCGTTCACTTCGGCCGGCTTCTCGTGAATCACCCAGTGCGTGCCTTCCGGAATGCGCTTGATGGTGAGTTGCGGGACGAATTGATCGAGTCCATCGAGATTGCCGGTGAGGAGCGCGGTGTCCTTTTCACCCCAGATGACCAAGGTGGGCACTTTCACGGTCAGCCGGGATGGGTCCAGGGCGAAGTTGCCTGAAGACGCCGGCTTTCCATCGGTGGCTTGCCCCGAAGGAGGCGGTCCGACGGCATTGGCTCGATAATAGTTCAAACCGCCTGTCAGCGCTCCCGTTTGCGACCAGGCTTTGATGTAGGCTTGCTTGTCGTCTTCCGTGAATGCGCCGCTTTGGAGTCCAGCGCCGAGCACCGCATTCACCAGCGGCGTGTAGTTGTTAGCTGAAAGTGTCTGCTCCGCCTGCGGGCTACGGAACATCAGCATGTACTGGCTGGCCTGCTGTTGCTTAGGGTCGGACGCCAGGAGGCGCCCGAACACGCCCGGATGCGGGGCATTTATGATTACCAGTTTGTCCAGGCGCTCCGGATGCGCGATAGCGAAAGCCCACGCCACGGCGCCGCCCCAGTCATGAGCTACCAGGACAAACTTCTTGCCGTGGGAAAAATGATCGGCCAGCGACAGGACGTCGTCCACCAGATAGCTCATCCGGTATTGCTCTTCGCTGTCCGGCTTGTCGGAAAGGTTGTAACCGCGCATATCGGGCGCCACCGCCAGATGATCCTTGCCGAATTCGGTGAGCTGATTCTTCCACTCGTACCAGAACTCCGGGAATCCGTGCAGAAACAGGATCAGCGGACCCTTTCCAGCGGTCACGCAGTGCATTCGTAGACCACTCACCTGAACATATTCATCTTTCAGCACCGGCGTCTTCTCCTTGGTTTTCGCGAAAGCGGCCGATAGCGGCAGGCTCGCGAGAAGCATTCCCCAGAATCCGCACCGCAGCAAACGATTGCACATGTTGGAAGCCTAAGGCTTGCGGGGATGGGAAGTCAACCGCCGCTTCCCCTCGCCGCGCTCGGACGCTATATTGGTTCGTTGGCGGCGAACTCGATCAAAGTCGTTCCCCGGATACTGGCCACGCTGATTTTCTTCGCGGCTTTCGAGGGCCTGATCTTCCATACGCGTCTCTATCCATCCATCCTCGAACCCGATTCCACCGCCGGGGCCATGGAAACGCAGTTGAACAACGAGGTCAAGCGCCCTAAGCCGGATCGCAATCAGGTTTTGGCGGTCGGCCATTCGCGCATGGCGCTGCTGCCGCGCATTGCCAATGAAATGAAGCCCTCCACTGGGTACCGCTTCGCCAGCGTCGGTCTGGGAGGCACCACGCCTCGCTGCTGGTATTACGAGCTTCGCGAGCTGGATCCCACTGCGCGCCGCTACGCTGCGATCGTCATTCCGACCGACGACTTCAACGAGCCCGATAGCTACGAGGACTTTAACGACCGGGACCTGGATACACGCTACCTGATCGGCCGTCTCAAACTCAGTGATCTGACCGAATATCCATGGACCTTTGACGAGTACAAACGCAGATGGGTGGCTTTCGGCGACATTCTCTTCAAAGGCTACGTCTATAAGCGCGACTTTCTCGAGTTCTTATCGGGAACTAAAGCGCGCATCGCCAAGGTCCGTCTAAACGACATGTATTCAACCGGCTGGTTTTATGCTTACGAGGGACCGGACCACAGCGTCGCCGGTTTGCAGATCGATTGGCAGCACAACGTCGCTCATTACCCGGCCAGTTTTACGCCCCAGCAGCGAAAAGTTATCGAAGAGGTTTTGTTTCGAGAGAGACCTCCAGATGCCGGCCAGTTCTCCCGGTACCTTCGGCATTGGTACGGCCGGATCCTCGATCATTACCGCGGTTCGGGAACGAAGCTCATCTTCCTGCGTGTGCCGCGCGCTCCCATAGCGCCGCCCGAACATCCACCCAAATTGAACAGCGCCATTCGCCAGATCGCCTCCGAGCCGGATGTCATCGTGCTGGACGAGCATCTCTTCGACCCGCTCGAGCGTCCCGACCTGTTCGCTGATCCCATGCACCTGACTGCCGTAGGGCTGAACCGGTTCTCGGTCATCCTGGCGAATGAGGTTCGACGGGTGCTCGGTCCGCCCAAGTCCTGATGCGATGCTGTTCAACACACCCCAGTTTTTTGCGTTCCTCGCCGTCGTCCTGATCGCTTTCTATTCCTCGCCGCGCTCCTGGCGAAGAATAATCCTGCTGGCTGCCAGCTATTTCTTCTACATGAGCTGGATTCCGAAGTTCATCCTACTGCTGCTCGCCCTGACGGCGATCGATTACACTGCCGCGCGCTGGATTGCGCGAACCGAGTCGCCGCGCTTCCGAAAAATAGCTCTCATTGTAAGTCTGTCGGCGAATCTTGGGCTGCTGGGCTATTTCAAGTACTACAATTTCTTTGCCGCGAATATCGCGCATCTGCTTGGCAAGCCGGAAAACTCCTTCGCCATCAGCATCATCCTCCCGCTCGGCATCAGCTTTCACACCTTTCAAAGCATGTCCTACGTGATCGACGTTTATCGGCTGGAGCAGAAACCGATCGTCAACATCATCGACTACGCGCTCTTCATTTCTTTCTTTCCGCAACTGGTGGCCGGCCCGATCGTGCGCGCCCGCGAATTTTTCGGCGATCTCTATCATTGGCGAGCGCCCAATTCGGCTGAAGTGCTGCACGGTCTGTTGCTGCTGATTCTGGGACTCGCGAAGAAGATGGTGATGGCCGACCAATTTGCCCAGGTGGCCAACAATTATTTCAAGGACGTCACTGGACACCCCGGCTTGCTCACGGCCTGGTCCGGCGTAATCGCGTTCGGCATCCAGATCTATTTCGATTTCTCCGGCTACACCGACATGGCCATCGGCATGGCCCTGCTGCTCGGCTTCCACTTCCCGATCAACTTCCGCCAGCCTTATCTGGCCTCCAGTATCACCGACTTCTGGCATCGCTGGCACATGTCGCTATCGCGCTGGCTGCGGGATTATCTTTACATTCCGCTGGGTGGAAACCGTCACGGCCGCCTGATGACCTATCGGAATCTGATGATTACCATGCTGCTGGGCGGATTGTGGCACGGCGCAAGCTGGAACTTTGTCGTCTGGGGCGGTTATCATGGCGCGCTCTTGAGTGTCGAACGATTGTTCGGTCTAAAGCCCGCCGCCGAAGAGAGCCGCTGGACGTTGTCTAATCCGATCTGGTTTTATCCGATCCGCGCGATTCTGACATTCGGGCTGGTGATGATCGGATGGGTCTTCTTCCGGGCCGTCAATTTCCACGACAGCATTTATGTGCTGCAGCAGATGTTCACCGGCAAGATAGGATCGATGTTCCTGATGAGGTGGCAGATCGATCTGGCGCTGATCACGCTGCTGCTGGCATTCCTGGAGGAAAAAAAGGCCTGGTTCGAACGAATCGCGATCGGCCCGGCCTGGGCCTACGGCGCGGTCTGCGCGCTGCTTCTGTTAAGCGTGGAACTGCTTGGCTACACGGAAGCCGCGGTGCCGTTCGTCTACTTCCAGTTCTAAGCGAACATGTCCAGTTGACGGTTCGTGAGAATGTGGCGCTCTTACGACGCTTCGGGAATGGCCACCACTTTCGCGTGCCGCCACAACCGCTCCAGGTCGTAATACGTGCGCGCCTTGGCGGAGAAAACGTGGATCAAATAGTCGCCGTAATCGGCCAGAACCCATTCGGCGTTGTCGTAGCCTTCCACGCTGACTGGATGCTCGCCACGCTCGGCCAGTTGTGAGCCGATCTCTTCGCAGATGGCTTGAATCTGCTTCGGATTCGTGCCGCTGCAGACCACAAAAAAATCCGCGAACGAAGTGACCTCGCGCAGATCGAGCACTCGAATGTCGATCGCTTTCTTCGATTCGGCGGCTCGGACCGCGGTGAGCCAAGGAGGGGTGCTAAGCGGTGACGCGATGGGCTGAATGACGGTAGTACTTTGCTGTCGGATAGCTAGGTAAATCTCCCTATTCGTATGGTACACTGAAATCACCAATGCGACAATTCGTGATGCTATTTTTGTCCGTTGGTATGCTGGCGCTGTTCGGCCAAACTCCCGCGGATAATCTCGAAGGCATTGCAAACAAAGAGATTGAGCTAGCAAATCGGGATCTGCAGAGGGTTACCGAATTGGTTCAGACCGGTGCCCTTCCTCGCGCCCGCCTCGAGGACGCTCAACAGAATCTTGAGGATGCCAATGATGAGGCGATCCTGGAGCGCACCCTCTATGGCGACCTGCAAGTCGATAAGGTCAGCGATCAGATGATGGACGAAATGGTCGCCGCCGCCCAGCGCCGTCTGGAGCGCGAGCAAATCAAGCTCGAACAAGCCAGGAAACTGGTCATCAGCGGCATAGCCCCCTTGTCGTTACTGACGCCGATTCAGGAAGAAGTTACCAGCCGCCAAACGAACCTGAACCTGGCACACTCGCGAGCCAGCTTAATGGCTGAAATGGCTGCATTGGCGAAATACCAAAAAACGGCGGCCGAAATCCATGAGGTCACCAGCGTGGCGTTTACCGATGCCTTTACCGCCGGCATGGAGCATTACGAAGGCAACGGTTTGTTCCGGGAGTCGAAAGATCTGAAGCCTCTGGCTGTGGCCTTCGCACAGAAGTTCTATCATCCGCTCCCCATCAGCGCCGAAGGAGAAACTGGCCTGCATCGCGCACTGGGTTTCGATCATCGCGGCCGCGTGGATGTCGCCGTGAGCCCCAACACTCCCGAGGGAGTCTGGTTACGCGGCTATCTGAAGGCGCGCAATATCCCCTACTACGCGTTCACGCGCGCGATCCCCGGCAAAGCCACCGCGGCGCACATTCACATTGGTCCTGGAAGTACCCGCCTGCATAGCACCGCCGCCGACTAGCCGATGGCTTTAGTCCCGCGCGTTTTCCTCACGGCTGAACAGATCCAAAGCCGCGTGCGCGAGATGGGCAGCCAGATCACGGCCGATTTTCCCGACGGTCCCATTTATCTGGTGGCGATTCTGAAAGGCGCGTTCATGTTCCTGGCCGATCTGTCGCGCGCCATCCAAACCCCCTCGCGCGTCGAGTTCATGGGTATATCCAGCTACGGCCGCGGCAAGACCACTTCCGGGCAGGTCAAAGTCACAAAGGATCTGGATGTCTCTATCGAGGGCCACAATGTGCTGGTGGTCGAGGATATCGTCGATAGCGGCGTGACCCTCACGTATTTGATGAACGTACTTAAGCAGCGCCGGCCGAAATCCCTGAGCATCGCCACCTTGCTCGATAAACCGGAGCGCCGGCTGCGTCCGGTGGACGTCGCGTACGTCGGCTTCAAGATTCCGGATGAGTTCGTGGTGGGTTACGGACTGGACTTCGCCGAAGATTATCGCAACCTCGGGGACATCTGCGTCCTCACCGAGCAATCCAGCTAAAAAGCTGCCCCTATGTTTACGCCCGAAGAACGTGCTCGCTTGCGCTCCGAACTCCTTGATCACGCCTCCCGTGATGCTCGCATTAGTGGCGCCGCCATCACTGGTTCGGCTGCGGAGGAACGCGAAGACCGGTGGTCGGACATTGATCTCGCTTTTGGCGTCTGGGATGCAGCCGAACTCCCCAACGTCCTCTCCGACTGGACGTCGCGCATGTACGATCAGCATCTGGCTTTGCATCATCTGGACGTGAAGTCCGGTGACTGGATTTACAGAGTATTTCTCCTCCCGAGCACTTTACAGGTGGATCTCGCCTTCGTCTGCGCCGCGGAATTTCGAGCCTTGGCGCCGACGTTCCGGCTCATGTTCGGAAGGGCAAATGAGCCGCGACATGCGCCACCACCGCAATCTTCGGATCTCATCGGGTGGGCGTGGCTGTATGCCCTGCATGCCCGAAGCTGCATTCGAAGACGAAGGTTATGGCAAGCCGAATACATGATTAGTGGTATCCGCGACCACGCGCTTGCCCTGGCTTCGATTCGTCACGGCCTGCCCACTGCGCACGCCCGTGGCGTGGATCAATTGCCAAGCCGGCTGACCGCTCAATTCGAACGATCGCTGGTACGGCAACTTGACACCACTGAACTTTCGCGGGCTTTCCAGGCCGTGACGGTTAGCTTGCTCGCAGAAATTCGATGCGTTGATGCGGAACTTGCCGGCCGCTTGCAAGAAACACTAACAAATCTCGCCGAGAGCCGGGTTTGATACCATCGCTGTGATGGCATCAACCAAAGTCACAGTAAACAATAATGGACCAATCCGCATCGAAGGGGATTTTACGATTCACGATCCCGAAGGGAAGGAATACGGGCTCTCCGGCAGAAAAGTAATCTCGCTGTGCCGCTGCGGCCTTTCTCAAAACAAGCCGTTTTGCGACGGCAATCACAAGGCGCAAGGTTTCGAATCGAGCTGCCCGGCACGGGAATTGCCGCCTCCCAAGGTGGCCGTCTAGAACGCCCCGAATGATTCAATTTCTCCTCGAAACGGACCGCGAGCAATTCGACGAGGCCTTCCGCTTCGCCCGGCAGCAGGTTCGCAAGCTCATCGAAAACCATCCGGACTTTTATCCGATGTACACCAGCAATGGCCGCTGGAAGCACGAAGGTGCGATGTGGACCAATTGGTGCGAGGGTTTTCTTCCGGGCATGATGTGGCTTTTCCAAAAGCGGCCCGCGCACAATGGCGACGACAGCAAGTATTGGCTGGAGCAAGCCATTCGTTACTCGGCGCCCATCGAGGCTCGCAAACACGATCGCGACGTCCATGATCTCGGCTTCCTCTTCATGCCCACCTACTATCGCTGGTATCAGGTCACACGCGATCCCAAGCTAAAGAACGTGGTTATCGAGGCCGGCAAGACGCAGGCCATGCGCTTTCAAGAGAACGGCCAATACCTGCGGTCGTTCGTGGCGGAGAATTCTCTCTTCATCGACATCATGATGAACGTAGGAATCATCTTCTTTGCCGCCCGCGAAATGGGCGACCGCCGGTTGCGGGAGGTCGCGCTGCGGCATTGCCTGACTACCCGGCGCGTTCTGGTCCGTGGGGATGGCTCGACCGCCCACGAAGGAATCTTCGATCTCGAAACCGGCGAGTTCCTGCGCCAGGCCACGCAGCAAGGCTACCGGGGCGATTCCTGCTGGTCGCGCGGGCTGGCATGGGCCTTGTATGGATTCGGCAGCGCTTACGAATACAGCCGCGACCCGCGATTTCTGGAAACCGCCGAGGCCTGCGCCGATTATTACGTCACTCACTCCAACAGCGACGGCGTGCCGCCTTGGGACTTTAACGCGCCGCCGGAAAGCCGCAAGCTACTCGACACGTCCTCGGCCGCCATTGCCGCATCTGGGCTGCTGAGGCTGTGCCGGCTGTTGCACGACCCGGTGAAGGGTCACTACTATTGGTCCACTGCGATTCTCATCCTGCGCTCGCTGTGCGAGAAACACCTGGCCAAGAAAGATAAGAAGTGGGAAGGCATCCTGAAAGGCGGCGTTTATCACCTGCACAAGGAACTGGGCGTGGATGAATCGGTCATGTGGGGAGAGTACTTTTTCGTCGAGGCGCTGGAGCAGGCCTTACCGCAATTAGCGTAGTACCATATTGCGATCCGGGTCATTCTGCCGATAAGTGCGGAGGATGCCGCTCCAGCCAGCCGTCAATTATTACGACCTTCTTCAGATTAATCCGCACGCCGAGATTGAGACCATCGAACGGGTTTATCGCATTTTGGCGGGGCGCTATCATCCGGACAACCAGGCCACTGGCGATGCGGAAAAATTCCGCATGCTGAACGACGCCTATCAGATGCTTCGCGATCCAGCCAAACGGGCCGAATACGATAAGCAATTCCAGGTGGCCCCGGCCGGGCCGCTCGCCATTTTTCTAGGCAAGGAGTTCGCCGACGGTATCGATTCGGAAGCGAAGATCCGCATCGGGGTTTTATGCCTTCTGTACAGCAAGCGCCGTGCGAATCCGGACTTCGCCGCCTTATCTTTGCTTGACATGGAGAACATCATGGCGTTCCCGCGGGAGCGGTTGTTGTTCGCTTTGTGGTACCTGCGCGCCAAGCGCTACGTCGTGCAGGACGACCGCAGCAGTTTTATCATCAGCGCCGAGGGCGTCGATTATCTGGAAAGCCAGTTGCCTACCAACCAGATCCTCTACAAGATCTTCCGCGCTTCCGAGAGCGGCGTGATGGTTTATCCCAAAGCGCTGACTTCCAAGACAACCTAACGCCTTCCGCTTTCTGCCTTCGGCTTTCTGCCTTCTGCTATCTTCAAGTTTCCATGGGTCGACTCCCGCTGATTGTGCCCTTGTGCTTTGCCTTTGCGGCTCAAGCGCAGCATCCCATCCTGATCGATACCGACGCCGGCACCGACGACCTTATGGCCATCGCCTTTCTGGCTTCCGATCCCAGCCTCCACATCGACGCTATCACCGTGGTCAACGGCTTGGCTCATCCGGAGGCCGGCGCGAGGAATATCGTCCGGTTACTTGATTTGGCGGGCCGCAAAAACATTCCCGTCTTCGCCGGCCGAAGCACGCCGCTCCAAGGGAAGGCCGAGTTTCCAGCCGAGTGGCGGAAGATCTCCGACGACCTTCCGGGAGTAACGCTACCTCCCCTTTCGCGGCCCATCGAATCCAAGCCTGCCGCCGACTATTTGATCGAGCGCCTGAGAAACCAAAACAACCCCGCGCGAGTTCTGGCTCTCGGACCGTTAACCAACCTTGCGGAAGCGCTGAAGCGCGACCCGTCGGCCGCCGGCGCGATTGAAGAACTGGTGATCATGGGAGGCGCACTCCGCGTTCCGGGCAACCTCGGCGACGGCGGCGCATTCAACACCAGGAACACTACCGCGGAATGGAATATGTTCATCGATCCCCTGGCGGCGCGCATCGTCTTTCGCTCCGGCGTTCCGATTCGCGTCGTTCCGCTGGATGCCACCAACAAAGTGCCTATCGATCTCGCGTTCCTGGCCAAACTCCAATCCGGCGCTCATTCGCCGCTGGCTCGCTTTGTGGGCCAAGTGCTCGAAACCGATCGCCAGTCAATCCAGGGGGGCTTCTTCTACGCTTGGGATCCACTGGCCGCTGTCGCGCTGGTCCATCCAGCCGTCGTAGAGACCACCAATCTCCACATCGATGTCCGCCAAGACCGGCCCGAAGCTGGGCGTACCGTCCAGACCCCGGGTAGTCCGAACGCGCGCGTCGCACTGGATGCCGATGGCGCCGCCTGGCGCCGGCTGTTCCTGGAAGCGTTGGAGAAATGATCTTCACTACTTCGACGACAAGGCGTGTTCGCATCCACCGGGATTCGGCGACGGCGGTTCCCGAGTACCGTATCACGCGGCCTTGGCTCGGCCGCTAGTGTGCCGTATTATTCGTAACGCAAAGCGGTCAGCGGATCTACGCGCGTGGCCCGTAGCGCCGGCACCAGGCCGGCGAACAAAGCTACCGCGGCGAGTGCTAGCGTGGACGCCGAGATTACCCACGGATCTCTGGCACTAACATCCAGGAGCTGCGATTGAATTAAACGTCCCATTGCCAGCGAAGCCAGCACTGCGATCCCGATGCCCGCCGCGGCCATCATGACCACTTCCGTCATCACCAGTCGAAGCACTTCCCGGCGATCGGCGCCTAAAGCCATGCGAATCCCGATTTCACGCGTGCGCCGGACCACCATGTACGCCATCACTCCGTACAACCCTACTGCCGCCAGCAAAGTCGCCAGCGCACCGAAACTGGCCGATAGAGCCGCTACCAGACGGTCGGTGAACAGCGACTCATCGATCTGATTTTCCATCGTCGTCACGCTGAAGATCGGCAGGTTGGAATCCTCGCGACGCACTTCGTCTCGCAACATTTGAGCCGCCGCGGATGGGTCCTGCGTGGTCCGGGCATAGAAGGTCATGTACCCGATCTGGCTCTGAGCGTATGGCAAATAAATGCATTGTTGAGGTTTTTCCCGAAGACTTGCGATCTTTCCGTCACGGACTACTCCAACGACTTCTATGGTGTCCTTTTCCCGCCGAAAACGAAGCCGCCGTCCGATCGGGTTTTCGTCTCCAAAGTAGTGTTTCGCAAACCGCTCGTTAACGACCACTACCGGAGGCGCCTTGGCGCCATCCGCGTCGGTGAAATCGCGGCCCGCCAAAAGCGGCATACCTAAAGTGGCAAAGAAGCCTGGGCCGATCTTATTTTGAGCGACGGTCATGTTTTCGTCCTCTTTGGCGTGGTAACCTTCAACCTCGATCGAGGTGGCCACATTGTCTCCCGAGAGCAGGCCCACTTCCGCCATGGACGCCGCTCGAACGCCGGGCAGATGGCCAATGTTCTCCCGCAACCGCTCGAATAAAGCGCGCATACGTTCCTGGCTGTAGCCGTTCAGCGAAGGCTGCACAGCGAAGGAGATGAGATGATCCGTGCGAAAACCCGCGTCGATATTCTTCACGTTGTAAAGGCTTCTAGCGAACAGCCCCGCGCCGATCAATAGCATCAACGAAAGCGCGATTTGCGTGATCACCAGACTTTTCCGAAGGCGCAGGTGGCCCAGGCCGCCGCCCACCACGGCCGAAGCCTGATCCTTCAGCGTTGCAGCCAATTCGCCCTTGGTGGCCTGCAGCGACGGAATTACTCCGAATAAGGCGCCGGTGACAACCGAAAGCGCCAGCGCAAATAACAAAACGCGACCGTCGGGCTGGCTGGAGATTCCCATCATGGACGGATCCGACGGCAGGAACCTCAGCAGCGCTTCGCCAGTCCATTCGGCAACCAGTAAGCCCAATAGGCCGCCGCCCAAGGCCAGGAGCAGGCTTTCCGCAAGCAATTGCCGTATCAACCGTATACGGCTTGCACCCATGGCCAGACGGATGCTGAACTCGCGCTGCCGGGCCGCCGCACGCGCAATCAATAAATTCGCCACGTTCGCGCAGGCGATCAATAGCAGGAATCCCACCATCCCCATCAGGACCAGGATCGCCGAGCTGACCTGCGCGGACGCCGACGAGATTCCCTTTCCGCCTTCGAGCAGCGAAAGATGGCGGTTCAAGAATTGCTGCCGCAGCCGCTGCGAAAAATTCATGTTCTTCGCTTCCAGCTCCAGAACCGGCTTCCAGAACGTGTTCATCCCCGCTTCGGCTTGCTGGATCGATACGCCAGGCTTCAGGCGCCCGAAAACATTCAGCCACATCGATTGCCGGTTCTCCAGATCGTTCAAGTCCGGCGAGAGGGCGTTCCGCATCATCATCGGAACGAAAAGCTGGGGCGCCTCTCCCACGCCCACTCCCATGAAACCTGCCTGCGCAATACCGATGATCGTCATGGCATGCGCGTTCAGCACAATGGTCTGGTTCAATACCCCGGGATCCGCGCCGAAATGCCCCTTCCAATATCCATAGCTCAACATAACCACTGGCTGAGCGCCGGGTGTGCGGTCATCCTCCGGGGTGAAAGTGCGTCCGATAGCTGCGTGTACGCCGAGCACGTCGAAATAATTGCCCGATACCAGGTCGCCGTACACCCTCTCGGTCTGATTGTGCCAGCTCATGCTGAAGTTGGCTGGATATTGGGCCAGGACTCCGCTGAAAACCTGGTTGCCGTCGCGAAAGTCCCGATACATCGGGTACGAAAAGGTGTAAATGTCGCCGTAGCTGGTGCTGACCTGTCCGCGCCGCGGCCCATTGGCGTTGAACAGAACCAGTTGCTCGGGATGCTTCACTGGGAGCGCCCGCAGCAGCGCTTGGTCCATCAAGCTGAAGATGGCCGTGTTAGCGCCGATGCCAAGTGCCAGCGATAGCAGCGCTACGATCGTAAACGTAGGGCTCTTCCGTAGGCCTCGAAGCGCGTAGCCCAGGTCTTCAAACGGATTGATCATCGGGGTCAGGAGTGCAACTGAAAGCCCGTCTTAAGTATAAGAATAGTAAGGGCGTCGCTGGGCAAGACTGTCCGATTTCGAACATTATAAATTTAGAACCGGTTCTCGCCGACCATTTCTTCCCAATTCATTCGTGACTCGACTTCGTATTGCCGCCAGTTGGCGATCTTGCCGTTAACAATGCGCAGGATCACCATTCCGTGCGTTCTCACTTGATAAGTAAAGGTATACTCGCCCGCTCCGATCTGCGTCGCCGGATCGAAAATCAGATGATGCCACAGAATGGACACTGGTTTAAGCCGGCCTTTCTCGCCTCCGAAAAACTCGAATAGTTCCCGGCGCCCCTTCCGGACCTCAGGATTCGGGGGCGAGCTGAACATGGCGTCCTCGGTGAAGCAGTCTGCCGCCTGGCGCGCATTGTTCGAATCCCAGGCGTCCGTCAGCGTACCGATCAGCTTCTGGAATCCGGCTTGATCTAGACGCCCGGGCGCTGGAGCGCGCTTCGATGTACACGCCGGCAGCCCGGCCAACGCCGCGACGATCACTAGCGTCCGTGTGAAGCTCATGCTTCGAGAATCGCACGTTAGCGCAGTGTGCTACATTTGCTGATCGATGGCCAGTATCTTTCGGGATCGTCTCCTGGCGGGAAAGACCGCGTTTGTCACCGGAGGAGGCAGCGGAATCGGACAGCGCATGGCCGAACGCTTTGCCGAACACGGCGCCAAAGTGATGCTGGTGGGCCGCAAGCAGGAGAAGCTGGATGCCGCCGCGTCGGCAATTCAATCTTCGGGGGGAACGGCGGCTACGGCGTCCGTGGATGTGCGCGATTATCCGGCCGTTGAAGCGGCGCTTCAAAAGACTCGCGAGCAATTCGGCGAGATCGACATCCTGGTGTGCGGCGCGGCCGGCAATTTTCCCGCGCCCGTCCTGGGCATGTCGGCCAACGGCTTCAAGGCGGTAATCGATATCGACCTGCTGGGAACGTTCAACACTTGCCGCGCAGCTTACGCGCATCTGCGCAAGCCTGGCGCAAATATCATCAGCATTTCGGCGTCCCACGCATCCATGCCGATCGCCAATCAAGCGCATGTTTGCGCCGCCAAGGCAGGGGTCGATCTTCTCACCCGTACGCTGGCCATCGAATGGGGACCCGCGGGCATTCGCGCTAACTGCATCACGCCCGGACCCACCGACGACACCGAAGGAATGCGGCGGCTGGCGCCGACGCCCGAAATTCGCCGCAAAGTAGAAGGTGCCGTCCCGCTCCGGCGCTTTGGAACCAAAGACGAGTTGGCCGATCTGGCGCTGTTTCTCTGCTCCGATGCGGCCGCTTACATCACCGGCGCGATTTATGTCTGCGACGGCGGACAGTCGCTGGTGCGCTCCAGTATATCGACCGCGGATAGCCATTGACCACGCAATCTACAACACTCCTGCGGCAGCTCGGACTCGTCAGCGCCACCGCGCTGGTGATCTCCAATATGATCGGTTCCGGAATTCTGACCACCACGGGATTCCTGGCGGGCGACCTCGGCTCGGCGCAGTTGGTATTGCTCATCTGGGCCGTCGGCGCTGTTTGCGCGCTGGCCGGCGCATTCTGCTACTCCGAGCTGGGCGTCAACTTCCCCAGTTCCGGCGGCGAATATGTTTATCTGACGCAGGCCTACGGTCCGACCTGGGGCTTCATGACCGGCTGGGTGTCGTTCTTCGCGGGCTTCTCGGCGCCGATCGCAGCCGCCGCGCTGGCATTCTCCGATTACTTCGGACATTTTTATCCGGCATTCAAGCTCGAGAATGCGCGGCGCTTGGTTGGCTCCGGAGCTTGGGAGTTCAAGCTCGGATGGCCGCAATTGCTGGCCTGTGCTCTGATCGCGACGTTCGTAATCCTCAATTGCCTGGGCGTCCGGCGCGCCGCGCGTGTGCAAAATGTGCTGACTTCGGTGAAGGTTCTGGTGATTCTGATTTTTCTGATCGGCGGATTCGCATTTGGAAATGGAAGCGCGGACAACTTCGCGCAAACTGCCAGCCGAACATCCTCCACCCCCATTTTCTTGCAGTTCTTCGTGAGCCTATTATTTATCTATTTCGGCTACAGCGGTTGGAACGCCGCGACCTATGTGGCGGAAGAGTTGCAGCAGCCCGCTCGAACTCTGCCCCTTTCGCTGGCCTTCGGTACATCGCTGGTCGCGGTCCTTTACATTCTGCTCAACGTCCTCTTCATTTACGCCGTACCGCTGGAACAGATGAAGGGAGTGGTCGCTATCGGCGCACTCGCTGCCACACATCTGTTCGGGCCGGCCGTCGCCGGATTCTTCAGCGCCGCTATGATGCTTTCGTTGGTGGCGACTGTGAACGCGATGTCCACCATCGGTCCGCGCGTTTACTATGCGATGGCCAAGAACGGCGCGTTTTTTCCGGCAGCGGCGCAGGTCGACCCGCGCTGGCACACCCCGGTTATCGCGATCATCTCCCAGGGCGTGTGTACGATGCTGATGACTGTGAGCCCATTTGTAGATCTGCTCATGTACATCGGCCTGCTGTTGAATTTTTTCGCCGTGATGTCTGTCGCTTCGATCTTTATCTTCCGAAGGCGCCAGGGCTGGCACAAGCTGGCGGTCGTAAGTTTCGCCTATCCGCTCGTGCCGGCGTTTTTCGTTGCCATGGGCGTTTGGATCACGATACTTGCTATCCGCCTCCGACCCGGCGTATCCGCTCTGGCTGCCTTGACCGTGGGCGCCGGCGCGTTGGTTTATCACTTCAGCATCCGCGGCAAGACCGCGTGAGCGATTCCCAAGAAGGAGAACAAATGAAATTTCTCGTGCTTTGGCATCTGGACGTGGGCAAACCGGGTCCGGAAATAATCAAAGCTGTCGCCGAAACGCCGAACTACGCCCAGAAACTAAAATCCGATGGAAAACTGGAGTGCCGCTATCATCTGATCGGCCGGCATGGCGGGGCGTGGATCTACGACGTAAAATCCAACGAAGAGCTGGATCTGCTGTTGTCGATGTCGCCGGTCTACAACTACGCGCACTACGAAGTGTTGCCGCTGGCCGATATGTCCGATCCAGCGACGGTGCTGGGCAAGGGCGGCAAATAAATCGTCAGCCGCAACTAAGCGAAAATCGCAAAGCGAAGCAAACTTCGAGCATCCGTCCAGCATTCAAGCTGGTGACGCGACGGCCCAAGCGGTTCTGCGAAACAGTGACGGCGTTGTGCAGATTGACCGCACAGGGTCCCTTCATTCCGTCGGAAATTCCTAGGATGACTTCCGAAGGCACGTCGCGTATGGTGGAGGAAATCGGCGCCACGGTTACGGTCGAAAGATGTCCGACTGCACTGTCTCTGGTCAGGATTAGGACCGGTCGTTGCTTATCCGGCGAGGCGAAATTGCAAAGATGAATATCGCCTCGGTTCAGTCTTCCGGCCATACCGCTGCGCCCTCCCAAGCCTTGATTTCCGCTTTTTTCTGGGGCCGCGCTTCATAGCCTCGTCGGTCCTGCTCCTCTAACTCCAAGATATGCAGACGCTTCAGATGTTCCTGTAACGCGTGCCGGATAAGGGCCGAGCGATTAACCTTGCGGCGCTTGGCGGCCATATCGGCTGCCTTCAAGAGCTTGCTATCGAGGACGACTTGTATGGTTTCCATGATGGAGCTCTATCCACAGTGTACTCCACACTAGACTCAATTGTCGCGCTTTCACTATTCCACCGCAGCCAGTTCGTAATGGTGTGGCTTCGGCTGGGCTTTCGCGCGGGCCATGGCCGCGACCTCGGTATCGAGCGTATCGAGGGCCGTCATCGCTCGATCCATGCTGGACGCCTGCTCGGTCTCAAAAGAAGTCTGGAGCATGTGCCAGCGCGCCCAATGCAGATTATTGTGGCGATAGATCAATTGCAGGACCTCCACGGCTTGTTTCGACATGGGCGTAGTCGCCTCGCTAAGATCGACGCCCGCGCTCCACTCGTCAGCCGTATGAGTGGCGATCGCCTGCCCATCGATCTAAAGGGCGTAAGCGCGGCCCGGTGCAAGGCCGGTGACCACCAACGTTTCACGATTCAGAGCTTCCATGAAGTCCGAGGAGCGAAGCGCCAGGCGAAGCAGTTCCGGGGAGGGAAAGGTCTCGATTGGCATGGGAAGCGAATTGTCAACCTGCGTCCATGCGATTCCGCTATCGTTCGATACCGCCGTGATCGACGTATTGATCGCCTTTCGCACCGCCATCGAAGCAGCGTCGATCTCGACGTCCGACACGACGGCCGGCGCGTTCCAGGCCTTCAGCAGCGCCTCTGCCATTAGGAAATGAATGGGGCCGAGGGATGCACGCGGTCAGGAATTAGTTTTTGCGCAAGCGCCGGATCAGCCTGGTTCGCCTTTGCCAATGCCGCGGCCACGCTGGTATTGAGATCGGCGCACAGCAATCCCTCGCGGGCGGCAAGTTCACTCACGAATCTGCCGTACCTTATAAGCACGTTGTTATAGCCGCCTTCGAACATCGGAGCGCGCGTGATGTCATCGTAGGGCGAAGGTCGGATGAGCGTGAGGCGCACCTTTGGCTCGGCCGTTTTTAGCGTCTTCACGATGTGTTCGTATCCGGCGCGGTAACTTTTGAAGAGGTCCGGGTCGAACAGCCGATAGCCGGCGTCGTTCATTCCCAGCATGATGGTGACGACCGTCGGTTGATAAGCGAGCACATCACGCTGGAGCCGCTTATCGATAGGACCGCCGACGCCTCCATCCGCCCGATCGCCGGACCAGCCGGAATGAATAAAGCGCACGTTCAGCTTAGGGAATCGCGTAACAACATATGCTTCTGTAAATGTCGTATATAGACGTTGATCGGTGATGCTGTCACCATAGAAAACGACGGTGTCGCCATCCTTGAGGTAAAAGTCGCTTTGCGCGATCAGGTGAATGCAACACAGAAGCCAAAGAATTACCGCCCCGAGAAACCGCATCAAACCTCGCTCAACGACGGATTCCATCCCGCCGGCGGCTCCCTCAACAGTTCCAGGAAAGCTTGCCCGGCCCGATGGAATCGCTTCTTGCGCCGATGCACGATCCCAACCGGACGATATAGCCTCAGGCTCGAGATCGAAATCGGAATCGGCACCAGGCGGCCTTGGGCGACCTCTTCTTCCATGACGCGCGCCGGCATGATGCTGACGCCCTCGCCGTGAGCTACCGCTTCTTTGATCATCTGCAAGTTGTCGAAGTGCAGCGTCAGGTTTACCTGGACATGATGCTCACGTAGAAATCGATCGATATCGCGGCGAATCGGAAGGTCTTCGTCGAAGCCCACGAAATCGAGCCCCTCCAGATCTTCCGGCCGCGCTTCGGATTTCGCGGCCAGCGCGTGATAAGGAGAAGCGGCCACCACCATCTCTTCCTGGCGCCAGGGGAGCACGGTGACTTCCTTAGTCGCTTCCGGGTAGCTCAGCAATCCCAGATCGGCGCGATCGGTGACCACGGCCTCGTACACTTTCTCGGGCCGCAGGTATTCCACTTCCAGATGGGCCTCCGGGTATCGGCGCGAAAACTCCTGCTCGAGCTGCGACATCTCCGACAGCCCGACCGAATAGATGGAGGCGACCCGAACCGTGCCTTCGACCTCGGCCTTCATACGCTCCAGCGCGGCTTGAAACTCGTCCTGCCGCCGCAAAACGTCGCGGCACAGATCGAGATACAACTTCCCGCCGTCGGTTACAGTTAACGGACGGCTGGTACGATCCAATAGCGTAAGTTCCAACTGCTCTTCCAGATCCTGGATATGCTGGCTAGCTGCTGACTGACTGAGTCCATTGAGCTTCGCTCCTTTGCTGACACTGCGGCTCTGCGCGATATCTCTAAAAAGCTTGGCTCGTTCGATGTCCACTGTAACCACAGTGTATTAGAATAACTAATATAATGTCAATGTAAATTTCTATTGATCTAATATTACGCCGGCTGCTATACTCACAACATGGCGGGCCTCCCAGTCGAGCAGGGTCTGTACGATCCGAGAAACGAACACGACGCTTGCGGCATAGGCTTCGTGGTCAACATTCAGGGCCAGCAGTCGCACGAGATCATTCTTAAAGGGCTGCAGATCCTGATCAATCTCGCGCACCGCGGCGCTTGCGGATGCGACGCCGAGACAGGCGACGGCGCCGGCATTTTGATCCAGATTCCGCACAAGTTTTTCGCGCGTGAATGCGCCCAGCTCGGATTCACCCTGCCACCCGTAGGTGAGTACGGAGTGGGGATGGTGTTTCTGCCGGTCGAGCCGTCGCATCGTCTGCTGGCCGAAGGAATTCTGGAGCGCATCGCCCGCGAGGAAGGGCTGACCGTTCTCGGCTGGCGCGACATCCCGGTGAATGTCGATGCTATTGGCCGCGTGGCGCGCGCCTCACAGCCCTACATCGAGCAGATCTTTATTCGCGGCGCGTCCGGCATGACCCAGGATGAGCTGGAGCGCAAACTCTACGTGGTGCGGAAGCGCGCCGAATCGGAAATTGCGGCGTCCGATCTGCCGGCCAAGAACTTCTTCTACATTCCGTCGCTCTCCTCGCGCACCATCGTTTATAAAGGGCTCCTGCTGGCTCCGCAGATCGCGGAGTTCTACAACGAACTCACCGATCCCGATACGGTCAGCGCCCTTTGCCTGGTGCACCAGCGATTTTCCACTAACACTTTTCCCTCCTGGCAACTGGCCCATCCCTATCGCTATTTGTGCCACAACGGCGAGATCAATACCGTCCGCGGAAACGTCAACTGGATGCATGCGCGGACGAAAGTGCTGGCTTCGCAACTGTTCGGCGACGACCTGAAGAAGCTGTTTCCGGTCATCACCGCAGGCGGCAGCGATACGGCATCGCTCGATAACGCCGTCGAGTTGCTGACTCTGGCCGGCCGCAGCCTCCCGCATGTCATGACCATGCTGATTCCCGAAGCCTGGGATGCCGACATGACCATGCGGCCCGAGAAAAAAGCGTTCTACGAGTATCACGCTTCGCTCATGGAGCCTTGGGACGGCCCGGCCGCCGTGGCCTTCACCGATGGCCGGGTGATCGGCGCCACGCTCGACCGCAACGGTTTGCGGCCCGGGCGTTATCTGGTCACGCATGACGGCCTGGTGATCATGGCTTCCGAGACCGGCGTTCTGCCGGTGAAGCCGGAAGAGGTGAAGTTCAAAGGACGGCTGCAGCCTGGCCGTATGCTGTTGGTGGACACCATCGAGCGCCGCATCATTCCCGACGACGAGATCAAGGAACGGCTATGGAGCCGCCAACCGTACGGCGAATGGCTGAAAGCGAGCCAAATAACGCTCGATAGCCTGCCCGAGCCGCCGCGAGTGTACGAATCCGATCTGGATACGATCGTCATGCGGCAGCGCGCCTTCGGCTACACCGATGAAGACCTGCGCGTGCTGATGCAGCCCATGGCCGTAACCGGGGACGAGGCAATCGGGTCGATGGGCACCGATACGCCGCTGGCATGTTTATCGGACAAGCCGCAGCCGTTGTTTCATTACTTCAAGCAGTTATTCGCCCAGGTAACCAATCCGGCCATCGATCCGATTCGCGAAGAACTGGTGATGTCGCTCACCAGCTACATCGGGACCGAGCGCAACATCCTGGAAGAGACCTCGCAGCACTGCCACACGCTGAAGCTGCCGCATCCGCTGCTGACCAATCGGGATCTCGAGAAACTGCGCCGTGTCTCCACTAGCGATCTGCTGGCCAACACACTGCCGATGCTGTTTCGCGTGGCCGGCGGCGAAAAGGAATTGGAGCGCGCGTTGGATGGATTATGCCGCAGCGCATCTCTGGCCGTGAAGTCGCGCTATACGTTGCTGATTCTTTCCGATCGCGGCACGGACCGGGAATACGCGCCCATCCCCAGCCTGCTGGCGCTGTCAGCCGTGCATAATCATCTGGTTCGCGAAGGCACGCGCACGCAAGTGGCGCTGATTATCGAATCCGGCGAGCCGCGCGAGGTGATGCACTTCGCCCTATTGATCGGCTATGGCGCTAGCGCCGTGAATCCGTATCTGGCCATCGAGACGCTCGAAGATCAGGCCACGCGGGGCAATCTGGGGAGCGGCATTACCTTCGAGACGGCGCTCAAGAATTACAAAAAGGCCGTCAATAAAGGGCTGCTCAAGGTTATCTCCAAGATGGGCATTTCGACGCTGCAGAGTTATCGCGGCGCGCAGGTGTTTGAAGCCATCGGCTTGAATAAATCGATGGTGGAGCGCTACTTCACCGGGACCTCGTCGCGCATCGAAGGCATCGGACTCGACGTCCTGGCGCGCGAAGCCCGCATGAAGCACGACCATGCTTTCCAGCACGTTTCTGAGGCCGACACCGAGTTGGCCATCGGCGGAAATTATCAGTATCGCGTGCACGGCGAGTATCATCTGTTCAATCCGCTCACGGTCAGTAAGCTGCAGCATGCGGTGCGCCAGTCGAGCTTCGAGACCTTTCAGGAATACACGTCGCTGATCAACAATCAAAGCCGCGAACTGTGCACGCTGCGCGGGCTGATGGATCTCAAGCCGGCCGATAAGCCGGTGCCCATCGAAGAAGTGGAGCCGGCCACGGAAATCGTTAAGCGCTTCGCGACCGGCGCGATGTCGTACGGGTCGATCAGTAAAGAAGCGCACGAGACGCTGGCCATAGCGATGAACCGCATCGGCGGAAGATCCAACACCGGCGAAGGCGGCGAGGACGAAGCCCGATTCCAGCGCGATCCGAACGGCGACTGGCGGCGCAGTGCCATCAAACAGGTGGCCTCGGCCCGTTTCGGCGTGACGACAAATTATCTGGTGAATGCCGACGAACTGCAGATCAAGATCGCGCAAGGCGCCAAGCCTGGCGAAGGCGGCCAGTTGCCCGGCCACAAAGTAGACGAAACCATCGCGCGCGTACGGCATTCGATTCCCGGCGTGCAGTTGATTTCGCCGCCGCCGCATCACGACATTTACTCGATCGAAGATCTGGCGCAGCTCATTTACGATTTGAAGAACGCCAATCCCAAAGCGCGCATTTCGGTGAAGCTCGTAGCCGAGGTGGGCGTTGGCACGGTTGCGGCGGGCGTCGCCAAAGCGCATGCCGATGTGGTGCTGATCAGCGGCCACGATGGTGGCACGGGCGCATCCCCGCTTACGTCCCTGAAGCACGCCGGCATTCCTTGGGAATTGGGCTTGGCCGAAACGCAGCAGGTGCTGGTGATGAACGATCTGCGCAGCCGCATTCGCGTCCAGACCGATGGAAAGCTGCAAACCGGCCGCGATGTTACAATCGCAGCTCTGCTGGGCGCGGAAGAATTCGGATTTTCCACCGCGCCGCTGGTGTCGATGGGCTGCATCATGATGCGCAAGTGTCATCTGAACACCTGCCCGGTTGGGATCGCCACGCAAGATCCCGCGCTGCGCAAGAAATTCCAGGGCCAGCCGGAGAACGTCATCAACTTCTTTTTCTTTATCGCCGAAGAAGTGCGGCAGTGGATGTCGAAGCTGGGCTTCCGAAATATGGACGAGATGGTGGGGCGCGTGGACCGCATTGAAATGCGCAAGGCCATCGATCATTGGAAGGCGCGCGGGCTGGATTTTTCGACCATTCTCTACAACCCGCAGGTACCGCGGCGAGTCGGGCGGCGCTGTATGATCGCCCAGGACCATGGACTCGAGCAGGCACTCGATTACAAGCTGATCGATCACGCGCGCGAGGCGCTGGAAAACGGCACGCGTGTCGAATTCAAGATGCCCATCCGCAACGTACATCGCACGGTCGGCGCTATGCTATCGGGGGAAATCGCGCGGCGCTACGGATCGGCCGGCCTGCCGGAGGACACCATCCGCTTCGACTTCAACGGCTCGGCGGGACAGAGCTTCGGGGCGTTTCTGGCCAAAGGCGTCACGCTGACGCTGGAAGGGGATGCCAACGATTATGTCGGCAAAGGGCTCTCGGGCGGCAGGCTGATCGTCTATCCATCGCGAACATCCACCTTCTTGCCTGAAGAAAACATGCTGGTCGGTAACGTCGTGCTGTACGGCGCCACTAGCGGCGAAGCCTATTTCAACGGCATGGCGGGCGAGCGATTCGCGGTCCGCAATTCGGGCGCAACAGCCGTGGTCGAAAGCGTAGGCGATCACGGCTGTGAGTACATGACCAAGGGCTTGGTCCTGGTGCTCGGCCGCGCCGGACGCAACTTCGCGGCGGGGATGACCGGCGGTATCGCGTATGTTTTGGATGAGACCGGCGAGTTCTCCAGCGTGCTATGCAACCGCGCCAGCGTGGATCTGGAGCCGCTGGACGACCCGATCGACATGCAGACCGTTCAGAAGCTGATTGAAAAACACGTGGAAGCGACCTCGAGTCCCCGCGGCCAGTGGATTCTTGAAAACTGGGGCAAAATGATTCCCAAGTTCGTCAAAATCTTCCCGCACGAGTATAAGCGCGTGCTCGGAATTCCTAAGTTTGTTCCACGCCCCACAACCCACATTCAACAATCCGCCGAGAGGCAAGAGGCCGCGCATGGGTAAGGTCACCGGCTTCCTGGAACACACCCGCGAACTTCCGCAGCGGCGTGCGGTCGTCGAGCGTGTCAACGACTGGTTCGAGGTTTACCAAGACTTCGCCGATGAGAAAGTTCAGACCCAGGGTGCGCGCTGCATGGACTGCGGCGTGCCGTTCTGCCACAACGGCTGCCCGTTGAACAACGTCATTCCAGACTGGAACGATCTGGTGTATCGCGACCGCTGGCGCGAGGCGATCCGCGCTCTGCACGCCACCAATAATTTTCCGGAATTCACCGGCCGCATCTGCCCCGCGCCGTGCGAAGCCGCGTGCGTGCTGGGGATTAACGAGCCACCGGTGGCGATCAAGGTTATCGAAAAACAGATTATCGAGCACGGGTTCCGCGAAGGCTGGATCCGGCCGGAGCCGCCACTTGAACGGACCGGCAAGCGCGTAGCCATCGTCGGCTCTGGACCGGCCGGACTTGCAGCGGCACAGCAACTGAATCGCGCCGGGCACTCCGTAACCGTTTTCGAGAAGGCCGACCGCGCCGGCGGATTGCTACGCTACGGGATACCCGAGTTCAAGATGGAAAAATGGGTGCTCGACCGGCGGCTGAAGCAGATGATTGCGGAAGGCGTCGAGTTCCGCACCAACGTGCATGTTGGCGAAGCGATCCCGGGCGAGGAGCTGCGCGAGGATTTCAACGCCATCCTGCTATCGGGCGGCGCCGAGCAACCGCGCGACCTCAAAGTTCCGGGCAGGGAACTGAAGGGCGTCCATTTCGCCATGGAGTTTCTGCCGCAGCAAAACCGGGTTTGCGCGGGCGATACGGTGGCCAGTCAAATTCTAGCAGCCGGCAAGCGCGTGGTGATTATCGGCGGAGGCGACACGGGCGCGGATTGCCTGGGAACGTCGCATCGCCAGAAGCCGATGTCGGTGCATCAGTTCGAGATTATGCCGATGCCGCCGGGCGATCGCTCGCCCCAAACGCCGTGGCCCTTGTGGCCGCTGCAACTGAGAGCGGAAAGCTCGCACGAAGAAGGCGGGATTCGCGACTGGAGCCTCGCGACCGCTTCATTTAGTGGCGATGAGCACGGGCGAGTGAGCAAGCTGCACGCCGTTCGCGTGGGACCAGCGCCGAAGTTCGAGCCGATGGCAGGCACCGAATTCACAATGGATGTCGACCTGGTGCTGCTGGCCATGGGATTCACCGGACCGGTGCGCGGCGGGATCATCGAGCAACTGAGCGTCAATCTGGACGCGCGCGGGAATGTCGCGACCGACGCCGGCTACATGACCTCGTCACCGGGAGTTTTCGCCGCCGGCGACCTGCGCCGCGGCCAATCACTGGTGGTGTGGGCGATTGCCGAAGGCCGGAACGCCGCTGCCGCGATCGACCGCTACCTGCGAAATTAGCCGCCCGAAATTAGGGACAGTACACTCAAATACCAGTTTCTACCGGCCCTGTTCTTCGAGGACCTGGAGCGCGAGGTCGCGAGGAACGGTGGGAAACCCTTCGAGGAAATCTTCCAGCGTTTCTCCGCCCTCCAGATAGTCGAACAGCGTTTGGACAGGTACCCGCGTTCCGCGGAAAACGGGCACACCGTGCATGATCTCGGGATGCCGGGTGATCGCCTGCTGCATACTTTCAGCCACTAACGTGCCTCACCGGCGCCTCGGCCGCTGCAAATTTTGATAAGGCGTTGTGTCGTAATCGTTCGTTCGGTAATTCGTATCGTCGATTTGGCATGTGTAGATGCCCTTCGTTGCGGCCGGTCTTAGATGCGACAACCGCCTGTCTTTCTCCCAGCACACGGTACAGTATGGATCAGGTTCGACTTGATCTCCATTTCCCGTTCGCATCCAATAAACTGATTGGCCGAAGACCAACAGCTTTTCAATTTCTTCTAGTCGCTCTGTGTTCGCTCGCTCGGCCACAAGTTTGGCGATGTAGTCGTCAGCGTCAGTCAGCGCGCTCCGGGCTTCGAGTAAGAGTTCCTGGAGGTCGAGCAACCGACTACTCACCTCGGCAGGGTTTACTTTATCCTTCTTTAGGAGTTCACGAACACCTTTGATCAAGTCGAAGCCCGTTTTGACAGCTCCCAACGCCCCTTCGATCGGTATATAAGCAGACATATCGGATCAACCTCTCTCAACTTCCTACGGTCCAATACTCCATGAAAAACCAAAAAAGGCGGCCTTTTAACAGGCCGCCCTGAAGCATGGAGGAATACACCTCCCACCGAAATCTAGAGTTGCCCGCGGCTAGCTAGCTACACCCGCTCGTCCCGCCGCAGTTCTCGCACTTGTAGCAGCTCCCATTGCGCGTCATCAAGCCGCCGCATTCCGAACACAGCGGTGCATCGCTCACCGATGGATCGAACGGCAGCGCCTGCTGCGGCTCGGGCTCGGTCGGACGCAATACCTGCGCGTTGCCCGCTTCCGTTATTGCGTACTCCGGTCCCAGGAACTTGGTGCCCATCCAGCGGAAAATATAATCCATGATGGATTTCGCGTACGGCACCTGCGGATTGCCCGTCCAGCCGCTCGGCTCAAATCGCACGTGGCTGAATTTGTCGACGAAGAACTTCAGCGGCACGCCGTACTGCAGCGCATAGCTGATGCTGGTTGCGAAGCTGTCCATCAGTCCGCTGATAGTGGACCCTTCCTTGGCCATCGAAATGAACACTTCGCCCGGCGTTCCGTCCTCGTACATGCCCACCGTGATGTAACCCTCGTGGCCGCCGATTGAGAACTTGTGCGTGATGGACCGCCGCTCATCGTGCAGCTTGCGGCGCACCGGCCGGTACACGATCTTCTCAACCGGAGCCGGCACAGGAAGAACAGGCGCAGTCGGCTTCTTCTCGCCTTTGCCAGTGCCCGAGCTCAGCGGCTGCGCCTTCTTCGATCCATCGCGATAGATAGCCACGGCCTTCAATCCCAGCCGCCAGCTCTCCATATAGGCGTCCATGATCTCTTCCACCGTGCATTCCTCAGGCATATTGATGGTCTTCGAAATGGCGCCCGAGATGAACGGCTGCACCGCGGCCATCATGCGCACATGGCCCATGTGCTGGATAGACCGCTTGCCATTCTGCGGCCGGAAGCTGCAATCGAATACAGTGAGATGCTCGTCCTTCAGGCCCGGCGCGCCTTCAATGGTCCCGGTGGCATCGATGTGCGTGACGATCATCTCCACCTGTTCAGGACTGTAGCCCAGCTTGATCAGCGCCTGCGGCACGGTATTGTTGACGATCTTGATGATCCCTCCGCCCACCAGTTTCTTGTATTTCACCAGCGCCAGATCGGGCTCGATACCGGTGGTGTCGCAATCCATCATGAAGCCGATGGTGCCGGTGGGCGCGATCACGGTAGTCTGCGCGTTGCGGAAACCGACCCGCTCGCCCAGACCATACGCGCTGTTCCAACATTCCACAGCCGCCTGGTAGAGATCCGCTGGAACGCGCTTGCTGTCGATGCCGCTGACCGCTTTGCCGTGCATCAGGATCACGTCCAGGAACGATTCTTCGTTCACCGCGTAGCCCGTACACGGCCCGACCGCTTCCGCAACCCGCGCGCTGGTGAGATAAGCCTGGCCGCACATGACGGCAGTGATCGCGCCGGCCCAGTCGCGGCCCTGCGGGCTGTCGTAGGGAATGCCCATCGACATCAGCAGCGCGCCCAGGTTCGCGAAGCCCAGGCCGAGCGGCCGGAAATCGTGCGAATTGCGCGCGATTCTTTCAGTGGGATAGCTGGCGTTGTCGACGATGATCTCCTGCGCTAGCGTGATGGTGTCGCAGGCGTGCCGGAACGCTTCCACATCGAACTCGCCGCCCGGTCCGACGAACTTCATCAGATTCAGCGACGCCAGGTTGCAGGCCGAATCATCCAAAAACATGTACTCCGAACACGGATTCGAAGCATTGATGCGCGCGGTGGTTTTGGATGTATGCCAGCGATTGATGGTGGTGTCGAACTGCATGCCCGGATCGCCGCACTGGTGCGTCGCTTCAGCAATCTCGCGCAGCAGACCTTTGGCGTTATAGCGCTTCTTGGGCTGACCGTCGGCCACTGAACGGGTCCACCAGTCGCCGTCGGACGCAGCCTTCTCCATGAACTCGTCGGTAACGCGCACCGAATTGTTGGCGTTCTGGAAAAAGATGGAGCCGTAGGCTTCGCCATCCAGCGTCGCGTCATAGCCGGCCTCGATCAGCGTGTGAGCCTTCTTCTCTTCCTTGGCCTTGCACCAGACGAACTGTTCGATGTCCGGATGATCGACATTCAGGATCACCATCTTGGCCGCGCGCCGCGTCTTGCCGCCGGACTTGATGACGCCCGCGAACGCATCGAAGCCTTTCATGAAGCTGAGCGGTCCCGATGCCGACCCGCCGCCCGCCAGCGGTCCGTTCTCCTCGCGCAGCGGCGAAAGATTAGTGCCAGTACCCGAGCCCCACTTGAAGAGCATGCCCTCGGTCTTGGCCAGATCCAGAATCGATTCGAGCGAATCCTTCACCGAGTTGATGAAGCAGGCCGAGCATTGCGGGCGCGATTCGCCCTTCTTCAGCTTCACGATGCTATCGCTCGATTCGTCGTAATAAAAACCGTAGCCGCGCGATTCCTTGACGCCCACGTTGAACCACACCGGCGAATTGAAGCACGCCTTCTGCGTCAACATCAGGTGCGCCAGCTCGTTGCGGAAATTGTCGGCATCTTCGACGGTGGCGAAATAGCGATCAGTCTTGCCCCACCCGGCGATTGTGTCCACGACCCGATGCACCAGCTGGCGAACGCTGCTCTCGCGGTCGGGCGACCCCATCTTGCCGTAGAAATACTTGCTGACGACGATGTTGGCGGCCGTTTGGGACCAGTCGGCCGGCACCTCTACGTCATTCTGTTCAAATATGATTGCGCCTTTATCGTTCGCTATAACGGCAGTCCGCAGCTCCCAGGCGATCTCGTCGTAAGGCGTTTTTCCGGCATCGAGCTTCTGCGTGAAATATTTTGGAAAGCGCACTCCCGTGCGGCCGGGTACGGGAAGTGGCCTTTTGTTGGTCGTTTGACCTTCTGAAATCTTGGCCAATGCAGTGCCTACTAGTCCCATTGTAGCTCCTTCAATCTTGTCGCTTGGAATTGGTCAACTTAACAGTCGACTTGCGGCTGTTTGTAATCATGCCCCAATATATAGTAGGCCGTCAAGAACTATATCTATATAGGGTGCAGTACCTTACGCCGAAGGCACTTTAGGAGCTTCAATTGCTCTGGCAATCTCGATGTCTGCCGGGATCTGCCAGCGGCCGGTCTGGATGACCAGACGATGGCGGCCAGGACCCAAACCCTCGGGAATCCGCAGATTCAATTCATGCCGGGGGGCGCGCGGATCTATGCATTTAATCTCCAGCCAGTCCACCGGACGGCCGCTTATCGTGATGGCCAGCGAGTCGGGTGAGGGAACCTCTTCCATCTGAATTTTCAAGATGCCACTGCTCGAGGCGCTTTTTTCGAGCAGGTTAAATCCGTCGGTGATCGAGATGATGCGGGGAACCAGGGGACCCGCGGGAATCACGCGGACGGTCCCCGGCGCGCAGAGGCGCTCGCCATTCAGACGAAGCTCCACCGGCAGCAGTCCGGTGCGCATGCCCCGCGGCAGCCACGCATTCACCTGACGGACACCTTCGGCTATGGGCCAACCGATGAAGTAAGGATCGGCCGGCGCCCCTTCCACCAGCACGTCGAGGTTGTTCAGATCGCACTCGTCCGGCAGGTTCTCCATCCAGATCGAAATCGCGGCGTGGCGCTCTCGATTGGGGGCCACCGGCTCGTAGGAGTGTGCGTTGGTAATGCCTTTGATGAGCGGCGTTCCCGGGAGAGCGGGCACGTGCGTGAGCCGGCGCCAAGTGGTCCACATGTATTGCGTTTGGGCGTCTTCGAGCGCCAGGAGCTGGAGGCTCTTCTCTCGTGTGAAGGCGCGGATGTCTTCGGCGGAGAACGTGACGCCCGACCAGGTATCCGGCGCTCCCGAGTGGGGAAGCCCATTGAACTGGCCTCGAAAAATGCCGCCCGGCTTGAGCACGCGGCTAATCTCGTTCATATATTCGAGGACCACAGCGCGGCTGGGAATATGCTGGAACACGGCGTAGGAATAAACGAAGTCGAACGACCGGTCGTCGAACTGCGCCAGGCTAGCGCCATTGGTGGCGTGGACATGAGCGTGCGGGATTTCGTTCAGACGCTCTCGCGCGATCCGGATCATTTCGTCCGAGACATCCACGCCGTGAATTTCGCTGAAGTGGCGGCTGAGCGGCTTGATCAGGCGGCCCGGTCCACAGCCGATTTCCAGCGCGCGGCCGTATTTGAGGACCGCTTCCTGACGGTCGCGGCACGGTCGGGACGGGTCGAGCCCCAGCACCGGCGCGAAGGGCGCCAATCGCCGGAGTTCGCCCTCCAACAGACGGACGACGTCCGCCGCCGTGGCAAGAAACGTTTCTTCGTCTTGGTCTCGCCCGCCGAAAGCGACGTAGTAATGCGGATCTTCGCGCGCGCGCTGGTTCCAATCCGAGCGCATCCGGTCGGACACGCTACTGTCGTCACTCATCCACGCACCGGTTGTCTTTGATGGTATTGTCCGATAGCTTGACGTTCGGTGCAGACTCGATGCAATGCGCCTTCATCTTATAACCGCTGATCACGTTCCCTTGAATGAAAATGTTTCGCGCCTGGGCGGGCCGTTCGCCACCCTTGGCGAGATAGATGCCGCTCTCCAGAAAGCCGGGCTCGCCTGGGATCGCCAGGCAGCCGAATTTCGCGTGAGTCTCGTTGCAGTGCGCGGTATTGAGATGCAGCATGCGGTTGTTGATGATCCGGTGCCCCTCGCCGAGCGCGAAGATGCCGCCGAATTTCATGCCTTCCAGATGATTGTTCTCGATGAGAATGTTTTGGGAACGCATACTGGGGTTGGCGTTATTCATGGCGATTCCGAAATTGCCGTAAGGATAATCCTCCGGCACGCCGCGATTAATGCAGGTGTTGGAGCGGACCGCGCCGTCGTGAAATCCATCGAGGTCGATGCACTTGCCGTCGATTTCTTCGAAGTGGTTGCCTTCGTAAGTGGAATCGTCGACATTGCCGCCCGTGTCGATGCCGACAGGAATACCGAGGCCCTCCACGTCTACTAGCTCCACTGGAAATCCTATGCGGTTGCCAGTATTGCCCGCCACCACGACATCGGTCGCGTGCCCCACCTGAATCGCATCGCGCCCGATTTCGAAGAACTTGTTATTGGCGATCTTACCGCCCCGGTTGCGCGGCGACTCGCTATAGGAATGCGTCCATACGGCGTTGCCTCGGATGTTGCGGAAAACGGAATCGGCGACCGTGAAGGTATCGGTCCCCTCCTCCAGCAGGATTCCGCCGGAGGTATTGTTTCGGCCCTTTGCATTTCGCGAGCCGCTATTCTCGACCGAAATGTGATCGAGGAGCACGTCGTGAGAATGATTGACCAGGATGGCGAAGTTGGCGATGTTGGTGAAATCGAGATGGTCCATAGCCAGGCCGTCCGAGTCTTCTATGAGAATGCCGTTATTCGGATAGAAGCTGGCGAAGGATTTGTCGCCGGATGGCAATGACAAAGGTTTTTCCAACGCGGCGCGATTGCCATCGATTGCGAAGTTGCGGAAGGTAATGCGGCGGCAGCCCTTGCAGCTCAAAATCGCTCGGCCGCGGAAGCTTGCGGACGCCCGCAAGATTGTATGATCGCCGGAGATGGTAAGGTCGTGCGCGCCATCAGGCAGCCGAAGCTCGGAGGAAACTTCAATTGGGCCGGCGGCTAAATGGACCGTGCCCGTTTGGGGAAAGCTGAGAGCGACGAGCAGCGCGAGGACCAAGCGTTATTCTATCTAGCATGGCGATTGAATTTCGCGGCGCGCGCTTTCCGCCGCTGCACGATCTGACGGTGGCGGCTCCTAACGGCGCGGTCATTGGCGTGATCGGAGAGAAGGGCAGCGGAAAAGTCGCTTTGCTGCGCCTGGCCGCAGGGCTGGAAAAACCAGTAGCGGGCGAAGTAGTTTGCGAAGGCTCCCGGCGCTACTTGAAGCCCTGCGATGCGCTCGATTTGTCGGCCGTCGAGTTGCTTGCGATGGAACATTCGCTGGCGCAGCAGGACGCGCTGGCGAGGGCCCAGGCGCTGGTTGGAATCGACCGGCTGCGAAGCGAAGGGACCACGGTGTTGATCGCATCGCATGAAGCGGATCTGCTGCGCCGGCTGTGCGACGAGGTCTGGTGGCTGGACGCTGGCGCGCTGCGTGCCCGCGGCGATCCGGGCGAAGTATTGGATGCCTACCAGGAGCGCGTCGCGGAAAAATTTCGCGCCTGGGGCGAGACCCAGCCGAACCCGATCCGGCAGTCCCTACGGCGCGGAGACGGGCGCGGCGAAATTGTGTCGCTCGAGACGCTGGGCGAAGCTGGGCAATCGACCACGATCTGGCGGAGCGGCGAGCAAGTGTCCGTTCGCGTGCTGGTGCGTTACTCGCAGCCCGTGGAGGAACCGGTGATCGGAATCCTGATCCGCACGCGCATTGGCCTGGCTGTCTACGGGACCAATACAGAGCTGGAGAAGATCAAGACCGGCAGGTTCGTAACCGGTGACCGGATGCGGACGGTCTTCCAGTTTCGTTGCGATTTGTGCCCGGGCGAATACACATTGACGGCCGCGTCCCACGATCCGGACGGAACGGCGCACGACTGGATCGAGAACGCGCTGGCGTTTGTGGTGACCGACTCCAGATATACGGCCGGCGTCGCGAATTTGCGCGCCAGCGTGGAAGCCGGCAAGGTCCCGGTCTCGTAAGGGTTCAACGGGCACGATCAGTTTCGGGCTCGCAGCCGGCCGGCCAATGGCCATCCAAACGCGAGTGCTAATCCAACGATCTGCAGCCATCTTGTCCAGCGAATTTCCGCGGCACGGTCAAATACGAGATCTATGCTGCAATCGCCGTCGCACGCCGGCTCGATAACCGTCAGCCCGAGAGCGTCCGCATGCGTCGGCTGCCGCAGCCCATTCACCGTCGCACGCCAGGACGGATTGTAAGAAATCTGAAGCGAGACAACCTGACCCTTTCGAACTTGTGACCGCACGCGCGCCTGATGTGGATTGATCCATTCGAACCCGGCCGGATCGGAAGTTGGTTGTTCCAGTGCTGTCACGTAGCGCTCCAGGGCGGAAACATCCAGGCCATTGGCCGGTTGGCGGCTCACCAACGCTTCCGGTTCGAGGACGTGCGCCAGAGATCGTGAGCGAGTGGGCACCTGATAGATAACGTCCTCACCCTGGCGCCATAATTCCGGTAGCAGTCCCCGAAATGCTTCTGGACGGGCGTAGGGCCGGAAGAACTCCTGGCTATTCGGTCCAACGATGGCGATAGCCTCGGCGCCATAAGCCTTTAGCCAGAGCAGAGCGATGGGAACATACTTGTCCCCTGCGTTTTCCGCCGAATAAAGCGTGTAATAGGCCAGCCGGTGGGAAAAGCTAGGGACGCCTTGATCGCAGCAACCCGTGACCTGCGGCACATCCGTAAATGCGTTCATCCAGATTGAAACGCTTCCGGGAACAAATACACGGGCGCCGCCCATGTGAGCCTCCATCCACTTCGAGATGCGATATTCGGGCGTCGTCTCGATGTCGGCCGGCAGCGTCTGCGCATGGGCATATTGACGATAATTATGGATCTGAAAGAGTGCCAGCACCGAGAGCAAAGCTACGGCCGTCATGCGACCCCACCACGGCCAGCGGACAAAAGCGCTGCGGCCTAATAAAGTCATAGCGCCTAGCATCGCCATCTCCATTTCTAAAAGGAAGCGATGCCCCTGTGGCAGCAGATTGACGCCGGTCCAGAATTTCACGAGTGTGATCAGCCCGCTGATGAACGTGAAGTATAAGAAGAATCGCAGCCACCGGTCGATTCCCCGGCGCTCGAAGAACATGTGCATGCCAGCGAGCGCGGCTGCACCCGCCAGAAGATAAAACAGATGAACCCGATTGAAAGTGGTCCCATCGGACTGTTGGGCGTTTTCGAGAATCGGAAGAATAGCCGCCGGTGCGATCCAGCGGCAGGCCACCAGATAAGCGGCTACGAAACTCGCCGGCAGCGCGACCCAGGCTAACTTGCCTCCCAGCTGAGCGAGAGCGTAGGCTACCAGTGCCATGCCGAGACCTACAGTTCCAGGCCAATTGGTCAAGACGATGGCGGCCATTGTCAGGCAAGCGAGCGGAAAATACCAGCGATTTCGCTGGGCCGCGCTCTTGTGGACAAACCAGATCGCCAGCGGAATCAGCAGCAGGACCAGGTTGTGTGGCCCCTCTCCGTAATACACCACCGTTTGATACCGCCTGGCGAACCACGGGCCGCCGATTTCGTGCCGGACCACGCTCGTCAAGAAGGCGCTGGGTGAGATAAGACTGTATGCAAGTCCCGCGGTAAAAGCACAACCGCGCGATCCGGTTGCGCGATAGCATAGCCAAAAAAGGGTCACTGGCTGCAGACAGTACACCAGCGCATTCACCAGATGGTAAGCGTGCTGCGGCGTCAGTTGGAAGACGGTCGCGATCCACGCGACTGAGAGATGCATTCCCGGCTGGTAGATTCCAAAGAATGGCATTCCGGTGAACCAGAGCGGGTACCACGTCAAATCGTGCCAGTGCCGCATGGCCCAGCGGCTGATGGCGATGAAGGCCCCGGCCGTCGATCCCATTTGACGAATGAACTCGGCTGAGAATAGTTCCTGGCAGATGTAGGCGTTTACGGCAAACAGCACCACCACGCACAGAGAGGTGAGCGCTCGCGATCGCATTGTACCGGTTCGAGGAGAGGCAACCACAGTCCGCAGGGGCACGCGATGCTCCAATTGTGCCATGACGAATCGCGCCGTCCGTAAAGTCCGCTGCCTAAGATAGACTGATTCCAGCGCTATGCCGGCTTCCAGTCTTACGCAGAGTCCGGAGTTTCGCCGCCGGACGCAACAACAGGTGGATCAGTTGTCCAGACATAGCAGCTACCATAGCCTGGAGCTTGCGGACGGGACGATAATTCCTGGATTGATCGGCATCGACGCGCTTAGGGCGCGCATCCGGTCGTTTCCGATTCCCGATGACCTTCGCGGCAAGCGCGTGCTGGACGTGGGCGCTGCGTCCGGATGGAATAGCTTCGAAATGGAGCGCCGGGGTGCTGACGTCGTTGCGGTCGACTGCGTAGAGTTCGAAGAGTTCCACATGGCGCGCACTCTGCTCGGCTCGAAGGTGGATTACCGGATCATGGACGTCGATGAGCTCACACCTGAGTCGGTCGGCCGCTTCGATTACGTGCTGTTTTTCGGAGTACTCTATCATCTTCGTCATCCGCTGCTGGGTCTGGAGCGGATCTGCGCGCTCACCACCGAAGCCGCATTCGTGGAATCATTCGTGACCGACGCCGGGCCCGATCCCGCTAGTCCCTGCACGCTGGAATTTTACGAGACCAACGAGCTGGGCGGCCAGATCGACAATTGGTGTGGCCCGAATACGAATTGTCTGATGGCGCTGTGCCGCGCCGCTGGTTTTGCCAGGGTAGTCTTCGAGCATCAGACCGACCGGCGGGCCGGTGCGACGTGTTATCGCAAATTTGAGGCGCCGCCGGAGACCCCGACAGCGCAGGCGCCTCGCATCCACGCAGCCGTTAACAATCGGACCAGCGCGACACATTTCAATCCCGTCAAAGATGAATACATGTGCCTGTACTTCGCTTCTTCCGATCCCAGCCTGACTCGCGACCGGATGCGCGTCGAGATCGATGGATATGGCGTGCCCGTGCTACTGCTGAGCCGCCTGCATTGGCCCGATGAATGGCAGGCCAATCTCAAAGTTCCGCCCTTTTTGGGCTCCGGCGTTCACCAAATTCGAGTTCGGACAGCTGAAAGCGCTTTCAGCAATGTTTTCTCAATCACCGCCGGCCCGGCGCCCCCGCTGGAGATAGCTGCGAGCTTCCAGCCGGCCGCGGAGCTTACCGAAGCCGCGCCGGAGATCTACGCGATCAGGAACAACCTCACCGGAACGTCCAGTTTTCGTGGCTATAAGAAGGAATATCTCTGTGCCCGGTTTCGGAGCAGCGAAGCGGGGCTAACGAGGCAGGATGTAATGATCCAGGTGGATGGCCGCGACGTTGCGGTGGTCTTCTTGATGAGCGTTGGCGACGGCCGGTGGCAAGCAGACTCCCGGCTGCCGGACGACATTCCACCGGGAACGCATCCGGTACGAGTGCGAACCGCGCGCAGCCCATTCAGCAATGCGGTGGAAATTTCCTTCGAACGGGATTGACGTAGCGCACACACTTTGTGTGCCGCGTTGGCACTCGTGCCGACGCCCGGATGCCCCTACTTCGACTCCAGAATAAAGGTCGGCGCCACGCCAGCCAAAGTCGAGAATCCCGAGGGACCCACCGCCGTCAGCCAACTCGAGCAACCTTGTACTTTGCCCATATAGGAGTGCGGATGAACGTCGATCCGCATCTTCTGCATTTCCAGATGCCCATACTGCAGAATCGGAAACACATCCACCACCGGCTCCAGCGCTTCCTGCACTACATAAGGATTGCGAAGCGCGGCCCGGAGCGCTTTCTCCCAACCGGCCTCGTCTACTTCGGAGCCTTGGAAAGAATGCTGATCAGCGCCATCGTCGTTAGGACGTAGCACTAGCTTCTGCTGGTTCCGCAGAATGAACTCCGGAAGGTCGATGGTCTTGTTGCGGTACCTGGTCTTAGTCTCATGAACCACGCGGGTCCAGGGCACGAATTCCTTGATGGCTCGACGCTCCGACGCCGGGAAATTCGCAGTAATCTCCTCGTCGGTGAGCAGATCGAAAATCGCCTTTTTCTGCGCCAGCTCAGAACGGAAACTGTTGACTACGCAAACGGCGCGATCCTGATATGCTCGCAACAAAGGATGCGTCAGATCGAAGCGCGTCAGGAATTCCTGTACTTTAATCCGGCGGAAGACCAGGTCAATTGCGAATTCACCCCGCTGAAGAACGCCGTTGCGGTATTCGATCTGGTCCGGAGAAACAATCTCCACCAGATGCCCTTCGCGCCGGAACATTTCGGCGATCAGCGCATTCTCTCCCGATTCGGTGGTCTGGAACGGCTGGCGAAACTCCAGGATGGCGATATTGGGTTTTTTGTTTTTCCCGCCCCATTCCTTGTAGGTCTTCAGAATGGCGAGCAGCAGGTATTTCGTTCCGGGCAGTTTTTCCAACCGATAGCGCTTGCGTAGCTCCTTCACCGGCGCCGTCTCGTAAAACATATCCGACAGCGCCTCGCCGTAAGCCACTCCGGTGGGCGTATCGGGAATGTAGCGCGCGAAACGGAGGGTGCCGTTATTGAGATGGGTGTCGATGAGCGACGTGACCGCCAAAAATGAATAACCCGGGTCCACCGCCGCCAGCATCTTCTCGGCGGGCAGCAACTCCATCCGCGACAGCAACGCGGGACTTCCGATGGCCATCTTCTCGATGCGCTCGATGGCGCTCGAAAACGACTCCACTGCTTTGACCAAACCAGCGTACTGTCTGCGCGTGATAAAATGCGGACGCAGGACTGGAGACACCGGTCTCCCGCCGATGGCGAGCTTGTGCGCCTTCATGCGATCCTGGAGTTCGTGTGCCCACGAAAGATCCTTGTACCGGTCGCCCTCCAGAATCTTGTGATAACGGGCTATTGCTTCGCCCAACTGGGTCATCTTTTTTATCCGAATCCCTGCCCCCAGTATCGCACGCCGAACCTTGAAAAGTGAAGCGCCCGCAACTATATCATGATAGATTAGTGCCGTATTTTCTAGTACTTATGGATAATTTCCATGCTGGCTAAAACACTAGCCATTGGGTTCGTTTTTTCGATTTTACTGCCGGCTGACGAAGGCATGTGGCTGTTCGATCAGTTCCCTAAGACCCGCGTCGAGAATACCTATGGGTTCAAAATACCGGACGAATTTTTGCATCATCTCGAGCGCGCCTCGGTGCGATTTAACAATGGCGGATCGGGTTCGATCGTTTCGCCGCACGGTCTGCTGCTCACCAATCACCACGTCGGAGAGGACTGCATCCAGAAGCTGAGCACCGGCGAACACGATTACATGGCCAATGGATTTTCCGCTCCCGCTGAAAGCCAAGAAAAGCCCTGTGGCGATCTGGAAGTGGACGTCCTGCTGCGCATTTCCGAGGTCACCGAGAAAGTAAACGACGGCGTTCGACCGGATGCACCGGCCGCCGAAGCAAATCGGACGCGCAAAGCTTCCATCGCCCGCATCGAAAAGGACTGCTCCACTTCCACCGGAAACCGATGCGACGTCGTGACGTTTTATTCGGGGGGCGAGTACAGCCTTTATGAATACAAGAAGTACACCGACGTGCGGCTGGTATTCGCGCCCGAGTTCGCCATCGCGCAATTCGGAGGTGATCCGGACAACTTCATGTACCCGCGCTATTGCCTCGATTTTGCGTTTTTCCGCGCCTATGAAGACGGTCGGCCGGCCGCTACGCCGGACTATTTGCAGTGGAGCCGCGCCGGTGTCCAGGATGGCGAGCTGACATTTGTTTCCGGAAATCCCGGGTCTACTGGACGGCTTCAGACCATCGCGCAGATGGAGTTCAGCCGCGACGTATCTTATCCGCTGCTGCTCCGTTTGTACAAAGGCCGCATCGATCGCTTGCTGGCCTTCAGCGAAAAGAACGCCGAGAACAATCGCCTTGCGCATGATTATCTGGATGACGATCAGAACGATTACAAGTCTCTGAGTGGTTTCGAGGACGGTTTGAAGGATCCCAAGCTGATGGATCGCAAACGCGAAGAGGAAGGCCGGCTGCGCGCGGCGACCGATAACGATCCGGAAAAGAAGAAGAAATTCGGAAAGGTCTGGGACCAGATCGCGGCGGCTTATAAGCAGTACGCCAGCTTCTTCAAACCTTACTATTTGCTGGAAGCGGCGCCCGAAGATTCACAGCTCTTCTCGATCGCGAGGATGGTGGCGCGCTACGCCGAAGAGACCTCCAAGCCGAACGGTCAGCGGTTGGGCGAGTATCGGGAGGCTGGGCTCGAATCGCTCGAACAGAGGATGTATTCTTCCGCGCCGCTGGATAACGCTCTGGAAGAGGTCATGCTGGCCGCTGAGCTAGGCTCCCTTCAGAAAGAGCTGGGCGCCGATGATCCGGCCGTCAAAGCAATTCTAGCCGGGCAAACGCCGGAACAGGCGGCCCACCGGTATGTTTCCACTTCCAAGATCCAGGACGTCGAAGAGCGTAAGCGGCTGGCTCACAATCTCGACGCGGTGAAGAATTCCATGGATGGAATGCTACAGCTGGCTTTGCTATTCGATGGCCCAGCTAGAAAATATCGCAAGGAATTTGAGGAGAAAGTACAAGCGGTGATTATCTCCGGCGAGTCGAAGGTCGCGCAGGCGCGTTTTTCGGTTTATGGGTCGCATGAGTATCCGGACGCTACCTTCACGCCGCGCCTCTCTTACGGTCCGGTGAAAGGCTACACAAGTTCTACGGGTGAGCCGGTCCCCTGGGCTACCACCTTCGCCGGACTTTACAAGCGCGCCACCGGCGCCGACCCATTTCGGCTTCCGGCCCGATGGATCGCGGCCAAGGACGCACTGGATCTCAATACGCCGTTCGATTTCGTGACCACCGCCGACACGCACGGCGGCAATTCCGGCAGCCCCACCGTCGACAAAAACGGCGAGCTCATCGGCATCCTTTTCGATGGCAACTGGGAGGGTCTTGAAAACCGCTACCTGTACACCGAGGAACGAGCGCGCTCGGTTCACGTTTCCAGCAATGCGATTCTCGAAGCTTTGAAAAAGGTCTATAACGCGGATTGGCTGCTGCGCGAAGTCCTCGACGGCCCGGGCAGCTAGCGCTGTTTCAACAGCTCTGGAAACTGCTGCTGTAAGTGCTTCAACTTCGGCATATCGTTATAAACGATGTACGGCTGGTTGGGATTGTGATCGAGATAATGCTGATGATATTCCTCGGCGCGGTAGAAACCTTCGAGCGGCGTGAGCTGCGTCACGAGGGGGCGTGAATAGACCTTTGATTCATTGAGCTGCTTAATATAGGCTTCGGCGACGCGCTTCTGCTCATCGTTCGAATAAAAGATGGCCGACCGGTATTGCGTGCCAGAATCCGGGCCCTGCCGGTTCAGCTCGGTCGGATCGTGCGCCACCGAGAAAAATACCTCCAGCAGCTTGCCGTACGAAATCTGCGACGGGTCGTAAGTGACCTTCACCGACTCGGCATGTCCGGTCAAACCACTGCTGACCATTTCATAATGCGCGGTGGCTTTATACCCGCCGGCAAAGCCGGAAACCGCGTCCGTGACACCCTTGAGGCGCTCGAAGACCGCTTCCACGCCCCAGAAGCATCCCCCCGCCAGCACCGCGCTGGCAGTCTGTTTCGTAGCTGGAGCCGGGATATCGACGGCCGGCGTGGGGAACTCAGCGGCGCTCAGCGTGAATGCCGCTAATAGAAGAGCGGGGCGGAACAAGCGCGGCATTTCAGTCCTCCTTGGGAGTAAATTTGAGCGAGGCCGAATTCATGCAGTAGCGCTGGCCGCTAGGTTTGGGGCCATCATCGAAGACATGGCCAAGATGCGCCTCGCAGCTCGCGCACTTGACCTCGGTGCGCCGCATGCCATGCGTGGTATCGGTCTCGGTGGCAACGTTTTCCGGCACAGCCGGCTTCCAGAAACTGGGCCAGCCGGTCCCGGAATCGAACTTAGTCTCGGAACTGAACAACGGCGCGCCGCAGCAGACGCAGTTGTACATGCCGGATTCATGATTGTTCCAGTATTCGCCGGTGAAGGCCGGCTCGGTGCTCTGGCGGCGTGTGACCTGATATTGCTCCGGAGTCAGCTGCTTTTTCCAATCGGCATCGGGCTTTGCTACTTTTTCTACTTTTTCCACAGTGGGTGCTCCTGTCCCCAAGCATATTACAGGCGTTCACGCGAGTGTGAACGGGCTCATGGAAATTCAGAAGGAGAATTGCAGGCGAGCGTCCACGGAGCGCATGCTGCCGATGGCGGTGCCCGAAAACAAACCGGCGAAATCGATGACGTTGAGTGAGTTCGTCAAATTTGTCCCATCAATCTGAAAGCGCACCGGATATTTTTCGCTTTTGCTCAAGATAATGCCGGCGGAGGCGTCCAGCGACCACAAAGGGCGTGGGCGCAGATCGGAAAAGTTCACGCGATTGAGAATATTCTGCGTGTACCCGAGCGCGGCGGCCTGCGCTTCAGTACCGCCGAAGTCGATCGGCAAGCCGCTGTCATAGGTGCCCCCAAACGCCAGCCAAATCCGCGAGGTCAGCTCGAACCGGACCCGCGACCTCACGGCGTTGCGTTGGTCTTGCGACACAGGAAATACGCCATTGGTCTGCTGAATCGCCTGGGCGGCATCGCCGCCGAGAAAAAGTCCGCCTGTGGCCGGAAAATAGCCGTTGCCCCGTTCATTGGTCCAGGAAATATACCCGGACCACCTGCCCCAGCGAGGAATAGACAATTTTGCTTCTTCACCGTAGATATTCGCCAGCGCGAACGTAATTGGAAAGCTGACGCCCGTATTTAACAGCAAGTCGTCGTCGGGGTAGTTGTGGTATCGGCGCCAGAAGAAATTTCCGGTCAGGCGGATGTGTCCAAAGAGACCATACGCGAAGCCGGCTTCGTAATAATTCGCGCGCGCCGGCTGGACCGGTAGTCTTAAAACCAGCGGATCGAGACTCGTCACCGCCGGCGAACTGGAGACCAGCAGATTCTCAAACGGCGGAGTCTGAAAGACCCGGTCATAAGACGCGTGGAAGTTGATTTTCGCTTTCGGCCAGTAATATGCCAAGCCCACCCGCGGGCTCCATCCCACTTGGTTCACCAACAAATCGTAGTGGTCGAAACGAATGCCGCCGCTCAAGGCGAAATTTTTCCAATGTATCTCGTCCTGTCCAAAGACCGCCTGCTCGCGGTCCGGCGCGTGCCCGTAATAATTAAAAGTGAGTGGCGTGGCCGGATCGAACTGCATGGGGTTAGTGATCTGGTAATTGAGAGCCTCTTCAAGCTGCGCAAAATCCGCCTCGGCGCCGAACTTGAACTCGTGGCTACCCGCATGCACCGATACGGTTCCCTTCAGGTACTCTTCGTGGTAGCCGCGATCCTGGCCGGCAATGATTGGCGTGGAAAGATCGTTTGACCAAAAATCGGCTGTGATGTCCCGCAGCATGGCGTGGAAATCGCCCAGCACATTCGGTGAGAAGATGTGCTGGTAAGAGAACTGCGCGGAGCTCTCGAAATTCTGACGGTCCTGACGCTGGCCAACTTCCTCCTGCGGCACTTCGTTGGGCACCAGGAACTTCGACTGGTTGCGGCTAATGATCACGCCGATACGATTGTTCGCATCGAGATCGCGCTCATAATGAGCCATCAAATCCGCGGTTGTTCCATGGTTGGTATAGTTCTGGGTTGCCGGCGGATCGAGGAAATGATCGGTCTCCGCTCCCGAAAGGCTCATGCTGAGCGTACTCGAACCAAACCCATACTGGCCTTCGACGTAACCGTTCGCCGTATCATAGGAGCCCCCGCCGAGTACAACCTTCCCATGAAACCCAGGCCTTTTATCGCGCGTAGTCTGCACTTCGATAACACCACCCATCTTTCGGCCGTATTCAGCGGGAAAACCGGCCACCATCTCGCTCATTTCCTGAACGTCGGCCGGATCGAAGTCCGCGACAAAACCGGCGGAACGGTTTTCAGTCATCGGCATGCCATCGATGACATACTGCACCTGGTACTCCTCGGCGCGCGGATGCAGAATGCCGTTGGCTTCAAAAATCCAACCCGGCTCCTCATTCACCAGTTCCGCTAACCCGCGGCCCGGCTGAGAAGCCACGCGGTCGGCGATCGTGTCGCTGCCGATTCGGTTTGCACTGCTGGTCGCATAAGGATCGATCAAGGTTTCCTCGGTGTTCACGTTGACGGTCGTTTGAACCGCCCCCAACCCGAGCTCAACCTTCAGCTCCTTCGGCAATGCGGACCGGATTTCGATAAGTTCTTTGGCGGTGGTAAATCCAGCGTGGCTCACCGTTACCGTATAAAGCCCAAAGCGCAGCCTCTTTGCGATAACATGCCCGGCCGCGTCGGCCTCGAAGGTGCGGTTATACTGATTCACCTCACTGGCCAACTGGACCGATGCCGGGACGGCCGATCCGCTAGGGTCTGTTATGAAGAGCCGCAGCTCTCCGGTATCTGCCTGACCAAAAGCGACGACGGCTGCAAACAGGAGGAAAAAAACTTTGGTCAAGCTCATCACTTAAACGCGACTGCGGAACCACCGCCGTGCACGAGGACTTGGAAGAATCGAAACACCTGATGCTATGGTACTAAGTCGGCCGTCAATGGAGTGCAGATTCCCCGAAGCCGCCCACCAGCCGGCTCAGTTGGAGGCGACTGGAAGAAACAAATTCGGCGCGCTCTGGAATCCACTTATGCTCGCTTGTACGGGCTGATTGCTCGCCGGGACGCTCGGCACCATCACGTTTAGTTGATATGGCCCAGGCGACACAATACCCGCCCACTGAACCGTCGCAGGAACTCCTCCGATCGACACCGAGGCAGGCAGCGCGAGTGGCGCCGCTTGTGAAAACATTTGCGAGGTGGACGTCATCGGGGTGGTGGCTCCGAAGCCAGTTCCGTATAATTCGATCACCTCGCCTGCCGCCGCCGGTCGCGAGGACGGTCCGAGGGGACCCACCAGCGTCCCGTCCAGAAGCACGGCGTCCCTCGCAGATCAATGCCCTCGCGCCCGACGACGCAAGTAGTTCCCACCGTCTGGGCCGGCGCTAGCCCGGACGTACTGGAGAAAGAATCGTCGAAGTGAAACAGATCCAGTTGGCTGATAGATCCGATCCAAAGGACTCGCCGTTCAGCGTAAACGCATAACCGCTGCCAGCGCCAGAGGTTCCGACCGCAAACTGGTAGTTGGACGTGAGCGCGAGGCCAACGTTGCCGCAGGTGCTTTGAGCTTGGAGTGAAGAACCCCCGAGCAGCACAAGCAATACTGAGATAAGCCCTAGAACAATAATCGAACGGAAATCGAACGGCGACCCCAACCACAAAACCCGCCAGTACAGGCCAATCTTCAGGTCGGTAATTCACGTGCCTTCTTTAATGCCTTCCCGTATGTAATAAGATCGCTGAATCAGGATGCCCAGAACCTTCCGGTGGTTTTACCTTCTTTTCTTCCTCTCCGGGTTTCCAGCGCTGATTTATCAGATCGTCTGGCAGAGGACTCTCTTCGCTATATACGGTGTCAACGTCGAGTCCGTTACGGTGGTCGTCAGCGCGTTCATGCTGGGTCTGGGAGTCGGGAGCCTGGCGGGAGGCCGCGTTTCGAAATCCCGCTCCGCGCCTTTGCTGCTGTTGTTCGGCGCCGCGGAGTTGGGAATCGCCGCCTACGGTGTCGCGTCGTTGCCGCTGTTCCACGCGGTGGCCCGCTTGACGACGGCCGCGCCGCCGCTAGAAACCGGAGCGCTGTCATTCGCGCTGGTGCTCGTGCCCACCGTTTTGATGGGCGCCACGCTGCCGCTGCTGGTTGCCCAACTGGTGAAGTTTTCTCACAATGTCGGCCGTTCGGTCGGTCTCCTTTACTTCGTGAACACGCTCGGTTCGGCGGTCGCATGTTTCGTGGCGGCGCTGGTAACTATGCCCTATCTGGGGATGTCTCGATCTGTTTTAGTGGCGGCGGCGATGAACGTGCTGGTTGGCTGCTCGGTGCTGGTAATGCATTTCCGGTGGCGCGGAAGCCTGACCGGTCCAATGCCGGCCCCGAAATCGGCGGCGCTGCTGCCATTCTCTATTGCACTGCTGCTGGCCGGGCTGGCGGGTTTTATCTCGCTCTGTTACGAAATCGTGTGGTACCGGCTGTATTCTTTCGCAAGCGGCGGCCCCGCGCAGTGCTTCGCCTACGTGTTGGGGGCTTTCCTGACCGGCACGGCCCTTGGTTCCCTGCTGAGCCGAAGCATGTGCGATCAGACATCGTACAGTCAGGCGTCCTTGCGAGTGACGCCATTCCAACGTTCCATAGCGGTGCTGGTGCTGCTGGCAAACCTTCTAGGATTCGCGACCGTGCCCCTGGTGGCGCTGGCGGTGCAACATGTCAGCTTCCTATGGACTCTGCCGCTGGTCGGGATTACGGCCGGAATGTTGGGAGCCACCTTTCCATTGCTGTGCCACATTTCGGTTCGCCCGGACGCCGATGCCGGCGCCGGCCTGAGCTACCTTTACCTGAGCAACATTATCGGGTCGGCGGCGGGAGCCTGGCTGGTGGGCTTCGTTCTGATGGATTTGTGGTCGCTACGCTGGATCTCCGTATTTCTGGTCTTCGTTGGACTGCTGGTGGCGCTGGCGCTGGTTGCCACGTCAATGCTTCCGGCCACGCAGAAAGCGGCCGCAGTCGCGATCGCAGCAATCGTCATCGCGGGCGTCTTGATTTCTTCCGGTCCTCTCTACGCCACGGTTTACGGACAGATGGAATACCAGGATGAATGGGGGCAGCCCGGCACCCAGTTGACCGACGTCGTCGAGACCCGCAGCGGCGTGGTTACCGTGGATCAGGACGCTGCTATCTTTGGCGGCGGCGTCTTCGATGGCTGGGTCATTACCGACATTCACCAGGCCGAAACGGTGATTGAACCTCTATCCCTCAGCTTGTTCCATCCCAAGCCTACGGAGGTGCTGGTCATCGGGATGTCAGGCGGGGCTTGGAGTGAGATCATCGCCAATCATCCGCTGGTCGAGAAAGAAGTCATTGTCGAAATCAATCCGGGTTACGTGCAGGTGGCGCGGCGTTATCCCGCGGTGTCCCCGGTTCTGCGCAATCCCAAGGTGGAGCTGGTGATTGACGATGGCCGGCGGTGGATGCTGCGCAATCGTCAACGCAAATTCGACATGATCGTGATGGACACCATCTATCACTTTCGCGCCAACGCCACTGACCTGCTGTCGGTCGAATTCCTGGACCTGGCGCGCGGCATGCTCAAGCCCGGCGGCATTTTGTATTACAACACTACTTTTTCGGCGGAGGCCCAACGGACCGGCGCCCTGCATTTCCCGTATGCTTATCGCTTCGGAATATTCATGGCGGTAAGCGACAGTCCCATCCTGATCGATAAGGACCGTTGGCGTCGCACGCTGCTGAACTATCGGCTGGAGGGCGCGCCTATTTTCGATTTGGCGCTCGAAAGCGACCGGGAACTCCTGGCCAAAGGTTTGCGAGTTGCCGGCACGCTGCCTGGAGACACGTACGACGTCAAGGGCATGGAAAGCCGCGAGAACGTTCTGCGCCGCACCCGAGGCAAGTCCATTGTCACCGATGACAACATGGCGGTCGAATGGCGCGGTTACGATTGGCGGCACTCCACAAACTAGCCATAATTGGAATGAAGCCGCCATGAACGAGCCGGAAAACAAGACGCTCGACCCTTCCGATTGGACGGGCTTTCGCGCCCAGGCTCACCGGATGCTCGACGACATGGTCGACTACATCGAGAACATTCGCGAGCGTCCCGTTTGGCAGCCGATTCCAGACGAAGTGCGAACACGTTTCGGCGGCGAGCTTCCGCATGCCCCCTCCGATCTGGCCCACGTTCATGACGAATTCATGCGCTATATCCTGCCCTTCGCCACCGGCAACGTGCACCCCGGCTTCATGGGTTGGGTTCACGGAGGCGGAACACCAGTCGGCATGTTGGCTGAGATGCTCGCCGCCGGGCTGAACGCCAATCTCGGTGGACGCGATCACATTCCAATCGAAGTGGAGCGCCAGATTGTGCGCTGGATGCAACGGATCTTTGGATTTCCGGAAAGCGCGACCGGGCTGTTCGTCACCGGAACCTCGCTGGCCAATCTCATCGGCATTTTGATTGCCCGCGATGCAGAGCTGGGTTTCGAGGTGCGCTGCACGGGTGTCGCGTCGGGTTCGAAAAAGCTCGCGGCGTATACCTCGGCGGCGGCGCATAACTGCATCGGCAAGGGCATGGATATGTCCGGCATTGGCAGCGATGCGCTGCGGTTGATCCCGGTCGACGAACGTTACCGGATCGACTTGCAGGCGCTTGAAAAGGCGATCGACGCCGATCGTCACGCTGGCTTTACGCCCTTCCTAATCGTAGGAACCGCGGGCACGGTCGATACCGGGGCCATTGATGATCTTGACGCGCTGGCCGCGCTGTGCCGTCGCGAGCGGCTGTGGTTCCACGTGGACGGTGCGTGCGGCGCGCTCGGGATGCTGGCGCCGGATCTAGCGCCGCGGCTTAAAGGAATCGAGGCCGCGGACTCGCTGGCCTTCGATTTTCACAAGTGGGGCCAGGCGCCCTACGACGCCGGATTCATTCTGGTGCGCGACGGCGTTCTGCATCGCAAGGCCTTTGCTTCCTCGGCGCCTTATTTGAGAAGGGAGCTGCGCGGCTTGGCTGGGGGTGCGCCTTGGCCCTGCGATTACGGGCCGGATCTCTCGCGCGGCTTTCGAGCGCTGAAGACCTGGTTCACGCTCAAAGTGCACGGGACCGAAGCGCTGGGAGCAATGATCTCCCAGACCTGCGCGCTGGCCCGCTATCTGGGAAGCCGGATCGCCGAAACGCCCGAATTGGAGCTTCTGGCGCCCGTCGAGCTGAACGTGGTTTGCTTCCGCTATCGCTCCGAAGACGCCCAGCGCATCAACCCCAGGATCGTGATCGAACTTCAGGAGTCGGGCGCCGTGGCTCCCTCCACTACTATCCTGAACGGACGCTTGGCGATTCGCGCGGCCATTGTGAATCACCGGACCAGCCGGCGCGAGATCGACACATTGGTGGAAAAGACCGTGGCCACGGGACGCGCCCTGGAATCGAGCGCCGCCCGCAGCCGCGCAGTTCGGCAGGAACCGGGTGCGGAGTGGCCGCCGCAACGCGCGCGAGAATCCGCCCTGCGCGATCTCAGTGAGCGCATAGCATCCCAGCCGGACGCGGTTGGCCTGAGATTTGAATTCGCTTGTTTACTTGCGGAGATGGGCCGGACTCTGGAGGCTAGAAACGCATATCTCGATGTGCTGTCGCGCGAGCCGTCGCATCGGCTGGCGTTGAACAATCTAGGCACCTTGTTGCATGCCACCGGATATCGAACTGCCGCTCGCACGGCTTACGCTGAAGCCGTGGCTCGCCATCCCGACGATCCGATGAGCCACGTGAACCTTGGCAATGTGCTGTATGAAAGCGGTGAGTTTCCAGCCGCCCGGCAACACTTTGAAACCGCTCTTCGCTTCGATCCTAACCACGCCGAGGCGCACCGAAGTTTGGCTTATGTGCTGGCCGAACTCGGCGACGAAGAGGGCGCGCGACGGCATCGACGCAAAGGTTTTGAGGATCGTCCAGTGGTGGCATTGCCGTATCGCGGAGAAGGGCCTCCGGTGTCGCTACTGTTGCTGGTATCCGCGGTTGGGGGTAATATACCAACCCGCTATTTGCTGGACGACAGGGTCTTCCAGACGATCGTAGTGGCGCCCGAGTTCTACGATCCAAAAGTGCCGCTGCCCCGGCATCAAGTGGTGTTCAATGCTATTGGCGATCCCGATTTGGACGCGCCTGCCCTGGCCGCGGCACAGTCGGTGTTAGCTCTCAGCGGTGCGCCGGTGATCAATGTTCCTTCAGCGGTGCTGGCCACCGGCCGGGCCGATCATGCGCGGCTTTCCGAACTGCCGGGCGTGGTGCTGCCATTAACGGTGTCGTTACCCCGGGAGCTACTTTCTTCGCCGGACGCAGCCGGCAGCTTAGTCCGCCACGGCTTCCGCTTCCCGCTCCTGGTGCGGACACCCGGCTTTCATACCGGGCGCCATTTTCTGCGGGTAGAGAGCCCGGAAGCGCTGGCCAGCGCGGTAGCCGAGCTTCCCGGGCAGGAGTTGACCGTCATCGAATTTCTGGATGCCCGTGGAGCGGACGGAAAGGTGCGCAAGTATCGCGTGATGATGATCGATGGCGAGCTATATCCGCTGCACGTCGCGATTTCGAGCCACTGGAAGATCCACTATTTCACCGCCGACATGGCGGAACAGGCGGACCATCGCGCCGAGGACGCCGAGTTCCTGGAGAATATGCCAGGCGTGCTGGGCCCTCGCGCTATGCAGGCGCTAGCCCATATACAAGCTACTCTCGGCCTAGACTACGCCGGCATCGACTTCGGCTTGAGCGCCACCGGCGATCTGTTGCTCTTCGAGGCCAACGCCACGATGGTGGTGAATCCGCCCGAGCCCGATGAACGGTGGGCATATCGCCGCCCGGCCGTCGAGCGGATCTTCAGTGCGGTTCGAAAGATGCTGACCGCATCCAGAGCTGTATCGTAAGCGCTATCAGGAGCCGCTAATTCCGGCCGTGGACAGCGTATTAAGAATAATCGCCATCGGATTCAGGGAGTTAGTCGCGGTTCCGTTGGGCTCCATGGAGGCCAGGAACTGATTCAGGGTCTGGTTAGCGCTGCTGCTCGAACTGTTGCTGGAATCGCCGCTTGAGCTGGAATTGCTATTAGAAGACGAGCCGGCGTGGAAATGATGATGGTGATGGCCGCCGCCAATGGCCTGCGCCAGATCCTGGACGCTGGGCAGTTGATCGCTCTTGGAGGCGCTCGAGAAGTCGGTTGAAAGCTGGTTGAGCTGGGTGGCCGCCGTGGCATTGCCGTCGGTCTGCGCGGTTTGCGCGGCGCTCGCAAGGTTGGTGGAGATTTGCTGCGTGATCTGCTGATACTCGCTCGGATTGGTTTGTTGGAGCTGCTGGAGCGAGCTCATGATGTCGGCGAACGGCGAAAGCTGGCTGTTATCCGACTGGAACGCAGCCGAAGTCAGGCTGCTGGTGTTTTGACTGTTCGCGGTGGTGTTAGGAGTCAAGCCGGTGGCCTGGAAAGCGGTGCCGAGAATTGACTGTAGATAGGTGCTGGAGAGATTGTTAATGGAGCCCATGGTCGCCGTAGTGGCATTTGGGGCGCCGTTTGAAGATTATCGTAAGGCTTTGAAAAGGCAGCTTCGGACGCGCAGAAGCGGTGCTAAATTTCTGTCGGGCGGCAAAGGCTTGGCGCCAGCGCTAAGGTTACGTCTCGCTAAGATTCCTGAAGCATCGGTCGATATAACCATTGGAGGCGTTCATCCATGGGTACCGTTAACTCGACCAGTTCTAATCTTTCAAACCTGCTGCAGACTATCGAGGCTGCGTCGCCGGAGCTTTCGACCATGCTGTCTACGCCGCAAATGCAGTCGGCGCTGGAGAAGGCATCTCCTGGGGATCTGGTCCAGTTGAGCAACCAGGCTATGCAACTGCAGGAAGTAGGTTTGATGTTCGGAACCACGGACGGGACACAGTCGACGGACGTCAATTCGGCCCCGGATTCAATTCTCGCGGCCCTGTCGCCGAATAGCTCGACCACGCAACCGGATCTGCTTCTTCAGGCTTTGGATTCGTCGCTGGGCGCCACGGGAGCGAATGGCGCTACTTCCAACACCGCCGCGTCGACCTCCACCTCTTCGTCACTGGCCGATCAAATCGCCAGTAACGCCAGCAGTTTCCAGACCCAAGCTCTGGACGCGCTTTTCAACATCAATCAGCCTACAGATCCGTCCTTGAATACGCTGGGCTAGACCGAGTCTAACGATCCCGCCTGGCTGTAAACTGATGGTTTGTTCTCCCTTCTTCTCCATTCGCCTCCGGATCGCGAAGACTACCTGATCGCCGAGCTCGCGGACGAAAATACGGCGGGAATCGTCGAGGAAGACGGCCGCATCCGCGCGTTCTTCGATGATCCCTGCGATCCATCGCGGCTGCTCCTTCGCTTCGCCGGGTTTTCGCCTCAACTGCGTCACGAGCCATCCGTCGATTGGGCGCAAGCTACGCGCGACGCCTGGCCGCCGATGCTCATCGGGCGTCGGTTTTTTCTGGCTGCGCCCTGGTCAGTTGATCCGACACCCGATGGACGGCTGCGGCTGGAAATCTACCCCGGCAGGGCTTGCGGCACCGGGCGGCATCCTGCCACGCAACTTTGCCTGGAGGCCTTGGAAGAATATGTCCGTCCAGATCACTGCGTGCTGGATGTGGGCGCCGGCTCGGGCATTCTTTCGGCCGCGGCGGCGCTGCTGGGCGCGCGGCAGGTGGTGGGATGCGACGTCGATCAGGATGCCGTGGAGATTGCGCGCGAGCGAGTGCGTTTGCCGCTGTTCACCGGTTCCGCCAATGCGGTGCGATCCAACTGGGCGGACATCGTGGTGGCCAATATCGACTCGGCAACGATCGATCAGCTGGCGCGGGAGCTCGCGCGCGTGCGGAAGCCGGATTCGACGCTCATTCTTTCCGGGTTTCCGGAGGCCGACCGGCCCGAAGGTTTTGCTGCCCGGAAGATCCTGAAGCGCGAAGAATGGGTGTGCCTGATCTGTTGAGGGAAACCCCGCCTTAGTAGCTGGAAGCCTCTTTTTCGAGCGTCTTGCGGGCACTTTCGGGAACGATGCGCCAGTTGCCGTCCGGCATGGTAGGCAGCTCCTTGTGCTCGATGTAATAGCGAATCACCAGGTCGCGAATCTCGTCTCCCGATCGCCATACAATTTTAGCGCCGCGGAAAGTCGTGTATCCGGCGCTGCCTCCGGAGCGGTAGTTGTTGACGGCGATGCGAAGCGGCTGGGAATCCTCCAGCGGCTGGCCGTGCCACCGCAGATTTCGGATGCGGTCGCCCACCGGCCGGGTGAGATCGATTTCGTAATCGACACCTTGCGCCATGTCGTAGTTGTAGCCGATCACGCGACGATTGATAAGAGGACCCTCCGAACAATCGCCGGAGCAGGTCTGAAAATAGCGCGCCGCGTTCTCGAGCGCCTCCCGAACCATCTTGCCGGTGCCTTCGATGGCGTAAAGCTCGTTTTCGTAAACGTAGAGGGCGGCAATCTCGCGGACAGTGACGGGCCCCTTCGGGATCGCGGCGCGCGTATTGAACGCCGACGCGAACGAGACATCAGCCTTCGAGTAAAAGAGCTGCACCTGCTGAACCGCATCCAGCAAGGCTGTGTCCTCGACGCGAGCCAGACGCGCATCGAGCGAGACGGGCGCGTCGGCTATCTGCGTATTGAGGTATCGTTCGGCGAGCTCGTGGTACGGCCGGCCAATCTCCAGCACCTTGGCGTCGGATGGCGTCGCGCCGGTAACCGGGACGAGCCGGCTGGTCTTCGAAATGATCCTCCAGGCGCCTGAAACGTCGTGATCGAGAACCAGATCCATCCGTCCGAGCGACATCCCCCAATTCTTCGGTTGCATCAGCAGAACTCCGCCCAGATTCAGCTCGGCCAGTTGTTGATGGGTGTGGCCGAATATGATGGCGTCGATACCTTTGACCTCAGTCGCGATCTGGTAGATCATGTCTTCGCGCGAGTCACCGGAAGGGGCCGCGGGGTTTTTGGGATCGCGATCGAGCCCGGAATGCGCGGCCAGAATCACCACATCGGGATGTTCCCGCTGGCGTACTTCGCCAACCGCCCGCCGCGCGGCGTCCACGCCATTTTCAAAGCGATACCCGTGGTAGTGTTCTTCGGCCTCCCAATCCGGAATCGATGGCGTAGTGATGCCGACGATGGCGATTTTGACGCCCGCGACCGTTTTGACGAAATACGGCGCGAAGGGCCTCGCTTCGGCGCTCGCGTCTGAGATGGGATTGATCAAGATGTTGGCCGAGATCCAGGGGAAGCCTGCCGTTGAACGGGCCTTGGCCAGGTTCTTCAAACCGAAGTTGAACTCGTGATTGCCCACCACCATGACGTCGTAGCCGACATCGTTCATGGCCAGCATCATGGGGTCGCGCTGGAGCGGCTGTCCGGAGAAAGCCAGGCTCAGAGGAAGATGTCCGGTCTCGATATATTCCTGATAAACGGACTCGAGCGGCGTGCCCTGGATCGTATCGCCGCAGTCGATCAGCAGATTGTTTGGATTTTGAGAGCGCGCGTCCTGAATGAGCGATGCGATTTTTGCTAGGCCGCGGTCTACGGGGCGGGCGGTGTAGTAGTCGTAAGGCAGCAGGTTGCCGTGAAGATCTGTAGTGGCGAGCACTGTAATCCGGACCTCTTGGGCTTTAGCGCCAAAGATGAAGAATAGGATGGCCAGGCACGCTCGCGGGATGCGCATCGAAGGACACTTTCAGTATAATCGAGGTGAATGAAATCATTTTTCGCGACCATCGTTTTATGTACGAGCTTGCTGGCGCAAGCGCCTCCGGCTAAGAAAGCGGCCTCTAAAGGCACGGCCGGCGGAGCGCCATCCCTGATGAACCCGGGATCGCTGCGGGCCAAGGCGCCGGATATATACAAGGTTCAGTTCACAACCACTAAAGGCAACGTCGTGATCGAAATACATCGCGATTGGGCGCCGCTGGGCGCGGACCGCTTCTACAATTTGGTGCGAAATGGATTCTTCACGGACGCTGCGTTCTTCCGCGTGGTGCCGAACTTTATCGTTCAGTTCGGCCTGGGTGCGAATCCGGCGGTGAACAAGGTTTGGCAAAACGCCAACTTCCGGGACGATCCGGTGAAGGAGAGCAACAAGCGCGCCACTTTGACGTTCGCAACCGCCGGACCGAACACGCGCACCACGCAGCTTTTCATCAATCTGAAAGACAACGCGCCCTTGGATGCGCAGGGTTTCGCTCCATTCGGCACGGTTGTGGATGGCATGGACGTGGTTGACAAGATTTATCCTGGTTACGGCGAGCGCCCTGATCAAGGCAAACTTACAGCCGAAGGCAAGCCATATATAGACAAGAATTTTCCCATGCTGGACCGCATCACTGCCGCTAAAGTTCTTCCCGCCGAAGCCGCGGGCGATAAGAAGTAACTGAACCTCATTTTTGGCAGGTCGGCGACCTGCCCACACTAGCGGTGATAATCGATTGGAATTTCGAAGAAGGTAATATCCTGCCCGGTTGCGGCTTGCTTTATTCCCGTCAGGAAAAACTTCGCACCCGGCCGATGTTCCAGCTGAAAGTAGAAAAATCCGTTAGCTGAATCGTGCGGCGGCAGGATCTTTACCGAGAAAGCGCGGCCCTCGATCTCGATGGTGTCCAGCGGATTCTTGTACTTCTTATGGGGCAGCGGGATGGGACTTGTGCTAGGCATCTTGGGACGCGGTGATCCACCCAGCACTTGAATATCGGACGCGGGCGTGGCCTCGATATGGCGGCCATCGAAGCTGGTATAGTCCACTTCAAGATGATCGAGCTTGAGGGCCTGGTCCGTGTCATTCTGAATGATGACGAGAACGGGCAGCACGCCATAATCGTTGGGGTTCAATTTTCCAAATGCCGTGTGAGCCAGCTCCTCGGTGTCATACGCGGTCACCGCAATGGTCACCTTGTCGTTGGTTTGCTTGTTTGAGTAGGATGAAGCCGGGCCGGGCAAGAACTTGCTGTCGTTCTTTTTGTCCGCCAACGTTGCGGCTGCGGTCATGAAGACCATCAGGGAAATCCAAAGCGCTTTCATCTATTTCCTCTATTGGGGATGCCGTGTCGTTGCGTTCCCGCTGCTTGTATTCTATTTCGTTTATCGTTGTGCCCGTGGCCCGGGATACCGGTGGCGCTTCTGGGAACGATGGGGCTGGCTACCGGCATCGTTTCAGGCGACGGCTGCCGGCGCGATCTGGTTGCACGCCATTTCGGTCGGCGAGGTGATCTCGGCGGTTGGATTGCTGCGCGAGCTGCGCGAACGCGATTCGACGATTCCGCTGTACGTGTCGGTGGGCACCGTGGCCGGGCGGGCCGTCGCCGACGAACGTCTAGCCGGAATAGCCACCGGGATTTTTTACGCGCCCGTCGATTATTCCTTCGCGGTACGGCGGGTGCTGCGGCGGATCAAGCCTGCCGCGGTGGTGATCCTCGAGACCGAAATCTGGCCGGTGCTCTATCGCGAGGTGAAGCGCGCCGGAGCAAGTCTGGTCATCATGAACGGACGTATTTCCGGCCGTACGCTGCCGCGTTATCGCCGCCTAGGGTTTCTCTTCCGCCAGGTTCTCCGATTCCCGGATGCCATATTCGTGCAAAGCGAACAGGACCGGGCCCGTTATATCGAAGCCGGAGTCCCCGCGGAAAAGATCGAGGCGCTCGGCAACTTGAAGTACGATGTTGCGCCCCTCCGGAGCGATCCCCCGAAGCTGGTCGTGGATCTGCTCGCCAAGTTGCGGCCGTCGACCGTCTGGATCGCCGCCAGCACGATGCCGCCCGCCGATAGTTCGGACATCGATGAAGACCAGGTCGTCATCGAGGCCTTTGAACAGCTGGCGGGCAAATATCCGGGGCTGCTGCTGATCCTGGTTCCGCGCAAGCCGGACCGTTTTGACGACGTCGCCGGCCGGCTGCGCGACGCGCGTGTCCGATACCAGCGCCGTTCCGCAAACAAAATCGATCCCACGCTCCAACTTCCCTGCGTCCTGCTGCTCGATTCCATGGGCGAATTGGCCGCGCTCTTTCCGCTGGCGCAGATCGTGTTCATCGGCGGATCGCTGGCCCGGCGCGGAGGCCACAACCTGCTCGAACCCGCCGCCTGCGGACGCCCCATCATCGCCGGACCGCACATGGAAAATTTCGCGGAGATCGCGGAGGCTTTTCGCGAAAACTACGCGATGCTCGAAATATCGTGCGCCGAAGAACTCGCGCCCACGGTGGAAAGGCTGATCGAGGATCCGCGGTTGAGCGAAGATCTGGGTACCGGCGCGGCTGAAATGGCGGCCCGGCGCAGAGGCGTTACGCGCAAAGCCGTCGCCGAAATTTTGAGATGGCTCGACCGGGCGGTTCCATGCGCTATCCCACCGGCGCCTGCCAGGCCATTCCTGTGGCTGCTCGCGCAAATCTGGACGGCGGCCAGCACCTGGAGTCAACGCAGAAGTACGGCGCGGGCGCGGCATCTGGACACACCGGTGGTGAGCGTCGGGGGCATCAGCATGGGAGGGGCGGGCAAGACGCCCATGGTGGATTACCTGGCCGAGCGCATGCGGCAACGCGGCCACCGTCCGGCCATTCTGACGCGTGGATACCTCCGCAGATCCATCGAGCCCAGTATATTGATCGAAGCCGGCGAGGATGTTCCTGCCAGCGTCACCGGCGATGAAGCGCAGATCTTCGTTCATTCCGGCCACGCCCACGCCGGGATCGGGGCCGACCGCTGGTCCACCGGCCGGCTGCTCGAAGAGAAGTACCATCCTGACTTGTTTATCCTCGACGACGGTTTCCAGCACCGGCGGCTGGCACGCGATCTGGACATCGTGCTCATCGACGCTTTGAATCCGTTCGCCGGTGGCGCGGTCTTTCCGTTGGGCCGGCTGCGAGAGCCGCTCCGCGCTTTGGCCCGCGCCGACGCTTTCGTTCTGATGCGTGCCGCGCCGGAAAGAGAATATCGAGGCATTCGCAATCGCCTGCTGGCCCTCAATCCCAAAGCGCCCATCTTTCGCGGCCGCATCGAGCCGCGCTATTGGGTGCACACCCGAACCGGTCAACCCGCGCATCCGCCGGAAGCGCCGACGGCCGCCTTCTGTGGTCTGGCGAACCCGGCTAGTTTTTGGAGAACATTGCGGACCCTGGGGATCGCGCCGGCAATTACGTGGACCTTCGACGATCATCATCGCTATAATTGCGCCGAAGTCCAACGCCTGGCGGCGCAGGCCCGAATGCATGGCGCGCCTTTCTTGTTGACCACGCAAAAAGACGCCATGAACCTGCCCGAGCGCGCCGAGGAGATTCTGCGCGACGCTTCGATAGATCTTTATTGGCTGAAGATCGGGATCCAGGTGGAACGGGAGGAGACGCTGCTGGAATTAATTGAGTCGAAGATGGAGAGCCTGGCAAGAGGCTAACTGCGAAATCGGCTCGGGTCAGCGCTTGACGCGCGCTTTCTTGGCTCCAGGCCTCCGGAATACCTCGTGTCCTTCGCAAAGGTTGACTAGCTCCGCGAACGCCAATATTTGTGGACGCCTGCCACTGGAGGCGCGCGTTACGGTCAGGATGCCCGCGTCTGTAAGCCTTCCGAGCAGGCTCATGATCATCTGCTTGCTGGGCATTCCGGCGCGCCGCACCAGTTGGGCGGGACTAAAAACCGGCTGCTCATACAAGACATCCAGTAGCGGCACGGCATATTGAGAATGCGTGAGCTCGATAATTGCCGCTTTCGACCTTTCGTAGAGATCTATAATACTCCGCGCTGCATCCAGATTTTTCTTAGCCTGCTCGGTGACGGCTCTAAGAAAGAACTTGACCCATCGATTCCAGGCATCCGCATCCTGCTTGGAACTCAAAGCGCTTAATCCAGCGGCGTATTCGTCCTTGTGTTCTTCGATGTAAGCGGATAAATAGAAAACCGGACGCGACAACAGCTTCCTCTCGAACAGAAACAGCGGTATCAGGATGCGGCCCAGGCGGCCGTTGCCGTCCACGAACGGATGAATAATTTCAAACTGTCCATGGATCATGGCAAGTTGTACGAGTTGATCCGGACGTTCGGCGTGATAGTACTTCTCCCAGTTATCCATCAAAGGCCGTAGGCTGAGCGGTTCGGGAGGAATATAAACCGCCTGTTGGATCGGGGAGCCTGGGCGGCCAATCCAATTTTGGATAGTTCTAAACCGGCCGCGGCCCTTATCCCGCCCTCTCACACTATCGAGCAGGACGTTATGCAGCTTCAGCAAGAGGTTTAAGTTGAACGGCCGCGACTCCAGTTCCTGCTCGGCGACTTGAAGGGCTTTTCGATAGTTTAGAATTTCCTGGATGTCCAGACGACGCGATTCCTGTTCCGGTTCGTCACCGGCTTCAAATTTCAATACCTCGCCAAAAGTAGCCTGCGTACCTTCGATTCTTGAGGAAAAAACCGCTTCCTGAGTTGTCAAGGGAGACAAGAGCAGCTCCGCATTGGGCATTCCATATAGAGCGCCGTTGAAGTTTGCGAGGGCGCGATTAGCCGCCCCGATCGAGGGAATCAAGGATTCCCAATCGAGCTGCAAGGGTAAGGTCCGGGGGACGAAAGGCTTGATTTTGCCAGTCCGCACTTTGTGTCAACCCGGAACTCTGTCAAAAGTATTTGTGTAAAGCATCTGTGTCTTAAGTTTACACAAATGCTTTTGTGGATAGTGGGGTTGACGCAAACCGCGCCGGGCTGAGGGGCTTGTTTCTATATCAGGGATCTGTATTTATATCAGGGGATCTGTATTTGGTATCAGGGGATTGTATCTGGTATCAGGGGATTTGTATCTGGTAGATGTTCATTCCGTTCTGATTGGGCACCAACAGAAAATTGTTGATAGCCACCAGGCCGCTCAACCCGAACTGGGTCATGAAAGGATACAGCACCGGAGCACTGGTATTCCTGGCGTCCACGATCATGAGACTGCCCGGCCCGCTAAGGTCGCTTTCCGGCGGATTATTAACGATAGCGAATACACTCGAACCGAACGGCGCCATATGGTATGTGCCGGTGGTCTGGATGCCGGTGACGACCGTTGTAATGGGAACCGGATTCCGCACGTTGCTGATGTTCATGGTTGTCAGCGTCAAATCGCCGGTGAAGCTGAAGTCCGGGACACCAGGATTACGAAAGCCGGTGGTGTTTCCGGTCAGGAACAACAGGTCGTTGTCGTAGGCGAAACCGAGAAATATAGCCGCGCTCGATACGGTGACCCGCACCACTCCCTGCATATTTTGTGGATTGCTGACATCGATTACATCCAGCGCCGCGTTACCCGTGGTGCTGTTGCCGGTGGCCGTGGTGCTGGCGGAATATACAGTGTTGGGGTAGTTGACGCTCGACGGCAAAGCCAGCGCGTTCGGCCTCACATTCAGATTGTTGGAAGCTGGCACCGCAGGGTTAGGAACCATCGCCGATATCAATTGCGGCAATTCAGCGGAAAGATCGAATGCCAGGAGATCTCCGTGTTGAGCGACGATATCGGATGCGGAATCGGCCTGAAACCAGCTGGTGCTGGAGTAGCCAGCCGTGCCGATAAAGCTCAGATCGGTGAGATAGGTGTAGGATTGCGGGGCGATCTGTCCCACCTTTACGGGCTGCGTCGGAGATGCGACGTTGTAAACCACGAAAGTTGGCGAACCGCCCGGCCCAACCAGATCCACCAGAATCGGCCCCACTGTCTGATTGAGCACGCACACGCCTCCGTTTCCGGCCAGATCCGCGTCCCCAAATTCGCCCAACACTCCCGGCGCGCTGACATTGCTGGTGTCGATAATATAAATCCGGTTGGCGTTGCACACGTAGGTCGTGTTGCCGTTAATGGCGATGCTGCTCACGCTGCTGTTGGCGAAGTTAACCTGGCCCAGAAGGCTCAGAAAGCTGGGCGGCGCGGTCCCCGAACCCGACACCGAAATGGCCGCCGAAGAGCTGACGTATCCACCCACCGTGATTACCAGTGGGTAGGCGCCGGTCGCAAGACTCGGCACTTGGATATTTGCCTGGGCCAGTCCAGCGTATCCGGGGGTAAGACCCAGGAACTGAACCGGCGCGTTCACTCCGCCTATCGTTGCCGAAGGCGTCCCGGTGGCATTCGCCAAAGGCGAATCGGGTGTGGCGGCGCCATCAGCCACCGGATGATCCACTACGCCTTGCCCCGTGAGATAAACGACAACCACTGAGCCTGAGGCAGCCGGAGCGGTACCGCTATTCGTCGTGTAGCCGGCGCCGGCGTTCTGCGCTACAGCGTGGTTGCTGGTGTCCTGAAAAATTGCCGGTCCCGAACTCACGACATTGACTGTAAAGGCCAAGCTGTTACCCGCGCCGACCGTTACATAGAAATTCGCGGTCCCCGGCGTGAGCCCGCTAGGGACCTGAAAGTTGATCTGCGTGGCGCTGGCATAAACGAGCGGCGCTCGGATCGAATTTTGCGATGATTGACTCGCGTAGACGGACGCTCCCCCCAGGGTCATCGGCAGCGGAAAGCTGGTGGCCTGGGCAGTGTTGATCGTCAGGTTGGAGCCGAAAATCGTGGCTAACGCGCCCGGGGTGACCCGCGGCGAAAAACTGGCTGCATCGGTAACGGCGTTAATCACGGCTTGTGCATTCAGAAACGAAGCCGTCAAAAAGATCCCTGTGAGGACACTGATTCTCATGTGCTAAAACACCACCATTCCTGTGACGTCATACACACGAATTCCGTTTATAGTCTTAATGGCGGATGCCTGGTTTGCCGAGTTTGCGGCCCTCGGCGTAAAGGGCAAGTTTCAGTATTAATCGCTAACGGCTCATTCGCCGCCCTTGATGTAAGCGTAGCCGGCTTCCTGCTTGCGCACCAATTCGGCGACACCCGAATCGACTTGCGCCGCAAATGGAAACAGGTCCTCGGTGGTTACTTTCAAGGCGCGCATACTGTTCTGGCAGGCGGCCAGGGTTACTCCCTTATCAGCGGCTTCCTTCAACCGCTCGGCATATTCGGCGTTGGCCTTCAGCAGCATTCTCAGCCCTTTGCCGAAGAACACAACCTCGACTTCGACACCGTCGGCGCCGAAGATCTTCAAGATGTTGTCGACGTTGTGAAAGAGCTGATCCCAGCCATTGGGAGCCGCAGTATTCAGCTCGAACACCACTTTGTGCTTTGGTTTCGGCGCGGCTTGCGGGGTCTGCGACAGGGCTGGCAGAGCAATCGCGGCCAGGAGAGCGGTCAGCAGCAGAATGTGTTTGTTCATAGGCCGTACAATAGATTACCACTCGTTTGGAACGCTGACCTGGACACAACACAACACTGATCCGTCACTTGAGTCCCCGGTTGGTTTGTGGGAAACTAGTCTCCCGAAGGTCGCCCTAGTCAAATTCCTTCGAGGAGGTTTGTTATGAAAGGTCCCATCGGCCTAGTTGCCGTGCTCGCGTTCGCAAACCTGTTGCCGGTTGCCATGGCCGCGACCGCTTCGGTTGAGGATCAGATTGCGGAGGCAGTGCAGCCACTCCCACCGGATTTGCGCGCCGGCGCGACGGTAGTCACCTACGACTCTGAGACTGGCGCCCGCAACGTGCTCCGGCAGGGTACTAACAGCGAAGAATGCGAACCGCGGAATCCGGATGACGGGTTCATCCGCTGCTACAACAAAGTGATGGCGCCGCGCCATGAGATGGAAGCCAAGCTGCATGCCCAGAAGAAATCCCCCAAGGAAATCCAAGCTGCCATCGCGGACGCAATTAAGGCCGGCACTCTCAAAGCGCCTCCGTTCGGAACGATGTCCTACCGCTTAGCGACCAAAGACGGCGCGATCAAACGCTTATGGGTGATGTCGGTGCCCTACGCCACGCCGGAATCGCTCGGTGTATCGACTGTCAGCCAGCGTGACGCCGCGCTGAAGGGTCACGGTCTGCCCTGGATGATGCTTCCCGGCACGGCCGGCGCGCACATCATGATCCCGATCAACGAATAGGTTTTATTTTTGAACGGCGGCGTCCTTCGCGTTGCTCCACTCCGAGAAGGATCCGTCGTACATGTGCGCGTCGTAGCCTAAATACTTCAGCGTGAAATACGATTGCGACGCCTGCATTCCGGTATTGCAGTAAGTGATCACTGGACGATCGGGAGTAACGCCCGAGGCCTCATATAGCTTGCGCAGGTTCGCTTCGGGAAGCAGCGTCATGTCGTCCTTGCTGGCCTGTCCCTGCATCCAATAAACATTGGCCGCGCCGGGGATATGGCCGGGCCGCGGGATCTCCGACGAAGCCGCTGTGGCTCCGGCGAACTCACCCGGGGTACGGGCATCCACTAACACCGGCGAAGCGGCGGGCGCGTTGGTGGCCGCGAATGACAGATCTTTTACGGCATTGATTTCCACGAGGACTGAAGGCCGCGGGCGCGGCGTCAGCCGGCCCTCCTTCACCTCCGGAGCCGCTTTGTCGAGCGGCCGCGATTCCGCCTTCCACTTAGGCAGCCCGCCATCCAGCAACGCCGCGGCATCATGCCCCAGATAGTCGAGCGTGAAATAAGCGCGCGTGGCCGGCAGAACCGATGAGTCGCCATATAAGATGACGCGGGAATCGTCGGATACGCCGGCGCGTTCGAACACGCTTTTGATCGCAGCCGCGGGCGGCAGCTCGTTCAGGATTCCGTCCCGGGTGACTACGATATCCGACAACGCCAGAAATCGGGCGCCGGGGATGTGCCCGGCGTCATAAGCCGTACGATCGCGCGATACGTCGATTACGACGATTTTGGGATCGTTGAGGTGCTGCGCCAGCCACGCGGTCGAAACCAACATGTCGGTACGCACGGCCGGAGCGGCCGCGGCGGAGATGATAGAGAACAGAAATAGAGAACTCAACAGGCGAATCTTCATAGTCAGCCTTTCCAACGGGGAATCATTTGGATTTCTTCAACTTCTTATAGTACGCCTCGATGGGCGGAAACGGACCAAACTGGTGCTGCTCGATGGAGAAGGAATCGGCGTAAGGCCCATAACCGGTATCGACGGGCTTGGCCTTCCTATCCGGAAAATCGCGATCCAGGTTGGCCATGTGCGGCCGGGGCTGCGCATTGATGTAGCCCGCGACGTCGAAGGCCTGGTCGTCAGTCAGATCGGCCTTGCCCAGCGGCATGCGCGCCTTGATGAATCGCGCAGCGGTAAGGACACGGTGCAAGCCCGCGCCGTCGTTGAAACTTTCGGGGCCCCACAGCGGAGGAAATACGTAGCCGTGGATGGGATTAGCGGCAGCCAGCAGACCCGCGCCGTCGGTGCCGTGGCAGACCGCGCAACGGTCGCCAAAGACCTGCTTGCCGGCTGTCAGATCGGCCGCGCGGTCGGGAGTTTTGAAAGCGGGGGGCTCGTTAGCCTTGCGCAGCGTGGCTCCCATGGCGGCATCGCGGGCGCCCAGCGAGCGGATGTAGGACGCCATGGCGATCATCTCGGGGCTGTGTAGAGGCAGGGCGCGCCCGTTCATGCTGCGCTGCAGGCACTCATTGACGCGATCTTCGATGTCGGTGCTCCCGCCAGTGCGCGGAGATTGTCGAGGGTAGCGAGTGGAGGCTTGCATCAGCGCCAAGGTGCCCTGCTCAGTTCCGGTGCCCAAATGACAGGAGCCGCAGTTCAGGCCGCTGCCGGAATAGCGCGCATTGGGATCGGGATTGTGCGGGCCGAGCAGCTCCGCGGTCTGCGCGATCAGGCGTTTTCCGTATTCTTCGGTGGCAATGGCCGGCACCTTCGCGCTCGCTGGGGAATAATGGCGCAAACCCAGTGTCCAAGTGGCGGCCACAGTGGCCGCTCCCACCGCACAGCATGTGAGAAGCACAGCTGTCATGCCGCCTCGCGCGCTCCGGGATTCGGGTTCACTCATGCGGATTTGTCCCCTTTCGGGCCGCTGCGGCGGACATGATCATAGCTTTGCACATTTGCCTGGAACCTGTACTTCGGCCGCTCGATCCAGGCGCGCAGATCGGGCCGGAGAAGCCAGGCGACGAAAAACGCGGCGGCAAATCCGAGGGCGGAGAACACAATAATGCCGGTGATCATTGCCGTCCTTCAAAGAAGCCGCGAACGTAATAAGCCACCGCCGACAACTCGGCTTCGTTCAATCTTCCGGTCCAGGGCGCCATCTGGGTGCCCTCCACGCCATTGCGCAACGCGCGCAGGCTTTCGGCGATGCTGGGTCGCGATCCGCGGAAGTCCGCCGGCGGAATACGTAACTCGGCCACGGCTGATCCATCGCCGCCGCCTCGCTCGCCGTGGCATTGGACGCAGTTAGCCGTGTAGACGCGGGCGCCCAGATCGACGATATTTGCGGGCAAAGTTGGCTCCTGGTTGGCAACGTGCAAAGCGCGGACCGCTCGCGCGATAGCAGCGAGGTCTACGGTGGGAAGGTCGCGCCAGGCCGGCATCGCGGTTCCTACCACGCCGTTCGACAAGTCGGCGCTGAGACGATCGACCGTGTATTCGTGCCCGGCCAGATTCGCCGGCTGGGGATGCAATGCGGGAGCGCCGGGTCCGTCAGCTTCGCCGCGGGTTCCATGGCAGCTCGCGCAGTTGCGAAGATAGAGCCGCTGCCCGAGAACCAGGTCTGCTAAAACCAGGTCTGCTAAAACCAGGTCTGCTTCCGCCGGTAGCCTGGGAGCGGGGCCTTGCCGGCGCGCTTTAGCGGGATTCACAGTAAGAGCAGCTGCGTGGAAGGCCATTTGCGCCATTTCGTCAGCGGGGCAATTGCACGCGGCGCGGGCATGCGCTTCGCCTTCCGGCGCGGCCAGTTCGCGAGCGCGGCCGAGCGTCTCCAGATATGCAACCAAGTCACGCGCTTCTTGCCGGGGCCGATCCCCGGATCCATCGAACAAAGACGGGTAAGCCGGCATAATCGAGTCCCGGACCGCACCGCGGGGATTATACAGATGCGCGAAATGCCAGTCTTCGGAACGCGTTGAACTCTCGCGCGCCAGGTCGGGTCCGATGCGCCGCGTGCCCCACAGATGCGGATAATCAAAACGAGTTTCCCAAGCCAGCGTGGGTGCTCCGAATCGGATCATATCGGAATGCAGGTAGCGGACCTGCTGCGTATGGCAGTAGGCGCATCCTTCGCGGCTATAGATAACGCGCCCGCGCTGCTCGCTGACGCTCAGGGCCAGCGGATGCGGCGGCGACATGCTGCGCATCTGGTTTTCGAGAACGCGTCCCGGCCAGATGCCGAGTAGCGCGACCGACATTGCAAAAAACGCAACCCCGGCGATGCTCGCCACCAGGTAGGACATGCGAATAATGCGTCCCGCGTCGCGGTTCATAAAGCACCCGATGCCGCCGACGCCAGACGCGGAGCAATTTCACGAACCGGCTCCAGCCCCACGGTCTGTTCGATGGATTCAAGACCCGCGCCGCGCCGCCCGGTAGTCAGGCCTACCAGCAGCAGGATAAACCCGGCGCCAATGGGAATCGCAGATCCGCTGCGGATGACCCAGTACGGCCGCGCAGCCCGCACGGAATCGAGCCACGGAGCCGTTGACTGCCACAGCCGCGCCTCCACCAGGCCCGCAATGGTCAGATCCGTCACCATCAGAATCACGCCTGCGAACAGCAGCCAGTAGGACCATTCCAGCGCACGCGGGTTATACCGGGCCCAGGGGATGCGCTGCCACACGTGCGCTAATCCACCCGCCGCCGCAAAAGTGGCGAAGCCGAGCATGGCCAGATGCGAATGCCCGATCACCCAGTCGGAAAAGTGAACGGCTTGGTTGACGGACATCTGCGCCTGCACCGAACCTTGGATGCTCACCACCAGATAAAAGATAGTGCTCATGGCCGCGAAGCGCAGCGCCACATCGCGCGGGAAGACGCCAGAGCCGCGCAACGAGAGCAGCAGATTGGCCACCACGATGATGACGTCGACGCCCAGCAGCGCCGAGGCGGTGATGGCTCCGATCTGCGCGCTCATGGGGATGACCGAGAAAACATAGTGGTGCGTTCCATTCAGTGGGTACAGAAAGAACAGCAGCCAAAAACCGAGCATGGAGAGAAAGTGGCTGAAGATGGGACGGCGCGTGGCGGCGGGGATGACGAAATAGATGATGGCCAACGCCAGCGGCGTGACAAAGAGGCCGATAGCGTCATGAATCCACAGCCCGCTGAAGGCCGCGCCACGGGCTCCCGGAACCAGCTCAGGGACGAAATTGCCCATCGGATAAGCCAGCAACGTAAACACCAGCGCGCCGATCACGTACCAGCTCGAGACGTAGAGGTCTTCCAAACCGCGCCAGAAGAACGGCGGCAGAAATTGGACAATTGCGAGCACCAGAGCCAGCACCACGAACGCGTCGATCACAATCGGGAACTCCGCCCACTCCAGAGGCTGGCTGAATCCCGCCAGTACCAGGACCCAGCCGGGCGCCACCACCGCAAAATTCCAGAGGCCGAACATCCATCGGCCCAGCCGCGCGCTGGTCACCGGGCGGCCGGTAAGCAGCGGCACAGCATGATAGAGAAAAGCGAAGAACGCGTTTCCGAGCCATCCGAAAAGAATGCCTTGCGTATGGTCATATCGCAGGCGGCCCCAACTCAACCACGGCGCGCCACCGGCCAGGTCGGGCGCCAGCATTTCGACCGATGCCACGATACCGAACGTCACCGAGATCAGCAAGGTGACAATGGCTGCCAGGCCGTGGGCATACACCAACCGTGTTTCTACCGTCGGAGCGGCCGTAACGCTGCTGTTCTCGTTCATCGGTACAACATGCTAGTGTAATCGAAGATTCGACTCAATTTATTGTTATTCCCGGAGAAGCCTAAATGAAGAAAACGATTCTCGCCATCGCCGCTTTAGCTCTAGTCGTGGCATTAGCCGCTCTATCGCAAACTTCCAACAACCCGAAATACCAGGTGGTGTTCCAGATGACAGAGCCACAAGGAGACGCTTGGGATTCGTTGGTGAGCCACATCAACAACATCCGCAGCGCGCTTTCAAAGGACGGGGTTCAAGTGGAAGTCGTGTTTTTCGGCGACGGCCTCGATATGCTGCTGAAAAAGAATACGGCCTACCAAGAACGTTTGAAGCAATTGGCCGATGCCGGGGTCACCCTGGCGGCCTGTCAGAACGCCATGCGGTTCAAGAAAGTTACCACCGAAGATTTGTTTCCGTTTGCCACGCAAGTGGACTCCGGGGTGGCCGAGCTAACCCGAAAGCAAAAGGCCGGTTGGGCTTACATTCACTAAGGTGTTTGCGGGTGAGCGGCCGGCGGTGTCCGCTTGGCCATCGAAAAGCTTGAGCAGGTCCCTATGTTTCTATAACATGGCTCCGGCTGCTATAATAAGTGGCTGATGCTGCCCGACCGCCAGGACGGAAGCTTTACATCTGTCAAAAAGATCATTCTGCTGCGCCCCCGTGGCTTCTGCGCCGGGGTAGTACGCGCGATCGACGTCGTTAAGATCGTCCTAAATCTCTATGGCGCTCCAGTTTACGTGCGTAAAGAGATTGTGCACAACCGCCATGTAGTCGATGAGTTGCGGCAAGCGGGAGCGATCTTTGTCGACGAATTGAGCGAGGTCCCCGAAGGCGCTCGGGTAATCTTCAGCGCGCACGGGGTTTCGCCGGCTATTCGCGAAGAAGCCAAAGCGCGCAAATTGCAAGTAATCGACGCTACTTGCCCCCTTGTAACCAAAGTTCACCTGGAAGCGGTACGATTCGCCCGGCAGGACTATACGATCATCCTCATCGGCCACGCCGGCCATGACGAAGTAATCGGGACGCTGGGCGAGGCGCCTGAATCGACCATGCTGGTCTCGTCGGTCGAGGATGTGGACCGTTTGAATGTGAGGGATCCGGAGAAGATCTCGTACCTTACGCAGACCACGCTCAGCCTGGATGAAACCAAGGATATCGTCGAGCGGCTCCAGGAGCGTTTTCCGGCCATCAAGGGCCCCAAGACGCAGGATATTTGCTATGCCACCGAGAACCGGCAACTGGGCGTCAAGGCCGTCGTGCCGCTGACGGAAGTTTTGCTGGTAGTCGGGTCGCAAAACAGCTCAAATTCCCGCCGTCTGGTGGAAGTCTGCGAGAACGAAGGCGTACCGGCCTATTTGGTGGACGACAGCCGGGAAGTGAAACCGGAGTGGCTTTGGAATGTTAAGACCGTTGCCGTAACGGCCGGGGCATCCGCGCCTGAAAACCTGGTGCGGGAATTAATTCAGTCGCTGGAAAATAAATTCGGATTCGATTACGTCGAAGAGATGGAACTGAAAGAGGAAGACGTGCGATTCCACCTGCCCGCCGATCTGGAGCGGTCGGCGCTGAAGCTAACTACCATCGCCCCCGTATGATGCCGCAGCTGCAAGTTGCAGATTCGCTGATAGCAGCCAGTTCGAAGGCGGCCGAGCGCACCATCGATTATTTTCTTGGTTCGCAATATGAGCCGGGTTACTGGTGGGGTGAGCTAACTGCCGATACAACCCTGGAATCCGACTACATCCTCCTGCAATTGTGGCTGCATCCGCCGGTGGATGGCGTCTGGAACCCGCCGACGCGTCCGCTGGTAGACAAGGCCGTGCGCTCAATCCTCGAGCGCCAGTTACCCGACGGAGGTTTCAACATCTATCCGCAAGGTCCGTCGGATGTGAGCGCCACTGTTAAAGCTTATTTCTCACTGAAAGTAGCCGGCGTTCCTTTCGATGATCCACGGCTGGCAAGGGCGCGCGAAAGGATACTGGCGCTAGGCGGCATTCAAGCCGCCAACAGTTACGTCAAGGTGAACCTGAGCCTGTTCGATCTCTACCCGCGCGAGGAATGCCCGGCCATCCCGCCCGAGATCATGCTGCTCGGCTCGTTCATTTACCAGATGTCCTCCTGGACTCGCGCGATTGTCATACCGCTGTCCGTCGTCCACGCCATGAACCCGCGGCGCAAGGTTCCCGCGGGATTTAATCTCGAAGAGCTGTTTCTGTCCGGCGCCAGCCTGGAATTTCCTCCTGACCGGCAGGGTTTCACTTGGCGAAACGTCTTCCTGCGATTGGATGGGGCGCTGAAGCTGTGGGAGAAATACGGTTCGAAGGGCCTTCGCCGTCGCGCCATCCGCAAGGCGGAAGAGTGGATCCTGGCGCGCACGCGTTATACCGACGGCTTGGGCGGCATTTATCCGCCCATGATGTACGTGATCATGGCGCTGGATCTATTGGGCTACGCACCCGACCATCCGGATCGGGTGGAAGCGCAGAAGCAGTTCGACGGTCTGCTGGTGGATGATGGAAATCGCTTCTTCTTCCAGCCGTGCTTTTCGGTGGTGTGGGACGCCGCCATCGCCGCTTTTGCACTGGGCGAATCAGGCGAGCCCCCCGAAGACGCGTTGCGCAAGTGCGCCGACTGGCTGCTGACCAAGGAAGTCCGGCACAAAGGCGATTGGTCGGTAAAGCGGCCCAACACGCCGCCGGCCGGCTGGTATTTCGAATTCGCCAACGAGTTTTATCCGGATATCGACGACACGGCCATGGTGTTGCTGGCGTTGAGCCGGTCGCGCGCGTCGCGCCCGGCCGAGCAGCAGGCCGCCGAACAGCGGGCCATTCGATGGCTGCTCGATATGCAGTCCAAGGACGGTGGATGGGCGGCGTTTGATGTCGACAACAATTGGCGCCCGCTGAGCTTCGTTCCTTTCGCCGACCACAATGCCATGCTCGATCCCACCTGCCCGGACATAACCGGCCGCGTGCTCGAAGCGCTGTGCGCGCACGGCTACACCCAATCCCATCCAGCCATACGAAAAGCGGTGGATTATCTGATCGACACGCAGGAGCAGGACGGCAGTTGGTATGGACGCTGGGGCGTCGATTACATCTACGGCACGTTTCTCGCCCTGCGCGGGCTGCGGGCGGCAGGCGTGAGCGACCGCGAAGCTTACGTCCAGCGCGCCTTGGAATGGGTGCGCTCCATCCAGAATTTCGACGGCGGCTGGGGCGAGAGTTGCGAGAGCTACAAGCAGTCCGGCTACGTTGCCGCGCCCAGTACGCCCTCCCAGACCGCTTGGGCGATCGTTGCGCTGCTGGCCGGCGGCGATACCACCAGCACCAGCCTGCACGACGGCGTGGACTATTTGCTTCGCACCCAGAAGAGCGACGGAACCTGGGATGAAGAGCTGGCCACCGGTACCGGATTTCCGCAGGTTTTCTACCTGTGCTATCACCTATACCGCAATTCGTTTCCGTTGCTCGCCCTGAACAGTTTTCTCAAAATGAAGTCAGGCTCCAGAGGATCACACTAAATGAGATTTCCCCTTTCGATGACCGCGGGCATGGCGAGCTATATCGCCCGTAACAAATTTCGGCCGAAGCCGGAGTGGCAGAAGACGCAGGTTTCCGTGGCCGACGCCGCGAATCCGTTCCACATCGTCTACACCCACACCGACGCACCCCGCCGGCCGCATCCGATGATTAACAAGCGCTTCCCCCTGGTGTTGATGCTGGAGCCGCTGCATACCTGCAATCTGACCTGCACCGGTTGTGGACGCATCCGCGAATACGAATCGACCATTACGCAGAAGCTGTCGCTCCAGCAATGTCTCAACGCCGCCGACGAGTGTGGAGCGCCCATCGTCTCCATTTGTGGAGGCGAGCCGATGCTGTATCCCGAAATCGGGGCATTGACCGCCAAGCTGGCCGAGCGCAACAAGACCATTTACCTATGCACCAACGGCATGTTCATCCAGAAACGGCTAAAGGAATTCAAGCCGGCCAACACGTTCTTCTTCAACGTGCACCTGGATGGAATGGAAAAGAGTCACGACATCGCCGTGGAGCGCGAGGGGGTCTTTCGCGAGGCTATTCAAGGAATCAAGGCCGCCAAACAGGCCGGCTTCAAGGTTTGCACCAACACCACGGTCTATAAAGAGACCGATATGAACGAGATCGAAGAGATGTTCGAGTACCTGGCCCAGTTCAATGTGGACGGGCACATGATTTCTCCGGCCTATGGATATTCGGCCGTCAATGATCGCGAGATCTTCATGACTCGCGACGATATCCACGAGAAGTTTAAGAGTATAGACAAACTGGCTAAGCGTTTTCCATTGAACAGCACGCCCACGTATCTCGAGTTTTTGCAAGGCAAGCGCGATTATCCTTGCACGGCTTGGGGCAACCCGACATACAACGTGAAAGGCTGGAAGGGCCCCTGTTATCTCATCACCGACGGCCATTACCAGACCTTCGAGGAGTTGATGACCAAAACCCAGTGGGAGAACTACGGAGCCGGCAACGATCCGCGCTGCGACCATTGCATGGTCCATTGCGGATTCGAGCCCTCCGCGGCCCTGGGCATCAATGCGAAACTTGGCGATACGTTCAAGCTGATGACTTGGGCGTTTCGATAGAAACACAATTGAGTGAAGCCGACGCTGGTAACCGGGGCAACCGGTTTCATAGGATGGCATGTAGCCGGCAGGCTGCTGTCGCGCGGGCATCGAGTGCGAGCGCTGGCCCGGCCGTCCAGCCAGGTTCGGGAGTTGGAAGTAGAGGTCGTAATCGGGGATTTGCGGGACCGGGAGTCGTTGGATCGGGCGGTGACCGGTTGCGGCGCTGTTTTTCACGTCGCGGCCGATTACAGACTGTGGGCCAAAGATCCGAGCGAGCTGTACCGCTCGAATGTGGAAGGCACCCGGAACTTGCTGGCTGCGGCGCGCCAGGCGGGGGTGGAGAAAGTAGTTTATACCAGTACCGTCGGTTGCATCGGGATTCCGCAAGATCGTCCGGGGAGCGAGGACGTGGAGGTTCATCTGGAAGAGATGACCGGCGCCTACAAGCGGTCGAAGTTCCAGGCCGAGCAGGTGGCGCTTGAGTTCGCGGGTACAGGGTTTCCCGTGGTGATTGTGAATCCCACGGCGCCCATTGGTGATCATGACTTTAAGCCCACTCCGACGGGGAAAATCGTGGTGGATTATTTGAAAGGGGCCATTCCGGCATTTGTGGACACCGGTTTAAATCTGGTGGATGTCGAGGATACTTCCGAAGGGCATCTGCTGGCGTTGGAGCGTGGCCGGCCGGGGGAGCGTTATATTCTGGGCTGCGAGAATCTGACGCTGGAACAGATTCTTACGCGACTGGCGGGGATCAGTGGGGGCCAGACGCCCCGCTGGCGTATTCCGTACGCGGTCGCGTACATGGCAGGGATGGCGAGTACCGGCTGGGCCAACTTGACTGGTGTGGAACCGAGAGCGCCGCTGGATGCCGTAAAGATGGCCCGCAAGAAAATGTTCGTTTCGCCCGATAAGGCGAAGCGCGAGCTGGGATTCAACCCTGGACCGGTGGACGGCGCCTTGAAACGCGCCGTGGATTGGTTCCGGGCCAACGGTTACGTCTGATTGTTGGCTTTTGTTGCCGCCGAGCGCCGGGAATTCGACGGTGTGCTTGGGAAGGCCGAGCGGGTTGCAAAACTCGATTGGCCGCTGGATTTCGCCCGCATGGCTTGGTTGCAAGGCCAGCCGATCGTGCTGGCCGCAAACGGTCCGGGACCCAGGCTGGCGGCCCGGGCGACTGAAATCGCGAGGAAGCATCAGGAATTGAAAGGACTAGTCAGCGTCGGTTTTTGTGGAGCGCTCGATCCCGCGCTCAGAGCATGCGATATTTTTGTCGCCACCGAAGTGCTGGGCGTGGCGTACGCTCTCAGCGTGCCGCGTTCACATTCGTGTGAACGCTATAAAACTGGTCGGTTGCTTTCCACCGATCGTGTCATCTCCACCGCTGCCGAAAAGGCCGGCCTTCGCCAGACCGGCGCCGACGCCGTGGAAATGGAAGCCGCCGGCGTGGCTTTGAAGGCGGCTGAATGGAATATTCCGTTTTACTGTGTTCGAGTAGTAACAGATACTTCGGCGGAAACCTTTCCGCTGGATTTTAACCGGATGCGCGATGCGGCCGGCCGCTTCAGCCGAACCAGGATTATGGCAGCCGCGCTTCGGCGGCCCGGTTCGGTATTACCAGAACTGTTAAAACTAAATAAACGCTGCAGGGACGCTTCCCAGGCGTTAGGTGAATTTCTTGTCGACGCTAGTTTCTGAATTAACGGCCGCCCCGGCCAGCATGCGGGCCGCGGTCTACACCGGCAGCAGCACGGTATCGGTGGAGTACGTCCCGACACCGGAGATCGGGCCGGGCGAACTCCTGATCCGCGTCGAAAGCTGTGGGATCTGTCATACCGACCTGAAGAAAATCGAATACAATCTGCTGGCGCCTCCGAGAATATACGGGCATGAGACGGCGGGTGTTGTAGCCGCGGCTGGGCCCGGAGTGCGGGATTTCTCGCCCGGCGACCGGGTCATCGTTTTCCACCATATACCTTGCCTGGAATGCTTCTACTGCCGCCACAAGTTGTATGCGCAATGCCCCGTTTATAAGAGGGTCGGGGTAACCGCGGGCTACGAGCCCGCCGGCGGGGGATTTTCGGAATATGTTCGGGTAATGGATTGGATTGTCCGCCGCGGGGTAGAGAAGATACCGGACCGCGTCTCGTTCGACCGGGCCTGCTTCGTCGAACCGGTGAACACCTGTCTCAAGGGTGTGGTCCAATTGGCGCCGCGACCCGAAGATGTAGTACTGATTCTCGGCCAAGGCCCGATCGGGCTGCTCTTTACCATGCTCGTAAAGCGCACCGGCGCAACCATGGTGGCCACTGACGCGATGCCTTATCGCCGCGAGCTGGCGCAGCGTTTTGGGGCGGCGGCCGCGCTCGATCCTCGGGACGACAAGCTGCTGGATCGAGTCATGGAGATGACCGGCGGCCGGGGCGCCGACGCCGTGATCGTTGCGGCCTCCGTTCCCGGAATCGTCGAACAAGCCGTTCGCTTTTCACGTCCGGGGAGCCGCATCCTCTTGTTTGCGCAGACTTCGCATCAGGAACGCATTGAGGTTTCCGGCGCCGATATTTGCGTAGGCGAGCGCCTGATTTTCGGATCTTATAGCGCCTCGGTTGACTTGCAGAAGGAAGCGGCCGAGCTCGTTTTTAGCGGGGGTCTGCCAGTGGAAGACTTGATTTCGCATCGGTTTCCTTTAAGCCAAATTCGGCTGGGAATAGCCCTGGCGTTGCATCCTGAACCTAAATCGTTGAAAATAATAGTTCAGCCTCAGAGGTGGTCCTAGTGAACACGCAGATGATAGCCGCTGTGCTCTATGGCAAGGAAAACTTGCAGATACAGTCGGTAGCAGTACCAGAAATAGAAAGCGGCGACGTTCTAGTACGGGTACAAGCCGCGCTTACTTGTGGTACCGATGTGAAAGTGTTTCGACGCGGCTACCACGCCCGTATGATCGTTCCTCCGGCGCTATTTGGCCACGAACTCGCCGGCGATGTTGTCGCCGTCGGTGAAAACGTCTCCCGGTTCCGCGTGGGCCAGAGAATTGTCGCCGCCAACTCGGCGCCTTGCCTGGAATGCTTCTACTGCAAACGGGGACTCGAAAATCTTTGCGACGATCTCCTTTTCAATAACGGCGCTTACGCCGAGTTTATTCGTATCCCTGCCCGCATCGTCGAACGGAACATGTACGAAATTCCAGCGCACGTGAGTTATCAGGACGCGGCATTAATCGAGCCGCTGGCCTGCGTGCTGCGCGGGCTGGATGAGACGGCCATTCGAGCCGGCGATAACGTGGCGGTGATTGGCCTGGGCCCCATCGGACTGATGTTTGTCCGTCTGGCGAAGGCGTACGGGGCGCGGGTCATTGCCATCGGCCGCCGCAAGACGCAACTGAACCGGGCCCGGCAGATGGGCGCCGACGAGTTGCTGATCTCGGGCGAGCCAGAAGAGACCGTGCAACAGGTTCGGGAACTGACTGACGGCCGCGGTGTGGATATTGCGATTGAGGCGGTGGGTAATCCGGATGTTTGGGAGACCGCCGTCAAGCTGCTTCGGCGCGGGGGAACGGTGAACTTTTTCGGAGGCTGTCCCAACGACAGCCGCATCACCATGGATACTTCGCTGATGCATTATTCCGAGATCACCTGCAAGGCCAGCTTCCATCACACGCCCGCTCATATCCGGAAGGCGCTCGATTTCGTCAGCCGGAATGTGATCACCGCTCGCGATTTCGTCAATCGCGTGGAGCCGCTCGCGAATCTGCTGGAAGTCATGCGGCACTTGATGAGCCACAATGGCCACATGAAGACCGCTATCATACCCTAGTGCCCCTGCTCGCCCCCAAAGAGTACGTCTACTCGGCGGAGGCGCTGGGCGATACCTACAGCAAGCGCGCGGCCGAACAGTATACCCGATGGCTGGCGACGCATCATTACGAAAATTTCCACGTTGTCAGCTTTCTGCTCCCCAAGCGCCTGCACCAGGACTTCTATAACGTCTATGCCTTCTGCCGCTGGGCTGACGATCTGGGCGACGAAATCGGCGACCGGGAGGAAAGCTTGCGCCTGCTGGCCTGGTGGCGCGCCGAACTCGAGGCCATGTATGCGGGCCGGGTGAAGCATCCGGTTTTTGTGGCGCTGGAAGACACCGTTCAAAAGTACGCTCTGCCGATACAGCTCTTCGGCGATCTGATCGGCGCCTTCGAGCAGGATCAGAGAGTGACGCGTTACGCCAATTGGGATGAGGTGTTTAGCTACTGTCGATGTTCGGCGAATCCGGTGGGCCGGCTGGTGCTGCGCCTGTGCGGCTACGCCGATGACCAGCGCGATCGAATGTCGGATGCCACTTGTACCGCGCTGCAACTGGCGAACTTCTGGCAGGACGTGACGGTGGACTTCGAGAAGGATCGCGTCTATCTGCCGCTCGATTTGCTCGCGCGTCATGGCTATACGGTGGAGGATCTGGCCGCGCGCAAATTCACCGCGGCCTTTGAGAGAGTCATGCGCGAGGCCGTGGAGAAGGCGCGTAAGCTGTTCATCGAAGGGCTGCCGCTCGCGAAAACAGTGGACCGGAGGCTGGGCTTCGACCTGGACCTGTTCAGCCGCGGCGGCATGCGAGTGCTCGACAAAATCGAGCAGCAGAACTACAACGTCTTACTTCACAGACCTTCCGTTTCTAAAGTGGATCGGTTGGGATTGGTGGCGCACGCACTCCTGCGTGCCGCGTTCACATTCGTGTGAACGCATGACCGACCTGGCCACGTCCTACGCCTTTTGCCGCCGCATCGCCCGCACTCGCGCCCGCAACTTCTATTACTCGTTCCTGCTGCTTTCGCGCGAGCAGCGCGACGCCATGTGCGCCATCTACGCCTTCATGCGCTACTGCGACGATATCAGCGAGGGCGCGGGCGCATCGCGGGAGGCCATCGAAAGTTGGCGGCGTGATCTGGACCGGGCCCTGACCGGCCAGTACGGGGACAATCCGCTTTGGCCGGCTTTCCACGCCACGGTGCTGCGCTACCGGATCCCGTGCCAGTATTTTCACGAGATGATCTCGGGCGTCAGCTCCGATCTCGAGCCGCGTCAGATCCAGACATTCGATGAGCTGTACCGCTACTGCTACCAGGTGGCCAGCGTCGTCGGGCTTACCATCATCCATATCTTCGGCTTCGAATCTCAGGAGGCGCTTCCGCTGGCGGAGAAATGCGGGATCGCATTTCAGTTGACGAATATCCTGCGCGACGTCCGGGAAGATGCCGAAAACCAGCGCGTCTACATTCCCGCCGAAGACCTCCGCCGCTTCGGAGCCGATCTTGGGAATCGCGATGAAAATTTCATTCGCCTGCTCCAGTTTGAAGCCAAACGCGCGCGCCGCTACTACCATGACTCCCAGCCGCTGGTCGAGCTGGTGCACAAACGCAGCCGGGCTTCGCTGTGGGCCTTGATCGAGATTTACCGGCGGCTGCTCGACCGCATCGAACGCTCCAATTTCGATGTGCTCAGGCAGCGCATTCGAGTGCCTGCCTGGCAAAAGATCGGCATCCTCGTTCGAGCCGCGCTCGGTTAACTTAGTTTTCGCAAACCTGGGATCAGGCAAACTGTGGGGCGGACCCCCTGGTCCGCGCGGGAGTGTGCCCAGCATGGGCAGAATCTAATTGGATGAAAGGAGCCAATCGGAGCCGATGATGGCAACCGTAGCGAAACGCAAGGCGTAGCCGCGAGGCGAAGCTGAAA
>Ga0182024_10000818_pt1 | contig 81324 bp, 73 predicted proteins | sample P32metaG_FD_120480 | JGI IMG/M metagenome (GOLD analysis project Ga0182024, IMG submission 120480) | Permafrost microbial communities from Stordalen Mire, Sweden - P3-2 metaG (Illumina Assembly) | ecosystem: Environmental > Terrestrial > Soil > Wetlands > Permafrost | place: Sweden: Stordalen...
AGGAGACGACCAGCTGGTGGTCGGGGTCCTGGGGCTCGTACTGCGCCCACTGGCTCTCATCGCCCGCATAGCCGATGCCGCCGAGCATCAGCGGGTTGCGCGCGCCGCTCGAGCGCACCGCGTCGACGAGCTGCTGCATGCCGGCGGTGAGATAGGTCACATTGTGGCCGGCGGTGTCCTTGAACTGCGTTGAGCAGCCGTTCTCCCAGCACGGCCACGAGCTGACGAACGGCTCGTTGTAGAGGTCGAACAGCACGGCCCGGTCGCCGGCGAAGGTATGCCCGACCGAGCGCCAGAACGCCGGTGCATGGCTCGCGTCCGCCATTGGCCACTGCTCGTTCGCGAGGATCCTCCCCGGCGCCGCCCAGTGCAGGTCGAGGATCACGTAGAGGCCGGCGGCGTTGAGCGAGTCGACGTAGCGCTTGACTCTGAGGCGGTACTGCGCACCGCCCAGGCGCGGATTGACGCCGTTGATCCCAAGCCAGCAGTCCTCGTTCAGCGGCAGTCGCACGACGTTCACGTGCCACGAGGTCATCGCCGCGATCGACGCGGCATTCGTCGGTCCGGCGAAGACGGTCGTGGTGGTCTGGCTGATGCAGTTGTACTCGCCACTGGAGCGGTTGACGCCGAGCAGGCGGACCGTCGTGCCCCCGAGCGTCGTCAGATGGTTACCCGTCACCTCGATCCCGGCTCCAGCCGCCGGGGCAGCCTGCGCAGCCGAGGTGCACAGCAGCGCGGCCGCCATCAGCACGCTCGCTAGCGCAGCTCCGCAGGTCAATCGGCTCGGAAATCTCAAAGGCGTGCTCTCTGGTGCAGCCTAGAGGCCCAGTGTCGTGCAGGCATGGGGATATTTGCGCATTGGCCATCGCCTGTGCCCAGGCCGCTGTCACTGCCAGATCGCGCGCTACGCGTCTCCGTTGCCATAGGCTGGCCTAGCCGATGCTTGCAACCGGAGTGTCGCTGAACGGTGCTCGCTGCCCCGAGCGCTCATGTCTCGTGCGAATCAGGCGGCACTCCACGCATGACCTAAACCAATGACCGAGGCACGGTCCAGACTCCTACGGTGTTGCTTATGCATTCGGAGAGGATGTCGAAGAGGCGCAGCGCGGCCCTGGTGGTTGGGCCGCCCTCGGGCCGTCTCGCATTCCGGCAGCGCGTAATACTGCGCGACGTGAACCAGACCGCTCGCGTCTGCCCGTACCTACACGGCCCGGAGGTTCTCGCGTCTACAGTCACGAGGCCTTCTGCAGCCCGGTCCGCCGCTCGCGTACACTTCGTATCGTCGTTGGAACGGCGTCGCTCGGGGATGGGCGCGCACACCTTCCAGGCACCTCGCGACAGCTGCGCTCCCCGGGGGATCTTGCATGGCGGTTGAACGCCTGCCGTCAACATTGGTCGACGAACGCATGGCGGACTGGTTGCGGCCGTTCATTGTGGATCTCGCCGGCGAGCGTATCGGACGCCTCCGGCGGAGTGTCGAGACGCTGCGCGAGGCGCTCTCCCTTGGGAACGCGGTCGACGCGGTTGCCTATGCCTACGGCGACAAGGATGCCGGCGAGCGGATCATCGAGACCGTGCGAGTCGCGATGCGCAACACCGGCGCTGCCTACACAGCCGCGGTGAGCGACGCCGAACCGCCGGTTCTCGTCGCCGCCGCGCTCGCCGATCATTTGGCGGTCAAGCCCGACAGCGAGCTCTCGACTCTGATTTCGTTGCTGGCTCTGTCGGCGGACTGGTGCGGCCGCCGAGCCGCGATCGAGGGCATGAGGCTGGCCGACTACGCGGCACGTCAGTTGGCTTACCGCTCGGCGATAACGCGACGCACGGCGCAGCTGACCACCTCGCCGTCGGCAAGCGAGTTCGTTCAACGCGCGTTGCGGTCGCTCGAGGCTGCGACACAAGACGCTGCGCATGGATTGCATGAGGCGAGGCGCGGCAGCGAGTTCGCGACGTTCGCTGACATCCTGATTGCGCTGGCGGCGAGGGTCGATGAGCTCGCCGCCCGGAGTGAATCCGAGCGTGCCGTCCTGCGCGAGCAGTTGCGTCAACAGACCTGGGTGTCGCAGTCCTGGTGCGAAACCGCAGAGGCGGAGTGGAGAGATGTTGCGTCGGAGGCGCGTCCGATCATCGCGGCGGTTGAGCTTGCGGAGCGCACTTGGGGTACTACGCCCGCGGCGGGCGCCGAAGCTCTGCTCGGTAGCATCCTCGCCACCGCGTCAGCCGGCTCAGGCGTCGATCCGATCGCTGCGGTCGCTGCCGCCGGGCCGTACGTTGCCGACCGCCTGCAGGTCGCTCCGCACCCGTTTCTGTTTCCGCTCGCCGCTGAGCTGGCGCGCTGGCGTGAACTCGAAGCAGATAGAGAGGAGCCGCGGTGGCGCCCCCCGGAGGGTGGCCTAGCGGACGCCGGGCAGGAGGAGACCGCCATCGCCATGCAGGCCTACCGCGAGGTAATCGCGTTGCGGCTACTCGGACATGACTGACGAGTCACAGCAAGATGGCTCGGAGGTCAGGCTCGCCGTGGACGACGCAGTTACGCCTCTGCTCGGCAGCGAACTGCTGAACGCCGAGGAGGCAGGTCAGCTGCTCACGAGCAGTCCGGGCCGGGTGGTGGTTTGGATGGGTGAGCGAGGCAGCGGCAAGACCACGCTAACCGCGCGCCTCTATGAGCGGCAGCGCCTCCCAGGCGAGGACGCGACGTTCGCTGGCTCGCGGACGCTGCTGGCTTTCGAGGCGCTGCTCTCCCAGCGCCTCCCCGTGGCGGGCGTCTCCCCAACTTTGGCGGACCAGTCGATCCGCGCGGCCGATGAACGCAACATCCATCACCTAGCGCTCATCCAAGGGGAGGAGCGCGTGAACCTGCTTCTCGCGGACCTCCCGGGCGCGCTCTTCCGGGCGATTGCCGACAACCAGCTCGCCCTGTCGTCGATCCCGCTCGTGCGTCGTGCCGACAAGCTCGTGCTGATCGTCGACGGCGGTCGCCTGCGCGACCCGGCTACGCGCGCTTCCGTGCTGACCCGCGTGCGCCAGCTGCTCGAGCGTCTGGCCGCCGACGACCTCCCGCACCCCGACTCCGACCTTGCGCTCGTGGTCACCAAGTGGGACCTCGTTGTCGAGGACGCGGAAACGCTTGCCTACTGGCAGGCGCGTGAGCATCAGCTCGCGGCGAATGTCCGTGAGCTGCATGCCGACGCCGAGCACGTGCGCGTCGCGGCCGGCGCCCCGGCCAGCTTTCCTCAAGATGACGGCGTTGGCGCGCTGCGCTCATGGCTCCTAGCCCCGCCCGGGGCGACGCCCGACCCGCCGGTCGAGACCCAGGAATGGCCGGACGATGCGCCGGAGCAGACGCGAGGTCTGCGCAGGCGTCGGACATGAGGTTCGTCCTCCTCGGCGAACAGGCGACGGGGAAGAGCTCCCTGCTCGTCGCGTTATACGGTGCGCTGGTCAACCGTCGAGCCGGCGACGTGCGCATCGTGCGCACGGTAGACGACGTCGAGTTTCTGTCCCGTGGACTGCTCGCGTTCGGCCGCCAGGAGAGCCTGCGCCGGACGGAGGTCGACAGCGACGCGAGCCTGATCGTCGAGCTGGCAAGGGGGGATCAAGTCGTCAGCCTCGATATTCCGGACCGCTCGGGAGAGTTGCTCAAGCACATGCTCGACGCACGCGTATGGGACCCCGATCTTCTCGCGCAGATCCGATCTGCAGCAGGGGCGATGCTGTTCCTTCGGGCCGACCTGCTGGCCCCAGGAAAGGCGGGTCCGAAGGCGGATTTTGACTCGGTTCTCTCCACCGAGCCTGCCGGCCCGACCGAGCCCGCCGAGCCCGACGAGTCCGCGGAAACCGCCGAGAGCGAAACCGCCGAGCTGGGTTGGCACCCTGGGCTGATGCCGGCCGATGCGCGCGCCGTCGATTTGCTGCAGTCGCTACTGGATCAACGCTCGCGGCCGCTACCCCTCGCGATCATTGTCTCAGCGTGGGATCGCGTGTCGCCGTCGCCGTCTCCCACGGCCTGGCTATCGGAGCACGTGACGCTTCTCGATCAGTACCTCGCGAGCAACGCCGATCGCCTCCCGCACGCCGTGTTTGGGGTGTCGGCGCAGGGCGGAGACTTCGCGACGGGCCTGCCATCACAGCTCATTGGCGAAGACCCCTGGGACCGCGCATACCTGGTCGACTCCGACGGCGTGCGCGATACCTTGTTATCACCGATTGTGTGGCTGCTGGACGCCGCGATGTAGCCGAGCCCGCGAGGCAATAAATGAACGCTGTAGATCAGCTGCTGTTCGGCTACCGCGACGGACATCAGCTGATCGCGGCATCACGCTCGCTCTCGCCGCGACAGCAACGCGACGTCCTGCCGCATCTCGACGCAAGCTTCGACCACGCCGACGCTCAGCAGCTTGTCGGCATCGGCGTTCCGTCGCTCGACGGCTATCTGCTCGCACGGATCTGGCCGGCTCCCGAGCTCCCTCGCCCCGGAGCGGTGTGGGCGCACGCGCTCCTGCTGAGCACTGACCAGTTGGTTCGCATTCGCTTGGGCGGTCTGCTCGGGCTGCTGCGCCGACCGCTCAACGATCAGTTCGAGTGCTACAGCTCTGCGCTGCCGCTGCCAGAGGGAATCGAGCACACAGCGCCGCCGCTGCTCACGCGTGCATTGAACTGGGCTCTACAGTCCGCCGGTGATAGCCCGGTGATCGTTCTCTGGGACTCCCCGGACGAGGCCGAGACGGCCCTGGTCTCGATGCTCGACGCGTCCCCCGCGGCGGATCGCATGGTCCTGAGTTTCCGGACTCGCGAGCGTGCGCGCCCGAGCTCGCCCTACCGCATTCAGGTGGCTGCGGCTGTTGCCGGGCCGCTCGGTGACGCGCGCGACCTCGTGTTCGATCCGCGTCACCCGCCACAGGCGTCGCGGAAGCCGAGCGCAAGCTGAGCAATCTCAGCCGCGTCTCGCTCGGCGTAATAGCGATGCGCCACCACCAGTCGGCCACTCTCGCATTTCGACCATCGGGCGGGGGGGAATGTTGCTCCCGTCGAGGATTGCGGCGGGCACGGCGCGCGTCAGCCAGTCGGCGAGCGACTCGAGGTCCGCGTCGGCGAGCTCGGCGGCCATGCCCGGCGGGCGCTGCACGGCGTCGTGCGCATCTGAGGCAACATTGTGGACCAGCCCGTAGCGCACCAGCTGCTCGGCAAACCGCTGTACCGCTGCGCCGAAGCGCCCGACAAGTGACCCGGCCGTGAGCGAGCAAAGCGCGCCGGCGGCGATCGACGCCTCGAGGATCTGCGGGTCGCGTTGGAAGGCAGCACAGCGCTCGGGATGTGCGATGACGACGCCGTAGCCCTTGCGCTCGAAGGTGGCGACGAGGAGATCGACGCCGCTCACGACCGACGTGAACGGCGGCTCGAGCAGCAGCCAGCGCCGGCCGCCGAGCGTCAGCCGCGAAAGGTCCCGGTCGTTCAGTTCCGCGGCCATCGTCATTTCTATCTCGGCTCCCGCCCTCACTTTGAGTGGCACACCGGCGGCCAGCAAGCTGGCGTTGACGAGGCCGACGAGCCGCGCGATCGTCGCCGCGTCGTTGCGGTACTCCCACGAAACGTGAGGAGTTGCCACGATTGTCCGGGTGCCGGCAGCAACCGCGGCTTTCGCGATCGCGAGCGAGTCCTCCATGGTCTGCGGACCGTCATCGATCCCCGGAAGGATGTGGCAATGCAGGTCAATCACGGGACTTCGGAGACTATTCTGCACCCCCACGTACGGCTCGCACATGTGGTGGCGATCCAAGCGTCAAGCTGCCGATTGGCGCAACGTGCGCCGGGGAACTTAGACCGCGGGCCAAGCCGTCCCCACGGTCCGGTATACATAATCCCGTGGACAAGCGCGCTCGCCAGGCGCGCCATGCCTAGAACCCAGTAGCTGGAGATGACGATTCGCGACGGGCAGTCGCGCAACCGCCGCAAAGAGAGACGTTTCTTGGCGCACTGGGAGGTTTTTTCCCAAGCGGAGCGAAGGCTGGGACATGTCTCGCGCAGAGAAGCCCACGACGGGGAAGGTAGCCCGTGCTCGGAGGTTGCCGTTCCCACGCGCCGAGGCTTACGGTCTCCGGCACGGCGCCTGGGTGTCGGGCCAGCTCGACACACCGCTCGCGGAGTCACACGCCGCCCAGTACGACCTCGAGAGCGTCGCGCTAGGTGCCGTTCGGGGGCGTGAGCACGCTTATCGCCGGGCGCTGGCTCTGGCCGATGGCTGCGCGGCCGCGTGCTCAGTGCTCCTCTCGATGGCAGCGATCGGCGGCTACGGCTTGAGGCCTGCGTTCCTCATCGTGGTGCCCGTGATCGTGATCGTGTCAAAGATCGAGGGGCTCTACGACCATGACGAATTGGTGATCCGCAAGTCGACGCTTGACGAGTTCCCGCGGTTGCTGAACCTCGCGACGCTGATCGCGCTGCTGATCTGGCTTGCCCGCCATTACGTCGTGATCGGCGCCCCGACTACGGTCCTGCTCCTCGCCCTCTGGGGTCTGCTGATCGCGATGCTCTTTGTTTTCAGGGCGATCGGTCGTCGTGTGGCCGCCCGATTCTCCTCAGTCGAGCGCTGCCTCTTCGTCGGTAGCTCGATCGTGTACCAGCGTCTTCAGGCAAAGCTCGAGCACGACCGCAGCGTCGTGCTCGTCGGGTCAGTCGGTCTTCAGGACGTCACGACGGATGTTCTGAAGCTTCGCTCACTCACGCAGCAGCTCGCAGTCCATCGGATCATCATCGCGACATCCGGCGGCACTGACCCCGACGCGACGATGGAGCTCGTTCGTGGGGCTAAGACAACCGGTCTGCGGGTCAGCATCCTGCCGAACGTCCTGGCGGCAGTGGGGAGCTCGGTGGCGTTTGACGATCTGGGGGGAATGCCACTGCTCGGCGTGCCACGATTCGGCTTGAGCCGCTCCTCGAAGTACACGAAGCGGGCACTGGACATATTCGGCGCAACCGTCGGGCTCGTACTCATGGCGCCTCTCATGCTCGTCACAAGTGTCCTGATCAAGGTCGATTCGTCAGGGCCGGTCCTCTTTCGCCAGACCCGTGTCGGTCGCAATGGCGCACCATTTCAGATGCTCAAGTTCCGCACCATGGTCGATCACGCTGACACCTTGAAGGCCGAGTTGTACGAACAGAACGAGGCCTCCGGACTGTTCAAGATCGCCGATGACCCGCGCATCACACGCGTTGGTCGCTTCCTCCGACGGCTGAGCCTCGACGAGGCGCCGCAGCTGCTCAACGTCATACGCGGCAGCATGAGCCTGGTGGGACCACGCCCGCTCATTCTGGACGAGGACAAGCGGATCACCGGCTTTGACCGCCGTCGGCTGCATCTGACGCCCGGCATCACCGGTCGCTGGCAGATCCTTGGCTCGGCCCGCATCCCGCTCGCCGAGATGGTCAAGATCGACTATCTCTACGTCGCCAACTGGTCGCTGTGGGAAGACATCAAGATTCTTGTGCAGACGCTCGGTTTCGTGGCGTCCCGACGTGGCTTGTGACGGCTGCGTTACAGCCTGCAGTTGTGACCCGCAGCCCTTGCGAGCGTGGCAGCGGCCTGCCATCTGGCGAGCTTGGGCGAATCCGCCCAGCCGGCCGTCAACCGCCGGGTAGCATCCCGCGCCCTGAGTTTGACAAGCGCGCGGCTCATCAGCCGACAACGCCAGTCATCCTTACGGGGACGCGGCCGGCGGGTTCAATCTCGTGGAGCACCTCTCGGACGAGCGAATGGACGGACATGCGTCATAAACCCATCGAATGCGATGCGCCGCGGCGCATCGGGCGGACCAGCAGCCGCGCTCGCGCCGGAGCGAGCGTGCACTGCGTTCTTCGAGGCGTCGCAGGAGGGCGATGAGCGCACCGACAATCGCCCCGACTACACAGCCCAGCGCTGATGCCGCGCTCGAGCCGCCGTCGCTCGGGCGCGTTGCGATTGTGCACGACTATCTCAACCAGCGTGGCGGCGCCGAGAAGGTGGTGCTCGCGATGTCCGACATGTGGCCGCAGGCGCCGATCTACACCTCGCTCTACCGGCCCGAGTCAACGTTCGATGAGTTTCGCGGGCGCGACATCCGCACAAGCTTCGTCGACCGAATCCCCGTGGACCGCGGCTTTCGCAATCTCTTTCCCCTGTACCCACCGGCCTTCAGGTCATTTGGCGAGATCGACGCCGATGTGGTCATAGCGAGCTCCAGCGGGTGGGCGCACATGGCGCGTGCGGTCGCAGGCGCCATGTCCGTCGTGTACTGCTACACCCCCGCACGGTGGCTATACCGCCACGACTACATGAATACCGGCGGTCGACCAGCCCGGCGACAGTCACTGCTCACGCCCCTCGTCGGCGGCCTGAGATGGTTCGATATAAGGGCGGCACATCGAGCCCACGCCTACATCTCAATCAGTGAGACTGTTCGCGAACGCGTGCGCCGTGTGTACGGTCTCGACGCACCGGTCGTCTACCCGCCCGTTGACACCGAGCGCGTGCAGGTGCTCCCACGCGGCGAGCGGTTGTTGGTGATATCGCGACTTCTGCCCTACAAGCGCGTCGATCTAATCGTCGCGGCAGCGCGGCGGCTCGGCCTCGGACTGGACATCGTCGGCGGCGGCCCGCTGCTCGACGATCTGCGACGTAGCGCCGGCCCCGCGACGAAGTTCCACGGGGCCACAGCGGAGAGCAGCATCGTGCAGCTACTCGAGACGTGCTCGGCGGTGTGCGTGGCCGGCGAAGAGGACTTCGGCATCGTTGCCGTCGAAGCACAGGCAGCGGGAAAGCCCGTCGTCGCCTACGCTCGCGGCGGGGCGCGTGAAACAGTCGTGGACGGAGTCACGGGAGTCCTGTTCGACGAGCAGACAACCGCGTGCGTCGCCGATGCCATCGCTGCGTGCGAAAGACTCACGACCCCGCCCGACCGCATGGCTGCCAACGCTGCGAGATTCTCGAAGCGCGCCTTCGCCGAGGGGATGGCGCGTGAGCTGGCGGCGGCGCGACGGCGCTTCAACCCAAGCTCGACGGGTGCTATGGCGGTGTCGGCATGAGTCGCAATGAAGGCACCGGACCACCCGCGGGTGACACCGGGAGATCGCAAGAAGGACAGCTCGATCTGCGCGCATACGCGCGCCCGATATGGCGTTGGAAGTGGCTCGTACTGCTGATGGTGATCCTTGCAGCCGGCGGCGCGTACGCGCTGACCCGGCGCGAGGCCAAGACATACGAGTCAGCGTCACTCGTGTACGTACAGAACGCGGATCCCGCGGCGTCGGTCGGTGGCCAGGCTTCTTCCGGCACCGCCACGCAGGAATTGCAGGACATTGCGACGCTCTTCACGGGCCAGGCGATCACCGCAACGGTCTACCAGAAGCTCCACCTCCCAATCGGCTCTGCCGGCACGGTCGTGGTCTCGCCTTCTTCGAGCTCAGACTTCATTACCGTGACGGCAACTAGTCACTCCCCCGGGTTGGCGGCGCGTCTCGCCAACACGTATGTGCGTGTGTTTTTCGCCTCGCAGGCGAACTCCGTGCGGACCGCCGCTCTGGCCGCCGCCCACGCGGCTCACGCGACGCTTCATACCATCCCGTCGACGAGTGCGTCGAACCAAGCTGAACGAGCCACCCTCGAAGCACAGATCGCCGACTACAAGGCGCAGGCGCGCAACCCCTCCTCAGGCGCCCAGGTGATCGACACGGCGGCAGTGCCTGCGGTTCCAATCTCGCCCAAGCCGGAGCGCGACGCCATCTTTGCAGGCCTGATCGGCCTATTGCTGGGAATTGGACTGGCGTTTGTTCTCGATCTTGCCGATCGGCGCCTGATCCGCGTCTCCTCGGTTCAATCGATTTACGATCGATCCGTCCTCGCGGTCATACCGCACGTCTCCAATCCGGCCCCCAAGGTCAAGGGCTCCATTTCGACACCGCCCGAGTTCGTTGAGGTGATGCGCAGTCTCCGCGTCAACCTGCGACTTTCGGCGGCCAACCGCCCGCTCAACAGTGTGATGGTTACCAGCGGCCTGCCATCGGAGGGCAAATCGACGGTCGTGCGCGGTTTGGCCCTTGCCTACGCCGAGGCTGGGGAGCGCGTGCTGGTCGTTGACGGCGACCTCCGGCGACCCAGCCTCGCGAGGCTTTTCAACATCAAGCCGGACCTCGGCCTCGTGCAGGTCCTGCGAGGCGAGCTGGCTCCGGGGGAGGCTGCGATGACGGTGTTTGGGACGCGGCCGTCATCATCCAACGGGTCGGCTGGTCAAACATCACCTTCTGGCGATCTACGGGCACACGGATCGATCGATGTGATCGCTCACGGCGGGAAGGTGGACAATCCTGCTGCGCTCATTTCATCGAGCGCAATGACCAGCTTGCTCGCCAAGGCGGCGCAAGTATACGGAATCGTGATTGTCGACACGTCGCCAGTTCTGACAGTTAGTGATGCCGTGCCTTTGCTGAGTGAAGTATCCGCGGTGCTGTTCGTGGCGCGCCTCGGCATGACCACGCGCGAGGCGGCCGAGCGACTCGCGGAGCTTGGCGAGCGCGTGCCGAAGATGAACCTCGCAGGTGTGGTCGTCAACGACATGCGTGGCCGCTACGTCGATGAGGGCTTTAGCTTCTACAGTAAATACGGCTACGACTACTCCCGACGAAAGGCTTAGCCGACTGGTGGCCCGGGTGCGGGCGCGCCTGGTCCACGTGATGGTCATCGGCCCTGGGCTGCCGTTCGCCCCTGCGCACGCGGTGCCGACGTAATGCGTGCGGCAATCGTCAGGCGGCGTGTCCCGGTGATGCTGCCCAGCAGCCTCGTCGGCTTGCTGATCGGCGTAGCCGCGGCCACTTTTCTCGCTGCGGTCGCGCTTCGGTCAACACGCGACGTGATCCATCTAGGGGCACCGGTGCTGCTGTGCGGGGTTGCGGCCTGGATGTTCTTCAGTGAGCGCTACGAGTGGACCCTTGCGGTACTCGTGGTGTATCTCGGCTTGCTCGACGGCTTCCTCAAGCTGTCGACGGGATCGACCGTGGCGACGCTCGGCCGTGACGTCCTGCTCTACGCGATTGCTGGCGGTGCGTTCGTGCGCGTGGTCCTGAGGCGCCGACCGCTGGAGAGTCCGCCGCTCATGCTTGGCGTCATCGCGTGGGTGGTGATCTGCCTGGTCCAGGTTCTCAATCCGGTCGTGCCGTCGATCAGCCACGCATTTGCGGGCGTCCGCCAGCACATCGAGTTCGTGCCGCTGTTCTTCTTGGGCTACGCGGTAATGCGAAGTGAGCGGCGACTTATGGGACTGTTCTGGTTGCTCATCATCGTCGCGGCGGTTAACGGGATCGTGAGCCTCGTGCAGAGCAGCCTGACTCCGGCAGAGTTGGCGGCCTGGGGCCCCGGGTATGCCAGTGAGGTGTTTGGCACGGCAACTCAGACCGGACGGACATTCCTCGATTCAGCGACTGGCGTGACGCATGTCCGTCCTCCGGCGCTCGGGTCGGATTTCGGCTTCGGAGGCATCGTAGGGGCGATGGCCCTGCCGGGTGCCCTCGCGATCGCCATGGCCGGAGGGAAGTCCCGTCGTTACATTCCATTTCTCGGCGTCTGCGTGGTTCTCGCCGTGGTGGGTGTCGTGACGTCGCAGTCGCGTACCGCTGTGTTGTCCGCGGCTATTGCGGTCATGGCCTTTCTTTTGTTGACCGTGACCTCTCGACGTGGACTCACTGCGATCGTCGTCGCAGCGCTGCTCACGCTCGTCACTTATTTCGGCCTTACAACTGTGTTTGGAGGCGTGACGTCGGGCCCGAATCGCTACAGCAGTATTGCCCCGACCAAAGTGATCTCGACGGCAGTCGCCGCGCGGCAAGGTACCGTGGCGCTGATACCGACCTATCTCGTCGACTATCCGCTCGGGGACGGGATCGGCTCCGTCGGGCCGGCGGGCGGAAGCTCCGTGGGTGGTGCCGTGAGCAGTAATGGTCTTGATGCGGAGAGCGAACCAACCTTCCTCATCATCGAACTCGGCATTCCCGGTCTGCTCATCATGTATGCGCTGCTCCTCTGGGGCATGAGGATGGGAGTTAGTCTCCGAGTGCTCGCTGAGCGCCGACTCCAGGTCGCGTTGGCGGCGCTTGCGGCCGTATTCATCGCTGTGTGCGTCGGCGGCTTCGTGGGCGCTAACACCGCCAACTCGCCAACCTCACCGTTCATATGGCTGGCACTCGGTACATTCGCGTATTGGGGCTCCGAGATGCGACGCTGTCGCTTGGCGACCCGTTCCCGCCGTCTCCGCACGACTCTCGCGGCGCGATAGATGTTGCGGCGCGTGGTCGGAAGTGTGGACCGCGGACGCCCAAAAGCTCGGCCTGCTCGCGGGGGCGCTCGGACGCAACCGCGTCGTGCCAGTGTGGTTGGTAGTTGAAGCGTCGTAGCTAGAGGGCTTGTGCGGCAAGCCACACGCTCATCTGCGGTGCGCATGTCACGCGCGCCCCGATCAGGCGCGCGAGCTGCCAAGCGAAACTCCGAGGCGAATAGTAAGGTGAGGTACCCTCGTAGAACCGGCGAAAATTGCCGAGGTCACTGGCGGCGCAGTCGCTCTTCAGGGAGCGGATTGTCACTCCGCGTTCGACCCAGCCGAGGTTCTTTGTGGTCCGGCGCGCTGCTGGAGACATGCTGTGCAACCATGATGGCTCACCAAACAGAACCCAGCCGCTTGGTGCAAGGTGATTCGCGATGCGGTTGAGCACCGTTGCCTGACGGGTAGTGTGGTGCAGGGCATCGAACACGAGAATCGCGTCGAAACGCCGTTTCAGCTCCAGGGTGTCCATGTCCGCGACGACGAATTCAGCCTGCACGCCCATGCGCTCCGCACGAGCAACGGCGATCTCGATGGTCGCTGGTGCGATGTCAACGCCAGTTGCCCTGTAGCCAGACTCAGCAAGAAACAGCGTCGTCCATCCGACGCCAACGCCGACGTCGAGGATCGTCGCGCCCTCCGGAATGCCGAGTGCGTTCAGGGCGAATGTGATCGTCTGCCACTTGCCCCAGTACTCATGCCCCCAAGGCTCACCGAACGGCTTACGAAGGCCCTTGATCTCGTGCCGGCTGGCTTCAGCAGTAGCTATCTCGGCGAGCTTGTTCGGCTCCAGAGCACTTGGCGGTGTGGACATCGGGCTGACCTCCTGTAGCGGGATCGCGGTCGGAGGGGAAGCTATCGGACCGGCACCGTCGCGCAGCCTCTGCCGGGACCAGGATCTAGACCACGACCCCAGGCTGCTGCTGCGGGCTGATGTCGCTCGCAAGGCAGGCTCGTGGGCGTCGTCCAGCTCGTGGTTGGCGCTGCGCCGTTTTCTCGGGCAACGCGCCCTTGGCGCGTCTGCATGTCAGGATCGGTTGCCGCGGGAGCCAGACTTGGTCTATTTGCCATGCGCCAGCAACTCGAGAACTCGGCACTGTGGTCTTTGTGCGTGACGTAAGACCGCGGCCGGCGCCGATATACCTGCTGTACCGCGATACGGAGGGCAGGATCGACGGAATCGGCGACTATTGCGAAAGGCTGGGGTCCGCGCTTCGCGCGGCTGGTGCTGACGCCCACGCAGTGACGTGGCGCTCTCGGGGCATCGACGTGAGCGAGGGGACCGTGATACTTCAGTACAACCCATTTGCGTTCGGCCGGTGGGGGTTCGCTCCTCGGCTCCCGTTTGAGATGGCCTCGCTAAGGCGGCGACGCCCGTATGTCCGTCAAGTTGTGATGGTGCACGAACCGTTCGTCGCGATCGATTCTGTGAGGTCGCTCGTCATGGGCATTTGGCAGCGCTTCCAACTGCGTGCAGTTCTTTCCAGTGTGGACGGCGTGATGGTGTCCACATCGTCGTGGGCAGGCCTGCTGCCTGCGCACTGCCATCCAATCGCAGCTCCGGTTGGCTCCAACCTTCCGGACCGTCGCGAGCGGCGCGACGTTACGCGGCGTGCACTGGGAGTCGATTCCGAAACGCTCGTGCTCGCAACGTTCGGTACCGACCATCCGTCACGTCTGTTGGACCACGTGGTGGCCGCGGCAAACGCTGTGGCGGCTCGGTCGGAACAGGTAATACTGCTCTACCTGGGAGTTGGTACTAGCACTCTCGATGGGCTTGACCCCGCGATATCGGTGCATCGTCCCGGTCGGCAGTCGGTCGACGAATTAGCGGAAGCATTGAGTGCAGCGGATATATATCTCGCCGCACTCTCCGACGGGCTGTCAACGCGCCGGACGACCCTGATGGCAGCGCTGCAGCATGCACTCCCGATCGTAGGCACCTACGGGCCGCTCACGGAGCCGGACCTCCGCGCTGAGAATGACGCAATCCGCTGGACGCCGACCGGAGATCCAAAACGGTTCGCAGACGCTTCTCTAGACCTCGCCGGCGATGCTGCGCTGAGGCAGCGACGCGGAGCGGCCGCACGAGCACTCTATGAACGGCGCTTCTCGTGGGAGCTGATCGCTCAGAGCGTGCTCGCCGCGCTGCGGCCGCAAGCGTGATTCGCTCCACGATCGCTCACTCGCTAAGCACCCCGCCCGGTAATGCAGGCGGAGCCGGGCTTGGCAGGCACGCGCACGGGTTGGCGAGTCACGCAAGCGCAATCAGCCAGCGGTTGAAGCCGATCGGCCGGTACTCCGGATAAAAGCGCCGCCACCGAGCGTTGCGAATGATGTCGACGGTATAGCCGCGTGCGAGCAGAAGGTCGTTGCACTCCGACTCCAAGTACTCGCTGTGTGTCTCCACAATCACGCATCGAGGATGCCCCGGAATGAGGCGTAAGACGTCACGTTCAGCCCCGTCGACATCGATCTTCACAAACTCGGGCTCTGGATAGTTATCCGGCCGATAGTAGTCCTGAACCAGCGTGATCCGAGCTGCAAGCGACGGGTTGAGCTCGAGGTTCCGCACGAAACTGGTGACAGCGGTTGGCTCCGGCTCAAACGCGATAACGGTCGCCCCAAGCCGCGCGTATATGAGAGACGTTAGGCCGTCGGCAGCGCCCACGTCGAATGCGCAGACACCGGGCCGGACATGCTTGGAGTAGGCGCGGCTCAGCTCCATCTCGTAAAGCCCGAACTCGCGCTGCAGGTCGTGCCTTCGGTTTAGTAGCGCGACGACGCCGCGACCAGGTCCGGCCTTGACGCGTTGCGGACTCGCAACGTCGTCGAAAAGCAAGGGCTTCACGGCCGACTTGACTCGGTGTTGGATGTTCATGACGAGCCTGGTCAAGTCTGAAGTTCCTCCGCCGCTCGGCGCCGGGCCGGCGTCGACTGGGACAGGGGTAGGCGAACCGCGGCGTGGCTGGCAGATGATGACGCCAGGCGTGGCGTCGACGATAGCCGCGGAGAGCGATTGGGGGTAGTGGGTCGCGGATAGACTGCCGCCGTGGCACGAATCGCCGTCATCGTACTGGCGTACGACCGTCCCCAGCTTCTCACCGAGGCACTCCAGAGCGTTGCGCGGCAGACGCGAGCACCGTCGGAGGTCATCGTCATCGATGACTGCTCACCACAACCGCTGGAGCCAGCGGTGAGCATTCCAGCGGCCTTCCCGCTTCGCTTTGTCCGCCAGGCGACCAACCAGGGGCCAGCGTGCGCTGCGCGTCGGGGGCTTGAGGAGACGGACGCCGAAATGATCGCGTTCCTAAATGACGATGATCTCTGGGAGCCGGGGTTTCTCGAGCGCCTCGGCGCTGAGCTGGATGCCCATCCCGAAGCAGCGGTCGCCTTCTGCGATCATGGTGTGATCGACGCTACCGGGACTCCTGATCGCGCGCATGGGGACCGGATGACGGCTAAATTTAAGCGTGACCGTCTCCCCGGCGGCCTCGTGGAGGACTTGCCACGCGTGGCCCTCATTGACCAGGCCATGGCGGGCGCGTCGTTCTCAGTGACAAGGCGACGCGAACTCGACCCGCGCATCATCGCCTCCGGCGGCGAGGTATGGGATTACTTCGTGTGTCTCTGTGCCTGTCGCTCTGGACGGCCGGGCGTGTACGTGAATCAGCGACTAGGGGACTACAGGCTGTCACCTGGTGGTGTCACAGCGAACTGGGCCGATCCTCAGCGGCGAGTAGCCGCCACTGCAAGACGAATCGCAGCCGCGAGGCTGATCGTGAGGAGTCCGGGTCTGCGCTCCATCCAGCGCGAGCAGCGCCGACTCGTTTGGACGATGTCCCTCCGCGGTGTGGTGCTCTCGCTTCAAACTCGCAGCTTCAGCGGCGCGTGCCGCGGTATTACCCAGATCGCGCAGGCGATCTGGGCCCCGCTCCGCGAGGGAGCTGCTTGCGAAAAATAGGGCCTCAGGGCCTGCGAGGTCGGTCAGCTAGCATCAACCAGCGTGGAGAGACCACAGAGCGTCCCGTGGTGGTCCGTAACGCCTCCGGCGTTGTGAGCGGGCCTGACGCTGTATCGCCGCGTCCTGATCTGAACATCGCCTTCGTCACTCGGCGCGCGTGGCCTTCAGTCGGCGGCGTGGAGTCGCTCCTCCGTCATGTCGCGTTGGCACTAGCCGAGAAACACCGCGTGACGATCCTCGCGTTACGGATCGACGATGGTCCGTCTACTCGTGTGGACGAGGCGTTTGTGAGGACTCCCGGTTTCGAGTCGTTCAGCGACGGGCCCGTGCGAGTCGTTCCAGTGACGGCGCCTCGGCTACGCAAGGCGATGCTTTTCCCGCTTGTGACGCAGTTTGCGCCGATAACCGGACGGTTTGCTTATGGCCGAAGTCGATTGTTGACCGGGTGGTGGTACTCCCGAGTCGTCGGTCCCGTCATCGCGCGGCAACTCGATGGCGTCGACGTGGTGCACGCCTTTGTCTGTGATCAACTGGCCTGGGCCGCTGTGGCTGCGGCCCGCAGCGTACGGCTACCGGTCGTTGTCACTCCGTTCGCGCATCCCGGTCAGTGGGGCGAGGATCCGGCGTCTGCGCACGCGTACCGTGCGGCCGACCGTGTCGTGGCCCTGCTCGATGATGATGCTGCGACGTATCGCCGCCTCGGGGTCGAGGAGTCCGCGATCCGGATAATTCCGGTTTGCAGTCCGGGGGCAGCCGCGGGGGTCGGCCAACGCATTCGCGACCGACACGCCATCACTGGTCCGCTCGTCGTCTTCCTCGGTTCACGCCGCGGATACAAAGGTCACGACATCCTTGCGGCAGCGATTCCGATCGTTGCTCGCGCGCGGGACGACGTAACGTTCGCGTTTGTGGGCCCGGGAGAGTCGATGGCAGTCGCCGATGTTAAGCGTGTAATCGACGTGGGTCGCGTGAGCGACGAGGAAAAGTACGACTGGCTGGCTGCAGCGGACCTGCTTTGCCTTCCGTCGCTCGGTGAGATCTTTCCGGTCGCGATTTTGGAGGCATGGAGCGTAGGCACGCCTGCGCTCGTCTCGGACATCCCGCCGCTGATCGAGCTCGTGAACAAGGCTGGCGGCGGCCAAGCTGCTGCGCGCACCCCGGAAGCCATGGCCTCCGCCATCGTCAGCCTGCTAGCAAACCCGGCTACACCCGGCGCGATGGGTGAACGCGGGAGGCGCTGGTGGCACGCCCACGCTACTCCCAGCGCGGTTGCTGCTCAGCACGCCGAGGTCTACGCCGAACTGACATCGGGAAGCAACGCGGGGCGGTGACGCGAGCCGTCGTACTAGGAGCGAGCGGATTCCTCGGAAGCTGGGTAGCCCGCGCACTCGTATCGCTTGACATCCCAGTCATCACAGTCGGCCGGAGGACATCGGACGAGACTCGTCGGCTCGACGTTGAAGCTGACATCCTCGATCTCGACCTCGTCGGTATCTGCGACGACGCGGACGTGATCTTTGACCTGGCCGGAACTGGTGACGTTCCGCGATCACTAAGCGAGCCTGCTGTCGACCTCCGCGCGAACCTGCAGACGACCGTTGCCGTGCTCGATGCGGCACGCCGAGCGACGGATCCTCCCCGGGTTGTCCTGGTGTCCTCCGCGGCCGTTTACGGGGAAAGCGTCACCGTGCCGATGGCCGAAGACCACCCTCTCCTGCCGATCTCACCTTACGGCGTGTCGAAACTGGCCGCCGAGCACTACCTCAGGGTCTTTCATCGACTATATGGCTTGCGCGGAATAGCAGTACGTCCGTTCTCCGTGTATGGGCCGGGCCAGCGAAAGCTCGTCGTGTATGACCTGCTGAAGCGCATTGTCGATGGTGAAAGACCGTTGCGAATCTTGGCTCCTGCGGACGTGACGCGGGACTTCGTGTACGTCGAAGACGTCGCGGCGGCGATTGTGGCGCTGGCGCGCGACGCGCCCGCCAAAGGCGAGGCCTACAACCTGGCATCCGGCCACGCAACGTCGCTTCGAGAGCTCGCCGATGCGCTTCTTGTTGCCAGCGGTGTTGCGAGTGCGGCGGTGTTTGTGGGCGATCAGGATCCTGGGAACCCAGCTCATTGGTGCGGCGACACATCCAAGGCAGCGTCGCTCGGCGTTACTCTCGACACTACACTCGCGCGCGGTCTGGCAAAGACGGTTCAATGGATCGCGATGTGACGGAGAGGAGCGAAGGCAACTTGACGATCTCGATCGCTATGGCAACATACAATGGCGAAGCGTTCATCGAGCAGCAACTCTCAAGTATCGCAGAGCAGACATATGCGCCAAGTGAACTGGTCATCTCTGACGATGGTTCCAGCGATCGTACGGTCAACATTCTGACCGCCTTCGCGCATGAGGCGCCATGGCCGGTTCGCATTCAACGTCGTGCGAGCAGGCTCGGGTACAGTGAGAACTTCATCCACACGGTGTCCCGCTGCCAGTGCGAGATCGTAGCGCTCGCCGATCAAGACGACGTGTGGATGCCGAACAAGGTCGACCGGTGCGTGCAGGAGTTCCGAGCCGCACCACACGTGGCGCTCGTGCACCACGCCAGCGCAGTGATCGCGCCGAGTGGAGTGCGCACGGACGAGACACTCGGTCCGGCCAGGACACGTGTGGTCCCGCACTTACAGGTGCGAACGTACGTGGCCCCACTCGGGCATGCACTGGTGTTCAAGCGTAGATTGGCGACCGGCGCGAATTCGGCGCGACGGCCGCAGTCTCGTATGGGGGGTGGTCTCATGACACATGACGAGTGGATCCACTTCTTAGGCTTCTGTGCCGGGCCTGTCGCCGAGCTCGCTGAGCCTCTGGTCCTGCACCGCCGCCATGATGCCAACACATCGATTGTGAGGAGAGATGGCCTCGGGGCCCGCATTGGGCGAGTCGACCCGCAGCGGCACCGAGATCAGCTTCGCTATGCGTCCAGCTGCGACCAGGAAAACGCGGAGTTCGTGGCAAGTATGATGCGAGCCGAAGATACGGCTGACATCGCCGGGCCCCTCGGGGAGGCATCAGTATTCTTTCGCGCGCGTAGTGAGCTCTTGGCGTCGCGCGCTGCGTTGTCGTCGCTCGGTCGTGGCCGGAGAACAGCTGGAGTAGTGCGCCTGCTGCTTAAGGGCGCATATCGTGTAGGCGCACCATTGGGGCCGCGCGCTCTTATGCGTGATATGGCCGGAATGATTGAACGTCGAGTGGAGGACGAACCGGATGAGTGACGTCGATGACGCCGGAGAGCGAGTCGACCTGACACGAGAAGATTTCGATCGCGCCGCCGACACATTCCGCGGAGCGCCTCATCAACATGTCTTGCGCGAGCATCTCGAGCGCTATCGGTGGGTACGGGAGCGTGTTTCAGGTCGTGTGCTGGATGTTGCTTGCGGCACAGGATATGGGACCGGATATCTTAGTGAGACCTGCGAGGCGGTTGGATTCGACCGAGATCCAACCGCTTTGGCACGGGCGGCTGTCAGAGCTCCGGCCGCAGAATTCATTCAAGGTGACTTACCGCACCTGCCTTTCGAGGATGCGTCGTTCGATTTCGCCGTCTCGTTCGAGACGATTGAGCATGTTGATGATGACCTTACGTTCCTCAGGCAATTGAGGCGAGTCGTACGACCGAATGGGGGAGTCGTTGTCTCTTCCCCGGTTCGGGAGCGACCGTATCTGGTGCGCCCGCCAAATCAGTGGCACGTTCGCGAGTACACGCCATCCGAACTCGAGAGCGCTCTGCGGAAGACCGGCTTCGTTCCCGTCGGCTGTTTCGGCCAGGGCATCAGATCGTCGAGATTCGCCGCGGTTCAAGCGGAGCGGGTGCTGTACCGGCTTCCGCAGTTGTGTCGACCGGGTCGATGGTGGGATCGTATGATTCATGGCAACGATGAAGTAGAGGTGGTTCGGGCTAAACGGCGGCCGAAAATCGTGATCTTCATCTGTCGCACTAACGAATGATGAGCACGGCGGAACGCGATTGGGCGGTAGTGGTTGACCATTACGCGACGGTGGCGATCGCGGTGGCGGCGCGCGGGATGGACCAATTGCTCACGAAACCTCAGAGCAGCAGTCGAGCAATGGGGCTAAGCGACGGCCGACTAGCCTCGGTCCGCGGTTAGGGCGTTGAGGGTCGGTTTGAGGGTGCTCGGCGGATGGTCTGGTCGAGGTGGCCCTTGAGTCCCTCGCGGTCGGCGAGGCGTCGAAGGTCTAGGACGCGCGACTCGACCCCGATGATTTCAGTCTGTGACAATCGGCGGCGGATGGTGACTTGGTCGTCGTTTTCAACGATGCCGCGACCACAGTGTCGTCAACGTGCGCAGCGAAGAGCCAAACGCGTCGTTACCACATCCAGCTTGAAAGGTGCGAACGGGACCGTGGGCAAGATGCCGGCGTAGCCCGTGTGCATCGGTCGAGCCCGAATGAAGCGCCCTAAATGAGCAGCGCGCGCTAACCAAATGGTACGGACGAGGAAGTCAGACATTGGGGGCAAGCCTATCCATCTATCCGCCGTGTGGGCTTGCGGTTCAGCGACAAACCATCCACCAGCAGTTGTGCGTGCACTCGTCGGTAGCCCAGGCTGGGCGCTTCAGAGACATCGCTCGGGGTGCGTCGCGGAGCGGTACGTCACCTCCGGCGACACAAACGTCCCGACGCAGCGTCGAGCGATGCTGCAGAGCGAGTGAGTGTTGCATCGGCGCGGACAAGCCGCGCGTGCCGTGGAGCGTCCTTGGCGGTGCACGGCTTGTGCGGCCGAAACCGGAGCAGTGTAAGCAGGTGCCTGGTGTGCCGTGCGGCGCGGCCGATTGCCGCGGCCGTTCACCAACCGGCAAGGCGCAAGACGCGCTGCGTCCAGCGAATACGCGGCTGCAGCGAGCGAGCCTGTGTGCGGGCCAGCCAACGGAACACGCAACGTTCCATTCGAGAGCGCGGATCGGCTATCAGTGTCGCCGGGACAGACCGTCCGAGCGCGCGCGCGCGCTTCTCCCACCCACCGTCCCAAAGGTCGACTCGGCGGAAGCGTTCGGCGCCATGCTGTCGAAGGAGGTCAATCACGCGCTCGTCTGTCGGGTAGGCATCCTGCGGAGCGACTGCTAACAAATCAATGTGGCCATCTGAAGTATAGCTAGCGAACCACTCCTCGCGGACACAGTGCCGCTCCGTCGGCGAGATGGCGTCCATATGGTGGTACTGGCGATAGATTTGGATCGGTCGCTTTCTGGGATGCTCGATGCGCTCCTGTGCTTGATACCAGCGCTGCTTCGCTCGCATCCGTTCCCAGTCGAGGTATTGAAGGTGGATGACCTTCGGCCCGTCGAGGTCGACGGTTGCGCCGGCTGTGCTGTGCGGTAGGCGCGGACCGTGCATGTCGTGTGCGCTAAAAGGCGAGCCGTCATCCACAAACATAAACTCGAGCCGCGCCGCGGGAATCCATGCGCGAGGCTCATTAGGTAGCACATTTATCCATCGCATCCGCGCCAGGGTACCCGGTGGAGCGATGAGGAACTCACGCATTTGGTCATCGTGCCAGGCGTCTGACGCGATGAACTCATCAGCGTCGAGGGCGACGAGGACCCGCGGTCCAGGGACTAAAGTACGAGCGGCGTCGACGAGGGTAGCTCGATGGATCTGGTAGCTCGGCTGTGGCACCCGTGTGAGGTGAACCTTGGGGAACCGCTGCGCAATCTGCGCCGACCCGTCGTCGGAGGCATGGTCCAGAACGACAATGGCGTCGGCCCACATCGATGCAGCACGTAAGAACCGATCTAGCACCCAAGCTTCGTTGCGAACCGGCGTGAGGCATACGAGTTTCCGATCGCGTTCGGTCATGTGGCCATACCTCCGAAGCGGGAGCGCAGTAAAGATGCACGCCTAGTGGAAGAGCCGGCGGTACGACGGCTGTAACTCCACTTGTGCGTCGGGCGAGCGCTGACCAATTACACGCGCGGGATTTCCGGCCACCACGGTCCACGGCTCAATCATGCCATGGACGACGGCACCGGCGGCGACAACGGCACCCTCGCCGACGTCGGTCCCGGGTAGGACGATCGCACGCGATGCGATCCATACTCGGTCACCGATCACAGTGGCTTGGGTCCGGCCCTCGAAGGTGGGTGAATGCACATCGTGACCAGCCGTGAAAAGGGCAGCTTCGGGAGAGATGTTTACGCTTCCGCCAATATCGAGCGGTCCCCGGCCATCGAGCGTGACGCCTCGATTGACAATTGTGTGAGCTCCGACCGAGATGCCACCCTTTGTGGTGAGGCGAACGCCTCTCTCCAGCACTGCACCGGACGCAAGTGAGTTGCGAGCAACGTTTCGGAACGTCCACTCCCGCAGGCGGTGCATAGGGATGCGCAAAAGGCCGTTCACGGCCACGATATAGATGTCAAAGGCGCGGGCACGGAGTTGCATTCGTCATCCGGGGTTGCGAGAGGGCACGGTACTTCTAGGCCGTACGATACTGCGATGACGTCCTCTCTAGGCCGACGCGCGGCACCCCCCAGCCAGGTGATCGCGGTCGCACCGTTTTCCACGGGAGCTGCAGGGGGCGGTCCGCGGATAATGCGATCGCTGCTCGCCGAGGCGCCCGTGGCGGTCCTCGCGGTGGCGACATCTCCGCGCCTCGGTGCGCAGACGGCTTGCGTGCCGGAGGTGCACATGCCAATCCGCCCCTCGCTCGGGCGCCTTGAGACTACTCGCGCGTTTAAGGCGCTTGGGGTATTCGATGTCGCGATGCTCGAGTCGCTCTCGCGGCGGTTGACCAGACTTGGGGAAGGACAAGCGGGGACAAGCCCGCGCGTGCGCGCAGGCTCCTTTCACGCGATTCCTCACAGCGTGGATTTCGTTGCGGTTCAGCGTGCCGCTGACCGGCTGGGACTGCCGATGTTTTTGAGCTTGCACGACGATCCAGGATACGCACTGCGGGACCGAGCAGAACGTGCGTACGCGCTTCGACACCTTGGGGCGGCATGGCTCGGGGCCCGTGAGCGGTTTGTCATCTCGGAGGACATGGGCCTAGAAATGTGCCGTCGCTACGGAGATCAGGCGTACGTGATCGTGACGGATGGACTCGACCCAGTCCGCCCGCTGCCGCGCACTGTTACTCCGGGCAGGTTATCGGTGTACTTTATGGGCGCAGCACACATTCCGTACGACGGGAACTTTCAGTGTTTGGTGGCTGCCCTGGAGCAGATGCGCGACCGTGGCATTGACGCGAGGCTCGTTACGCGCGCGGGCCACTTTCCGTTTCGATTGAAATCGCGTACTGTGCCGATCGAGCACCGTCCCTGGGCGCCGCAGTCCGATGTCGAACGCGATTTCGATGACGTCGATCTTGCTTACATGCCGCTGCCGTTTGGCCCTGAACACGCGGACTTCGTGCGATGCAGCCTGTCGACCAAGATGGTGACGTATCTCGGCAGCGGCGTGCCAGTGCTCTTTCACGGACCGAAGCAGTCTGCGGCCGGCAATCTGCTACGTCAGGCCGGGGCCGCCTTCGAAGCCGACTCGCTCGACGCTCGCGCACTCTGTGAGATCCTCGCATTCGACCGTGATCGAGGGATCGCCATAGTCGAGAATGCGCTCCGTCTCGCGCGCGCGCGCTTCCGCCTCGCCGACATTCGCACACGGTTTTGGGCCCCGATTCTTGCGGCTGAGGACGGACGAGACCACCGGCATGGGTGACAGAGGCCCGACGCGTTGGCGCGCTGGTAGTGAGTTCCCGCGCATCACGATTGTCAGCGCATGTTTCGACCAGGAGCGCTTCACAGGTGTGGGAGGACCTGCCGTACGGATCAAGCTGAACGCGCCCGGGGTAATCGACTGGTCGCGCGCGGCTTTCGACGGCTCCCATGTATGTGCCCTTTTGGCGGGGCTCCTGACGGGGCCATCCCCGGTTGGCCGTGCGCGCACGGGCTCCAAGCACATCTGCTCGTCGACGCAACGGGGATCCCGCTCGCGGTTGCCCTGGCCGGCGGCAACCGCAACGACATCACCCAGCCTCCGCCGCTCCTGGACGATCTTCGCGCTCCCCCGGTTGCCGGAGCAAGCACAGACGGCCGCGCCAAAAGCCCGACCAGGTTCTTGCCGATCGTGGCTACGACTTCGACACGCACCGCCGCCTGCTGCGGGTCGGGGGCATCAAACCCGTGATCGCGCGCCGCGGCAGCCGGCACGGCTCAGGCCTCGGCCGCCACGGCTGGTCGTCGAACGCGGCTTCGCGTCCCTACACAACTTCCGCCGCCTCAGGATGCGCCACGAGCGCTCGCCCGCACTACACCCGCGCTACTCGTCCTCGCCTGCTCAATGCTTTGCGGGCGACGTCTCAACTCATTATGAAAGCTCCTGTAAGTCGGTCTGACAGTCCACGGGCCGTGTCGCGCCGATGCGCGTTGACGTGGGTTTGTCCGCTACCACATCCCGTGTTCGTCTTCCATGCAGGCGGCAGCGAGGCGGCAGCGGGAAAAGGGCGTAGCCGCGGTTGAGCTGGCGAGCGGCCGTACGGTTCCTCAGACTCAGGCGTGATACTGCCGAGGCCAACACGACCTGAAAGTGATCAACGCAGATCCCGCGAAAAAGCGTGCAGCCAGAATGGGGCGGTGCTCGCGGAGCGAGCGCCGAATCGCAACACGAGCTGTGTGCCAGTTGAGCTGGTGGTCGCAGAAGCGCCAAGCCGCCTTGACGATTGCCCGGTGCTCAGGTGTAAGGCGGCCGACGTCCCGCCATCGGTTGTGAAGCTTGATGAGCTGCGCGGCCTGGTGTTCCGGTTCCGCAGTCGACTGACTGGAATGGCGCCGGTGACGCACGAGGCGCTCCGGGATGTGTTCGACTCGCCCGTGCAGCGCGAGTCGGAGAAAGAGATCAGTGTCCTCAAACACTTGCCCGAATCCCTCATCCCAACCTCCGACCGCACTAAACGCCAAACGACGCATGATTGAGGACGACGGAATTATGCCGGCAAGAGCGAGAATCGACTCAAACGGTGTTTCGCGTTCCGTGTCTCGAAGGACGCGCACGCCCCAGCGATCCGCCACGTAGCGGGGGTGCATGCCCGGTGTGCCGGGCAGGGTCTGTCCATGCTCGTCAATGTAGCTAACCAAGCTATGAACCATGGTAAGCCGTGGATCGCCGTCGAGCCGAGAGACCGATCGTTCGAGCATCGTCGGCTCGAGCTCATCGTCGCCGTCAAGAAAAAGAACGTAGGGACTCGCCGGTGAGACCTCTACGAGGCCCGCATTCCGGGCGTGACCAACGCCTCTGTTCTGTGTCTCAAGAACAGAAATACGCGGGTCGCGTTGCGCTGTGGCGTGCGCAACAGCGCTAGAGCCGTCGGTGCTGCCGTCATTTACGATGATTGCCTCCCACCGCGACTCCGTTTGTGCGCGGAGGCTGTCGACCGTCGACTCAAGAAAGCGCTCCTGATTGAAGCACGGAATAACGATTGTGACGACGGGTTGATCCACGCTTAGATCTTGGTGGAGATCCACTCCGAAAAGCGGGGAGCGCTTGAGAACAATGTCTCCATGTGGACAGCAGCGTCTTGCCAAGCTCGCAGCTCAACGAGCGCACTCTCCGAATCAAGGTCGCGGCTCCGCGTTTGTCGCCGTGCCGCAATGGCCGCGGCCGCGAACCGTGACGTGCGCACGATTCGCCGAGGGTATGTCGGTAGCCGCTGGCCGAGATTGCGTTGCCGTGTCGCGCCGACCGCGATCTGGAACACCTTGCTGCGGACGGCATCGAAAGAAAGGCGTGTCACATCGAGCCAATGATTAACGACGGCCCGCGGCTCGTAAAGAACGGTGTGCCTATCGGCGATCCGGTCGAACAGCTCCCACTCGTCATGACCGATGGAGGCGTGACCGGTATGACGGAAGCGGGGATCGAACGGGTTGCGGGGAAGGATGGCCGAACGAAACGCCATGTTCGCGCCTACAGGGGAGCGGCCACGCACAACCCGGAACGGTTCGGTACCCTCGTCCCAGAGCGTGATCGCGCGATAAAGCTCTTCGCCGTCGGCCATCCACACTGGCCGCGTCCCTCCTTCCAGGCGAGGAATGACACGGCCGCCGACAGCCCCAACCTCTGGCTCGGCAAATGCCGAGGCTAACGCATCGATCCAGCCCGGTTCAACCGTCACGTCATCATCGGTAAACAGGATGATGTCGCCACGTGCGACGCCGATGCCCAGGTCTAACGCCCGGCATTTTCCGGACTTCGCGAGACTTAGTGCCGTGACTTTGTGCGCTGCCAGCACGTCAGCTGTGTGGTCGGTTGACCCGTTGTCGACCACGATGATCTCGCGGGTGGTCTGCGACGGATCACACTCGATCGACGTGAGACAACGGTCCAAGTGGTCGGCACGACTACGCGTCGCTATCAGAATTGTGGCGAGCACGATCGAAGGATCGCACGTCGCCAATCAGACGGCTCCCCGACACCGCGGCCGCGTGTTGCTGGTACTGGGTCAGTTTGCTCGGCCCACTGCGGACGGACTGTTTCGAGTGGTCGTGGTGTGAGTGCGGGCGAACCAGTCGTATCGCCCACTGCGCGAACTCGTCGCCTTCCACAATGGTCCGCCACTCGCCAGAAGCACAAGCTTCCCGCACTGCCTTAGAGACTCCAGCGTGCGTGTGCGTCGCATCGTCATGCCAGTCGTCGCCGAGGAGAAGCCCACCCGGCTTGATCTTGTGAGACAGCATCGCCAGCTCGGCAACGGTTTGACCGTAGGTGTGGGATGTATCGAGATAGGCCCAATCAAAGTGCCGGTCAGGAAAGCTGGCGAGCACCTCTAAGTCGTGGCCGACATGCAATATCGCATTAGGGGCAGCCTCTTGTGCCTCATCGTGGGCTTGGCGCGTCCCTAGTCGTCCGTAATCGGTGTACGCACCCCAGTCTGGATACCGCTCGCCGTACAGAGCCCACCAGCCATCGATCAAGTGCATCTCGGCGGGCCGGGTGATGCGCACGATGTGGGAAGCGAACTCGCCGCGAAATACGCCGATCTCGGCGCAGACTGCGCCTTTCGGTGCGCGGCGCAGGATGTGCTCGCGACCGTTTGGGCGGAGCCCGAAACGTATCGCAACTCTGTGACGTACGCTCCTAACCTTCTGAAGCACGAGCGAGATCATGCTGGCATTCAGTGTAGACGGCGCCGCCGTCGTACGACACTTAGCCCCGGGTAGGCGATACTTCGGCGCAACTCGTCGAGGATGCCGCCCCCGCGCTACGACCTCCCCGTTGCTGATCTCAAACAGCTCGCCGTACGGCTAGTAAAGACCGCAGCCGAGGGCAGGCCCACGGTCCAAGCGCGTGTGCCGGCTCAATAACGCGGTATCGCTCGATGTACGGCACGGGACTCCTACTCTGCTCAAGACTCAGGACAAACCCCTGGGAGAGGATCGAGACCAGCATCGCGGTTATGGCGGCCGAGGAACTCGCGGCGCGTGACGCTCGCGGAATGCACGAGCGAAGCTATCTCTGGGACTGCGGGTCGGGCTTGGTTGCGAGGTATCGCTGTCGCCACGCTATGAACGCTGGTCCGGCAACAAGGAATCCGTCGTCCAATAGCTCGTTGGTGTCGGTGAGGAGTCGTGCGGACTGCTGTCGCAGGATGATCTCCTTGGCCTGACGGAGTCCGTCCCGGTAGCGGTTGTATTCGCGGGTCGTGTAGGTTCCGTAGCGACCAGTGGCCACGGCCTCCGCCACCTTGGTAGCGAACGTCTCGACGAAAGGATAGTGAAGCAACACCGCGGTAAAGTCGGCGACCGTTGCTCCCGTGACGTGGTGCCAGTCCACGAACAGGCCTATGTCTGGCGCGATCTTGACGAGGCATGCCTTGCTGAGTCCGTTGTTGGTGCCGAACACCTGCTCTCGGATGCCGCCCCAATGCATCCTCACCTGTGGGTTCGCCAGCCGCGAGTAGATGTAGTCAGTCTTACGAATCGCGGACACATCGTAGAATGTGTACGCGTCGCGCAACCGATCGGCTGGTTGGCTGCGCACCGAGGCCAGTGGCCCGTCGGCGAACATGTCAAGCATCTGCGCAACGACTGCGGTGTATTGCCGCCGGTCAAGGTAGGCGAGGATCGCGCGGAGTGGCACGTCCCCGGATCGGGGGTAATCGAAAAGCTCGTCGATGTCAACACAGAGACTCCATCGACCCATAGAGAACCGTCGAACGAGATAGCGCTTCATCAGATTCTCGTAGTGCGCATAGGAACGGCTAGTCCGGAGGAGCGTAACGTTCGGGTAGGCAGCTGCGATCGCGGCGGTTCCGTCCGTCGAGTCGTTCAGGAGCAGAATGACATGCTTCACGCCGAGCGTGAAGTGATGTTCGAGAAACGATCGAACGTGAAGCTCTCCATTGCGGACGACGCATATGGCGATGACCTCCTCGCCGCCGCACGCGATCCTCCTCGGTCCGTGGACATGACGGACTGTCAGCCGCAGCGCCGCCCAACGCAGTCTTTCCCTAAGACGGCCAAATGTCGGACGTGCACGGCGCAGGTTCCCGATGATTCTTCGTAGTCCATGTCGCGCACGCGAGATCACGCCGAAAGCTGGCGCGGGATCGGACGCCGCGGTCGAGACTCATCGCGTGAACGCGTGGCACGAGTTCCAAGTCCAGCTACGGGACTAGGCGCGCGCGAGAAACGCAACATTTCCGCCAGAAACGCCTAAATCGAGCACAAACTCGTGGGTCATCAACTTCATCAACATCCGCTGTGTCGCGTCGTCGCCAGCGACCTGAGGATGTGTTTCGACGCAGATCGCACGCACGTGATCAGGGAGGGTCAGATCACCCAGGAGCGCGGCTTCGCCACCCTCGATATCAACCACGAGATAGGTGGGCTTAAGCCGAGAAAGTTCACCTTGGAACGACCGTTGCGCTACACGTCTCGTCGCGCCCTCAATCATCGGCGATCGCGCTGATCGCCAGAACTCGCCCTCGTCAACCTGGAACTCCACAACGTCCTCGTGGTCGCCGAGTACCGCGTTGATTATCGTGGGGCTGACGCCATTGAGGCGACAATTGGTGGCCGCGAGTTCAGCTAGCTCGGCGATCGCCTCGTACGCAACCACATTCTCGGAGCCAACGATCTGCGATGCGCATGCGGTAATGAAACCGAGGCCGGCGCCCAGTTCAAGGACGCGATCACTAGGCCTCAGGGTCTGCTCGAGAATTCGCCGCTCCGTGTCCTCGTACCAGCCGCGGTAGATGTAGGCGTGGATCGGCGGTGTGACCCAACGGTCATCGAGCTGCAACTCTATGCCGCCCAGGGTGACTCGCGCAGGCTTCGTCGCGAGCCTGTACCGGGCGCGAAGGTCGGCGCGTATGAGCCGGGCGATCGTTCTCCACGACGGCGACGGTGGACGTTCCACGAGGCGATGGTAGCCATCCCGTGGGCTGCTCCGTGGCTCGTAGCGTTGCAGGTGGTCTAGATGCCTTCGCTGATCCGGTCGAGGAACCTTTCGACGTTTCCTCGCGCGTGATGGCCTTGTCGCCGGGGATGTCTCATCGGTACTGAGGACTTCAGCCCGTTTGCGCGTCTGTTAGCGAACCCGGGCGTACCCAGCGATGCTCTGGTGATACGGTAGCGACCGTAAGCATCAGTGACTCTCGCGTTCAGCGCGCCGACTTCGATGTGGCCGCTGCGGAGGCATCGCGTGAGCATGTTCGCGTCACTGTCATCGCGAGACAGACGAGCAGGTTGTCCCGCCGGACACTCAGGCGCCGGGTAGGATGATCTCGGCATGAACTCGGAGCTAAACCGGACTTCCCGCAGCGCGGGCGTTGGGACCGTTACCGACGGCTTGCGTTGCAGCGAATGTATTGATGCCAGCTGATGCCGGTGCCGTTGTGGTCGTGCCGACGCGGAACCAAGCCGATAGCTTGGATCGGTGTCTGACGGCGCTTACCGCGGACTCTTCTCACGTGTCCCGCGAGATTGTGGTTGTAGATAACGGCTCGAGCGACCGCACCGCCGAGGTGGTCGCTTCCCACGCTTTGACATCGCACCTTCAGGTGCGGCGTATCTGGGAGCCGCATACGGGTCAGAGCCGTGCACGGAACGTAGGCATGGCTCAGTCGGCCGCGCCGCTGATCTTGTTCACGGATGACGATGTAACTGTGCACGACGGATGGGCGGACGCTCTTTGCGGTGCGTTGTTGAGCCCAGCTGTCGTCGCTGCTGGCGGGAGAGTGTTGCCCGCGTGGAGCGGAACGCCACCAAAGTGGCTAATTGATGGTCCGCAACAGGCCAATGCCGCACTTGAGGACTACGGCAGTGTGAGTTTTGCGTGTGGTCCAAGCCGCCTGCCGTTTGGGGCAAATCTTGGCTTCCGACGCGCGGCGCTCGACTCGTTTCGTCAACCGTTCGATGAGCGGCTTGGGCATCGGGGTCGGGTGGCTATGGGTCATGAGGAGTGGCACCTGCTCAAGCAGCTCCGTAACGCAGGGGAGGTGCGCTATGAAGCTGCAGCCGTCGTCGATCACCACGTCTCCGCCTCGCGCATGGACTACAAGACCATCCGTCGCCGGATGTGGCAGCTTGGATTTGGGCTCGCCCGCTCACAATGGCTGCTTGGGGAGTCCCAGCCTGCGTGGCCGCGCGTGGCGGTGCGAACCGTCAGGATCGGACGCCAGGCGGCGCGCAACCGTGCTTTATATACAGCCGCCGGTGGCCCGACCTCAGGTGATGCAGCCTGGGCTGACTTTTCTTCGCACTTCTGGTGGGGATACCAGGTCGAGATGCTCACAGGTCGCTCTCGCTGGCTGGCCGACCGCCTAGCTGAGCGAATGCTGGGCTAACCCAGATCCGACGTGGGCGCTCAGCGAAGTACCGCAGTCGTGGTGCGAGTGCGCAACGCGTTAGCGCTCTGAGCGCGCTCCTTCCCTAGCGTTATCGCGCGAGCGATGCAGCGACCCCATTGCTCAGAAGGAGGTACCGCCGCGAGCGAGCTCCGTTGCGTGCCGGTAATAGGCGTTGCCTTGCTTCAGATTCTCTACTGTATCGAAGGCTTCCAGCTTTCCATCTGCGACCACCATAACGCGGTCACAGATGTCAAGCGTCGACATGCGATGCGCAACAATAAAGAGCGTTACCTCGCTCTTTAGTCCGCGCAGTGACTGCTGTAAGAGATTCTCCGACTGGGGATCGAGTGAGCTCGTGGGCTCATCAAGTACGAGGACCTCGGGTTCTGCAGCGAGTGCGCGCGCGATGCAGATTCGCTGCTGCTGGCCACCGGATACGGCATCGGCGCGGGGGCCGATGAGCGTGTCGTATCCGTGTGACCATGTCAGGATGTCGTCGTGTATGCGCGCGAGACGCGCGGCCCGTTCGACGGCGGCGTGGTCAAGTGGCCGGAAGTAGCAAATGTTGTCCGCGACGGACGCATGCATCAAGCGAGGCTCCTGCGGAACATAGGCGAACCGTGCGGTCCAGTCGCTACTTGAAAACTGCTCCACGGGCACGTCGTTGACGAGATAGCGACCCTCGTCTTGGGCCCTGAGACCAAGGAGAAGCTGAACTAGCGTCGATTTGCCTGCGCCTGAGGGGCCGACAATGCCGACCGTCTCGCCTTCTGCCACATCGAAGGTGATCGTCGACAGCACGCGCCTGTTCGGTACGTACGCGTACGAGACCGACTCGAAGGCTAGCTTCCGCACGTGCGTCAGTTGTCGGCTCCCCGTGACAGGCACGCTGGCCAGGTAGTGTCGCTGCGTCCCCAGGACACGGTCGACGTACGGCCAGGTCTGACGTACGCCGAGGTACGACCCCTGCACCTGCTGCCCGTACGACCCTGCGCGCACAAGAAGCAGAACGACCGCCCCAAGCGACGCCACGTGACCTGCGTTGGCAGCATGCAATAGCGCGAGCCCTGCAACGACGATCAGATACACCACGCTCTGGTAGACGTTGGGGACAAGGCGGCCGAGCAACTGCGTGCGGAAGTAGAGACCCCGCATTTGTTCTACGAGCTGATCGATGCGCTGACGCTGCGCTGTTCCAACCCCGAATACCTGGGTCTCCTCGGCGAGCCGTCCCGCCTCGCCCACGCCGCTTGCGAAGTTCATGCCCGCTTGGGACAGTCCGCGGGCGCGACGAGCCGCGAGCTGGTTCAACGGCCGCAGAACTACAAACAAGAGAATCGCAAGAACCAAGACACCGGCTGCCGCCACTGCATTGAGCAGCAGCGCCGTGAACACGAGCGTAGCTAGCGTGAGAACTGACGAGATCAACCCCGTTGCCGCCACTGAGCCCTGAGACGCTTGCCATACCTGATTGCTCAAGAGCTCTTGTAGGTGTCCCTCGAGAGCGCTTGCTTTCTCCGCCCATGACGCCCGCGTGAAGGCCGCGAATGTGTCTCGTTGTAACTTCGCAGCAGTGATGGTGACGATTCGCGCTGGCAGAATTGACAGTGGCACCTGGAGGAGAAGCCGGACTACGGCGAGACCGAATGTGACGGCGAGCATGATCGTGATCGACTCGTTCAAGTGCAGCGGTCCGATTGCGGTGTCCACGCGGCGTGCTCCGTCGACCAGGGCCGCCGCGGCCTGGGCAACAGACGCGAGAATCGCAGCCTCGATAAGCCCGGCGACCACGCTGGCGACCATGAGGGTCGATACGCGCCAGTAACTGTCGCCGAGGAGAAGGCGGAACCGGGCCACCGCAGACAAGCGGGTGGACGGTTCGATCGAGCTAGCTGTCCGAGACGTCACGCGAAAGCATCGGCGCAGTCCTTGCGCCACATGAGGATGGAAGAGATCGCGTACGGATCCTATCCAGAGGCGGTCCGTTTCGACGACTTTGAGACGTCACGGTTCGTCGTCGCTAAGTCGCGTGGCGACGCCAGGGCACCACGAAATCTTGGGTATCGAGCACACTACGAGCTGACTATGCTCGAATCGTCGCATAAAGTGCGCGGTGTAGCTCGACCACCGAGCGCCATGAGCGTGCCGCCGCAGCAGATCGCGCTTCCGCGCCCATGCGTGCAAGCGCTTGGCGATCGGATGCAAGTCGCTGAAGATGCAGGGAGATCGATGCCGCATCGCGCTCTATGAAGCAACCACTCACTGAGTCTTGGATCAGGTCGACGATTCCGTTTACTGGGGTGGCAAGCACGGCCAGACCACCGGCTGCGGCCTCAATTGCTACGAGCGGGTCCGCCTCGTAGGCCGTGGGCAACACAAGTAGGTCGGCGGCTTGAAAAATTGGCGCGGTGTCAGCAACTTGCCCGAGGAAGTAAGTACGGTCGGCGACTCCCGATCGTTTGGCACGCGCGACGTAGTGCTTTTGATCGCCGGCACCGGCGATTAAGAGAATCCACTGAGGTGACTCCGCCAGGGCGTCGATCGCGACCGCGAGTCCTTTACGCTCCCAGTCGCCGCCGACGAATAGCGCCACAAGAGCGTCGTTAGTTAGGCCCAGCTTGGACCGGGTGTCAGCCCGGCCGTCGGCGCTCGGCGAGAACCGGTCAACGTCTACGCCATTCGGGATGACGACGACGGCGTCTGCGATCGCTGGGTAGTAGGCACGAAGCTCGTCGGCGACGCCGCGCGACACCGCCACCACAGTAGAGACGCGACTTGGCCGGTAGCAGAAGCTCTCCCCGATGCGTGACATTGCTGCGGCAATCCGTGCATGCAGCCGAAACAACGGCCAGCCTCGGCTCGTTCGCAGGCCACCGCCTTTGGATTGGAAGCCGCGGTGGCAGAAGTGCACCGACACGATGTCGACCCGGTTCGGCACGATTGCTCCTGTTGCCTGCACAAGACCATCGCGATGTCGACGAACCAGCATTCCTGCCGCAATGAAGAACCAAGGGTATGCGACCACAAATGGGCGCCTGGGGCCGGGTACGCGGTGAAAGGCGACGTCGATGCCTTGTAGATCGCAGGTCCGGGCGATGACGGTTACGCGATCGCCTGCGGCGGCAAGGCCCTTGATCAGCTCGAGGAGCACCCGCTCCATGCCACCATTGGGGCCGACGTCGTTTGCGACGATCGTGACGGACGTCACGCCGGTTACTTTCTAAGAACGGAGCGGTAGAGCGACATGAGCGCTGCTTCCGATGCGCCGGAGGAGAACTGCTGGGCGCGGACGCGCGCGTTGGCGACGAGATGTTTACGAAGGGCAATATCCGTCCTCAGCCGCCGCAGCGCTTCCGCCAGCGCATCGACGTCTCCCGCCGGATAGAGGAGTCCGTCTAGGCCGTCCGTCAGGATCTCACTTGGTCCGCCGCCTGCCGCTGCGATGACCGGGACGCCGGCAAGCATCGCCTCGACGATGACCTGCCCAAATGGCTCGGGCACGGTAGATGCATGTACGCACACGCTCATGGCGGTTAGCTCGGCCCAGACGTTCTCGCGAAAGCCGCGGAATTCGACGCGGTCGGCTATTCCGAGTCTCCGCGTGAGCTCGCGCAGCTCGACGCCGTAATTCGCTTCGGCGTCTCCGAACATCGCGTCACCGACGAGCACCGCGGCCTCAGTGCCGCCGCCGAATGCTTGCGCAAACGCCTCGAGAAACACGTGCTGACCCTTCCACGGTGCCACTCGGCCGATCATCCCGGCGACGAACGGCCGGTCACTTGCCGCCGTGACTCGCGTCGGCGGCTGGGTGATCGGATCGTGGATAACCGAATAGATCACCCGCGTGCGCTCCGGCGCCGACGGCAAGGTTCTCTTGGTCGCCTGCGAATTCGCCACGACGCCGTCAGGGAGGGTTGCGATCAGGGCGCGGATGAGCGGTACCGCTGGGCGTGGGAGATAGTCCGGCGCGATGCGATCACGGACGTGCCACACCGCGGGCACCCTGGCGAGGCGGGCAGCCAGTGAGCCGTAAATTCCCGCCTTCAGCGTATTCGTGTGGACGAGGTCGGGCCGGATCGCTCGCAGCCGACGAGCCAGTCGGAATGTGTATGTCGTGGTATCGAGGAAGGCGATAATCGGCACACGTCCAACGGCGACCCGATCCTTGCGCAGATCCCTCGTGCGCTCACGCATCGGCAGCACCTCGACCGACACGCCCGAGGCCAGCAGTCGCGCCACGAGCGGCCCATCCTCGGCCAGGATGACGTGGGCGTCAACGTCATCGAGCGCGTCGATCAGTCTCGCGAGCGCGATCTCCCCTCCGGACAGCTGCGCGACATGTCCGACGTAGACCACGCGGAGCTTCTGCGGGCCCTCGCCTAACAGACCGGTGTACAGCGCTCGGTGGCGCTCAGCGACGAGGTTCCAGCTGTGTCGCGTGGCCCATTCGCGTGTCACGTAGCGATCGGGGAGCTCGCCTCTCTCGGCCGCAACGAGCCTTTCTGCCAGCGCGTCGGGGTCGCCCGGCGTAACGATCAGGCTTGCGTCCAGTCCCGCCAGCGCTTCGGGGAGGCCGCCGACGCGTGTCGCGATCGTCGGTGTGCCAGCGGCGGCCGCCTCGAGGACGACGAGACCGAAGCCTTCGCAGGAGAGAGAGGGAACGACGTTCACGTCGGCAGCCCGGTAGAGATTCGCGAGCTCCTCGTCACTGATCCTTCCGAGCAACCTGACCGTCTCGGCGAGGCCGCTCGCCGCGACCTGTTCGCTGAGCGCGCCGCTCATCTTGCCAGTGCCGGCAATCAGGAGGTGGGGGGGTCGTGCGCTCGTGTCGTCGCCGTCGGCAGCGAGCAGCTGGGCCCAGGCCGTGAGCAGCAGGCTGAGTCCCATCCGAGGCACCAGACGCCGCGCGCAACACACGACGAACGCGCTCGCGGGCAACGACAGCCGCTCACGCGCCGTGACTCGGTCGCCGGGGGCAAAGCGGTCGAGATCGACCCCCGGAGCGAGGACCTTGACGCGCCATGGAGAAACGCCGTAGCGCTCGACCAGCACCTGCTTGAAGGCGCCCGTAAGCGTTACCGCGAGCGTCGCACGCCTATAGACGTAGCGCTCGAGAGCTCTTCGCAGCCTCAGCCGCCAGCTCGAGGCGTCTCCGCTCTCGACATTCTCGTCAGCCCATGGACCTTGAAAGTGAACGACAAGCGGCTTGCCGCGAAAGGCACCCAGCAGCAGGGGCAGGAAGGCGTAGAGCGCGAAGTGCGCATCGACGATCGACGCGCCTCGGGCCTCCTTGCGGATCACGCGGGTCAGCGCCCACAGCCGGATCGCAAGCGGCCGACCGTGTGCGGAAACCGTGCGAACCCGGTCGCTGTCGGCGAGTCCTTGCCCGCCTACGACCACGGCCCGCGCTGCGGGCAGATATTCGAAGAGCTCACGGAAATAGCGATTGAGACCGCCGGTCTGCTCAGGGAACCAGCCCAAGCCGATCATCAGCACGTTGAACGGCTCCGGCTCGCGTCGGGGCGACTGTGTCATGGGATACTCGGGCCGTGTCGTTGGGCGACCGAGAGCGCACAATGCATGCTAGGACTGCTCAGTCGCGCTATCCGCGCCGGGAGCCTGTGAGGATAACGGCCGTACGTGTTGCGAGCCGGAACAGCGTTCGCCGCCGCGCGCCGTCTTGCTGGCCGGGCAGGAGCCGCAGCCGCGGCACGGCGATCGAGTAGTGGTGGATCGCGAGAACCAGCCGCTGAGTCGTGCGCCGGCGGACGTCGCGAATGCTGCGGACGATCACGCGGTCTACGCGTTCGGCGTGAAGATCACTGGGCTGCCTGCTCTGCCGGCCTCGCCTGAGCCGCCTCGAGCCGGCTCCCCGCGCACGGTTGCGCTCCGGACCGTGCCGAAAGCCGACATCGATGCGCGCTGGCAGGCTCGAGCGAGCCGGCGTCTAATTGACCGCCGCTGGCCGGACGGGCGACTGTTTCTCGCTATTGATGAGGACCACCGAGTCGGGTATCGGATCGACGCGCCCGAGATCGGCGTACATCTGGTGAACGCCACGGGTACCGAGGTGCTGTTGCCCGAGCCCGAGGGACCGGACTGGTTCTGGCAGCGGCTCTTGTTCGCCCAGACGCTTCCGATCGCGGCGACGTTGCAGGGGCTCGCTCTCTTTCACGCGAGCGCGGTGCGTATCGGGGACCAGGCGGTGGCGGTGGCGGCGCCCTCGGGAACCGGCAAGAGCTCCACTGCCGCGCACCTCGTCGCACAGGGCGCCGAGTTCTTCACCGACGACGTGTTGGCTGTGGATCTCGTTGCGAACAAGCTGCTGGCGTTCGCTGGGCCACGGTTCACCAACATCGAGGAGCACGAGGTTCGCGCCGTCGAGGCCGACCGACGCGAGGCCCTCGGGCGGCTGCTCGGCGAGAGCAGCAAGCAGCATCATCTTCCACCGCCGGTCTCTGAGACGAGCTTGCCCCTCGCGGCGCTCTACCTGCTGCAGCGAGAGCGCGATGTGGACGAGATCCGTGTGGAGGAGTTCGATCGCTCAGGGACAGGCGCGCTCCTTGCCAGTGCGTTTATCCCGCACCTCTGCACGGAGGAGCGTCTCGCGCAGCATCTTGAGCTGTGCGGCCTGATGGCTAGCTCAGGCCAGGTCTACAGGCTTCGGGCGCCGCTCAGGGGTTCGGCTGCGGCTGTCGCGACGGCTGTGATCGACGACGCGCGGCGGCGACTGCCGCGTGATCGTTAAGATCCCGCTGCCCAGCCCCTGCTGGGTGTCGAGGATGAGCGCCGCCGCCTCTTTGCGAGTGTGAACGCCCAGGCGCCGGAACGCCGAAAAGAGATGGCTCTTGACCGTGCTTTCGGCGACGAACAGCTGGTCGGCGATCTCGCGGTTACTGAAGCCCAGGACCACGAGGGCAAGGATCTGCTTTTCGCGCTTGGTCAGTACGGGCTTGGCGATCGCGGTTCGCAGGGAAATGGGGACGACCAGCTGACCGGCGGCTACGGCCATGGCGGTCGCTGCGATCGCTCCCAGATCCTGGGCAAACACGACCCCGGCTGCGCCGGCGGCCAATGCCCGCCGGGCCTCGGCGCTGTCACGTCCGGGTACAACGGCGACGCAGCGCGCGAGGTTCCCCCGCGCTGCGCCACGGGTCAGCTGCCGAGCGTCGCACACGAGCACCTCGCGCGAGTCCTCGGGCAACGCATCGTCGCGAGGGCCTACAACTGTCGTCCCCGCGTGCCGCAGGAATCGCACCGCCTCGGCGCGAATGCCTAGATCTTCGATCCAGACGCGTACCTCGAGAAGCGTCTCGCCGTTGCCGCCGTTCACGGAACGCACCCCGGCAGTATCACGGGGTGAACTACAACGGTCAATATTGCGCCGGGGAGCTGCGAAACGCAATCAGACCCCGGGCGACGACTACCTACCCGGAGTAGCCGAGGTGTCCAGTCGTACCGAGCGGGACGTCGGAAAGGTCGTTCGCGGAGCTCGTCGCCGTGACCTCGGCAAGAGTGCCGTAGTCGACGATCGCCGGAGCGACGTACTCGTTCTTTTCGTCGTTGGGGGTCTCTTCGTTCCTATCCATCGCTGTCTCCTTTGTCGGTGACCCGACAGGCAATGTAGCGGCTATGGATGCCCGCGGAGGCTGAAAAAAGGCTGAATACTGTGGCACCCGCCGGCTGCTCATCAGAGCTCGGTGTACCGTCCAGCGGGGGGCTCGTGCGCGTCGATGAAGTCCTGACAGAACCCAGCATCCTCGAGCGAGCGAATCGCGATCTCGCCCGTCAGGCCTAGCCACATTGCTAGGACCCAAAACTTCCAGCCCGCTTGGCCGATTGGCGTCGGGCGCTGCATCGCCTCGAGCATCCAGTCTCGATCGACGTACTCGTATATGCGAGCGTCGGACCGCTGGAGCAGCAGACGGATTGCGGCGAGATCCGGCCCGCTCAGGGTTTGGTGGTAGAAGGGTCGCAGGCTGCTCTTCTTCACTTCAAGGCGCACGCTGTCCGGCAGGTCACCGGCGACGCTCTCACGGGCAAGGGACCGATTGATGCCCCCGTAGGCGAGCTCGGGGGGCATCTGCAGCGAAAGCTCCACGAGATCAACATCGAGGAGTGGCGGACGCATCCGTAGGCCCAGGTCGCGGCCGCGATGACCGATGTACTCCGTGAGCCCGCCGCGCAGCGTCGTCAGCTGGTGAGCGCGGTAGCGCCACCACAGCGGACCTTCGCCAGTCTGCGTCCAAGCTAGGTGATCGTCGTTCTCCAGGAACATCTCCAGGCGGTCGCGTCGTAACCAGGCGGGCAGATGGCGGGCGGGATCACCTCGGAGGCGCAGCCGATGCTCCAGTGCCGAGGGGAGGAGCGGACGCACCGCGTACTCGCGCAGGTAACTCCACAGCTCGCTTCGAGGCGGCAGTCCGGCTTGGTCTGGCAGCGTCGCAAGCAGCCGCATCGCCGCGCGCAGGTGACCACCGCGAACGCGATCGGCTATCAAATAGGGGCTGAAGCCGAACAACTCATCGCCACCCTGACCGTCGAGCATCCCGCGCACGCCGTCGTGAGCCGCGCGCTCGAGGAGGGGGCGCTCGAGCAGGTACCCAGGCCCGGCGCATGGAATGCCCCAATCGCGTTGATACGCCATGATCAGGCGAACGTTGCCGACGGGCTGTACGTGGAGTAGGTGATTCGGCAGCCCACGCGCGACGACGAGATCTCGCACTCGCGCGGACTCGTCGATCGCGGGATCTTCTGGAAAGCCTGCGGAATACGTTCGCAGTTGATCGGGCGTCTCGCGTTCGCTCGCCGCGACCCCGGTCACCGCGGACGAGTCAAAGCCGCCGCTGAGAATCACCCCCGTCGTTTCCCCTGGTGTGGTCCGGCTTCGCACGGCCTGCACCAGCGCCGAGCGCATCTGATCGACCAACTCGGCGCGTGACGCGCGCAGCGGCTCGCGGTAGACCGGTTGCCACCAGCGGCGCAGCGTGATGCCGCCGTGCTCGAAGACGATCGCATGGGCTCCCGGAAGACGCTCAACGCCACGAGCAAACGTCTCGGCTCCCGGCGCGAAGCGGCAAGCAAGCCACGTAATCGCCTTGACAGGGTCCACCTCGGGCGGACTGGGAAGCGTGCGCAGCAGCGTGCGCATGCTCGTGGCGGCGATCAGCCGACCATCGGCGCGCCATACGTACCACGGTTGCACCGCGAAGTGGTCCGTAGCGAGCAAACCGCGACGCCGAGCCGGGTCCCAGACGACGATCGCGAACGTTCCACGCAGGCGCGCGAGCGCTTCCAGATCCCAGGCACTGTAGGCCAGCGCCACAAGCTCAACGGACTCTGTGCCAGGGCTGACGCGTAACGCGCGGCATAGCTCGGAGCGGTTGAACAGCTCACCTTCGAGTGCACAAAGTAACGTGCCCGCCGCGCCGGTCTGCACGGGCGGCGTATACGCGAGTTGAAACGCCTCGGCGCGAATGATCTCGGGTTCGATCGGCGCAAAGGCGTCGGCGAGAAGCGCGTCGTCGACGCGTCCGCTGGGATCGAAGCTGACCGCGATCAACGTCGAAGCTCTCTGCCGTAAGCGGGTCTCGCGAGGAAGCTCAGCCGCATCGGTTGCGGAACGAGCCGCCGGCCGGGCGTCAGCGTCGCTGAGGCGCGCGGCGGAATCAGGGCCCCGACGGAGAAGCCTCGATCAGGCCACGAGCAAGCAACTCGCGGCACAGCGTGTCGAGGTCAGCGCCGATCTGCGCCCGCGGACGGCGGTATTCGTTTGACAGCTGGCTCGCTGCGGCGCCGATGTCACCGAGCTCGTCCAGGACCTTGAGCATCCGGCCGGCCGTCGGGTTGAGACCGTGGTAGATGCCCGTATTGAGATTGAGGACCACGGTCTCGGCGGCAAAGTCGCGGTAGACCACGTGCTGGGGCACGCGGACCGCGGTCGGCAGTTCTGCGAGTGGGATTTCGGACGCTTTCATGGTCGCCAGCGGCACCGCATCACGCCGGGAGCGCACGACAGTGTCGAATTTCAACTTGGCCAGCGATAGTCCTCGGCACGCAACGCACAAGCCTAGAGCGACGAGCGAACCTCGTTGCGGAGCTTTTGTCCCCAAACACGTTGATATCGGCAACTTTGTGGGGACTCGAAGTAGTCAGCAGATGATCGCCGCTGCCGTGGCCCGGCGCTAGAATCGCGCCTTGGCAAGCGAACCGCTGATGCAGTTCCTGCGGTTGACCGCGGGAGCGCCTCGTCAGAGAGCGATCGACGCCGCGACTGTCGAAGCAGCGGTCAAGTTCGCATCTACAAGTATCACCGCCGTATTGCTGAAAGGTCCCGTTACGGTTCAATGGCTTTACGGTGACGGGGAGCCGCGCTGGTACGCCGACTGTGACCTCCTTCTGTCCGAGGCCGAGCTCGATCCGGCCGGAGCGGTACTGACCAGTCTCGACTACTCCCGCCGTCCGCGTGCTCCCGAGGACCCGGCATTGCTCGCCGACGAGCACTCAGTCGTGTGGTTCCGCGAGCGAGACGAGATGGAGATCGAGCTGCACTGGACACTGGTGGGGCTCGAGGCCTCGCATCAATCGACGTGGGAGACCCTGTCCCGCGAGACGCTACCGATCACCGTCAACGACCTGCAGATGCAGAGCCTAGGCGAGCCTGGGCGGGCGCTTCACCTAGCGTTGCATCTGGCGCAGCACGGGACCACGATGCACCAGGCCGTCGAGGATCTCAGGCGAGGCATCGCGCTACTCAGCTTCGATGTCTGGACCGCCGCGCGCGAACTCAGCGCCCGGCTCGGCGGCGACGCCGCGTTCGCCGCGGGCTTACGCGCCTGTCCGGGAGGCGACGAGCTAGCCGGGCGGCTGCAGCTGCCGCCGGCGACGCTGTACTGGACGTTGCGGGCTCAGGGAGCACCGCGCGGCGCGTTGCGTTTGCACATGCTCACGGACGCCGCCGGATGGCGCGAGCGGTGGGAGATCCTCGGCAACGGCCTTTCGCGCTATCGAGAGTTCAGCGAGGAGCGACGGCAACTGAGTGGCTTGTCTCGTATCCGCGCGAGCGTCACGGACCTGGTCGCCGCGCTGCGCGCGGTCGCGCGCTCACGCTAGGCGCCGTGCGGCCGCGAGCACATCAAAGTTCGGCGAATCGCTGGTAGTCGGCCGATCCCGGCGGCAGAAGCGCCACGCCGTCATGCTCGACCCACGCATGGCCGCCGAAGTCGGGCTCCGCACGCGCGGCGATCACGACGATGCTTTGGAGGGAGCGGCGCGCCAGCAGCTTGTCGAGCACCAGTGAGCGCACCAGACAGCGGTTGTCGGTCGGGAGGAAGGTCAGGGTCCTCGCGACCGCTCGTGCGAGCTGCCGGGCCAGCGGATAGTCGCTACGTCGGTTGTTGACATTGCCGCGAAGTTGCCCCACGACCGTTTGGATGTCCGCCCGGCGCATCCGCCAGCGGACGACCGTGTACGCGCCGAGGATCTCCACGACGAGGCTCAGCTTGTCGGTTCTGGTGAGCGGCGTCAGTCGCTCCGCATCCGTGGCGCTCACCGGTGGCTGCCGCTGCTCCGTCACCGTCAATACTCGATCAGCGTGCCGCGAGCACGGCAGACCTTGAGCGCGGTTGAGATCGAGAGGATCGACACGGGCAGCAGCACGACGGCGAATGCGGCCAGCTTCACCGCGGCGAGTGACGCTGAGCCCGAGATGGCCGCTCCGACGAGCTCGTGGCGGGTCAACTCGAGCGCCGGCGTGAGCGGCTGCACGTTGGATATCCAGCGCAGCGCGGACGGCAGGACCGATACGGGGAAGAACGATCCGCCGGCGAGCGCCAGCCCGCTGATCAGGAACGTGGCGGCGCTGCCGGCCTGCTTGACGATCAGCACAGCGCTCGCAAGGAGGAACGCAAACGGAAGAAACGCGAGCAAGCCAAGCAGGACGACCGGAACCACGAGCGGCACCGTCGGCCAGTGCAGCGGGAGCCCGAACAACAGGGCCGCGATCGCGAGGGTGATCGTCACCATCACGGTCGCCAGGGCCATCGGGAAGAGCGACAGCGCGACGATGCTGCCGAGCGGCCCGTACGGCGAGACGACCATGCGCTCGAAGGTCCCGGTCACGAGCTCTGCGCGTACGCCCGTTGGAACCGCGTGGAGGGTCGCGGTGAGAATCTGCATCGCGGCGAGGCCGACGATCACGTAGGCGAAGTAGGCGTCGTGGCTAGCGAACTGGGGCGCCGACACCAGTCGCGACACGTAGTAGAAGAGCGTCACCGCGAACAGCGTCGAGAACACCTGCGAGACGAAACGCAGGCGGTAGCTCAGAAAGAGCTGGAAGTCGCGGCGCATCACCGCGAGCGCTGCCGCGACGTTGAGCCGGGCGCCGCTCACGACTGCGTGAGCTGGCCGGAGACGAGCCGCAGCCGCCGCTCGATAGGGGCACCGGGGCCGTCGCCGCCCGGCGAGCACCACAGCGCCGTGCCGCCGCTCCGCTTGTGTTCCTCGACAGCCGCGAGGAGCACAGCGCAGCCTTCGTCATCGAGGCTGTTCGACGGTTCGTCGAGCAGCACCAGCTTTGGTCGATGCAGGAAGGTCAACGCGATCCGCACGCGCTGGCGCTGGCCCATCGACATGCGGTCCATGCGACGCCCGGCGAACTCCTCGAGCTCGAAGCGAGTGAGCGCCTCCTCGACGTAGGCGGCTCGGTGGCTCACTGCCACGAGCGCCAGGCGCGCCCAGTAATCGAGGTTCTGGCGGACCGTCATCCGCGCGTAGAGACCCGAGCTGCCAGCGGTCAGGAGTCCAATGCGCTGCTGGTAGGCACGCCGCGAGGTCTGCGACTCGAGGCCGCAAACGCCGATGCGCCCTGCGTTCGGGGCGATGATGCCGGCGATGATCCGCAGCAGCGTCGTCTTCCCGGCGCCGTTGTCACCGGTCAGCCAGGCAAGCTCACCGGCGGGGAGCTCGAGATCGATGTCGCACAGCACGGGCTTGTCCTGGCGCGGCCAGCGCTTCGTCACCGAGCTGACAAGTAGCACTGGACCCTCTTGCCCGCTGGCTGGCGTGGTCGCCGGTGGCGGGGTCACGAGTTCGATCGGGGCAGACCACCGGTTCACGAGCGTCCGCGCCGCTCCGGACTCGAACGCCCCCGCGGCGAAGGCGCAGGCGTGCGTGCTCCGATCATCGCCCGCACAACTATACGAGGCCAATCGAACGGCCGGCTTGGCAGAGTCGGCCGTTTCGCCCCGCTGGCGGGCGGAAATCGCGCCGCTAACATCTCACGCTCGTGCCGACCGCGATCGTCACCGGCTCCGGCGGCCTCATCGGTTCTGAAGCGGTCGCCTACTTCGCGCGCGCCGGATTTGATGTCGTCGGTTTGGACAACGACATGCGCGCCTATTTCTTCGGGGTGGAAGCGTCAACCGCACGGCGGACCGCGGAGCTCGAGCGCGACCTGGGCGACTCATTCCGCGCTCTGAACATCGATGTTCGCGACGAAGACGCCGTGGCGTCGGCGTTCCGCGAGCATGCCCGGTCGATCGAGCTCGTGATCCACACGGCAGCACAGCCGTCACACGACTGGGCGGCGCGCGAGCCGCACACGGACTTCGCGGTGAATGCGAGCGGCACGCTGAACCTGCTTGAAGCGACGCGTCGTCACTGTCCGGCTGCGACGTTCATCTTCACCTCGACCAACAAGGTCTACGGCGACCGGCCGAACGACCTGCCGCTGGTCGAGCTGGAGACGCGTCTCGAGCTTCCACCTGACCACCCGTGGTACGACGGCATCACGCTCGAGATGCCCGTCGATCGCTGTACGCACAGCCTGTTCGGTGTGAGCAAGTTGGCGGCCGATCTACTCGTACAGGAGTACGGCCGGTACTTCGACATGCCGACCACCTCGTTTCGCGGTGGCTGCCTCACCGGACCGCAGCACGCAGGCGCACAGCTGCACGGCTTTCTTGCCTACCTGATGAAGTGCACGGTCACCGGCCAGCCATACACCGTCTTTGGCTATGGCGGCAAGCAGGTGCGCGACAACATCCACGCGGTCGACGTCGTGCGTGCCTTTCACGAGGTTCACCGTGCGCCCAAGGCCGCGGCGGTCTACAACCTCGGCGGCGGACGCGAGAGCAACGTGTCGATGCTCGAGGCGATCGCCATGTGCGAGACGATCGCCGGGCGGCCGCTCGACTACGAGTTGAGCGACGCCGCGCGGATCGGCGATCACCGTTGGTGGATCAGCGACCTCGGGGCCTTCCGCGATGACTATCCGGCCTGGTCGCTCAGCTACGGCGTACCCGACGTGCTCCGCGAGATTCACGACCTGAACGCGGATCGGTGGCTCGCTCAAGCCGCCTTATAGCGACCGCGGCACACCGGGCTCGCAACCGCCAGCCGCTCCTTTGCGAGGCCGCCCGCGCTGGCGCTCTGACAGTAGTGGTGACAAGGTCACCGGGACCCCCGCCCCGCTCGCTCCAGTCACGCCGCACCCTGCCGCGAGCCGCCGATCCTGCCCAAAGGCGGCCACGCCCGGCAACACGTCGAGAACCTTGCGCGCGATGACAGTCAGATTCGTGCGTGCGCTACCGCTGGCGCTCGCAGCCGGGCTCGTCTCCTACGGCCTGCTCATCGGTGCTGGAGCGCTCGGCGTCCTGATTCTCGCCGTCGTAGCGGTCCTGGCCGGCTTGCTGGCTTATTGGGCGCGACGGGCAGACCCGGCAACGCGAGGCGTGATGGGCCGAACCGCGATCAACGCGCTGCTGTGTGTGCCCGCGCTGCTCGTCGTCTTCTTCAGCTTCAGCTCGGGCGGCTTCTTCCCGGACTCCGTAGCGATCGGCGCGTTGGCGGTCGCCGGCCTGTTCCTGATCCGCTTGGGAGTTGCCGCGCGCCCGCTTCGTACATTCGGTCCGGGGGCGTTGGTGGTGCTGGTCGGTCTGTTCGGGCTGGCTGGCTGGGCGCTGCTCTCGCAGCTGTGGTCCCACGCTCCGGGCCGCGCGACGGTCGCCTTCGACCGCGATCTCCTCTATGCGCTGACGTTCGCGTTGTTTGCCTCTGTCGGGCGCACACGAGTGCGGCTGGCATGGGCGCTGCGGGGCGTCGTCTTCGCCATGACCTTTGTCGCAGCCATGGCGCTGCTCTCGCGCGTGGCACCCAGCCTACTTCCGACCACGCCGGTTCCCCAGACCGACGGCCGGCTCGCGTATCCGCTGACCTACTGGAACGCCCTCGGCGTATTTTGCGCTGTCGCCGCGGTGCTCTGCCTGCATCTCGCGGCGAGCGACACGCGGCGCGACGTCCGCGTTGCCAGCACTGCCGCCCTGCCCGTGATCGGCGTAACCCTGCTGCTGACCTACTCGCGAGGTGGGCTTGGCGCCGCTGCGATCGGTCTGATCATGTACGCGATCCTCGGCCGACCGCGCGGGCTGATCTCGGCGCTGATCGCCGCCGGGCCCGCGACCGCGATCGCAATGAAGGTCGCCTACGACCAGACGCTGCTGTCGAGTGCTCAGCCGACGGTGCCGGCCGCCGTCCACCAGGGCCACCACTTGGCGCTCGTCGTGCTGGCGTGCGTTGTGCTCGCCATCGTCCTGCGGACGCTCCTGCTTCCTCTCGATCGTCTGTTCGAGGGTGAGCGCTCGCCGATCGACCGGCACCAGAAGGCGCTCAGAGGATTCGCGCTCGGCGTCGCGGCCGCCGCCATCGTGGCCGCGCTGGTGCTTGGGGCACCGGCGGCGATCGCGAATCGATGGGACCAGTTCGTGGATCAACAGGCGCCGGCGCCCGCGCTGCTGCGCGATCGGCTTTCTAGCACTTCGAACGATGGGCGCATCCCGCTCTGGAAAGTCGCGATGGACACCTTCGACGCGCACCCGCTCGACGGCACGGGCGCCGACACCTACGAGATCGCTTGGTTCGAGGACCGGCCCAACCAGGGACTCTTCGTCAACGCCCATTCGCTCTACATCGAGACGCTCTCTGATCTGGGCCTTGTTGGCCTGGCGTGCGTGTTGCTGTTCGTGCTCGGTACGCTGGTCGGCCTTGCGCCGCTGCGCCGCGGACGCGACCGCGCGGTCTACGCCGTACTGTTCGGCGCTGGCGTCGCCTGGGCGCTGCACGCCGGGGTCGACTGGGACTGGCAGATGCCGGCCGTGTCGTTGTGGTTCGCCGCCCTCGGGGGTCTCGCGCTTGGGCGGCCGGATTGGCGTGCCGGAAGCGCGATGACGGCGGCTGCAACAGTGCGGGTCTTCATCGTCGCCGCGGCAGTCGTTGCCGTCGCCGTGGCTCCCAGCCTCGTGCTTGGGTCGCAGGTCCGGCTGAACGAAGCCACGGCCGCGTACGCGTCGGGCAATTGCGTGCGGGCCGACCACTTCGCTCGTGGCTCGCTCGAGATTCTCGGCACGCGCGCGGAACCGTGGCAGATCGAGGCTCTGTGCGCCGTTCGCGACGACCAGTTCCGCCGCGCCGAAGCTGACTTGCGCGCCGGCCTTGCCGTGGACCCGAATGACTGGGAACTGCAATCGGCGCTTGCTGCGGCAACCGCAGCAGCCGGCTCGGACGCCCGCGCCGAGGCGGCCTCGGCGCGGCGACTCGATCCCAACGACCCCAGAATCGCCGCCCTCGCGCACGCGGTCGCTGCCGGGCCATCGGCTAGGTCGCGCCGCGCCGGGAGGGCGTTCCTGTCCCAGCAAACCCTGATCGCTTTCGGATGAGCCGGAGTCCTGCCACCGAGGCTCTCGACCGCCTCTACCGGGAGCACGCCGCTGGACTGCTGGGCTTCCTCACCTACCAGACCGGTGACTCGGCACTGGCCGAGGACATCGTCGCCGACACGTTCGAGCGGGTGCTGAGTGCGCGCAGCGCCTGGCGCGGCGAAGCCGGCGAGAAGACGTGGCTCTATGCAATTGCGATGAATCGCCTGCGCGACCTGGCTCGCCGACGGGGAGCCGAGTCACGCGCGGCGGAACGCGTCACGGCGACGACCGGCGCGGTTGACGTCATCCGGGCTGTAGAAGATCGCGATCTCCTGCAGCGCGCACTCCAGACGCTCTCCGAGGACGAGCGAGCGGTGCTGGCGCTGCGCTTCGGCGGGGACCTGACGCTGAGTGAGATCGCCGACCTCTTGGAGGAGCGCCAGAGCACCATCGAGGGCCGGCTGTACCGAGGCCTGCGGCGGCTGCACGACGCCGCGAGCTAGACGCTCCCAGAGAAAGTTTTCCCCGGACGGTCAGAAACTGCACCGCTCGTGCGTCTAATGGTTGATGAGTCGATACGACAACCAACTCCCCGAAGACCTTCGCGGCATCGCCGAGCGGCTTACGGCTGCACGCGTCACGCCGAGCGAGTTCGAGCTCGACGCGCTGCGCCAGCGCGTGCACAGCCGTGCGCAACGTAACGCGGGGGAGGAGCGGTGGAATCGCAGCGCGACCGCGGCGAGGATGAACCTCGCCGGCGGCGCACTCACGGTTGGACTCGTGCTCGCCTCAGGCACCGGGGTCGCGGTCGCCGGCGGAACGACTGGGACGATCGGCTGGTTTGGTGGCGGCGGTATCCGGAACGCTGCGCTGTGCGAGAACGACGCCCCGTGGACCAACAGCTACAGCTACAAGCCCAAGGCGAAAAACCCGCTGACCGTGACCCTCACGTGGAGCGGCATCACGCTCAAGGTTGCCATCAAGTACACGGGCACGTACACGTATCAGTTCGCAGGCGGACCGGTGCACACGGCGTTTGGACCCATCAGCGTGACCGCGCCGAGCGGTGCGAAGTCTCTGACGATCGTCGCGAACGGCCAGACCGAGACGATCGCGATCACCTATTAGCCGACCGTAGTCGTCACGACAGACCTCGCCGCCGGCGCGCATCGGCGGCCTCGTCTACTTTGCCTGCGCGACGCACTGCCTTACCTCGACATCGGGCCTCCCGGCGCTTAACGGTTTCGGGAAAACCGGGCCTGTCGGCTTGCTCCCAGGCGGCGGTCCTGCTCGGCACGCTGCGTTCGCAACTCATGCTGACGCACATGCCGCGCGCGAGTCACCGGTCCGCCGGCTGCCATGACCGGCTCTGATATAGTTTTAGATATCAGCGATCCTGGGACTCTTGTACATGACCTACGCCTTCGGCTTGGCCTCAGCCAGCGCTCGCTAGCTCGCCGTGCGGGCACGACGCAGGCTGCCGTAAGCCGGATCGAGTCAGGACAGACGATGCCGACCTGGGAAACGGTGCGTTCCCTGCTGCTCGCGATGGGATATGCACCGGACCTCGAAGCGCGGCGGCTGAATGGGAGATGGGATGCGCTCCACCTCGCGGGCCTGCACGCGCGAGCGCCTGCTGAACGGCTCGCACTCGCCCTTTCGGCGAATCGGCTCGCCGGACGGCTGAGGGAGGCCGGGCATGTCGCCCAGCAACGAGCCTGACACCTCGCTGGACGCAGAGCAGATTCTGCGCACGCTAGCCAACCACCGCGTCGACTACGTGCTCGTCGGGGGCCTTGCGGTTCAGGTCCACGGCCACGTGCGCACGACCTTCGACGTCGATGTCCTACCGCGCCCCGAGCGCGCGAACCTCGCGCAACTCGCGGACGCGCTGAACGAGCTCGACGCGCGCGTGTTGAATCCAGGCAGCGAGGACCTGCCGATCGACGCGGCGATGCTGCCGCGGGCGACCTTGTGGCAGTTCGAGACGCGCCACGGCGCGATCGACGTGATTCACGACGCGCCAGGCGCGCCCGCCTACGACGAGCTTCGCGGACGCGCGCTCGAGATCGACCTCGGCGGCCTCGCGCTCGCCGTCGCCGGGCGTGACGATCTCATCAGCATGAAGCGGGCCAGCGCCCGGCCGGTGGACCTCGACGATCTCGCGGCGCTGACCGAGCCCCAGCATCGGCAACGCGAGACGGAAGCCACAGCCGGCGAGGAGACCACTGACGCCGAGCTTCGCGCACAGTTGATCGACCGCTTCCCTACCGGAGGAGGGCTCGATGCCGGCGCCGCGGCCGAGGTTCGCGAGCGCGGCTGGACTCATTGAGCGGCAACGTAGGAGTGTTCCACGCGGACTTGCTGGGTCTTAGCTCAGTGCCCCATCACGTCCGAGTCGTCCGTGAACGCCTCGCCGCGGTCGAGCGCTGAGAGCGCCGCAACTTCCTCGTCGCTCAGCTCGAAGTCGTACACGTCGATGTTCTCGACCATCCGCTGCGGGTTGGCGGCCTTCGGCACGACGCTGAGGCCGAGCTGGATGTGCCAGCGCACGACGACCTGCGCGGCCGACTTGTTGTGGCGCTCGGCGATCTCGACGATCACGGGCTCGCGTAGCAGCTCGCGGCCGAGGCCGAGCAGGCTCCAGGACTGCGTGACGATGCCGTGCTCGGCGTGGTAGGCACGCGCTTCGTCGCGGGTCGTGTAGGGGCTGAGCTGGATCTGGTTGACGTCGGGGGCGATGCCGGACTCGGCGATCACGCGGTCGAGGTGCGCGGGCTTGAAGTTGGAGGCGCCGATCGCGCGCACACGCCCGTCCTCGAGCAGCTTCGCGAGACCGCGGACCGCGTCGACGTAGCGGTCCTGGCGCGGCAACGGCCAGTGGATCATGAAGAGGTCGATGTAATCGACGCCGAGGCGCTTCGTCGCGGCGGTCCACGCGTCCGCCACCCCCTCGATGCCGTGCCACTCGCCGTTCAGCTTCGTCGTGAGGAACAGCTCCTCGCGCGACACACCGCAGGCCCGCAGCCCGCGGCCGACGCCCTCCTCGTTGCCGTAGGCGTAGGCGGTGTCAAACAGCCGGTAGCCCACCTCGGTGGCGGTTACGATCGCACGCTCGGCCTCTTTGTTTGACATCGGCCACGTGCCGAGGCCGAGTTGCGGCATCTGCGCCCCGTGGCGGAGCACCATCGACGGCGCTGATCCCGACGTCATGCGCTGTGTACGGTCGGCCGGTCCGGCGGGGCGGAAAGGCGCATCGGGACCACGAAGCCAGGCTATCGGAACCCGTGGCCCTCCCCGGCACACCGTTCCGTGGCGGGCCACTACGCTTGGCCGCGATGGCTGCCCGGCCGCACATCGCGGCTCGCAGGCAGAGCCAGGCCGCGGCCGAACGTACACTTGCGGGATGCCAGCCGAGCCAGTCCACGGTGCTGGGGCGACCGCCGCTCGGGATAGCAGCGTTTCAAGCCGGCTGATCGCGGCGCGGCTTCGCCACGGAGCAGCGGCGGCAGGGTGGTCTTCGGTGCTGCCGCTGCGGCCGTTTAGCGTCGCGCGCTGGTTGGACGGCGATGCTGGGCACCTTCATCGCGCTGGCGATCTGACCAACGTTCCGATCAGCTCTCACCGTCACCTGGGTGGCCGGATCGTCGTTGTCGTCAAGCGGACGTTACGGCGGTTACTGTTTCCGCTGCTGGACGTCCAGACGAGCGTGAACGCAGCGAACGCGCGCGTGGTCACGTTTATGCTGCAGCAGCTGGCCGCGCAGGCGCGGCACGTGGAGGAGCTCGAACGGCAGGTGGCAGAGTTGCGTGCGGAGCGCGAGCTTTGATTCGGGGGTCTGCCGTCGTTGGCGGCATCTCGCAGTGAGGGTCGTGGTCGCGAGCACGTTTGTGCCGTTTGTGGAGGGCGGCTCACAGCAGATCGTGGGCGACCTCGGGGATGCGCTGCGCGCTCGGGGGCATGAGGTTGACACAGTGGCCATTCCGACCCGCTCGAGTTGGGACGTTCTCTTGGACGAGGCGCTGGCGATGCGGTTGCTGGAGGTGGACCGCGGATCGGATGTGCTGATCGCGATTCGGCCACCGAGCCACGCGCTGCGGCACCCGAACAAGCGATTGTGGTTCATTCACCATCACCGCGCCGCCTACGACCTGTGGGGCACGCAGTGGCACGATTTCCCGGCCGGACCGGAGGGCCTGGCGGTGCGCGATGCCGTGCGTCGCTACGACGACCTGTACCTGGCCGAGGCGCAGCGGATCTTCACTATCTCCCGAACTGTCGCCGACCGGCTGCAGACATTCAACGGCGTCGACGCGGATGTGCTGTACCCGCCGCTCGGACATCCCGAGCGCTTCTTCTGGGAGGAGCCAGAGGACTACGTCTTTTATCCCAGCCGGATCGTTTCGCACAAACGGCAGCTGCTTGCCATCGAGGCAGCAAGCCATCTGGCGTCCGATGCGCGCATCGTGATCGCCGGTGAGCCTGATAGTTCCGGCGAAGCCGAGCTGCTCGCCTCGGTAATACGCGAGCGGCGGCTGGAGCGCCGTGTGACGTTGATGCCGAGGTGGATCAGTGAGAGCGAGAAGGCGGAGCTGATCGCGCGCAGCCTTGCGGTCCTCTACGTTCCGTATGACGAGGACTCCTGCGGCTACGTCACGCTCGAGGCGTCGCACGCGCGCAAGGCGGTGATCACATGCACCGATTCCGGGGGCGTGCTGGAGCTCGTGCGTGACGGTGAGAACGGGCTCGTGGTCGATCCGAACGGGCCGTCAGTGGCGGCCGCGATCGACCGGCTACGAGGCGATCCGAAGTGGGCGACCAGCCTAGGCGCTCGCGCGCGGGATGCGCTCGCTGAGAAGAACGCCAGCTGGGACCGTGTGGTCGATGGCCTGACCTCGTGAAGATCGCTGTGGTCGACAGTCAGAGGCTGTTCGCGTCGCAGCGCGACGCGTGGCTCGCGGGGCGGCTGACCGAGGCGCTGCGCGAGCACGGCCACCTGGCGGAGCTCGTGCAGATCCCATTCAGCGACGCGCGAACGCACACGGTCGTCGATCAGATGCTCGCCGTCCGGCTCGTCCACATCAAGAACGTGGAGCGCGTGATCGGGCTCGGGTTTCCCGCCTACTTCCTCGCCCACGACCACAAGATCGTCTGGGTGCTGCGCGAGTTTCGTCAGGCCTATGACCTGTGGGGCACACCGAGCCAGGCCCTGCCGAACACGCCGCTTGGTCGCTCAGTACGCACGGCGGTGCTGGCCGCAGAGCACGCCTATCTCAGCGAGGCGCGACGGATCTACGCCCGCTCGGCAAGCGCTGGCCAGCGGCTGAGCGACTACATCGGCCTCTCATCGAATGTGCTGCTGCCGCCGCTGCGAGACCCTGACCTGTTTCGCTGCGACGCTTACGGCGACTACGTGCTGGCGATCGGGCCGATCCGCGCGGATCGACGCCAGCTGCTCGCGTTGGAGGCGATCGGACTCGCGCAGAGCGCCACGCGCCTTGTGATCGCGGGGTTGCCCGAGCGCGCGGACGATCTGCTCGCCATGCGAACCCGCATCGTGCAGCTGGGTATCGAGGATCGTGTCGTGCTGATCGCCGAACAGCTCCCTGATCTCGAGCGTGCGCGTCTGCTCGCCGGGTGTAGCGCAGTGCTCTGCCTTGGAGACCCGGACGGGCGACTCACCCAGGAGGCATGCCGGTCGCGCAAGGCGACGATCGCCTTCACGAACGGTCCCGTCGTAGCGGAGCTCGTTAGCGACCACCTCACCGGACGCGTAGTCTCGTCGGTCGCCGACCTAGCGCGCACGATCGACGAGCTGATCGACGATCCCGCCCTGCCTGAGCGCTACGGCGGGGCCGCGTTGGACCGCCTGCACGAGGCCGGCATCTCGTGGGAGCGCGTGGTGGGGGAGCTCACCGGGTGAGGATCGCGTGGTTCACGCCGTTTGCGACCCGGAGCGCCATCGGCGAGTTCGGCCGTCACGTCACCGCAGCCCTCGCCGCGCACGCCGACGTCGACATCTGGACGGCCGATCAGGCACCACTGCACCAGTCCGACCTGCGAATCATCCACTTCAACGGAGCCGAGGATCTCGACGGGGCACGCGCTGACTACGACGCGCTTGTGTACAACATGGGGAACTACCTCGCGTTTCACGGCGAGATCCACGCTGTCTCACAGCGGCATCCCGGAATCGTGATCCTGCACGACCGTGTGCTCCATCACATGTTCAGCGTCATGTGGCAGAGCGCCCCGGAGTCGGTCGACGTGACCTACGTCTCGCGGATGGCGACCTACTATGGCGCTGCCGGCGAGACTGTTGCGCGCGAGTCGGTTACCGGCGTGAACCAACCGGTGTGGGAGCGGGACGATGAGGTCGTGAAGTACCCGCTCGACGAGGAGGCCTTGCAACACGCGCTAGGCGCTGTAACACACGCGCAGGACCATGCCCGTTACCTGCGGGACCGTTGGTTCGGCCCAGTGCGAGCGTTGGCGCTCCCTGTCTATCGCGACGTGCTCGCCACGGCGGCGCAGAAGCGCTTCCAGGATGAGCGTCGTGCTGACGGTCGCATCCAGCTCACGTCGATCGGCCACGTCATCCCGAACAAGAATGTCGGCAGCGTCATCGAAATGCTTGCGGCCGACGCGGAACTGGCCACGATGGTGCACTACACGATCGTAGGCTCGCTCGATGCCGGCAGCGTCTACGTGGAGCAGCTCGAGAGACTCCTGCGGGCCGCTCCCGAGCTCAGCGTCGACATACTCGGATGGCGCGAGACCGACGAGCTCGACCAGCTGATGGCGGCCACGGACGTATTCGTCAACTTGCGCCAGCCGGTGATGGAGAGTGGGTCGGCATCCCTGGCGCGCGAGCTCGCGTTCGGCCGGGCAGTGCTGTGTTTCGACCAGGGCTACTTCAGCGAACTTCCGCCTGACGCCGTGGCACGCGTCCCGAGCGGCGACTTCGACGCTGCCGCAGCGGCCCTTCGGCGCCTGGTGTTGGATGCCGACCACCGTCGCGAGATCGGCGCAAACGCACTGCGCCTAGCGGGCGACCTAGGCGAGGACCACTACGCGCAGGCGCTGATCGAGTTCATTGACGAGGTCCAGCGCGCGACACCCGCGCTGATGCTGCTGGATCGAGTTGCCTGCGAGCTTGGGAAGATGCGCGCCGACCCGAGTCTGACGGTCTTCGACACGATCGCGAGCGACTTTGGACGGATCCTCACACCATGAACCGGGAGCGCCGGACACGCTCACGGCGACACCACCGGACCTCGGGCGGTGGCCGGCCGGCGCCCTTTTCTCGCGCAACCGCCCGGCTGACACGCGACGATGTCGCACAGGTCGCCCCACGCGACTGGGCGCCCTCACATGCCCGAGCATCGACCAAACGTCCAGAGGGGCTGTGTGCTCGGGATGACCGTAGGGGAAGTTATTGCCCTTCTTGGTCCGATTCCGCCGCTTTTGCGTTAACACTTCTTAGGTGGACCACTGTTCGAGCCCCGAACTCCCCGTAAGGCGAACGCCCGCGACGGCTTCGGCCGGCTTGCCGAGCGCACGCCGTCATCCGCACACGATAGAACAGCCCCTGATGAGGACCCTATGAGCGCCCTCGACGAGGCAACGGCCGGCGACGCGGAGCACCCGCGCGCGGCGCACAACATGCAGAGCCCGAGGATCAGCGTCGTGATCCCGACGCTCAACGAGGCGAGCAACCTCCCGCACGTCCTCACGCGCCTGCCCGACATCGTTGATGAGGTGGTGCTCGTTGACGGGCACTCGATCGATGACACGATCGCGGTTGCCCAGATGATCCGGCCCGACATTCGCATCGTGCTGCAGGTCGAGACGGGCAAGGGCAACGCGCTCGCCTGCGGCTTTGCTGCCGCGACCGGCGACATCATCGTGATGATCGACGCCGATGGCTCAAACGATCCGGCGGAGATCCCGCGGTTTGTCGACGCGCTGCTCGCCGGCAACGACTTCGCGAAAGGCTCGCGCTTCACCGACGGCGGGCACAGTCACGACATCACGCCACTGCGCTCCGGCGGGAACCGGGTGCTCGGATTTGCGGTCAACGTGCTCTTTCGCACGCACTACACGGACCTCTGTTACGGCTACAACGCCTTTTGGCGGCATTGCCTGCCGGACATGAACGTCACCTGCACGGGCTTCGAGGTGGAGACCCTCATCAACGTTCGCGTAGCGCGAGCCGGGCTTTCCGTCGCAGAGGTGCCGTCGGTTGAGCACAAGCGGCTCCATGGCGAGAGCAACCTCCACGCCGTGCGCGACGGGTTTCGCGTGCTGCGCGCGATCCTCGGCGAGCGGCTTTCGCGCCGGCACATCCCGGTCGATCCGGACGCCTGGCACCCGATGTTCCACGAGCCTCAGGCGCCGCCCTCGGGGTGGGTGCTGCGCATCGCCAGTGATGACTGACGATGCGGTGGTGTCTGGCGAGCATCCGGCGGCGGTGGTCGTTCCGATCTTTCTCTATCACTCGGTCTCAGATGTCCCGGCTGCTGGACAGGAGGCCTTCACGGTCACGCCGGCGCGCTTCGCCGAGCACGTCGAGGCGATCGCGGCCTCGGGTCGCGTCGGGCTGACGATCTCGGAGTACGCGCGCGCCCTGCGCGGCGAGCGCGCACTCCCAGCTCGGGCGGTCGCGGTCACCTTCGACGACGGCTTCGCGGATACCCTGGCGGCGGTTGAGGCGCTGCGCGCGCGAGGTCTCACGAGCACCGTCTACATCACCTCGAGCCGGCTCGACGACGCGTCCGGGATCACCAGCCCGGCTACGCGCGAGATCGCCGCGAGCGGTGCTGAGATCGGCGCCCACTCCGTTACGCATCCCCATCTCGATGAGCTGCCGCTGGCGGCGGTGGTGGAGGAGATAGGGGAGGGCAAGCACGCGCTCGAGCAGCGTCTGGAGCTGTCGATCGCCACGTTCGCCTACCCCCACGGCGCTCACGACCAACACGTGCGGGGAGCGGTGATCGACGCCGGCTTCCGCTCGGCGGTGGCCGTCAAGAACGCGCTTTCGCACAGTCACGACGACCCGTTCGCGCTCGCAAGGATCACGATCATGGGCGACACCCCGATCAGTACCGTGCTCGCGGCGCTCGACGGGCGTGGTGCCCCGATCGCCTGGAGCGGCGAGCGCTACCGGACGCGCGCCTTCCGCGAATACCGCCGGCTGCGGCGCCGGGCGCGGGGCGTCAGCCGCCGGCCGACGTCAGTAGACACCGCCGAGCGATGAGGCTCGAGGACCCAGCCGCGGGCGTGCTGCGCGCGCCGGCTGCGGTGCGCCTGGTCGACCTCGCAAGCGCTGAGGACCTGCTCCTCCAACGGGCCGGGAGGCCTTATGCGAGCGCCTACCTTGTCGGTACGCGGGGCGGGCGCCCGGTCGCCGCGAGGATGCTCGACCTCGACGCCGCCGGCGTGGTCAGCGCCGAGGAGATCGGCCGGCTGTTCGCCGACGTGCCGGTCGAGCTGCCGGCGAGCGCTGCGCCGATCGAGCTGCCAAGCGTGAGCGTCGTCGTCACCACATGCGGCAAGGACGGCTCGGTCAGCCAGGCGGTGGCATCGGTCCTCGAATGCGAGCCGGGCCCGTTCGAGGTGATCGTCGTCGAGAACCGGCCCCGCAACTCGACCGTGCCAGCGACCATCGAGCGGCGCTTCGGCTCAGACGCGCGCGTCCGCTGTGTCATGGAGTCGCGGGTCGGGCTCTCGCACGCCCGCAACGCGGGCCTCGCGGTCGCGACCGGCGAGGCTGTTGCCTTCACCGACGACGACGTGCTCGTCGACCGCAACTGGATCGGCGGGCTGGCTCGCGGCTTCGCCGGCGAGCGCGGTGTGGGTTGCGTGACGGGCCTGATCCTTCCCGCCGACCTCGAGACGCCGTCGCAGGTGCAGGTCGAGCAGTTCGCGGGCTTCGGCAAGGGCTGGCAGCGTCGCGTCTTTCACATCAGCAATCCGACTTCGGTGCTGTTCCCGTTCGCCGCCGGCGAGTTCGGCTCCGGCGCCTGCACCGCTCTTCGGCGCGACGTCGCGATCAAGCTCGGCGGCTTTGCGGGCGAGCTCGGCGCGGGAACGCCGGCGCGCGGCGGCGAGGACCTCGACCTTTACGTGCGCGTGCTGCTCGCGGGGCATTCGATTATCTACGACCCGGCGGCGATCCTCTGGCATCGCCATCCGGACCACCCGCAGCACCTCCGCAGCGAGATATTCAGCTACGGCGTCGGCCTCTCGGCGATGATGACCAAGCAGCTGGTGGACGGCCACTCGCGGGCGATCCTGGCGCGCGCGCCGGCGGCCGTGCGCTTCCTGCGCGACCCCGAGTCGCGCAAGAACGTCCGCAAGGGGAGCGCCTACCCGAAGGAGTTCGACTGGATCGAACGGGCTGGCTTCGCGGCCGGCCCGTTCGCCTACCTGGCAAGCCGCCGCGCGGAGCGGCGTTTGCCCGCTCGACCTGTGATCACTCGCGCCGACGGGGGCGGATCGTCGTGATGCGGGTGCTCGCGTAGGCGAGCGTCGTCACGCCGAGGCCGGTCGCGATCGCGCCCGCTCGGGCGAGTCCGCCCGCATCGCCCTTGAGCGCCTGCGCGATTCCGCGCGCTACGGCTCGCGGTAGCACCGAGCGGGCATAGACGCGCTCCGATTCAAGACCGTCGGCGGGGCCTGTAACGCCGGCCAGGACCGCCTTGGCGCGGCCCTCGACGCGACAGCGTCGTATGAAGTAGCGCCACGTCGCGCGCTCGGCGCTCACGACGTGGCGGACGCGGGCCTCCGGCCGGTATACCCAGTAGCGACCGGGGTGCGACGCGGTCGTGCGGATCCCAAACTCGGTCTCCTCGGCCGTGCCGTAGAGCCCCTTGCGGCCGTCGGTTCGACCGAGCCGGGAGTCGAACGCGCCCGCGCTCGCGAGTACGCTCGCCCAGACCGACATATTGGCGCCGATCGCGTTGCGGATGCGCGTGGTCTTGACCGGCATCCCGGCATAGGTGCAGCCGACGACCCAGTTGAACTCGGCCGGAAACCAGCGCGGCGGCGGCTCGCGCCACAACGGGTCGATTAGGCCTCCGACGCCAAGCACGTTGGGGTCCTCGTAGGCCGCCAGGAGCTGCTCGAGCCAGTCGCCGTCGGCGATCGCGTCGTCATCGAGGAAGACCAGGATCGCTCCGCTCGCGTGGTCGGCCCCGGTCTGGCGAGCGCCGGAGAGGCCCGACGGGTGCGTGTTCATCAGTACCGAAGCGCCGCTCAGGCGCTCATCGGCGCGGCGCTTCAGATCAGCGTCCCCGTCGATCACGACGATCACCTCGTGTGCCGGCAGGGTCTGGTTCTGTGCGGAGGCGACCGCGCGCTCGAGGTCGTCCCAGCGCGCCAGCGTGTAGCTGCAGATGATCACCGTGATCGTGTCGTCGCGGCTGTCCTGCGGCGCTGTGTCGGTGTCCTCCACCGACCCCACAGTAGCGTCCGCTCCCGCCGCATCAGCCCTGAGCGCTCATGGCTCCACTGCCAATCGGAGCTCGCCGTGCCGAACCTCGAACGTCCGTCCAGCGCCCCGCCGGCAAGGCGATTCTCGTCGAGAGGACTATGAGTTGGCCGCGCGAAAGCCCATCATGAGCCCATGGCTTCCACACTCCTCGAGCGGACCCCGTGCTTCCTGCGCCACACCTGCCTTGGTAGCGAGGCCATCTATGAAGTGCTCGAAGAGGATGGGGAGACGGTCACGGCGGCGGTCGTCCGCGCCCCCGGACTCGCGGCAGGAATGCGGGTGCGCCTGATGGCTCGCGCCGCCCAGGCGATGGAGCAACTCGACCCCGACGCTGGCGTACACCGCGTCCGGCGCTTTGTCCCGCCGGCCTCGTCCGGTAGAGACGCCCTGAGCGACCGCGTCTCGGCCGCCATCGGCCGCCGCGGCGCTTTCCGCTCGAACTAACCCACTCCTCGCGTCGTCGAAGGGCGCGTGCTCGCCGCCCGATGGCAACGCAGCGTGACCTCGCTCAGCTGCTCCTGGATCGCTTGGGTGTGCGTTCCTACCAGAGGCGGGTAAGCGCGTAGGCGTCGAAGATTGCGTCGGCGGAAACGATTGTGGCGTTTTCGCAGATTGCCTGGGCTGCGAGCAGTCGGTCAAACGGGTCGTTGTGGATCGGCGGGAGGCCGCGTACGGCCCAGGCGTGAACGGCTGTGACTGGCAGTGGCTCGAATGCGAACTCGTCGAGACGTTCGAGCAGATCCTCAGGGGCCCGCAGTTTGCCTAGCGCGCTCTTGATTGCCGCCTCCCAAACGCACACTGCGCTGACCAGCACGCGGGTGCGCTCGTCCTCGATCGCCGGCCGCGCACCAGCAAGGCGCTCGTCCCCCGCGAGCAGCCAGAACAGCGCGTGCGTGTCGAGCAGGAGGCTCAGCTGAAGTGCTCGACGAACTCCGCTGGAAGCTCGTCAAAGTCATCGGCCAGCTCAACCTGGCCACGCAGCACCCCGAAGGCGTGCGCGACGGGACGACGGCGCGGCAACGCCACCAATCGCGCCACAGGCCGGCCGGAGCGTTGAATGATGATCTCCTCACCACCCTCAGCAAGATCCACCAGCCGCGACAGCTGGCTCTTGGCTTCATGCATTCCAACTCGCACCACCGCCCACACAATAGCACGGCCTTAGCTAGAACGGACCCACTCACACGGGTTCCGCTCGGAGAACGTCGCCATAAGCTTCGTGTTGGCCGAGCGTCTGGAGCGCTCGGACGGAGGCGTCATCTCGGGAGCACAGCTGTTGCGGGAGATGGGCTTCCCCGAACTGGCTGAAGAATTGCCTGAATGAGCTGCCAGGTCTCTGTTCTTGACGAGGTCAGAGACCGCGCATCGGTGAGCCCGTGCGGTCGCGCTATAACCTGCGCAATCTCATCGGGCGCCGCAAGGTGTCTTTTGACAGGGAAGGATGGGAGGACAAGCGGCGCTTCAGGCTCGTCTTTCGCAACGAGCCTGACGACGGAAGCGTGGCCAAGGTGACAGTGCTGGCAATCGCCCGTCGTGATCAGCTTGAGGCATATAGGACAGCCGCATCCAGGCTTGGAGCGGGGAGGCGCTCTGCCCAGGAGCGGCGGCCGCAGTAGGCCATACCGCCGCGAGGAGTGACGTTGGGGGCTGCGAGCCGGTGACGGCGGCCCTGGGCGGGCGCAGCGCCTCTCAGTGGTAGACGCGGACCCAGTCGACGAGCATCTTCGCAGGGAAGCTGGCTCCCGGACACGTTCTTGGCGGCGCCACCGGATTGCCGCTGTCACATGGCCAGCCGCCGACCGCGAGGTCGAGGATGATCGAGTACGCCCGGGACTCGTTGAAGGCCCAAGTCGAGCCTCCGACGAGGCTGTTTGGCGTCGCCGATGCGTACTCGACGCCGTCGATCGTCCAGACGATCGAGTTTGGACTCCAGATCACCGCGTAGGTGTGGTAGGCCGCCGAGAGGTCTCCGAGGGCGGTCGTGCTCGTCTCGAACTGCTGGTAGTTGCCGCCGTCCGTGTCCGGCGTGATCGGTCCGTGGAGGGTGAAGATCGCGTAATCCGGGTCGGTACCGAACGCCGGCGATTCGAGGATGTCAATCTCGCCTGAGCACGGCCACGAGCAGCCCGACGACGCTTCGCCATTGAGCCAGAAGGCCGAGCACAGCCCCTGGCCCGGCGGGAGCTGAATCCTTGCTTCGACGGCGCCGTAGGGGAACGACGTCACGGGCGTCGACTCGATCTGGGCCGAGGTGTAGGAGCCGTTGTTGTCGAGGGCGGTGATGACGAGCTGGCCCTGGCCGTTCTGCTGGACGTTCGCGGGGTTCGTCGTGTTGCTATTCAGCGTGTCGTTGCCGCACTGGCCCTGGCCGGTCGCGACGGTCCAGTTCGCGGAGCTGGGGGCGCTACCGGATGCCCCGCTGAACTCGTCGTCCAAGACGAGGTTCGTGTAGGGGTTGGGGTACTGCGCCGGCCCGAAGCTCGGCGGCGAGGTCGCGGGCGGCGTCGGAGTTGGCGCCGGCGTCGGCGGAGTCGTGGCAGCTTCAGACTTGAGGGTCATCGCAAGAGCCACGGCCGGCTGCGGGCTGACCGCCCGCGCCGTCAGCTTCGCGGGCATTCGGTTGACCGTCAGGTTGTAGTCGAGCATGGCCGTCCGCGAGCGAACACGCAACCGCCGTTTCGAGGCACCGGAGAGGTAGATCGTGACGCTCTCGCCCGGTTTGCGGGCGCGGACGCTGAGGACGACGAGGTAGCGCCCCGATGATGTGACCGGTTTGCTCACGCTGCTCGTCACGAGGCTCGCCTGCGCGCTACGAGCGGCAGGACGAGCAGAGGCGAGCGCGGCAGAAGCGCCAGCCGCGGCTAAAATCGCAACAACGGTGATGCCGCGACGGATCAATCTCCGCTGCTCCTCCTCCTTGGACCGACGGGGACTTGGACGTTTGGCCTAATCGTTCCGTCCACAGCTACGTTCGCGTGATGCGCGCACGAAAACTGCCGACCGCGCGTCGAAGCATAGCGGGGGCTAATTTGTTGCAAGTGGCGGTTTTCTACCCAGGCGCTCGTACTAGACGAACGACGTAGGACTGGTTTCAGAATCAGGGTGCGTCGGGGCGGTCTGGGTGCACCCTCGGGGCACAGGCAAACTGGGCGACGGAGAGCGCCGCAGCAGGTAGCAATGGCTACCTGCAAAGTGCCGGGTGGCGATCCAGCGCCGCGACCAGGCCGAATCCGGGGGGTGCCAGTCACTCTAAAACCAGTTCTTAGAGCGATTGCCAGCACGGAGCCGTGCCGAAGCTGTTTCCGGCCCGGCGTTGCAGCTCAGAGCTTTGCGGCGACCAGTGTGTCCTGGTCGCCGAGCCCCGAGTCGGTCGGCCAGTGTCCGGCTCGGCCACACCACGCGCCGACGTAGAAGTCGGGCTCGCCGGACAGCCCGCTCTTGACGTAGAGCTCGCGGATGTAGGGCTCGTCGTAGGCGACGGCAAGCTCGGGGACTTTGGGGCTGATCACCCAATGGGGAACCACGTGATGCTTGAAGCGCATCCCGCTGGCAGGCGAGTCCATCAGTTGGTGGGACTCGGGCGTGATGAGGAAGTAGGAGGCAAAGACGCGACCGCCCTGCTTGAGCACCCGCCCGATCTCGCCGATGTACTGCTCGACCTCGGCCGGCAACATGTGCGTGAAAACCGATATGAGCACGATGACGTCGAACGTCTGATCCTCGTAGGGAAGGCGGTAATCGGACGCCTTCAGCGTGCCCTTGGGGTTGTATTCCTTGTTGTAGACGTCAGCCAGCGTGAAGTGGACGTTGTCGTGCGGGCCTGAGATGTGCTGCTTGCACCACGCGATGCCCTCGGGAACGATGTCGATTCCCTCATAGCTGCCGTCCGCATCGAGAAAGCGCGAGGCGGGCACGGCGAGGCGGCCGACGCCGCAGCCGATGTCGAGGATATGGGATGACGCGGTCAGCCCGGCGGTGTCGCGGAGCGCATCCAAGAGCGCCTCGCCGCTGGCGGCGAAGTCGTGGACGGCTCCGGTGAACGTCCCGGCTTTTGGCGGCAGGTCGGTGTTGCGGCGGCCGAGCAGGCGGTCAGCAAGGTCGACCGGCGCTAGGTACACCTTGCGCAGGAACCAGCGCAGCTGGCGCGGCAGCGCCGGCAGCAGGACACTCGTGAACCATCGCTGTGTCAGGAGCCACATCCGCAGGCGCTCCACTGCAGACACGGCGAGCGCGAGCGGCTTCTTCATAGCGTTCGCCACAGGCCGTAACGTACCGTGGTCTCCCGTCGGACCGATCGCAGCGGCTCCGCCACCTTGCTCATGAGTGCTGCCACACGCGCACGTAGTCGACGCGCATCGTCGCCGGGGCCGCGAGCGGCCCACCGTAGGCGCTGTCGGCGGCGAGATCGAGGATCAGGTACATCGGCGCGCTGGTGATGGCGGTAGTGATCGTGCCAACGACTGTGCCGTCGTAGTAATAGGTCACGCTTCCCGGCTCCCAGTCGGCGCCGTAGGTGTGCCAGCCGCCGGTGTAGCTCGACCCGGCGGCGCAGCCGCCCGGCGCCCCCTGCGGGTCGTGGAAATGCCAGCAGGCCTGTCCGCCGAGGCCCTCGACGACGTCGAGCTCGCCGTCGGTCGGCCAGGACTGTCCATCGGCCCAGATCCCCGGCCAGTCGTTGATCGTGCTCGTGCCTGGGAGCCAGGCCCGGACCTCGGCGTAGCCGTAGGTGTAGCTGAACTTGCCCGCGGTGCTGATGAGGCCCGACGCATAGGGGCGCGTCTGCCCGCCGCAGCTCTCGGTCTTGGCGATCAGGTTGAAGTCGAGCTCGCCGCCACCTTCGACAACCTGTGCCGGGTCATAGCACTCGAGCTCCTCCGAATTCGCCGGCGCGGTGATACCCGAGCCATACCAGCCGGTCGACCACTCGGACGTGTCGAGGCTCGAGCCATCGAACTCATCGTCGAACACCTGATGCCAGCTCGCCGGATCTCCCGGCGGCCCGGGGGCGCCGGCAGGAGCGGGCGCGGGAGGTTTCGTCACCACCGCTGCCGTCGTTACGGCCGTGTCAGCGCCGGCGCTGCCGGTCGCACCAGCGGTGGTCCCCGCGGCGGTGCCCTTTTGCCCGACGTCAAGCGAGTGCAGCCGGCGGGCGCGTACCGACAGGTGCAGCGTCGCGTAGCGGTCGGCCACGTGAATTGCGAGCGCGCGACCGCGGATCGTGGCGTGGAGGCTCAGCTGCGAGCGATTGCGCCGTCCGCCGACGCCGACGTTGCTGACGCGGCTGCCGACCCGGAGTTTCGCGAGGCTCCGTCGACTCGGCCCGTTGGTGATCGTCACGCGAACGCCGTAGACGCCGGGAGCCGGCACCCGCAGGACCACCGCGGCGGAGCCGGCTGCGCGCGACACCGGCGCCGGCCGCTGAGCGCTCGCAGTGGCCGAAACGATCGAGCTCGCAAGCGCGCACGCCGACAGGGCGCCTAAGGCGCTCTTGCAAAACCTCACATGAGTACCCTCGGCGTCGGCGACGCCGAGTTGCAATGGCCCTGGACGAACGTACGATGCCTGGGTGCGCTGAGCGCCCCGCAGCGTTCGCTACCCCGAGCCGATCTTCAGTAGACGCCGACGCACTCGGTAATGCCCAGACGGTCATTCCGCGCGCCGGCTACGTCAAGTCCGATGACGGACCTCCAAAGGTGAGCGGTGACGCCGGCCGGCAGGACCGTCGTCATGCGGGCCGCGGTCGTGGCAGGCTGGTCGTCGCGCTCGTGCTGGTGCTCGTCGCGGGCGGCGTGCTCGCGGCTATCGCGTCGCGGTCGCTTCCCCCGCCCGTGCCAAACGGCGATCCGGGGAACTGGCACGTCATCTTCGACGACGGCTTCAACGGCACCAGCCTCGACCGGGCGCACTGGTCGACGGGCTGGTTCGGCTCAGGCGTCACCTGGCCGGTGAATCCGAACGCTCCGGAGTGCTTCGACCCGCGTCGCGTCTCGGTCGGCGGTGGCTCGCTTAACGTCAGCGTGGCGATCAAGCCCGAGGTCTGCGAGGCTAAAACGCGGCGCTACTCCGCCGGGATCGTGACCAGCAACGGGAAGTTCTCCTACACCTACGGATTCGCCCAGATCCGGGCTCGGGTGGCCGTCTCCCGATCCGGCGTGGTCTACGACTGGCCGAGTTTCTGGACCGCCGGACAGGACTGGCCGGCCGATGGCGAGGACGACATCGCCGAGGGATTGCACGGCCAGCTTTGCTGGCACTTCCACTCCCCGCTGGGCGCCCGCGGCAACTGCGACACGATGCCGGTGACAGCGGGCTGGCACACCTTCGGCTCCGACTGGGAGCCGGGGAGCGTGACCTACTGCTACGACGGTCGTCGCGTCGGCCGGATCATCCACGGCGTCACGTCGGCGCCGATGTACCTGATCCTCGGCATCGGGGCCGATCCGCAGTACGGCGGCCCGAGCCGCGCAGCGACATTCCGCGTCGACTACGTCCGGGTATGGCAGCATCCATGACGCGCCACGCCGTGGCCCGGCTCGGCGCCGTCCGCATCAGCCTCGTCGGCGCCTGAGCGCACTGGGGAGAGATTTCCCCAGTCAGATCTGCCAACCTCACCACGCCCGGGGTGCCCAACTTGCCCGAGTCGGCCAGGCCCTCCTCGCTAATGTCGGCGCCGCATAGCTTGAATTGCGTCGCACCACCGGAACATTCGTCCAGTGGCGCGGTTTAAGCCCGAACACGTGGAAGAACCGAGAGGAGATCCAGCATGAAGCTGTCAACCCGGATATCTGTGGCACGAGGGGTGGCCCGAGGGGGCGGCCGCAGATCGGCGGGCTTGACGGCCCTCGTCGCCGCGTTCGCGCTGTCGCTGGCTTTCGCCGGCGCGGCTCAGGCGAGCACGACGACCTGGAGCGCTGCGCAAAGCCTCGACACGAACGGCGGCACGATGCTCAGCGACTCGTGCGCGTCGACGACCCAGTGCACCGGCATCGACTTCAACGGGCAGGAGGTGACGTTCAACCCACGGTCGCCCGGCACGCCGACACCGGTCGACGTTGACGGCATTTATCTGCTGCGAGCGGTGTCGTGCCCGACGACCGGCGTGTGCGCCGCGGTAGACGACCACGGCTACGCGGTCAGCTTCGATCCGGCCAACGGAAACGTCATCGCCGGTCCCACCGCGATCGACCAGTACAACACCTTCTACGGCATCTCGTGTCCGTCGGCGCAGACCGCCCAGTGCACGGCTCTCGCCCGCAACGGCGTCGAGATCACGTTCAACCCCCAAAACATGGACATCATCAACAAAGCGAGCACCGGCCTATCCGGCGCCGAGCGGCTATCGTGCCCGGCTGCGGGCCCTACGGGCCAGTGCACCGCCGTCGACGACCAGGGCAACGAGGTGACGTTCAACCCGTCGACCGCGACGGGCACGCTGACGCCCATCAAGATCGACACGGCTGCGGATAATGCCCTTTACGTCGTGTCCTGCCCGACGACGGGCCAGTGCACCGCGATTGACAGCGGCGGAGACGAGGTCACATTCAATCCGACCTCGCCAGACACTCCCGCGGCGCCCACGGCTTACGAGATCAACCTCGCGAGCAACTACCCCGACGATCCGGCGAGCCCTACGACGATCGACCTGTACGCCGTGTCGTGCTTTGACGCGGCCGATTGCACAGCTGTCGACCGCCAAGGGCATGAGATCAGCTTCGATCCAAACGCGGGGGGCGCTCCGACCGACGTGACCCGTGCCGGCGTCGACAACGAGCCACTCCACAGCGTGTCGTGCCCTGCGGCGGGTCAGTGCACGGCGGTCGACAACACCGGCGGAGAGACCACGTTCTACCCGCCGTCTACGGCCACTGCGAGTGCCAGCGCGGCCGCCCCGGACAACGCGTTCAGGGGCGTCTCGTGCTCCTCGACGACGCAATGCACCGGGGTCGACATCGCTGGGCAGACGATGACGTTCGACCCGGCGAGCGGAGCGATCCTCAATGCCGCCTTCCAGTTCGACCTCAACAACGTGCCCGAGGCGGTCGCCTGCGTGTCGACGACTCTCTGCACGGCGGTCGATTGGGCGGGCGACGCATTCGACTACAACCCGACCGACCCGGCGGGCTACGTCGAGATCCCGCTCGCTGTCGGCGCCGACCTCGGCGCGGTCCTGGATGACGTGGTCTGTCCCACGACGGGCCAGTGCACCGCTGTCGACTCAAACGGCGATGAGATCACCTACAACCCGCAGTCGAACACGGCGCAGGCGCCTGTCAACGTGGACGCGGAGGCGAACTTCCCGAACTTCCTCGAGGGCGTCGCCTGTCCCGCAGCCAACCAGTGCACGGCGATCGACGCCTACGGCCGCGCGATTACATTCAACCCGACAAACGGCGGCGTCACGAACGCGGCCACGATCCAAGGCGGAGATGCGCTGAACGGCGTGGCTTGCCCCTCGACGACGCAGTGCACCGCGGTCGACGCGAACGGGAACGCGTTGACGTTCAACCCGACTACGGGAAGCGTCGCGCCGACCGACAACATCGATCCGTATGCGCTCGACACGGTCGCCTGCCCGACTACCGGGCTCTGCTACGCCGGCGATCAGGCGGGCAATGCGGTCCAGTTCAACCCCAATGGAGTCGGCGGAACGCCCCAGTCGATCGGCGGCATGGGATCGCTCGAAGCCATCACGTGCACCTCGGCGCAGCAATGCGTTGCAGTCGACAACGACGGCCAGGAGGCAGAGGGCACGAATCCAATCCCGCTGCCGCCAGTGCCGGTCGACTCGACGGTGCCGACGATCACCGGCGCGACGACGCTAGGGCAGACGCTGACCGAAGCCCACGGCAGCTGGACGAACGCTCCGACCGGCTACGCCTATCAGTGGTTCGACTGCGACGCGTCCGGCAACAACTGCAGCGCGATCGCAGGAGCGACCGGCCAGACCCACACGCTCACGGCCACCGATGTCGGCCACACGATCAGGGTTACCGAGACCGCGAGTAACGCGGGCGGTACGGGAACCGCAGCGCTCTCAGCCATCACAGCGATGATCGCTGCGCCTGCTGTGACCGCATCGCTACCGGCACCGCCGATCGCGAAACTGCTCAAGGAGCTGATCAGCTCGAAGCACCACGACGCCACGTTCCACTTCACGGCGAGCGGGGACACGACGAGCTACGAATGCGCACTCGTGCGCAAGCCGACGCGCAAACACGCGAAGACACCGGCGCCCAAGTACGCGAAGTGCGGCGGCCTGAGCAAGAAGTACTCGAAGCTCAAGAAGGGCAAGTACGTGTTCTACGTGCGGGCGATCGGCCCGGGCGGGAACGGCACGGCGATCTACCACTTCAGGATCTACTAGCCGGCCGGCGGCGCGCGGCTCCTTCATTGGGCCGCGCGCCGCCGCCAGCGTTGGTAGCGCGCCACGGCGCCGCAGCGAGCGGCGTCCAGAGTCGGAGCGCGGGTAGCCGCCTGGTCCCCGCCGCCGCGATGCGATCTGTCGCGCCGGCAGCCACGCCAGGCCCAACCAGCGGCGCCGGGCCGTGAGGCCAGTAAATTCGGATGCGGCCAGCGAAGGCGGCTTGAGCAGACCGTCGCGCACCAACTGAGCGACCAACGCCTGGAGCAAGCCAAGCACCCCGCAGGGTGGTTTCTTTACCGCCTATGCCGCGTCCCGCCCGCGCTATCTTGCCTAACAGGAAGCACGAGCCGCGTGTGCCGCGACCGGCCGGAATGCTCGTGCTACGTAAACTTCCAAAAGCCCTGAGCAGTCTGGAGCTGCAGGTGACATGAGCGTCAGCGAAGGGACATCGTGAGCGTGCAGGTTCACGCCGGTGGCAGCGCTGCGAACGCGCTTGAAAGCGAGGAGGCGCAGCTCGCCGTCAACACTCGCACCTGGGGCGCCGGCGGACTGCTGCGCTGGTACAAGCACCGCAAGCTGCACCCGGCTGAGGCGGCGCTGTTCGAACGGCACCGCGAAGCGCTGTCCGGACGCGTCCTCGAGCTCGGCTGCGGCGGCGGTCGCCTGACGCGGCACCTCGTCGCGACCGCCAGGGAGCTGCACGGCATCGACATCGCCGCGGACATGGTCGCCTACTGCCAACGCAGCTACCCCACAGCGACCTTCAGCCAGGGGGATATGCGCGACCTCTCGGCGTTTGCGTCGGAGGACTTCGATGCGGTCGTCGCGGGTGCCAACGTGCTCGACGTCTTGGGCGATCACGCGCGTGCGAGCCTGCTCGATGAGCTACACAGGCTCCTGCGCCCGAACGGCCTGCTGATCTTCTCCTCACACAATCTCGCCTGCGCGCCGCTGCTCGCAGGACCGACACACAAGCTCTCGAAGCATCCGGTCCGCTTCACCAACCGCGTCGTCCGGCTGCCGCGCAGCGTCGCGAACCACCGACGACTCGTCGCGTTGCAGCACTTCGGGCCCGACTACGCGATCCTCAACGACGAGGCGCACGACTATTCACTCTTGCACTACTACATCGGACGCGACGACGAGGAGCGTCAGCTCGCGCGACACAACTTCGAACTGGTGGAATGTCTGGCGCTCGACGGCACAACGGTGGCGCCAGGGGAGTCTGCCTTCGGCTGTCACGAGCTGCACTATGCTGCAATCCGTTCCGAGGCTCGCAAGGCGTAGATGACGGTGTTCGCTGCTCCGAATAGGCCACGGCTGCCGGCCGGCTTCGCCGTCGGCCTCGACCTCGCGTCGATTGAGGACGTGCAACGGTCAATCAACGCCCATGCCGACCGATACCTTCATCGTGTGTACACAAGGCGCGAGCTGGACGACTGTCGCAACGCGGACGGCACGCCTAACGCGCGTCGTCTCGCGGCGCGCTTTGCGGCAAAGGAGTCGACGATGAAGGCGTTGCGCGTGGCGGACGAGGCTCTGCCGTGGCGGTCGATCGGCGTGCGCTCGGACGGCTTTGGCCGCCCGTCGATCGAGCTCACCGGTCGCGCCGAGGAGCTCGCATACCGTCGCGGCGTCAGCGCTCTCGACGTGAGCCTCACGCACGAGGGTCCGTTCGCTGCAGCGGTCGTCGTCGCCCAGTTCGGCGGTGCGCGTTGAGCGCCGAGACGAACACCGCGATCCGCGAGGTGCTGCGCGAGCACGCCCGCCTGCCGGTCGACGTCGACACGCTGAGCGACGACGCCGACCTGTTCACCGCCGGCATGACCTCGCACGCCAGCGTGAATCTGATGCTCGCGCTCGAAGACGCGTTCGACATCGAGTTTCCCGACCGCATGCTGACGCGCTCGGTGTTCGAGAGCATCGGCGCCATCACGGGTGCGATCGACGAGATCGCGGTGCAGAACGGCCAGGCGGCATGAGCGTCGTCGTCGACGCCGAGCGGGAGCTGCTCGACGAGATCAGGCGTATCGCCGGCGAGGTGGCAGCGCCGGTAGCCGACGAGGTCGACCGCGACTCACGCTTTCCGATCGAGGCGCTCGACGCGCTGCGCAGTGCCGGCGCGCTGTCGGCCGCGGTGCCTGACGCGCTCGGCGGCCCGGGCGCCTCGCTGGAGGCGATCGCGCGTTGTTGCTATGAGCTCGCGCGCGGGTGCAGCTCCACCGCGATGGTCTTCGCGATGCACCAGATTCAGGTGATGACGATCGCGCGTCACCTCGATGGCTCGCCGTGGTACGAGGGCTATCTGCGCGACCTGCACCGCGAACAGCGGCTGATCGCGTCGGCCACCTCCGAGGTCGGTACGGGCGGGGACATGGCCCGATCGATCGCTGCCGTGACCCCCTCCGAAGCAGGCGAGCTGGAGTTCGAGAAGCAGGCGCCCACGGTGAGCTACGGGGCGCACGCCGACGACCTTTTGACGACGCTGCGACGTGCACCTGACGCCGAGTCTGGCGACCAGGTACTCGTGCTCACGCGTTCCGATCAGATGACGCTCGAGCCGGCCGGCGCCTGGGACACGCTCGGAATGCGCGGCACTTGCTCGCCTGGATTTGTCGTGCGCGGGAAGTTCGGGCCGGAGCAGGTGCTGCAGGTGCCGTTCTCCGACGTCATGAACCAGTCGATCGTGCCGCTGTCGCACATCCTCTGGTCTCACGTGTGGCTCGGGATCGCCACCGAGGCGTTCGAGCGCGCGCGGGCGTTCGTACGGGCCAGCGCACGGCAGAAGCCGGGGGAGCCGGTGCCGGCGGCCCGCCGGCTCTCGGAGGTGATGGCCGAGCTGGCCCTGTTGCGCGGGGAGGTCTCACAGGCCCTCGCGGACTTCATCGCATTCGACACTGACCCGGGACGCGAGCGTCTGATGACGATGGCGAGCGTGCTGCGCTTCAACAACCTCAAGCTGGCGGCTTCCGAACAGACGCCGCGAGTGTGTGGTGGCGCATTGGAGGCGATCGGGATCCTTGGATACAAGAACGACACCCCCTACAGCGTCGGACGGCACCTCCGCGACGCGCTTTCGGCGCGCCTGATGGTCGCCAACGAGCGCCTTCTCGCTACCGACGCGACGCTGCTGGCGATCGCAAAGGAGGCCTGATGACCGAGGTCCTCCCTGCCAGCACAGACCAGGCGGAGTTCGCCGCCGAGCTGTTCGAGCGCGAGATCCTGATCGAGAGCGGCGTCCCTGGGCTCTACGGCCGCGGCGCCGTGTTCGAGCAGATCCGCACCGGCTTTGACGCGCTCGTGACCAAGGCTGCCGCGCCCGAGGGGCCCGAGACGTTGCGCTTCCCGCCGCTGCTGCCGCGCCGCCAGCTAGAGTCGAGCGGATACCTGCACTCTTTTCCACACCTCGCCGGCAGCGTCTTCGGCTTCGAGGGGAGCGAGGAGGACGCACTCGCGCAGGACACCTGCGCGAGTGCTCACGAGGACTGGAGCGAGTACCAGACGATGAGCGAGCTGGCGCTCGTGCCCGCAGCCTGCTACCCGGTCTACCCGGCCGTCGCGCGTCGCGGCGCCGTTCCGTCCGGCGGTTTCTTCGTCGATGCCGGCGGGGCGTGGGTATTCCGCCACGAGCCCTCGGAGGATCCCGCGCGGATGCAGACCTTCCACCAGCGCGAGCTCGTTCGCATCGGATCGCCCGACGAGGTCCTCGAGTGGCGCGACACCTGGCGCGAGCGCGGCCTCGGACTGCTGCGCGGCCTCGGACTCGCAGCTGACGTCGACCGTGCCGCCGACCCGTTCTTCGGGCGCGGCGGGCGGATGCTCGCCGCCAATCAGCGCAAGCAGGAGCTGAAGTACGAGCTGCTCGTCCAGATCGCCGGCCCCGAGCCGACGGCAGTGACGTCGTTCAACTACCACCAGGAGCATTTCGCCCAGAAGTACGGGCTCGTACTCGAGGACGGCTCGACGGCTCACACAGCCTGCCTCGGATTCGGCCAGGAACGCATCACGCTCGCGCTGCTGCGCACGCACGGCTTTGAACCTTCGAGCTGGCCGGAGGAGGTTCGCAGGGAGCTGTGGCCCAGTTGAGCACCGCACATCGCAGCACCGCCTACCGCAGCCTCTTCGGCCTCGAGGCGAGCACCTATCAGCCGCACGCGGTGCACGGCGCCGGACGTTCCTACCCCGAGACGAACTGCTACACGGACATCATCATCGAGCTGCTCCATGCTCGTGGCGATGAGCCGCTGGCGGCTCTCGGCTATCTCGTACGCAGCGACTTCGAGGGCGACCAGTTCACGTTCTTCAAGCCGCCGCCGGAGGATCTCGAGAGGCTGTTCGGGATCGACATCCACGAGATGCAGCCCTATCGCCCACTGCCGACACAGATCGCCGAGCAGATCGACGCCGGCCGGACGATCATCGTCGAGCTCGACTCATTCCACCTGCCCGACACGGCCGCGACGGCCTACGCTCGCGCGCACGTCAAGAGCTCGGCGATCGCCGAGGCGATCGACGCCGATGAATGCTTCCTGCGCTACTTCCACAACGCCGGGCTCTACGAACTAGAGGGCGACGACTATCGCGGCGTCTTTCGCCTCGACGGCGAGCCTGCGCCGGACATCCTGCCGCCGTATGCGGAGATCGTCCGCTTCGACGCCGGCCCGCGGCTGCAGGGCGAGGAGCTGCGCGCCGCCTCGCGCGAGCTGCTGCACCACCACCTGCGCCAGCGCCCTCGAAGCGACCCGTTCGCGCGATTTGGCGAGCAGCTCGAGCACGAGCTGCCGGCGCTGCTCGCGGGCGATCTCGAGGCCTACCACGCGTATGCCTTCGCGTCGGTGCGCATGATCGGCGCCGCGTTCGAGCTGGCCGCAAGCCACGCCGAATGGCTGCTCGGCAAGGACGCCGCGGAGTCCACCGAGGCGATGCAGGCGATCATCGACAATTGCAAGGTCCTGAGTTTCCGCCTGGCCCGCCGGCGCGAGTTCGAGCCGGCTCCGGTCATCGAGAGCCTCAGCGCCTCATGGTCGCGGGCTCTCGACACGCTTGCGGAGGTCGTCGGATAGCCACCCCGGAGACGCTCGCAACGGCGCGTGGCTGGCCGCCTCGTGTCAGCGTCGAAGGACACGAGGTGACCGCGCTGGACGCGGGCTGGGCGCTGGCGGCGTGCGAACCCGGTGCGTGCGCCGAGCCGAGCGGCATCGGCTCGCTCGATTGGCTTGGCGCACACGTCCCCGGAACGGTCGCCGATGCGCTCCGTGACGCCGGGCGCGCGACCGACGCGATCGACGAGCGCGACTGGTGGTTTCGCACGCGTTTTGAGGCGGCGCCGGTGCGCGACGGCGAAGAGATCGTGCTGGTCCTGGACGGCCTCGCAACGGTCGCCGAGGTCTACCTGAACGGGGTCCTCGTGCTGAGCAGCGAGTCGATGTTCGCGCGCTCGCAGGTCGACGTCAGCGGGCAGCTCGCCGGCGAGAACGAGCTCGTCATCTGCTGCCGCGCACTGGCCCCGTTGCTGGCCGAGAGCCGCCGCCCGCGCCAGCGCTGGCGTCAACGGGTGGTCGCCGACGCCACGTTGCGGTTCTATCGCACGATGCTGATCGGCCGCGCGGCCGGGTTCGCCCCCGGCCCGCCGGTGATTGGCCCGTGGCGTCCGGTGCGCCTCGAACGGCGCCGGCGGTTGGCCGTCGACGCGGTTGAGCTGCGCCCGCGTATCGAGGACGGGGCCGGCGTGCTGGCCGCCGCGATCGAGCTGCGAGTGCTCGGCGGGGAGGCGCTCGAGGCGGTCGAGCTGGCGATCAGCGACAGCGGTGGTGTGCAGCGAGCCGAGCTCCAGTGCCGTCGATCGCCCGACAGCGTGAGTGCGAGCGGCGAGGTCCGAGTGCCCTCCGTCGCGCGCTGGTGGCCCCACACCCACGGGGACCCGGCGCTCTACGACGTCACGATCACCGCGACCGTGGCCGGCGCGGCGATCACGATCGACGCCGGTCGCGTCGGCTTTCGCGAGCTGGGCGGAGGCGAGGATCTCGAAGCCTGCGGCTTACAGCTCGTGGTCAACGGCACGCCGGTATTCGCGCGCGGCGCAGTGTGGATGGCGCTCGAGGCTGCCGGGCCGGCGCCGTCGGCCGCGGATCTGCGATCCGCGCTCGAGCTGGTCCGTGCCGGCGGGATGAACATGCTGCGTATCCCCGGCACCGGCGCCTACGAGTCGCCGACCTTCCACGACCTCTGCGACGAGCTCGGCATTCTCGTCTGGCAGGACTTCATGTTCGCCAACCTCGACTATCCCGAATCCGATCCGCCGTTCATGGAGGCGGTCGAGCGCGAAGTGGACGGTGTGCTGCGCGATCTCGGCGGCAGGGCAAGCCTCACCGCGCTGTGTGGCTCGAGCGAGGTCGCCCAGCAGGTCGCGATGGTCGGCCTCGATCCGGCGCTCGCGAGCGGCCCGCTGTTTGGCGAGCGACTACCGCGGCTCGTCGCCGACGCTGATCTGGACGCCGTCTACGTGCCGTCGGCGCCGTGGGGCGGTGCGATGCCGTTTCGCCCCGACCGCGGGATCGCGAGCTACTTCGGCGTCGGCGGCTACCGCCGGCCACTCGAGGACGCCCGCCGCGCGAACGTCCTGTTCGCCGCCGAATGCCTGGCGATCGCGAACGTGCCGGACGAGGCGATCGTCGCGCAGATCGCGCCGGAGCTGTCGGGTGCGACTGTCGTTTCGGACGTTCGCTGGAAGGGGTCGGCGCCACGCGACCCCGGCGCCACCTGGGACTTCCACGACGTGCGCGACCACTACCTTGGCGTGCTCTTCGCCGTCGAGCCGGAGGAGTTGCGGGCCAGCGACCCCGAGCGCTATCTCGAGCTGTCGCGCGCGGTCAGCGGCGAGGTCATGGCGGAGGTCTTCGGCGAGTGGCGGCGGGGCGATGCGCGCTGCGGCGGCGGGATCGTCCTGTGCCTGCGCGATCTGCGCCCCGGTGCCGGCTGGGGCGTGCTCGACAGTCGCGGCGAGCCGAAGGTCGTCTACCACCACCTGCGCCGCGTGCTTGCGCCGCGGGCGGTCTGGAGCACCGACGACGGCCAGTCGGGGATCGTCGCCCACGTCGCCAACGACGATCCGAGGGAGCTGCGCGCCAACCTGCGTATCAATCTCTATCGCGACCAGGAGCTCTCGGTCGGCGAGGTCGTCGAGCCGATCGTGCTGGCGCCACACAGCGAGCGCGCGTATGACGTCGAGGGCCTGCTCGGCCGCTTCGTCGACATCTCCTGGGCCTACCGCTTCGGCCCGCCTGCGCAGGACGTCGTGGCGCTGAGCCTCGAGCGCGAGCAGGACGGCGTCAGCGAGCTGATCTCACAGGCCTTCCGCCTGCCGGCCGGCCGCCCGAGCGTCCGCGAACCGGCGTCAGAGCTGGGGCTCGTTGCGGCACTCGAGCAGAGCGATCGCCAGCAAGCCGTCATCCGCGTCGAGTCGCAACGCTTCGCCTACGGGGTGCGGATCCATTGCCCGGGCTTTCGCGCCGCCGACAACGCCTTCTCGATCGAGCCGGGTGGCCTGCGGCGCGTCGAGCTGACCCGCGTCGCCGCGGACGGCGAGGCGTCAGGCGCGACGCTCAGCGCGCTCAACCTCGCCGGCCGGGTCGCGCTACGGTGAATGAAAGCGGCGTCACGAGCGCCGGCAGACGTCCCGCTGACGCAGGCAGTGGTGTCCCGAAACGAGCGGAGTTTGCGAGCAAGCGCGCCGAGCGGTGTAAAAAGTTGCCCGTTGAAATAAGGCGAACCCGTCATTATCCTGGCATTGTTATTGAGTTTTCTCAGCGTCGCGGTGATGGAACCGCTATCGGCGCTCGCATCATTTCAGCGCTCGGGCCCCGACTCGCTCAAGAAGCTCGTAAAGAGCACGATGACCGTATGAGAACCGGATGAGCTCAACCAACGGCAAGAACGGAAATCAGGGCGTCAGCGCGATCAACGGCGTGAGCGCCAGCAACGGCCCGGCGGGCGCTACCCGCCCGCAGCAGCCTGTCTATCTGCAGCTCGAGCCGGATCCGGTGTTCGCTGTGCTGCACGCTCCCAGCGGCGCGCACCGGCGGGTCGGCGTGGTCCTCTGTGCGCCGTTCGGCTGGGAGGAGATCTGCGCTCATCGCAGCTTCCTGCGCTGGGCGGAAGCTTTCGCCGACGCCGGCTTCCCGGCGCTTCGCTTCGACCTTCCCGGCAGCGGCGAGAGCGCCGGATCGCCGCGAGATCCGCAGCGACTGGACACATGGACGAAGGCGGTGGACGCCGCCGCGAGCTGGCTGAAGAGCGCCGGCGACTGCGACCGGGTCGTCGCTGTCGGAGTCGGGCTCGGCGGCATGCTTGCCTACCTCGCGGTCACGGAAGGCGCGGCCGTCGATGACCTCGTGCTGTGGTCGGTGCCGGCCAAGGGCGATGCGATCGTGCGCGAGCTGCGAGCGATGGCGAGGCTCGCCGCGGATCAAGCAGAGCGTCCGGCCGAGCTCGAGAGTCCCGCGCCGGAAGCCGGCGAGCTCGAAGTCTGGGGATTCCTGCTGTCAGGCGAGACCGCCACCGCGCTCAAGAGCGTTGACCTGACCGAGCGCGAGATACCGGGCGCTCCCGGGCGCCGGGTGCTGCTCATGGGTCGCGACCAGAGCGCCCCCGATCCGCGTCTGCTCGCGCACCTCGAGCAATCGGGCGCCAGCGTGACGAGCTCCCCCGGACCGGGGTATGAGCCGATGGTGCGCCAGCCGAAGATTGCGGAGGTGCCTTACAAGACGTTTGGCATCGTGACCTCCTGGCTGAAGGCCTCAGGGGACGGCGAGCAGAGCGTGCCGGTAAAGCCCACGCATCACGTTCTGAGCGCCGATCACATGGACATCGACGTTCACGACGCGAGCATTCGCGAGTCGCCGTTCGAGCTCGATACCCCGGGGGGGACGGTCCGCGGTGTGCTCGTGGAGCCGCTCCGTGCGGGCGGCGAGTCCGCTCCGCTCTGCGGCGTGCTGCTCAATTCGGGAGCCGTGCGCCGCGTCGGGATGAACCGCATCTGGGTCGAGACGTCACGCCGCTGGGCTGCTCGTGGCGTGCCGACGCTGCGGCTCGACCTGCCGGGACTCGGCGACTCCGACGGCGACGAGCGGGCCTACGCGCACCCCGACGCCTTCTACCGCACAGAGTTCGTAGCCTTTGTCGTCGCGGCGCTCGACGCGCTCGAGGCGCGCGGTCTTCCCGGCGGATTTGTGCTCTCGGGCCTCTGCGCCGGGGCTTACTGGAGCTTCCAGACGGCGCTCGCCGACGAGCGCGTGCACGGGACGGTGATGCTGAACCTCTACCGCTTCTCCACCGCGAGCGAGCTTGACGCCGGACGGATCGGGCGGCGCGCGCGGCAGCTGCACCGTAGCGGCGTGCTCTGGAGCACGATGCGCGACGCCGTCGCCGACGGGACGATCACGAGAATGCTCCGGGCGATCGCGCGGAACCCGCAGAAGCTCTTGAACCGCGAGGCCGAGCCTGAGATGTCGAGTGCGCTCCACGCCGAGATGGCGCAGCTGGGGGAGCGCGGCGTCGCGCGGACGCTGCTGATGAGCCTTGGTGAGCCGATCGCGCAGGACATCATCGACGCCGGCCTTGACGAGACCGAGCCGTGGCCGGGCGTCACCTTCGAGCGGATTCCGATCCGCGATCATGGCTTCCGTCCGGTCTGGGCCCAGCAGTTCGTCAACGACGCCCTCGACCGTGGCCTCGACCGCGCGATCAGCGCGGCCGGCGAGCGGCTCGCGGCAGCGTCCTAGGCCTACTGGTCGCTCGCTGCGCGCTGCGGCACCGGCGAGTTGACGTCAGGCGGGGGCGACAGCGGATCGGCGTGCACGTGTGGGCGCACGATCATCGTCGTCAGCCGTCGCGTCGCCGGGACCCCGAGCCGCACGGCGACCGCGAGCGCCGGCAGCGGGTCGTCGACGGAGCTCCACGCTCGCTTGGTCCGTGGCCTGAACGCCGTGCCATTCGCGCCGGCGCTCCGGTGCGCGCCCGACATCTGCCTGTAGGCGAGCGCCGCTGGGGCAGCGAGGTGCTCGATGACGAACCGTCGTCCCTCGACCTGCGGCAGCGTCGGCCTGGCACGGCCGGTCAGGTCGAGGTGGAGCGCCCGCACGACGTCGACCCCGTCCTCGGTCTCGAACATCTGAAACTGGGCGCCGATACGCGGGTTGAAGTCGAGCAGGCGAAACACGCCGTCGCGAGCGTCGAGCCGCCAGTCCAGGTCCGCGATCCCGCGAAAGCCGACGGCGCTGCAGAACTCGACCGCACGATTCGCCAGATCGCCGTTCCACACCGATCGCGCGACCGCCGTCACGCCCGCGTGCGGCGGCCACGATCGCAGCTTGATGCCCGTGAACACCACCCTGGACTCGGGCTCGTTGCCGACGTAGATGTGCACGATCCAGTCCTCGGCGTAGTCGCGGTTCAGGTACTCCTGGACAACGACGCTCGGCATCGACGGCCATCTCGCTGCGAGGTGCTCCAACTCAGCCATGTCGCTCACCAAGGTCGTACTCGCGACCGCCGGCTTGGTCAGACGCAGCCACGCCTGGTCGTTCTTCAAGACGACGGGGAAGCCGATTTCGGCGGCCATCGTACGGAGCTCCTCGACCGAGTACGGCGTCAGACAGCGCGGTGCTGCAACGCCGTGGCTGGCGCAAAGCTCGGCGAGCCCGGACTTGCTCGCCAGCTCGCGTGGCAGCCCCGGTGCGACGTCTCGGAGGATGAAGCGCCGCTCGAGCACGTCGGCGTGCTCGGCCACGAGTAGCGCCGCCTCGTCATCGGTCGGGACGAGCACCGCGCGCTTGCCGATCCTTTCGCCGAGCCTCATGACGCCCGCCAACAGCTCCCCGGCATCCTCCGCACCGGTCGTCGGCCAGACGAGCGCCCGCTTCAGGTGGCGCGAGAGCGCCGTCGGCGTGAATCGGTCCTCGGTGACCGCATAAACGTCGATGCCGAGGCTTCCCAGCGAGCGGACAGCCCCGACGCTGCCGTGGTGGATCGGGTAGTGGCCGACCTTCAGGAGCAGCGTCGGAACGTCTCGATCGACGTCGCGGGCGACGCTTTGCCTTTGCCCGCGACGTTGTGCCGTGGCTGGAAGGACGGGAGTCAAAGCTCCCACTGAACCGGAGGCGTTCGGACGGGTCGTCAGGCGTTGCATGTGGCGCGCACGGGCGCGTGAGGTTGGGCAATCGCTAGCCTACGCCAGTTATGGTCGCACAATGCGGGAATTCCCGATCCGCCCAGCTGTCGTGAGCGAACCGCGACTCGTTGTAGTGATCGGCGCCGGCCCTTACGGGCTCGCGGTCGCCGCCCATCTCCGTGAGCGTGGCGTCGCCGTCCGCACTTTCGGCGAGACGATGTCGAGCTGGCGCACGCGGATGCCGATCGGGATGTTCCTCAAGTCGACTGCCAGCGCCTCGAACATTGCCTCGTCGCGGCCGGGGAACACCCTCGTCGACTACTGCACCGCCACGGGGGTCACGCCCTACGTCGGTCACCGGCCGATCGCGGTCGATGACTTCATCGGCTACGGAGACTGGTTCCAGAGCCGGCTCGTTCCCGAGCTCGAGGTCAAGCAGGTCGTGCGAGTAGCGCCGTCGGCGGGTGGATTCGACGTCATCCTGGATTCGGGCGAGGAGCTGGGCGCAAGAGCCGTCGTCGTCGCCAGCGGGTTCGTCCAGTTCGCCTATGTGCCCTCCGAGCTGGTGACGATCTCGCCGGATGGACCGTCTGCGGCTGGAGCGCTCTCGCACAGCGGGCAGCTGCACGATCTGTCGTCGTTCGCGGGCCGCACTGTCGCGGTCATCGGCGGTGGGCAGTCCGCGCTCGAAACGGCCGCGTTGCTGCACGAGACCGGGGCAGAGGTACGCGTGCTGGTTCGTCGGGACCGCGTGATCTTCGGCGAGCAGCCGGCCGATCTCGAGCACCAGGGGCGTGGGACATTGTTGAAGCCGGAGTCTCACCTGGGGCCTGGCTGGTCGCACTTCGCGCTCTCCCAGATGCCCGGATCGGTGCGCTACCTGCGGCTGCGCCAGCGGCTTTGGCTTGTCGCCAACATCCTCGGCCCGTCCGGAGCCTGGTGGCTTCGCGAGCGCGTCCTTGGGCGGTTCCCGGTGGATGTCGGTGAGCGTGTCGTCGGCGCGTCCGTAGACGGCGGACGCGTCGTACTCAACGTCAGCGGCCCTGAAGGCGGCCACGAGTTGAGCGTCGACCACGTAGTTGCCGCCACTGGCTACCGCGTGTCGCTTGACCGGCTCGCGTTCCTGACGCCTGAGCTGCAGGCCATGATCGCCACCCTCGCGGGCTGGCCGCGTCTGGCGCCGTCGTTCGGATCGTCAGTACCGGGCCTGTACTTCACCGGTCTCGCCGCCGCAGCAACGTTTGGCCCTCTGATGCGCTTCGTTGCCGGCTCGCAGTTCGCCGCGCGGCGGATCAGCGCCGCTCTGGCTCGCTGAACCCGCCAGCCACGGCCGCCGCCTAGCGCGGTCGCTGAACGGAGCTCAGTGTCGCTTTAGTGTTGCCAGACGCGGACGTCGGCGAAGCGCATGGTTGTTGGGGCGGTGACGGGGTAGGCGTAGGTGCTGCCGA
>Ga0182024_10000819_pt1 | contig 81233 bp, 67 predicted proteins | sample P32metaG_FD_120480 | JGI IMG/M metagenome (GOLD analysis project Ga0182024, IMG submission 120480) | Permafrost microbial communities from Stordalen Mire, Sweden - P3-2 metaG (Illumina Assembly) | ecosystem: Environmental > Terrestrial > Soil > Wetlands > Permafrost | place: Sweden: Stordalen...
AAAGAAACGCTCAACACGATGGTGGAGCAGTTGCGTTCTTTCGCTGCAGAAGTAACGCGCGTGGCGCGCGAGGTGGGCAGCGAAGGCCGCCTGGGCGGTCAGGCGAACGTGCCGGGCGTCGCGGGCACTTGGAAAGATCTCACGGACTCTGTAAACGCCATGGCTGGCAACCTCACCGGTCAGGTGCGCAACATCGCTGAAGTCACCACGGCAGTTGCCAAGGGCGACCTTTCGCGCAAGATTACCGTGGACGTGAAGGGCGAAATTCTCGAACTCAAAAACACGATCAACACGATGGTGGACCAGCTCAACGCGTTCGCCGGAGAAGTCACGCGCGTGGCTCGCGAAGTCGGTACGGAAGGCAAACTGGGCGGCCAGGCGGAAGTGCGCGGCGTGGCGGGAACGTGGAAAGACCTTACGGACAACGTAAACGTGATGGCCGCGAACCTCACGGAACAAGTGCGCGGAATCGTGAAGGTTGTGACGGCCGTCGCGGATGGCGACTTGACGCAGAAACTCACCGTTAACGCCAAGGGCGAAGTTGCCGCGCTAGCGGAAACCATCAACAACATGACGCGTACTCTTGCGACGTTCGCCGACCAGGTAACTACGGTGGCTCGCGAAGTTGGTGTGGAAGGCCGCCTCGGTGGTCAAGCGAACGTGCCCGGCGCCGCGGGAACTTGGAAAGACCTTACCGGTAACGTCAATCTTCTGGCCGACAACCTCACGAACCAGGTGCGCGCCATCGCCGAAGTCGCGACCGCCGTAACCAAGGGCGACTTGACGCGTTCGATTCAGGTGGAAGCGCGCGGTGAAGTTGCGGAACTCAAAGACAACATCAACACCATGATCGACAACCTGCGCCTCACGACGGACCGCAACAAGGAGCAGGATTGGCTCAAAACGAATCTTGCTCGTTTCACCGGCATGTTACAGGGGCAACGTGATCTTGCCACAGTGGGACGTTTGCTGCTTTCGGAACTCGCGCCTCTTGTAAATGCTCAGCAAGGCGTGATCTACCGCATGGAAGCAAACGATGCCCCTGGGATGGTTTTGCTTTCCGCCTTTGCAGACAACGGCGAAAACGGCCACAAGAAGCATCTGGAATTGGGCGAAGGATTGATTGGGCAGTGTGCCGCGGAAAAACGCCGTATGCTGATCACCGAGATGCCGCAGCACGCCGTACCTATCCGTTCCGGTTTATTCCAGGCGGTCCCCCGCAACGTGATTGTGCTGCCGGTGCTCTTTGAAGATCAGGCCAAGGCCGTTATCGAATTGGCTTCTCTGAGTGATTTCACCGCTTCGCAGCTGGCATTTCTTGAGCAGCTCACTTCGAGTATCGGAATCGTGCTGAACAGTATTGAAGCTACGATGCAGACGGAAGGATTGCTCGAACAATCACAACAATTGGCGACGGAACTGCAAACGCAGCAGAGAGAGTTACAGCAAACCAACGAGCAGCTCGGGCTAAAGGCTCAGCAGCTCGCCGAACAAAACGCGGAAGTGGAAAGAAAGAACCAGGAGATCGAGCAGGCTCGCCGCGCACTCGAAGAAAAAGCCAAGGAACTTGCGCTGACCTCCAAGTACAAATCTGAATTCCTGGCCAACATGTCCCACGAGTTGCGCACCCCGCTCAACAGCATCCTAGTCTTGGGCCAGCAGCTCAGTGAAAACCCCGAAGGCAACTTGTCGCCCAAGCAAGTGGAGTTTTCGCGCACCATTCACGGCGCGGGAACCGATTTGTTGAATCTGATCAGCGATATTCTGGATTTGTCGAAGATTGAATCCGGTACGGTGTCCGTGCAGGCGGAAGAAGTCTTCTTTGCCAGCTTGCTGGAGATGATCGCTCGCCCGTTCCGCCATGAAGCGGAAAACCGCAAGCTGACCTTCGAGACTTATCTCGACCCCGCGCTTAGCCGTAGCTTGGTAACCGACGCGAAACGCATGCAGCAGGTGCTGAAGAATCTGCTATCGAATGCCTTTAAGTTCACCGAACAAGGTCAAGTTCGTCTGTCGGTCTTGAAACCTACAAGCGGTTGGACACCCGACCATCCTATTCTTAGCAGAGCGGAATCGGTGGTGGCTTTTGAAGTGTCGGACACCGGCATCGGCATTCCCGCGGAAAAGCAACGCATCATCTTTGAGGCCTTCCAGCAAGCCGATGCGGGTACCAGCCGCAAGTACGGCGGAACTGGACTCGGTCTCGCGATCAGTCGCGAGCTTTCCAGTCTGCTCGGGGGCGAAATCCAGCTACGCAGCGCCATCGGTGCAGGTAGCACCTTCACCCTGTACTTGCCCCAAATGTACGTTGGCCCCGCGACGGGGAGCCAGACGCATATGCAGTCGCCGGCGCAAGCTCTCCCTGCGCCGCGTGCTGTTACGCAGGTTCGCGAAGTAGAACGCGTCGCCGATGATCGTGAAACGATTCGTCAGGGTGACAGCATCTTGCTGATCGTGGAGGACGATTCCCACTACGCGCGTATTCTTTTCGATCTCGCCAAGGATACCGGATTCAAAGTACTGGTGGCGCCTACTGGCTCTGAGGCACTGTCCCTCGTTCGGGAATTTCAACCCGCCGCAGTCTCGCTGGACGTTTTCCTGCCGGACATGCTCGGCTGGACAGTGCTCAATCATTTAAAGCAGGATCCCACAACACGCCACATTCCCGTTCAGATTTTGACTTTGGATGAGGACCGCAGGCACGGCCTTTCGCGAGGCGCGTTTGCCTTCTTGACCAAGCCCACGACTTCCGAAGGGCTGGAGTCAGCCTTCTCTAGAATCAAAGAATTTGCATTACCTCGCCGGAAACGCCTGCTGGTGGTGGAAGACAATCCTGCCGAACAGTACAGCATCCGTGAACTGCTGGGGCACGACGATATTGACATGGAAGTAGCCGCTTCCGGCATGGAAGCACTGCGAGCGGTTCGTGAGCAATCGTTCGACTGCATGGTCCTGGATTTGCGCCTGCCGGATATGTCCGGCTTCCAGGTCTTGGAGCACCTCAGCGAATCGGAGGAAGCTCGCGATTTACCAGTGGTGGTTTTTACCGGCCGCGAACTTTCCCTCGAAGAAGACATCCGGCTGCATGAATTGGCGCGCAGCGTGGTGGTGAAAGACGTGGAGTCTCCCGAACGCCTGCTGGACGAGACCTCGTTGTTTCTCCATCGCGTCATTGCGGACTTGCCTGCCGAAAAGCAGAAAATGCTGGATCGCTTGCACCATTCAGACGAAGCGTTGGTCGGCAAGAAAGTTATGGTTGTCGACGACGACGTGCGCAACATCTTTGCGTTGAGTAGCGTTCTCGAACGACGTGGGATGACTGTGCTTTCGGCAAGCACGGGTCACGAAGCCATCGCGCTGCTGGAGTCCACCGCGGATATCGCCATCGTTCTAATGGATATCATGATGCCGGAAATGGATGGGTACGAAACCATGCAAGTCATCCGGCAAAATCCCGACTTTCGCCGCCTCCCCATCATCGCTCTCACCGCCAAGGCTATGAAGGGGGACCGCGAAAAGTGTCTGGAAGCCGGCGCTTCGGAATATCTTGCGAAGCCTGTGAATACCGAGCAATTGCTTTCTGCGCTCCGCATGTGGCTGCACCGTTAGGGAGATGAGCACTTGAATTTCGAGGCATTCAAACGAGGCAATGGCGCGATGAGTACGCCGGCTCCTGCAAACCCGGTGAACATCCTGATGGTGGATGATCAACCGTCGAAATTGCTCAGCTATGAAGTAATGCTGGGCGAACTGGGAGAAAATTTAATCAAAGCCACCTCGGGCCGCGAAGCTCTGGAATTGCTCTTGAAAATTGATGTCGCGGTTGTGCTGATGGATGTCAGCATGCCCGAACTGGATGGCTTTGAGCTGGCGGAAATGATTCGGCAGCATCCGCGCTTCCAAAAAACCGCCATCATTTTTATTTCCGCTGTGCATCTGACGGACATGGACCGCTTGAAAGGTTATGCGCGCGGAGCGGTGGATTACATTTCGGTGCCAGTCATTCCAGAACTGTTACGGGCAAAAGTCAGTGTATTTGCCGAGTTGCATCGGCGCGCGCGACAGCTTGAAGCGTTAAATCACGAACTGCGTCGCCTTTCGCAAAGCTTGATGACCGCGCAGGACGAAGAACGCCGCCGCATCGCTCGCGAGCTTCACGATGGCTTGGGTCAGGATCTGACCGCCGCCAAAATGATGCTCGGTTCGTTGTTCCAATTGCATCAAACTCCCGAAGCGAAAGACCAAGCAGCCAGAGAAGCCAATCAGATGATGGACCAGGCCATCAAGCAGATTCGTACTATGTCGCACCTCCTGCACCCGCCGCTGCTTGATGAAATGGGTTTATTCTCCGCTCTTCGCTGGTACGTCGAAGGTTTCGCAAAGCGCAGTGGCATGGAGACCACCTTGGCAATTCCCCACGAATTTCCCCGTCTCACCGCAGACTTGGAAATCGCTATTTTTAAAATTGTCCAGGAGTCCCTGACCAACGTGTTTCGGCACGCCAACGCGCAAAAAGCGACCGTCAGCCTAGAGGAACGCGACAATCGCGTGTTCATTTCCATCGCCGACAATGGCAAAGGGATTGATAATGGATTGGCGCAATTGCAGCCGCGCAGCTATGGCGTGGGAATCAGCGGAATCAAGCAACGCGTTGAGGAACATGGTGGCCGGCTGTTGCTGCGAAACGGCAGTCCCGGAACTATTGTCGAAGTGATTTTTCCGCTCAAACATGTCCGCAACCAGTCAAACACGATCAGCACTTCGAGCACTTCCCCCGCATCTTAGCGACCGCCGTGTCGAGCGAGGAAGAAGTGCTTCAAACCCTCCCAACTGCTCGATCGTTCCCATGTGACCCCAGCCCAGACCTCCGCTAATTCCGGAATTCGCCAGTAAAATCCAAATATTCACTTCAGCAGCATATCGATTTGTTGCTTCAGTTCCGGGAGGTTCGATTTAGGCACCACCGCGTTCACCCCGGAAGTCGCTACTTCCTTTGCTGGCAACAAGTCGGCATGGCCAGTAAATAGAATGATCGCCAGGAGCGGAGAGTAAGCGCGAAGTTTCCGTGCAGTCTCGAAACCATTCATGCGCGGCATCGCTAGGTCCAAGATAATGAGATCCGGATTAAGTTGCGGCGCTTGTTCTAAAGCATCTACGCCGTCCACTGCTTCGCCGCAAATTTTGAATTCGGATTGGCTCGCGAAATAATAGCGCAGCTGTTTGCGTATCATCTCGCTGTCGTCGACGATCATGATTGACTTCGTCACGCTTACCTCGGTCTGGAGTGCTCGTCCGCGAAACCGGACGGTACCCTCCTCCGAGTCTTCCACGTTGTGTGGGAACCCGAAAATCGGGTCTTCCATCTACCAGCCCTTAGATAGTTCAGCGTGCCAGAGCGGAATTGTTGAAACAAGAATGCTGTTTCTGGAATTTTACGGCTCTGCGAATCTACGGTTCTTGCTCTGTCCAAGTAAGAGAAATTACCGATGGCGTGCGAACCTTTGGCATCGTATTTTCGGTTTAGACTGCGGCGCTCCACCGGCGCCGCCTACGCGGCCATGTCCCGCCAGGGAGTGACTGCACACGGTGACCCGTGGCGGGCCTTTGCAGTTTGACCGCTTTGGAAGTTACCCATGGCCGCTTTTCTTATTACCCGTTTCAGGCCGCTAACGATAGCTTCCCCGCAGGCGTTTAGCGTAAATAATGAACATTTCTACGCAATACTCCCGACAGCTGCCTGCAGTCAGCACCTATTTGTAAACGAATTGGAAGTCAAAGGCCAAAAGGCGACTGCTTCCAATGGAACGCACTGGTGCGGCCGCGCACGTAGCCGCACCGCTTTATTTTGGCAATTCTGTTTCTATGCGCAGGCGCTCAGTCCGCAAGTTTTAGTTTTTCCAGATACGTAATGTAAGTGGACTGTACTGCGTTTCGTTCTGGACTCGCGTGTTGCAGCAGCGTGATGAACTGGTCCATCGCTTTGTCGATTTGTTCAAAAAGCGCGTGGTTGGTTTTGGAAAGCGCCATATCACCGCCATAGTCTTCCGCCTTATCCCAGGTGCGCTCCAGGATGCGAGCCAATTTTGCCGCTGTTGGGCCCTCGCCTTTTTGTGATGCTTCGTAAGCGAGTTGCGCCAGAGCACGGTAGGGCCCCATCTTCGTATCGTCGACACCGGACGTCTGCGGCAAGCGTTTTTCTTGCGCTTGTCCGAGGCCCACGGCCATACATCCGACGAGTAACACAAGATTCAGAATGCCGATCATTCTGTTGTGTCTATTTCGAAAAAAAATCACAGTTCCTCTCTCCTTTTGTCTCGCTGGCTTTCGGAGCGCGCTCATAGTACAGCGCAATCCGCCCATTTCAGCCATCCTTCGTCGCGGTTAGCTCCAAAGAGTACCCGGCACGAGATCGATTCTTTGCCCGGGCGGCAATCAATTCTACTTTCGACCGGCACAACCGTCGCCGACCGCAGTGAGTGTATTGTTCTGCGCCGCCAGTTCGCAGTAGTAATCAGCGCCACGCGAATCGAGATACTTGTATCTCTGCGAACTCCGTTGGCCGCTATGCCCTGTCAAGTTAAACGAGGAATCGAATTGCAGGGTATCCGTGGAGGTCACTTCATTTTCGGTGGTGCTTACGAAAAACGGCTCCAGTACGTCGTACTTGAACTGTTGCTGCGAGGTGGTCTGTAGACTAAGCGAGCCGTCAGAGGCAAACACCTCGCTGATATTTAGAGTGAGCGGGTACTGAAATGTTTGCAACGTCGAAAAGAACTGTGGGCCGTTGCGGGTAATAGTGCGCGATTCCACGCTGGTGTTTTGCGTGATGTCCTGGACGTAATTGGTGGCGTTGATCGTAAAATTCTGCACGTTGCTGAAATTGACCTGCTGATGGACATCTGTGTCTACCCGGCCATGCGAAGTCCGTACGTAGCCCGCAACGTGGAAGGCCCGCGCCGAAGTCACGCTGACCGACCCCGTGACATCTCCCGAAGCGTCGGTTTGCAGATTTTCGACAACGCTGGGTGTGGGCGCAGCGCCGACGGTATTCGCCGTGACCGCACCTGTCACTTGCGAGGAGTTATGATCCTGAAAGACCAGCAGCGTAGCCGTCGCTAGAAAATAGCTATCCGCGTTGAACACACTCACGGCAATGGTGTGCGGCATTCCGTTGCTCAGCGATCCTGCGAACGGCGTCAGATCGATGCGGTACGGCACAAAGTTAAGCGTTTGCACTCCGGGAATGGGTTCCCAAAGATAGGGATCGATGCCCCCGGTGTAAATCCACGGATAAACTGGCGCAACACCCGCAGGCTGGCCGTCTACGCTGATCTCTGCTTCCCGAAATCCCGTGGCGCCGCAGCTTTGCAGTTCGCTCGCGACATCGTTAGGCACGCAGGTATACCAGAACTCGTCGTTGGATTGGCTCTGCGTAATCACGTCAAGGTACGCGCGCTCGACATTAGCGGGCAGCGTAAATGTTTCAGCGAGCTGGTCCGTGGTCTGAAATAGACCACGCGCACCGCCTGCGGCGTTTGGTAGAGGATAAACGGCGTCGGCTATAGAAGCATCACGGCGAGCTTGATCCTCGTCGTGATGCCCCTGATAAAACTCCAGGGTGGCGCTGCCGGAAATAACACCGGTATACGTACTGTTCACCAGATTGCCGAGATCCACTTCGCCGGACTGCGTTGTCTTGAACAGTGCACTGTAGTCCGTCACGTCGCGCTCCACGTGCCAGGAAGGGGACAGCGTGCTGCGCGGCTCAGGCGTGGTGCCGTAATAAAGATTGACGCGTCCGAGGAATACCTGCGCGGTCCGGTCAAACTGTCTGCCGGCGGTGACGTTAAAGTCGGCAGTGAACACGACCTTTTCCCAAGGTCCCGGGCAGCCCACTGGCGGAGTGTACGAATAATTTTTCGCGGAGAAGTCTGCGAATTGTACGCCCGAATAGAGCTGAACTACGCATGCCTTACCGCGCGGCCGCGGCACGGTAGGATCCGCAGTCACGGTGTTCTGTGAACCGACCACGGGAATATATTGTGCCAGCGCTGGGACCGAGAGAAGGGCCAACGCGCCAGGCGCGGTGACACAAATGAGGGTGCGAGCGAAGAGGCCGCCTAGTTTCATAAAAATGCTCCTCAATGGAGGAAAAGGATCGCGAAACGGAGTCGAAAGTATATTGCACAGCACCCGGTCGTGGAAATAAAAAAGGATCCTACGAAGGTAGTGTCGGAAACGCGCGGGTTTAGCCGAACAGCATGCCTTCGTTTGTCGGCGGCAGAGGTGCTGCAGGGATTGCTGAGGGTCAGGAAATTCAGGTGCGCAGCCCGTTCTGGCTGCCGGAAAAAACGGCCGCCAATATGACCAGAAGCGGCTCGCTAAGTCTGCATGGAATAAACGACTTGGGGAAAGCAATTCCCGGACCAACGCTAAATGCGCTGCCGAACAATAAGTAACATGTAATAAATGAGTTAGGGGCTAACGAACCCTCGGGATAATTCGTAATTTCCCTTATCGGCCTCCGCTGCCCGATTCGGGCTCGCGCTTCGCTGAACGCCTCGCCGTCCCGCGGGATGCAGCCGCTGACAAATCTGAGTCTGTTAAACGACCGTTCATACGGGGAACAGGGTATTGATTGCCTTAGATTGATGGCCGGATACTGACGCTGGCACCGTTGCCAATTCTTGCGTGGGTATCGGGCCAACCGTACACAAAGAGTTCTTTCATGTTCAGACCAAAGCACCTCTCAAATCTGAAATCTCGCTGTCCAGAATGTGGCTCGGACAGCATTTACAAATCGCACCGGCGTGGTGTATTCGAAAGAATGGTTCTCGGATGGACCAAGATGCGGCCATATCGCTGCCGCGAGTGCTACGAGCGGTTTTACGCCAAGGAATATGATCTCGCCAGCAAGCCTTCGATGTCCCCTCGCCACGCAGACGCAACGGGCCAGCAAACCGGCGGCTTAAATACTCTGACTGCACAGCCGCGATCCTAGAAACGATAAAAAATCCGGCCGCTAGCCTTGCGGGGTCGCGGTATTGCCGCCGTGAGCGAGTTTATTTGCTAGAGTGAGTCGATCATTGGTAGCACTGCGCTGGCAGCGCAATCGGTCAGATAGTTCGCCGGTCCAAAGAAGAATGTCCAATAGTCGGCTGCGTTCGAGATTCGTCAGAGTCGCGGATCGCAAACTGACCCGTAAAGCCTGAATCGAGCATTCTTTGAGAAACGAGCGCGCTTCGGCGGTGTTGAGCGATCGCGAAATTTGCTTCCCACCCGGGCCTTCCCCGCGACGATCAAAACTTTCCAGATACTCGTAAGCCTTTGTCAGGAAATGTGTAAGACACAAATCCTGCCCATGCAAGAGTGCCGCGGAAATTTTTTCGCAGCTGCGCACCTCGCAGTTTCTCAGAAATTTTGCTTCCGTATTTTGTGTTCGTTCAACGATCATGCTTACCCTGACCTCCAACTCCCACGTTTTGTTTCTAACCCTCGTTTGCAATCCCTACTAACCCGTGAATACGGCAAGTTAAGCGACGTGGATGCGGCGGATGTCGGCGTCTCCTGCCGTGACCGCTGCTGACAAAATTGCAATTTGCGAGTGCATCGTCTGCACTCGTAGTTTTCTATCCATGTAAGGATCCAAGAGTTTGCTGACGCATAAGGCACTCTCTGGCGGCAGCGAAATGCTGGAAACCCCATGCCAAAAAGTCAAAACCGTCACGAGGCGCTGCTCCTGCTCAGACACCATAACGGCGCAACCGGCGAAATTCGGAGCGCCCTCGAACGTGGCGGTGATCGCCGCGGAGAGGGAATCTCGGATCTGGCCAGCGTGATTGGGTTTAGCGACGAATTCGACGCTAAGCACGGTATCGAACGAGGGACTCGGTGCACTGGAAGGCTTTGACGAAGAAAATTGGGAAGACGAGAGTTGCGGCGAAACACACTTCGTCGCTGTTCGGGGCCTCGAGTCATAGCTTGCTACCATCCCGCTTCCCGCTGCTCTCCAACCCGCACTGCCAGATTCAATAGCCACGTAACCCTCCGATGGTTCTCGGACCCCATCCCACCGAAAGTGGGTAGGCGCGTCCTCTCAGTCTCGGCAAATCAAGCCGAGGCCGGTTCGGGGCAGAGCGGACGCGCCCGGTGGGGCACGCGGGGACGGGGAACGCTTCCCGCGGGTAAGGACTCCCGACAACGTTGGGGTGCCTACGCGGGATAGTGCTGCTTGCCGACGATTCGTATCAAAGTGGGATAAAAAAGTTGGATAGAAGAACGATGTGGCCAGGCAGAGACTTAGGTTTGATTGCCCAACCTTGTGCGTACGGATATACTCCCGTGCAAATAGCTGAGGACCAGGCGTGGAGTTCTTCGAGTTTGACAAGGAATACGTGGAACGGCTGCGGGAGGGCGATGCCGAGACCGAGCGGCATTTTGTGGCCTATTTCGACCGATTACTGCGTATCTTATTGAGGGCAAGAATGTTACCTCCCGATAAGGTGGAGGATGTGACGCAAGAAACCTTTCGCAGGGTACTGGCGGCGTTGCGAAGGGATGGCGCCATCCGCCAGCCCGAGCGCTTTGGATCGTTCGTTAACTCCATCTGCAAGAATACTTTATACGAGCGAGAGCGGTCCGGGCGGCGCACCGAGCCACTCGACGAGGCGCACGCAGAAATCGTGGATCACGTGGTGGACGTGCACGAAGCGCTGGAGAGGCAGGAGTCGCGTGAGCAAGTGCGTGTGATTCTGAAAACCATGCCTAACAAGGATCGCGAACTGCTCCGCGACATTTTCTTCCTCGAGAAAGATAAGGATGAAATTTGCCGTGAAAAGGGTGTTGACCGGGAATATTTGCGAGTTCTTGTACATCGGGCTAAAACGCGGTTTCGCAGCGAGTTCGAGGCGAGAACTGTTCCAAAACGGGAACGAAGCGAAAGGAAATAAATGGCCCGAAGCGAATGAAACGAAATGACCCTCAGAACCACTAACTACCGGTAGAGGAAAATGGATCACAACGAAGCGATAAAATTGCGGGCGGCAGAGAGATACGCGCTGGGGGAACTCCCCGAGGAAGTGCGCGACGCCTACGAAGAGCATTTCTTCGATTGCGCCGAATGCGCGATGGATATAAAGGCAGTGTCGGCGTTTGTCGATGGAGCCCGCGACATTTTTGCAGAGGATGCAAAGGGCGCTGAGCGAGACCCATCAACCGAGACGGCGCGTGCCAGACCCTCGCGAGATTCGCAGTCTGGATGGCGGAAGGATTGGTGGCAGCCACTAGTTGCCGTGCCTGCGTTTGCGGTGCTGCTCCTGGTTATCGGTTATCAGAATCTCCGTACCATCCCGGCCCTAGAGCGGTCCGCGTCTGGCTCCTCCATGCAAGTGCTGAATAGCTATTCGCTAGCTACCGCAAACTCCCGCGGCGCGGCGGCGGTGAACGTTGCGGTGCGACCGGGAGAGAATTTTGCCCTGGATTTCGATATCCCACCCACGAAGGGCTTTCCCCAATATCTCTGCCAATTGCGTGAGGCGTCGGGCACGGTGCTCGAGCAAGTGCGCGTCAGCGCCGAACAAGCCAACAAAACTGTTGAGCTTTTTATTTCTGGGGGTATCATGCACGCGGGTATGTATACCGTCGTTATCGCTGGAGACCCGGATCAGAGCGGTCAGTTCCGCGAGGAAAACCAATTGGCGCAGCTCGGCTTTGAAGTTTCCATCGCAAAATAAATTTCCAGGCAGATAAACACGTTTTCCGTCACATCGCCTTTTTAAGGAGCAGCCGATGGATGATGTCAAGCGGACGTTTCACTACAACGCATGCGCGCATGCGTTTAGCGGGCGATTCACGAGGCCCATTCAGCACGACATCGAAGTGCAGGCGCCCGTAGCGCTGCCCACCACCGGCGGCCACGGGAATTCGCGAATAGAAAATTTCCGTGTGAAAGAGTTTGCGTCGTTCAAGGCGGCGTATTCGCACGTCTCGGGCAGCGAACATAAAGACGGCGATAAGGTGTTTCACACCACGCTCGCCACCGCGACCATTGAGGGATTGAATATCCTGGACGTGATTACCGCGGACCGCGTGGTGTCCCGCGTGTCGTCGTTCTGGGTGAATCCGGAGCATGAATCGCACTTTTCTTTTTCCGGCAGCCAATTTGAGAATCTAAAGATTGCCGGCCATCCGGTGAAGGTGGAATTGAAGTCGCGGCTGATCGCCGAGTTGCCGAAGTTCTCCGACGTGAACAAAGAGTTGGCAAACAATGAAAAGTTCCGCAAAATGGCGCAGGATTCTTATCCATCCGCAAGCTACGACGTGACGAAGCATAACGGGGTCATTTTTTGTTCACTGGCGACAGATTTGTCCGCGGAAGCGCCGGGAGTTACGCCGAAAGGGCACGTGTTTCAGGTACCGCACTTCGGGAAAGTGTTTCTCGCCGAGGTGTTGGTAGAACCCTGGCGGCGGACGCTGACCATGATTCGCGTGGAGCTGGGGTCGCCGGTCGGTGGCGCAGGAACCGCGGGACAAAGCGGGGTGAACGGAAGGCCGTATCCCCCGATTCCACCAAATACTGGCTCTTGACGCTTTTGTTTGCGTGCTCTCTCCTTTTATTAGGGTGCGCAAAGCGAAATACGGAATCTCCCGATAACATTCAAAATGAAATCGTTGCGAAAATGCAGCACAGCGAATTTGATTCGGCGCTGCAACAAGCAGACCAGGCCGCCGGCGATTTCGCCCGCCGCGACCTGGCTTGGCATTGGAAGTTTAGAATTCTGGCGGCGAGAGCACAGATTTTCCGTGGACAGTACAAGGACGCGATCGACCGGCTCAAACCTGATCTGCCCCCACAACTAATGAATGGGGAAGTCGCCGTGCTGCGAAAGATGGCGCTCGCCAACGCAGAGGATCTGTTTGAGCAGTTCGCTGCTGCAGAGATCGATTTATCCGAGGCCGAGCGTCTCGCCCCGTCTTCCGCGCCGAAAATCCGCATGCAAGTTATCCAGACGCGAGCGAATCTGGAGTTTGATCAAAAGAAGTATCCTCAGGCTGAGATGGCTTTTCGCAAAGTGCTGGATCTCTCGAGAGAGCTAAATCTGCCCGCATCGGAACAACAGACGCTAGGGAGTCTGGGGAACACCGCCATGGAGCAAGAACACTACGACGAAGCGGCGGATCGGTACAGAGCCTCGTTGAAGCTCGCGGAAGAAAGTGGGAGAACGTTCTCGGTTCCAACCACCCTCGGTAACCTTGGATGGAGCTTCTATGAGCTCGGAGATTACGAAAACGCGAAGCAGTCTTTCCGGCAGGCGGAACAGGCGGCATCCCGCGCGGGAGAAAGCGCCGACCGCATTAGCTGGCTGACCTATCTCGCGGAAGTAGACTCAGAGACACATGCGAATACGGAGGCGAAAAGCAAAGCGGATGAAGCGTTGCGTCTTGCGCGTGCGCTGCATGATCCGCTGACTACGGTGCAAGCGCTGAACGCCTCGACGATTGTCGCGCTGGAAACCAATGACATGCGGTCCGCTGGAAAATACAATCGAGAGGCGCGAGAACTGGAGTCTGGAGATTTTGACCACCGACAAATCGTTGCGTCGTTATTAAACAGCGGGCGAATTGCGGAGCGCATTGGGCGCTTGGAATTGGCGCAGCAGATATATTTGAAAATCAGATCGGATGCCGGCGCTCAGACCTCAGCAAGATGGGAGTCGGAAGCGTTACTCGCAAACGTATATCGCGAAGAAAAGCGTCCGACAGAGGCGGAGCGGGAATTTCGCCTTTGCTTGAAAACCGTGGACGAGGCGCGGAAGGCCGTAGAAAGGGAGGAGTCTCGGCTTTCGTTTCTCTCTGGTGCGATTACCTTTTATGGGGAGTATATTAATTTCTTAATTTCACAGGGACGGACCATAGAGGCCCTGCAGATTGCGGAAACGAGTAGGGCCCGGACGTTAGCTGAGGGACTGGGATCGTCCAGGAACAGTGCGTCAGGGGCTTTTGCGGCAGGCGAGTTACAGTCGCTGTCAAAGCGGCTGAACAGCGTACTGCTCTGCTATTGGCTGGGGAAGGACCGTTCGCACCTTTGGGTTATCACATCGCAAGGGACACGCTATTTCCCGCTGGAGGGTTCGGAAGAAATTGATCGCTCGGTGAAAAGCTATCGCGAGGCGCTCCTGGGATCTCGAGATGCGTTGCATCCAGTAAACCGCGACGGAACGAAACTGTATACCATGCTAGTCGAACCCGCGCAGGACCTAATTGCGAAAAGCGCGCAAGTGACGATGTTGCCGGATGCCAGTTTGTACGGGCTGAATTTCGAAACGTTGATTGTTCCTGGCGAGACACCACATTATTGGATTGAAGATGTCTCGATCACGACGGCTAGTTCGCTGACGTTGCTGGCGGCCTCCATAACGCGGCAAACTTCGGTGACGAAGAAACTTTTGCTGATTGGAAATACCGAGGAAGCCACCAGCGAATTTCCGAAACTGCCACAAGCGTCCGCGGAAATGGAAACCGTGGAACGGTATTTCGCGGAAGGTGACCGGGATGTTTTGGAAGGGAAAGAAGCTACGCCGACGGCCTATCTTTCGCGCAATCCGCAGCAATTTGCGTACCTACATTTTGTGGCGCACGGCACTGCTAGCCTTACGAAACCGATGGAGTCCGCGGTGATCCTCAGCCCAAGCACGGATGATTACAAACTTTACGCGCGGGATATCGTGGCCCACCGTTTGAACGCCAACCTCGTTACGATTTCAGCCTGCAATGGCGCCGGCACACGGGCGTACTCGGGCGAAGGTTTGGTGGGTCTCTCCTGGGCATTTTTGCGCGCCGGAGCACATAACGTCATCGGAGCGTTGTGGGAAGTGGATGATCGTTCCACGCCGCAATTGATGGACGCCCTGTACAGCGGCTTGAGCAAAGGCAAGCCGCCGGCGACGGCCCTACGCGATGCAAAACTGTCGTTCCTGCATTCCGGAACGGTCTACAGCAAGCCCTACTACTGGGCTCCGTTTCAACTTTACGCAGGTTCCTGAAAGCTTGCCCTAATTCGATCTCGGCGATTTTCGGAGTTCCAATGGTGTGGGACTCATCTTGGTTAAGCACCACTCTTTAGAGCGGTCAGTAGGTTTTGGCCGTTCGGCGAACCCAGCCCTGTACAGGCATCCCAACCAGGTCCGGCGTTGTATTTGCCATTGTTGCCTACGGTTATGTCATTGAAAGCGTTAGCGCTCACTGGAATCGTGTAAATCAGTGGGTTCAGCAATCCTAGGGGCTTTCCTAGGGATTGGTTGAGCCGCGCGACCAGGCCAGCCCACAACGGTGCCACAGCACTGGTGCCGCCGACGGGTGGCACGCCTTGTGCGGCGTCGGGAAAACTCTGGCCGTCGCAGAGAACCTGATAGCCAGAGTCTGGAGCTGCGTCTCCGGCAACGTCTGGAACCCCGCGCATGATGGGACCAGCAGGATCGACGGCCTTTTGTTTGTCGTCGGCGGTCTGGTAGCTGGGCAGCGGGAAAAAGCGGCTGACGCCGCCGCCAGTTCCATCATTCGGTCCATCGTTCCAAACCACTTCACTGGAAAGCGAGGTCGCTGTAGCGGTGATGTGCGTTCCGCCGCACGCCAGCACGTTGGGGCTAGAGGCGGGGAAGTCGACGTGCGTCTTTTTGTCCCAGTTGGGATCGTTGGCGGCAAAGTCAGCCGAGCCGCTGTCGCCCGCGGCGACGCAAACGGTCATGCCAATTTGTACCGCTGCTTGCAGGATTTGATCGAACTCCGATTGAAATTGCGCGGAAGCGGTCTCTTCCGGGCCGCCCCAACTGATGGAGACAATGCTAGGCTTGTTGACGTTGTCGTGAACGATGGCGCTGATGGCCCCGAGAAAACTTTGGTCGGTGGCATCCGGCGCGAAGTACACGACGATGTTAGCGCCGGAAGCAATGCCGCCAGCCACCTCGATGTCGAGGGCAACTTCCACGTCAGGGTTATTGTTTGCAAATGCGTCGGTGCCGGGATTATTCATGCCGCCGCCTGTGTAACTGGCAGTAGAAACCCTTGGCATATTGACGCCGATCTGCTGGAAGTAAGTGGCGAGGTCGGAAGTGTGATAGCCACCGCCTAATTCGAGAATGGCAATGGTTTGGCCGGTGCCGTCGGCGGCTGCGAAATTATAGAGTTTGGAAAGTTGCAGCGGTGAAAAGCCTGCTGGAACGGGCGCAGCGGCGGCGTGAGGCTTTCCCACGTTGTGCCCGCTGGCGCTCATAGCTTTGGCGGAGTCTGGTCTGCGGATGCGAAAATGCGGCTTCGCGAAGGGCCGATTGTCGAGTCCAGTGATGCTGGTGACGATGCCGCTGAGGCTCTCTGGAATGTGAATGTCGCCTTCGCGTCCGCGATAGGTGCAATCATGCGCCTGATACATTTTCAGGTCGACGCCGAAGGCGCGATTGTAATTTTGTGGCGTGCCGGAAAGAATGACATGGCGTTTGCCGGCATCCGCGTCGATCACTCTCAGATTGTTCGCCGCGGCGAACGCTTTCACTTTTTCAATATCGGCGGGCAAGGCGCCGTGCGTGTTGGCGAGTTGCTCGCGGGTCATGTAGGTACGATCTTTTAGCTTGGTGCCGGCGTACTGATTCGCAGCGGGCAGCGGAGTTTTCCGGCGCAGCATGACGGTGACCTGAAATTCGCCGGAGGGAACTTCGCCGGAGACTCTAGCAGAGGGTAGACGGTGTTTGGCGCTGCCTTTCAGAGGAATTTGTTTTTCGTTTGGGGACATGGGACACGCTCCTTGGCGTCTGGGTCCGCTATGCGTGGGATGCATCCAGGATGCGGATGGTGGCGCAGAATATTGTGGCGGTGCCGTATGCCGCACCACGGCCAAGCGAGACGGCGGTAATGGGTAGTGGTGTGAGTTCGCGAATCGTTGCAAAGGAGGGGCGAACTTCGGTCGAGATTGATGGGCTTGCGCCGCTGTGCTTGCGATCTCCGCGAAACGCGATGGGCACTCGCTATTGCTTGTCGCGGAGGAGTACCGGAGAATATGAGGTTTACAAGCAAGGCGTTTTGCGGATAAACGGCCCGCGCAAGGCGGAGAAGCGAGTGGAATGGTGACGGTGACCGAGGACGGGTTAGGCAAACGAAAAATCGCGTATTTCTCCATGGAGATTGCGCTGGAAAACTCCATGCCGAGCTATAGCGGCGGACTGGGTGTGCTGGCCGGCGATACCATTCGCGCCGCCGCAGACTTGCGGCTGCCGATGGTGGCGGTTTCGCTGCTGTATCGCAAAGGATTTTTTGTGCAACATTTGGCCGATGATGGCAGCCAAAGTGAAGAGCCTGTGGAATGGCGTGTGGAAGATTTTTTGGTGGAAGAAAACGCGCGGGCCAGCGTGACGATCGAAGGGCGAAAAGTTGAGCTGCGCTGCTGGCGGTATGAAGCCAAGGGCGTGCGCGGTTATCACGTGCCGATTTATTTTCTGGATGCCGATTTGGAAGAAAATGCGGAGGCGGATCGTAGTTTGACCGGAAGTTTATATGGCGGCGATTCGTATTACCGGTTGTGCCAGGAAGTTTTGCTGGGAATCGGCGGAATACGTATTCTGCGAGTGCTGGGTTACGCTCAGTTTGAGCGCTACCACATGAATGAAGGACACGCCGCGCTGCTTTCGCTGGAGTTGCTTGCGGAAGAGGCGCGCGCCGCGGGACGCAAGCGCATTCGCGGGGAAGACATTGAGAGAGTAAAGAGCAAATGTGTATTTACGACGCATACACCGGTGCCGGCGGGGCACGATCGCTTTCCCATGGCGTTTTTGACACGCGTGTTTCCGAATCAGACGGATTTTCTAGATTTGTCAGACGTAGCATCCGCGGCGCTGATGAACCGCGTGCTGCAAGTGCAGGAGCCATACGCGGATTTGCAAGTGGCGGCGGAAAGCGGGGCTACTTTAAACATGACTCAGCTCGCGCTCGGATTGACGACCTACGTCAATGGCGTAGCCAAGCAGCACGGCGTAACGTCGCGGCAAATGTTTCCAGGCGTGCCGATCGAAGCCATCACCAATGGCGTGCATGCGGGAACTTGGACTGCGCCTTCGTTTCATCAATTATTTGACCGCTATGTTCCGGATTGGAAGGAAGACAATTATAGTTTGCGCGGAATGCTCGCGGTACCGCCGGAAGAAGTGTGGGCCGCTCACTTGCTGGCAAAACACGAGCTTTTCGAGTTGGTGCGCAAGAAAACAGGCATAAAGCTAAATCCGGAAATATTCACTATCGGATTCGCGCGGCGGGCGACGGCTTATAAGCGCGCGGATTTGTTGCTCTCGGATTTGGATCGTTTGCGGCAGATTGCCGCGCATGCCGGAAAATTTCAAATTGTATATGCGGGGAAAGCGCATCCGAATGATGGGGGCGGAAAGGATTTGATTCGACGAATTTTTCAAGCAAAAAAAGCGCTGCGCAAAGCCGTACCAACGGTTTTTCTCGATAACTACAACATGGAAGTGGGCGCAAAGATGACCTCCGGTGTGGATTTGTGGTTGAACACGCCGCAATTCCCACTGGAAGCTTCTGGAACGAGCGGGATGAAAGCTGCGCTGAACGGCGTTCCAAGCCTGAGTATTTTAGATGGTTGGTGGGTCGAGGGGCACATTGAGGGAATTACCGGCTGGTCCATTGGAGAATTACGGCGTGGGCTGCCGGGTGAGCCGCCGATCGATAATCGTGCGGAGGCGGATTCGATTTATCACAAACTGGAGAGCGCGATTTTGCCGATGTTTTATTATGAGCGGCGAAAATTTATTGAAGTGATGCAGCATGCCATTGCAGTCAATGGCTCATATTTCAATACGCAACGCATGGTACAGGATTATATTGCGAACGCTTACATTCGTTAGTTCTTCCGCAAACGATCGTTTCAGGTCAGGCGATTTTTGTAGACGGCCATGCCGACGGCAGCGTCCATCCCGAGGCGCGCTAGAGCGTTGATTTCGCCGCGCGCCTTGATGCCACCGGCGGCGATGATGGGATGCGAAGTGGCGGCGCGGAGTTTGCGGAACCACGGAAGATTTGCCCCGGTCATCGTGCCTTCGCGATCCACATCTGTGCACAGAAAAGCGCCGCAATACGGCTCGAGTTGCGCGAACACTTCTTCGGCAGACCATTGCAGACGGCGCCGCCAGCCGTGAATCGTGATTCGAGAGTTTGCGGTGTCCAGCGCGATAACGATTTTCTCGCGCGGAATTTTTGCATTTAGGCGGTGCAGCAGCGAGCGATTGATTTTGCCCTCGTTGAAAACGGCGCTGCCTACAATGATTTGTTCCGGTTCCCACGAAACAATTTTTTGCGCGCGAGCCACTGAGCGGATGCCGCCGCCGATGCGTACTCGCATCTTGTAAAAATCACGTGCTTTGCAGCAAAGTTCGCGGACCAGCGATTCGTTGTCCCCCGTTCCCGTCGCCGCATCGAGATCGATGATGTGCAGCCATTGATAATGTTTGAATTCGTCGAGTTGCCTGAAAACATCCGGGACCGCAAGTTCACGCGTTTTTCCGTGGATTAATTGCACGGCTTGGCCGTCCTGCAAATCGATGCACGGTATCAGCACGGATAGCGCACCTCGACTTTTTGGGCGCGGAGGAATTCTTTCAGACCACGGATGGATTGCACGCCATCGTGAAAAATAGAGGCGGCCAGCGCGGCGTCGGCTCGGCCTTGCTGGAAAACCTCCGCAAAATGTTCCGGAAGTTTTGCACCGCCCGAAGCGATTACCGGAACGTTGACAGCGGCGGTGATCGCGACGGTTAGCGGGATGTCGAAGCCTCGCTGCGTGCCGTCGCGATCGACAGAGGTGACCAGGATTTCCCCTGCACCGCGTGCCACACCGGTGCGCGCCCAGCTCACAGCGTCCATCGCGGCGGAATCGCGGCCTCCGCGCACCATCACATCCCAATGATCCTCCATAAATTTAGCGTCAATGGCCAACACTACCGCTTGCGCCCCAAATTCGGCGGAAAGTTCGCTGAGCAACGCAGGCCGTTCTACCGCGGCGGTATTCACAGTGACTTTGTCGGCTCCGGCGCGAATCACAGAACGCGCGTCCTCAAGCGAGCGAATCCCGCCGCCAGCGCTGAGTGGAATGGCAAGTTCAGCGGCGACTTTCTGAATGGTTTCGAGAAACGTTGGTCGCCGATCGCGTGCGGCGGCGATGTCCAGGACGATCAGTTCATCGGCACCTTCGGAATTGTAACGTGCGGCCAGTGTTGCGGGATCGCCGGCATCGCGCAGGCCGACAAAATTTACGCCTTTAACGACGCGCGAACCGTCCGTGTCCAGGCACGGAATGATGCGATGTGCGAGGCTCATGCTGCTAGCCTCAGAAAATTTGCCAGCAACCGTGCCCCGCTAGCCCCGCTCTTCTCCGGATGAAACTGCACACCGAAAATATTGTCATGTTCAAGGATGGCAATGAATTCAGCGGCGTGGTGGCAAGTTGCGACAACGTCGTCTGCGTTTCCGCCTGCGCTCATAGCGACAGCGTACGAGTGCGCAAAATAAAAATAATCGTTTTGCGAAATTCCTTCGAGGAGCCTTGATTCACAGCGCGGGGTTATCGTGTTCCATCCCATGTGCGGGAGTTTGCCGCTCGCCGGAAGCATCGTGACGCTGCCGGGGATAAGTTGCAGGCCGGGAAGGTCGCGAGCTTCTTCGCTCGATTCGAAGAGCGCCTGCAGACCAAGGCAGATGCCGAGAAATGGCGTGCCGGAATTTATTTTGTCGAGTAATGGTGTGCGCAGAGATTGTTCATCCAGGGCGCGAATCAGCGCGGCGTAGTGGCCGACGCCGGGCAGAACCAAGACGCTCGCTGCAGCGATTTGCGCCGGGGTGGTCGCGCGTTCAGATTCGACGTCCAGGCGCCGCAGAGCGCGTTGCACCGAGACGACGTTTCCCGCGCCGTAGTCGAGCAGCGTCACATTCACGAGGTTCTCCGCACGGGAGGCGAAATCACAAAAGTCCTTTCGTGCTGGGTAGCACGTTGCGAAGCCGCTTGTCTCGTGAAACCGCAAAGCGCAGCGAGCGCGCGAAGGCCTTAAAAAGCGCTTCGATTTGATGATGGGAAGAACGTCCGTAAAGACACCGCAGATGCACGTTGGCTTTCGCAGACTGCGCAAATCCTAGAAAAAAATCTTCTAAGAGTTCGCTTTGAAAATCGCCGACGCGTGATGCTTTGATCTTTGCCTTCACCACGCAATGCGGACGGCCGCTGAGGTCGGTGGCGGCGGCTGCGAGCGTTTCATCCATAGGCATCAAAAAATATCCCGCACGCAGAATTCCTTTTTTGTTACCCAGTGCCTTCGCAACGGCTTCTCCAAACGCGATGCCCACATCTTCGACGGTGTGGTGCTGATCGACGTCCAGATCTCCTTGTGCTGCGATCTGCAAATCGAAAGCGCCGTGGCGCGCGACGAGATCAAGCATATGATCGAAGAAGCGAATACCGGTGGAGACGCGCGATTTTCCGCGGCCGTCGAGGTTGAGCTTCAGCCGGATGTCCGTCTCGTTGGTCTTGCGGTGAATAGTGGCTGTTCTCGGCATCGTCTTTCTCAATTTGGTTTTTTCCAGGATCGAGCGATGGCCTGCAACACGCGGCGCATTTCTGGCGCCGTGCCGATGCTAATGCGTACGAACCCCGGCGCAATTTCTTTGGTGCGCTCGCGGACAAGAATGCCTCTTCGCGCCAGGCGCGCAAACAACGACGGTCCAGCTGGCCCGAAATCTGCAAGCAGAAAATTTCCGAAGCTCGGAAAAGTCTTGACGCCAAGCTTTGCCAATTGCGCAGCGAAGCTTTCGCGCAGCAGCACGGTCTGCGTTACATAGCGGCGAATCGCGGCATGATTCTTGACTGCAGCTTCTGCCGCTACCAGCGCGGCGATATTGATTGGGAACGGCGGCATCGCGCGTCGTAAAAGTCCCAGCGAGTTTTTGCCGGCGATGACGGCACCCAGCCGCAGCGCAGCGAGACCAGCGGCTTTTGAGAAGGTTCGCACGATGAACAGATTCGGAAACTTGTGAATCCATGGAACAACAGTCTCGCCGGAAAACTCCGCGTAGGCTTCGTCGATGACCACCGCCGTGTGCGACGCTGCCTTCAATAGGTTGCCGAGGGCATCACGCGAAAGCAGCGTTCCAGTGGGATTGTTGGGATTGGCGATGAACAGAACCCGCGGTTTGGCGGTCAGCGCGGCAAGCGCGGCGTTTAGAGGAAATCGCATCTGCGAGTCGTATTTGAGAACCGCAATGTGCGCGCCAGCGATTTCTCCGTAGTACCGATACATCGGAAACGTGGGCTCGCAGATCAGAATGCTGCTACCCAGCTCGACAAAGGTGTCGAAGAAAACGCGCAGAGCATCATCACCGCCGTTCGTCAGCAGTAACTCTTCCGGTTGAACAGCAAAGTGTCGGGCAATGCGCGCGGTGCGCAAGCGATACTCCGGATACATTGCCAGTTCTTTGGCGGTGATTTTGGCGAGCGCCTTCCGTACTGCAGGCGAACACCCCGTGGTGTTCTCGTTGAAATCCAACCGCAATTTACCCGCTCGTCCTTCGGCGGGCGCTTCATAAGTCCGCCGATTCAAAATCGCCTTCCGCACTGGCAAGCGAACCTTCATCGGCGAACCCTCACAGCGTTGCGATGAGCGAGCAAGCCTTCAGATTCCGCAAGCGTTTCCACGGTATCAGCAAGCTGTCGGAAACCATTTCGCGTGATGGTCTGCACGCTCATGCATTTCACAAAGTCGGCCGCGGAGAGCCCGCCGCGTTTGCGTGCCCAGCCGCCCGTCGGGAGAACGTGATTGCTGCCGGTCGCATAGTCGCCGAGCGGCTGTGCGCCCCACGGACCAATAAATATTGTTCCCGCGGAATGAATCTTGCGCAAAAGTTCGGTTGAGTTTTCCGGCAAGCTGAGGTGTTCGGGCGCGAAACGATTAACAAATTCGCAAGCGTGTTCTAACGAGTCGGCAACGAGAATCGCGCCGGCAAGTTTAGTGGAGAAATGCGCCATACCGAATGGCAATTCGCCAAGTTGCCACAGAACTTCGCGTTGTACTTGTTGCGCGAGTGCGCGTGACGTGGTAACAAAAAAGCTGCCCGCATCTTGCGCATGCTCTGCCTGCGCCAGCAGGTCAGCGGCGATCCAGCGCGCGTTGCCTTGCGCCGCCAAGACTATCGCTTCGGTCGGCCCAGCCGGCAAGTCAATCGCGCAATCGCCGCTTACAATTTGTTTCGCGGCGGTAACGTATTTGTTGCCGGGTCCGAATATTTTCTCCACGCGCGGAATGGATGTTGTGCCGTACGCCAGAGCGGCGATCGCCTGCGCGCCCCCGATACGCGCTATCTCCGTAATTCCGAGCACGTGGGCCGCCGCGCGTAACGCGGCATTCGGCTTCGCGCAGACCGCGACGATGCGCGGAACTCCCGCCACTTGCGCCGGAACAGCGGTCATCACCAGTGTCGAGACCAGCGAGAAATGCCCGCCAGGAATGTAACAACCGATCGCTTCAATTGGCGAAACCGCCTGGCTGATCTTCACTCCGGGTTCGGATTCGCACGACCATGCGCGCGGGAGCTGTTTCTCCGCGACGCTGCGCACGTTCTTTGCGGCTCTTTGAATCGCGTTTACAAATTCGGAACCTACTTGCCGTTCCGCTGCGCGAATCTCCGCCTTGGTAATCCACACGCCTTCGCGCACCAAATCCGTATCGTCTAGCTTCTTCGTCCATGCAAAGAGTGCGGCATCCCCGCGTTTCCTCACGTCGGCAACGATTTCGCTAGCCACGCGCTGAGCTTCGCTATCCTGCTGGGCGCGGCGAGCCAGCAGCGATTTCTCGATGCGCGGTGTGAGTTTCAGTATTCGCATCACAGCACAATCTTGTTCAGCGGATATTCCACAATGCCTTGCGCCTTGGCGGCCTTCAGCTTCGGCAGAATCTGCCGCACCACCGCTTCTTCGATAATCGTATTTACCGCTACCCACGAAGGATCGCTCAAATTGGAAATGGTAGGATTTTTGAGCGCGGGCAAGACCGCCAGTACCGCCGCCAGGTCGTCGCGATGCACATTAAGCAGCAAGCCAACTTTACTGGCCGCGGCAATCGCTCCCTGCAGCATCAGTATTAAATTGTCTGCTTTCTCTTTTTTCCAAGCATCGCTCACGGAAACTCGATTCATGATGAAAACCGTGGCGGATTCCAGCACCGTATCGACCACCCGTAATCGATTCGCTCGCAAAGACGAACCAGTCTCCGTGACTTCGACGATGGCGTCCGCAAGCTGCGGAACTTTTACTTCCGTAGCGCCCCAGGAAAATTCCACGCGAGCCTTAACGCCGTGCGTCGCCAGATATTTTTCCGTAATGTTCACCACCTCCGTGGCGATTACCTTCCCTTCCAGGTCGCGCGGTTGCCGCATTGGAGAATCTTCCGGCACCGCAAGCACCCAGCGCACGCGTGCCAATCGCTGTTTGGCGTAAACAAATTCCGCCAGTTCGACAACTTGTGCGTTGGTTTCGACCACCCAGTCATGGCCGGTAATGCCTGCGTCCAGCGCACCCGATTCGACGTACCGCGCCATTTCCTGCGCACGCACCAACAGACACTCAATTTCCGTGTCGTCGATACTCGGCACATAGCTGCGCGAACCTAGTGAGATCTTCCATCCCGCGCGCGCGAAAAGGTCGATAGTCGCGTCCTGCAAACTGCCCTTGGGAATGCCTAGCTTTAGCTTTCTCGGAGCCGTAGACACAATTTCGCTCATCGCGGTTTCTCCGATTTGTAAACTTGTTGCGGCTCGAAAACCCGTTCAGCACTAACAGCGAGGGCACCGTCGCTGCCCAGCGTCCGAAAAAAGCATGATCGATATCCTTCGTGACAAACCCCGGGACCAACCGCCTCGACGCGCACCAGCAGCGCATCGCCATCGCAATCCACGCGCACTTCCCGAACTCTCAGCACGTGCCCACTGGATTCGCCTTTTTTCCAAAGTTTGTTCCGCGAGCGGCTAAAGAAAACGACTTCGCCGTTTTCGCGAGTTTGCGCCAGAGATACTTCATTCATGAAGCCGAGCATCAGTACTTCGCCGTTGCGGTGATCCTGAATAATCGCCGGTACGAGTCCACCCGCCTTTTCAAAATCGATCTTCACACCGTGCTCCTTGTCATACCCCTCGCTCGAAAAAGATCCCCGAAAACAAAAAACCCGCCGAAGCTTAAAGTCGCCGGCGGGCTGAAAAGTGTGTTGTTAGCGAATCGCTATGCACACCCCAGCGCGCGCGGCGTATCGCCGTGATGGCAATGGTGGCGGTGCGCGCGGAGTGTCGATGCGGCTTTCATATCGAAGCTAAAAGTAAACGAATTCTGCGAACCTGTCAAACCTCCTTAGCCGATCGGTCCGGCCGCTCCTTTAGCTGGTCTCGCCGTAGTCAACTATGCTTGACCTCTTTGTGATGGCAGTGCAGTCTTGGCGCCGATGGCAAAGTCACTTATTGCGCTGCGTGATCTGACGGCGTCTTTCACGGCCGGACTTTCCGCTCGTCGGCTCACGGCGTTGGCGAGTCTGCGAGCACTGCGGCGCTTTGGTCGCTGGGCTTCCGCTTGATATTGGTAAGCTTGGTGTCGATTGACCGGCTGGCCTGTCGCATCAGCACACCGTTTGATTTCGACGCTTTTGTGTTCTTCGCCTGGCCTGTTGCTGTTCGATATTATTTCTATCGAGCGCGCGGAAGACGAGGTCTTCTCATTGGCGCGGGCCTCTGGTTCTTATACGTTTTTCCCGCCATAACGGCGAAAGTTGTCCAACTCACAGTGGTGAACCAGCCGTCGTAATTATTTGCTGCTGTAATTCATGGTCATCTTCAAGTCAACCGCCACGCCCAGCTTGCTGTTCGGCAGTTCTTCCACTCTCACGACTTCCGCCACATATTCGCAGTTCATCGCGTCGTGCGGCGAAGCGAAGGGGAACGTCACAAAAACGCGCATACCCTTGTAATAGCCTTTGCGGCGCGACAGGAAGTAAATTCCTTCCTTGGAAACATTCACGCTAACGATCACGTCTTCAAAATGCTCATCGCGCGGCTCGGACGGGCGCACCCGCACTGGCCGGGCCATTTTTACGCGTCGGCTGCGGCGCTTGTGCGGATAGGCGTTCTCGTCCATAACGGCGGTTCTTCGCGGATCAGCTTGCATATTCAATATTCGCTCTTGGGCTTGAAACGTCAACCCTCTGCCTGGAATCTGATAGTGCACGGGATACGCCAGACGCAAAGCAAAGAGAGGCTCGCCATGACGGACAAAGTGCACAAAGACGAGAGCGAGTGGCAGAAACAACTCACGCAGAATCAATACTATGTGACCAGGCAGAAGGGCACGGAGCCACCATTTACGGGTGAATACGAGTCCACGAAGACCCCCGGAACATACAAATGCGTCTGCTGCGGTCAACCTTTGTTTCATTCTGAAACAAAGTACGCCTCAGGTTCGGGTTGGCCCAGTTTCTACGCCCCCACGACCGAACAAGCGATTGAAAAAGAAGGGGATACAACTCATGGAATGCGCCGAACGGAGGTTAAGTGCAGCCGCTGCGAAGCGCATCTCGGTCATGTCTTCGACGATGGCCCCAAACCGACAGGTCTTCGCTATTGCATCAATTCGGCCGCACTGAAGCTGGAGAAAGACTGAACCCGTTAGGAATGTTCTTCGGCGAAGCCTCGGATCGGAACCCTAGGCCCCAAAAACAAAATCGGCCGCTACGCTGCCGTGCAGCATGCCACCGCCGCCAGTTCCGCAACGCGGTCGCGCTCCCAAACCGCAAGCAACAGCACCTTGGTGCCGGTGGGGTATTTAAAAACATAATAAACGTTGCTGGCGCCCTCGATTTCGAAGAAACCCGGCCGGCGCACGTCCGGGCGGGCTGGCGCATTGCCGTTCAGCAACAGGCGCAATTCCGCGAGCTCTTCCTGCGAGTGCTCGCGCAGATCTTCCACGATGGGCGGTCGCTTAGAAATTGTGATCATAAGAATCTCCGCCATGTTCAGCTTAGCGTGCCTCTCACCAGTAAAGACGTAAAAACTCGGCAAATGTTTCATGAAATACAATGCCCGGGGTAAAAATAGCTCCCGCCGATTAGCCTAAAAACCACCGGCAGGACGCGCTGATGACCTCTGTTCGATGCCCTGCAACGCTCTCAGGTCACATAAATTTCACCTCTCGCTGACCCTTGGAACACGCCGAAAAAGGTGCCCCTGATGCGTCTTTTTGCGTAGGGTACTTGCGCACATGCCTCTTCTCTGAGACATTGTTCAGCACACAACTTGCCCGCAAGATGGCGCATGGAGAATGGAGCGGTTATAGTGCCTAAGAAGGTAACGAGCAAGAAAAAGAACGCAAGCGGGTTCGGCAAAGACCGCCGCCGCAAGCATCATCATTTTCTCGTAACCGTGTTTTATGCCGACGGCGAAAAATTCGGGCGTGTGTATACCGACAAAGAAAAAGCAGATCGCTTCGCCGAGCGGCAGAGACGTTCTCCAATCGTGAAGTCGGCGCGCATCACTCTGGTATCGTAAAAAGAGCCCCAAGCTGTTGTCGCGGGAAGTTTGTAGAACGGATCACCTGTGTGCGGCTGGTGTTCACGCGGCACTTGTCGGCCGCGCGCAGCACATGTTATAAGAGAAGAGTCATTGAGCGGCCTTAGTATAGTGGTAGTACGGAACCTTGCCAAGGTTCAGGTGTCGGTTCGATTCCGATAGGCCGCTCCATAATTTCAAGCACTTACAGACACTGCCTCCGGAACGCGGGAACAACTGCGGGAACAACTTCTGCTTTTCTTTGCTGGCCAGATCATTTCCACGACTTTTTGATGAGCCGTTCGCTTCGCTGGCGTCAGGGCCTGCGCGTATACGTCCAGCGTCAATCTGCTGTTCGCGTGCCGCATCAATTCCTGCGCCGTTTTCACATCATCCGCAGTGCTTCTGAGCAGTGTCGCTAGAGTTCTGCGGAAGGTGTGCCAGCCAATCCGTTTGAATATTCCCAAACGCTTTACGATACACCGCGAATTGAATCGCAGTTTTTATTGCGCCGAAGCCTACGATTATCCAATCACCATCGGAGCGGACGCTGCGGGCCATGTCGTGGTCATCCACTGTCCGAACAAGTTTGATTTGCTTGAGATTGAAGATGCCGAAACGGGAACGGTTCTGGATTCACTAAAATCTGAGGAGATGGAATTTCATTCACGGCTCAATCTTTCCGCCGATGGCCGGTTTTTAATTGATGCTGGATGGTTTTGGCATCCCTGGTGTGGCGCAGTGGTTTTTGAAATTACGCAGAAGGACAATGGACCTCTCCAGTTCACGAAAAGCACGGCGTTTTCCACGCCTTTCTCAGCACAGAATGAAATCGACAGCGTGGCGTATCTGGGGAACACTCATCTGGTTTCGCCCTGGGCGCGATGAGTGCTTGCGGCGCCCCATGCTCGTCCCATGAAATGGCAGTGCGATAGGCGGCAGTGGCCTCGTCGGTTCGGTGCAGTCCTTCCAGCGCCAGCCCCAGATTGGCTTCCGCCTTGACGTGCCTCGGATCCAGCGCGAGACAGCGCGCAAACGATTGCGTCGCGTCGGCGAAGTGATTTTCGTTGTACTGCGCGCGGCCGAGGTAGTACCAGGTCTCGGCATCAGCGGGATCTTTCGCGACAGACTGCGTCAGCCAATGGTCAGCGTCCGCGTAATCTTCCAGCAGCACGTAGTCCAGCGCCACGACCTTGAGTTCCGCTGCCCCGGGATCTTTATATTTCGCGCCTTTGGTATATTCCTGGAGTGAGTCGCCAGGCTTGGCCACTTTGAATAAAATATAGCCTAGCAGAAAATGGCCCTCGGCCGAGGTTTCATTCCGAGCGAGGTATTGCCGCGCGGTGCGCTCCGCCTCCGTGAACGAACCGGCTTGCGCCAGGGTTCGAGCGTGTTCGAGAAGCGCATCCTCCGATTCGCCGCGCGGAGTTGCCAACGCGACATTCTGAATTGCCGCCTGTGAGCCGACTAACGCGCTGGCCATCATAAGCACGTTTACGATCTGGCGGAGCGTCATTAGCTCTAATCTCTCCCGCTGGCTGTTAATCGGAATGCGGAGTACCTTAAGGTTATGAGGCTATCAAATACGTTGAATACTCCTGTTCCGCAATGGCGGTGAACGGCAACATGCTAATCGCGCCGCTCGATGTCTGGACCTGCCACGTCTGCGGCGTCGTGCGCTTTGCCGCTAACAATTGTTGAACCGATACCACGGGCGGCGCATCGGTAATGGCAAATAAAACCAGCGGGCCCCGCAGCAATGCCACGGTCTGGGGATGTCGCGCGTCGATAGATTCCAGGCGCAGCGGCATCGGGAACTCCACCTCGATGCGATCGCTATTTTTCCAAACGCGATGCAGCTCGGCGAACTTACCCGGGTGGTATGAGCCTGGCACGCGCTTGCCGTTCACAGCAATCGAAGCGCCCTGCGCCCAAGCCGGGATCCGAAGGTGAATCGAAAATTCCGTTGATTTCGACGCTGTTAATTCCAAACTTAGCCCACCCTCTAACGGGTAATCGCTTTTCTGCGTAAGAGAGACCTGCGAACCATCCTGCGTCCATCGCAACATAGAAGGCAGGTACAAGTTCACGTACAGACCGTCGGAATCGCGAAAGTAGGCGTTGATGCGGTAGTCGGCGGCCACTTGTGGCAGAGTTCCAGAACAGCATGGCCATCGCGCGTTATGGTAAACCTTGCGGCCGTGGAAATTGCAATCAGAATAATAAAAAGCGCTGCCGTCGGCCAGCAGCGGCTTCGCGCCCAATACCGTGTTGTACATGACACGCTCCATACTGTCGCCATATCGCGAATCACGCGTAACGCGAAGCAAGTAACGCGTCAACTTGAAGTGGGCATAAGAACCGCATGGGGTCTCAAAGCTGCTATGAGTATTCGTGAGGCTGGCGGCCATGTCGCCACTCTCTGGCATGCGCAGCTGTTCGTCCGGGCCCCAGCCTCCCGTCGCGAAGCTCTGCGCCGTCAGCATCTCGAAGGCATTGCTGGCGGCTCGCAAGTGTTTTGCGCTGCCCAGCGTCAAATACGCCTGCATTGCCGAACACACGGAATTTACATAGCTATACGCGTGTCGGCCAGCGAGCACGTTACGTCCTTCCGCCAGCGGATCGTAGTACTCATCATCGAGATACTGTGTTCCCAGCAAACGATAGCGCTCGCCCGCACCGCGCTGATAGGCGATAAACAAGTTTTCGGAGATGGTGTAGGACTCATCCCACGTATATCCCTCATCCGGATTGTCGCGCCACCTCCGCCCATGCTCCACGGCTTTCCCCGGCAAATGGGGCAGCGCAGTATTCGTGGTGTGCTCCAAAATCGCAAAGGCGTCAGGATCGCCAACGTATTGGTGCGAATCGATGAGCCCGCAGACCAGTTTGTCGTAGCAGTAGGCTGGGAAGCGATTCTTCTCGTAGAAATCGCCGGAAATCGTTTGCGCGTACAAGCGGTTCAATCGGAATACTTTGTCTCGCGTTATGGGAGAACGATCGATCGCGTATGCTCGCGCCAGGGCGGAAACCCATTGCCCGAAAGTGGCCGCCGGTGCGAAGCCCTCGACAACGGAGTTGGAATTGTAGTCCGGATCATAGTGATACCACCCGCCCAGATCCGCCCCGGGCGATGGTTGGCCAGCCATCTGGCGAAATGGTTTTAGTAAGCTGTCTTCGCTTAACCCCATCAATATGGCATGCGTCTCGCGCAATTGCTCTTCGTGCAGTGCGCTGGTCAAGGTTACGTCGCCGTAACTGAATTCCTCGAGAGCGGTCAGAGGGGTGGCCGCCGGCAGCACCTCAGGCAAGCGATCGGTAAGCGCTGCCGCGCCGGCTAGCGACGTCGCGCGCAGGAATGTTCTTCGCGAAATTCTGCCAAAAGAACTCATTACTTCCTTGCTACACGGAGGTCCGCTCTAATCCAGACGACATATTATGCGCACACGAAATAGCCCGGTTACAAGGTGCTACCGGGGGACTTCTTCCCCGCCCAGCGTGTATTCCCCTGCAATCGAACGTCTGCCGAAGAGCCCTCTGGGCCAGCGGGCTTCTGGTTGCGGTGCAGCAACTAAGATATCCCTTCAGCCACACGGAAGTCTGGCAGGCCTTCGCTACGTGGGCCCAGACTCGCGCAATCTCTTTTCGCTAATTCCCACGCCAAGGCGCTAACGAATCGAGCTTCAGCACGCGCCAATTTCCATGGACCTGGAAGTCGAAGTAGTTCCTAGTGCATAGCACAACCACGGAAAAGACTCGGATCTCGAGAACCGTGAGGTGTTTCAAACTGCGAATCAGTGCACAAACAACTTCCGCGGTTCGCTGTCCAGCTCATTTCCACGCCCCTTTGATAAGCGCTTCGTTTTTCCCATATTATCTCCGTCACGGGTGGGGAACGACTCGCGAGTACGTGGATAAGGGGCATCAGGGAATCGAACCAACGCGGGCCTGCGTGGATGGTCAGCACGCGTTCAGCAATAAATCTAAACCTTTAGCAAACTCTCAATCATTGGGGACACGCGGCGCCCTTGGAGATCCATAATTTTACCTGCGCCACGAAGTGCTCCGACGACATCAGCACCGGAGCCCGCCCTTCGCCGGGATTCCAACCCCACAGTACTAGCGGCGTCTGCATGTGTTCCACGATCTGCTTTGGAGAACGATCGCCATTCTGTTTAGGGTCGAGAATCAACTTACAAAGCTGACGATCTGTCAATCCTTCCCAAATCATCGGTTCGGAGGGAGAAGGCAAGTGCCAATCTGGGGCTCCCGGAGGCATGTGTCGACCTGCGAGGTTGCGGTCCTGATGGCACGTACTGCATTTCACCGTGTGAGTTCCGTGCCCGTCCGGACCGCGGCGGATGCGCATGGCGTGAGGGTGACTGTCGTCGCCTTGCCTGGGGAAGTCCCCGCTCGAGTGACAGTTCATGCAGCGAGGGTGGCGCAGAACGGGAAGGATGGACTGGAACGCGGCGGCCGAATCCTCAGCATCACGTGCGGGATATCGACGGACCGTGACTTTTTCGCCGCTCTTGCTTTTCGGAACTCCAGCACGCGCAATCGTGAAAGATTCCTTCCAGTGGGACACGCATAAACAAAGCAAGCACAAAAATCCGACGGTTAGACTTCGTTCGAAATGCCTCACGCCGTTCTATCCTTCCGAGCTGCCTCCAGTGCAATCTTAACGCGCGCGGGGATGAATGGCACATCGCGCAGCCTGGCTCCAGTGGCGTCGAAGACCGCGTTTCCGATAGCCGCAGGAACCACCGTAATGGAAGTCTCTCCAGCGCCGAGGGCGGGCACACCTTCGGGTGCGACAAAGACGCACTCTATTTGCGGCATTTCGTAATCGAGGTACAGGCTTTTGTAGGTTTGCCAATCGACAGAGGTCACGCGCGACTCGTCCCACATCACTTCTTCCACCAGCGTGCGGCTCATACCTTGCAAGATGCCACCATCCGTCTGGTTTCTGAGGCCATCCGGATTCGAAATCGGTCCGCAATCAACGGCGACGACGAAACGCTTCGGTTGCACCACGCCGCTTTCAAGATCTACATCGACGTACGCAATGAGCGCGGCGTACCCGTTCGTACCCTCGTAAGCGACGCAAGCCACTCCTCGTCCGCTGGCGATTCCCGATCGTGGCAGATCTGCTTTCGGTGAAGGGCGGGCATCCCATTTGGCGAGCTCCGCCGCGGCTTTCAAAACACCGATGACGCGCGAATTCTTCAGATGCTGCAGACGATAAGCGACAGGATCGGCCTTAGCGCGCGCGCAGAGCTCGTCCATGAAGCATTCGTTGGCGAATGTGTTTTGAATTCTCAGAGGAGAGCGAAGCGGGCCGGTGAAAAAAGGAGACCGCACGGTATGCGTCAGCGCCCGTTCACGGACAACCGTTCCTTCGGTTCCGCAGCTGCCGTCGATGCAGCCTGCGAAATATGCGGGAACAACGTTGTTCTGATTGCGGAGCTGCCCCTTTGGAGGTTTGGCGGGGGTCGGCTGCAGTGATTCGGGCTCGTAGCCCAATAACATTCCGGTGATCAGATTTCCTGGCTGATCGTAACCGGCCCGGTTTCCGAGAGCCGCAACCCATGCTTCGCGATCCCAGGCGGCGATTCGTCCGTCGTCCCCAATTGCGGCCTTCTGCTCCACCACGCAGGCGGAGCCGTAATTTTCCCAGGCCATTTCGTCCTGTCGCGAGAATTGCAGTCGAACTGGTTTGCCTACGGCTTGCGAAAGAATTGCCGCTTCAAATGAAACGGCGTCGGCTCCGTTGAGACCGTAACAACCGGCGCCCCGCACAAAGACTACGCGCACATCGTCAGGCTTTAATCCCAGAAGCATGGCTAGAACGCTGCGTGTCGGATATACCGATTGGGTCGCGGACCACACGGTCGCCTGATTGGCCTGAACATCAGCTACGGCGCAAGACGCGCCTACAGATCCGTGCATCTGGTAGGGATAACTGTAGGTAGATTTGACGATGATCTTTGCTGCTCCAAGATGCGAGTCAACGTCTCCCGAGTCCACACTAAGCGCGTCTCGCGACGGCTGGGTCCGCATAGATTTGAAAAAGTCTTGCTGCTTGGGAAGCTCTGGGCCAGGGTTCCACTGTACCGCCAGTTGCCGGGCGGCCATCACTGCTTGGTGCTGCTTTACAGCGACAACGCCGACAAAGTTTTTTCGAACCACGACCTTAACAATTCCGGGAAGATTGCGGACCGACGCCTCATCAACGTTTTCAACCGTGCTGCCCATCCGCGGAGGGCGAACGACACGCGCATGCAACATTTCGGGAAGCCGAACGTGATGGACGAACTCGAACGTCCCTGTCATGAGCGACGCTCTGTCAAGCGACGGAACAGGTTTGCCAAGAGTCGTCCACCGCGCCGGGGATCGACGTCTCGCGGATTTGTTCAGCGGCAGATTAAGGTATTTTCCTTGCACCAGTTCCGCGTAACTGACGCGGCCCCCGGTTTTGTTGGTCACCACTCCATCTGATACGTTGAGCGTATCCACTGGTTCTGCAAATCTATCCGCCGCAAAATTGAGCAAGGCTTCCCTCGCCGTAGCCGCAGCGAGCGCCAAGCTTTCGTCATTGAAGTTTGTGGGTGTCGATTGGCTTCCCGAAGTGGTTCCCTGATCTGGACAAATAGCAGTGTCGCACTGCACTAGTTTTACGCGAGAGATCGCAACACAAAGTTCTTCGGCTACTAGCTGGGTTTGCGCGGTGAAAATTCCCTGACCGAAGTCGCATTTTCCTGTATAGGCGGTAATCGAACCCTCGGCATCTACCGCCAGCCACGAACCGAGTCGATTTGGGTCGATGTGCGAAGCATGGGTCGCAAATGGGCCTTGCGCGCGCAAAGCTCCAGGCAGGAACGACGTCGCGCCGAATCCTACGATCAGGCTTCCCGAGTTTTTTAGAAAGTCACGACGAGACTGAGTCATGCTTTTTTCTCAGCATACTTTCGAATCGCACGCAGCATACGGGTATGCGTGAAACAGCGGCACAGAACTCCACCAAGGGCTTCGCGAATCTCGGAGTCGGAGGCTTTCGGGTTGTGATCGAGCACGGTCTTAGCGGTGAGAATTACGCCACTTAGACAGAATCCGCATTGCGCAGCTCCCTCGTCGATAAACGCTCGTTGCAGTGGGTGCGGATTTTCCGGTGTTCCGAGACCTTCCAGTGTGGTCACCTCGTCAGATCCGACAGCCCGCACGGGCATGACACAGGAGCGAACCACTTGCGCACGCAAAATGACCGTGCACGAACCACATTGCGCCATCCCGCAGCCAAAACGGGGACCGCGAAGCCCAAGCTCGTCGTTAAGGACGAATAGCAGCGGTGTCTCCGGATCGATAGAAAGATCATGCTTTTGCCCATTAACGAATAACGAGATTTGTCGCACCATTTTTTTTTGACTCGTACTTGGGCTAGATTTAGCGCCATTTAGCTCCGCAATCTTAGCTCACATCGAGGTTCCAACTCGAGAAGAAATCGAGAACAAATACCGCGCTCATTCTGGCTGTAATCCGAGTAGATCGCTTCGCTTGAGGTAAGTGGAAGACGTCCGCTCGCTCAGTCGTCTTCCGTTTTTGTTCCCGAACGATACCGTTCAGGAGGCCGCCGCGCCGCGCGATTTTCTCGGCGCTGCAGCCGCATCCTCTGAAGCCTGTGCGTTGAGACGGTTTTCGGCGTCGAAGAGATCCCGAAGTACTTCAACATACAACTCTTGGAGAGTGAGTTCCGCCATCGTAAGCTCCGCAAAATTTATTGGGCCGCTTTCGCACACTAAGCGCGCTCTTCTCGCCGGTCCATACAGCAGGTTTCCGATCTGGCCCTAGAATATGCAGAAAAAGAGCCGAGCGAAAAATCCTCGCATGTTCTCGGAATCCGAGTCTCTTATCTGCCGCGCTTCTTTCTCCGCGGCGCGAGCTTTGCCGGCCGCGTTCCACGTCTTTCAGATCCAGCTACCGGAAGGTAGCGAAGCTCCTCGCCACTCGAAACGCAACGCAATAACAGCCCGCCGCGGCTCATGTCGCCTCGTCCGGCGAATGCACCCGGAAAAAATAATTGTTCGCGAAAAGTTTCCAGCAAGGGTTCTACGTATTTCGTCGTTGCCACGCTGCCCAGCAACACAATTTCCGTATCGTCGCCCACACGGTCTTGCAGTCGCAACAAATCCCGTTCCAGCGGTTCGCGATAATCGCGATTTGTGGCGTGCACTGGCGGCGCGGAAAATTGTTTCAAGTCATGCAACGTGACTAGCGCCCCCGGGAGCATCAATCCCGCGCCCGCCGTAATGATGTACACCCCGGGCACGCCTTCCGGCGGATTTTGGAATCGTTCTGCATACGCCAGCTTGCCTCGGAAGTACAAGCTGCTCACAAACCGGTAGACTTCCCCGAGTGGCGCACCCGCTCCGCGCAGTTTCCGCGCTAAGTCGGACGTGCCTTCGGTGTTAAATAGACGCTGCGCTCGTACGCCAGAGCTATTCGCCGGCGAAAGCAGAAAAACTCGACGACGCTCAAGGCCTACCAACGGTGGGCGCTGGTTGCCGATTCCCAGCGAATGACCATGGAGAACAATTCGCTTCTCTGTCATATCGAGTGTCTCGAGCAACTCCTGCCAGCGTATCCAACTTTGGCCGCCTACACTGTTCAACGTAAGCAAAAAGCCGCGCCCTTGCTGTCTAATGGAGTTGGCGCTGCCTAAAGGAATTTGATGCCACGCATCCCTTTTCGAGTCTCGCCCATGCTGGCCACCCTGGTCGATGCTCCATTCACGCGCCCGAATTGGGTTTTCGAAGAAAAGTATGATGGGGTGCGAATGATTGCTTACAAAGAAGGTCCGCGCGTCACACTCTTCTCGCGCAACGCTATCGATCGCACCGCACGCTACCCGGCAATCGCAGTGGCAATAAGTCGTCTGAAACCAGCGACTCTCTGCCTTGACGGCGAAGTCGTTGTCTTCGATCGCAAAAAAACTTCGCGTTTCCAATTGCTGCAGCAGAGCCACGGCCAAACGCAGTTCGCAATCTTCGATTGTCTCTACCTCAATGGCCGCGATCTCCAGAAAGAAGCGTTGTCCGTCCGCCGCACCTGTTTGGAACGCGGCGTGCCCCCATCCGCGCCGCTGCTTTTGTCCGCGCGGCTTGCCGACGATGGTTTAGAGGCCTTTAAAATTGCTTCGCGCCGTGGTCTGGAAGGCATCGTCGGTAAAAATCTCTTGGCAGGATATACCGAGCGACGGTCCACGGAATGGCTGAAGGTAAAAGTCCACCAGGAAGAAGAATTTGTAATCGGCGGCTTCACGCAACCGACCGGCTCGCGCCAACATATCGGCGCGTTACTGTTAGGCGTCTATCCGGCGGGCTCTAATCGTGATTCACGAAGCGCAAAATTAAAATACGTAGGCAAAGTCGGCACCGGCTTCAACGCCGCCGCTCTCTCCGCGTTGTCGCAAAAATTCCGCCGCCTCATTCGTGCCAATTCTCCGTTCGCTTTCCTCGTCCGCGAAGCAAGCGCCACCTTCGTCTCACCGCAACTGGTTGCCCAGGTTTCTTTCACCGAATGGACCTCCGACGGCAAGCTGCGCCATCCCGTATATTTGGGCTTACGCGATGACAAAAACCCCGCCGACGTAGTGCAAACGGAGTCCTGACAAAATGCCGACCAAGTCTGCCTCGCCAACCATCTCCAATCCGCATAAAATTTTCTGGCCCGAAGAAGGCTACACCAAACAGGATCTCGCCAATTTCTACCGCGACAGTTTTCCTCTACTTCTTCCCTATATTAAAGACCGCATCCTTACCCTCGAGCGCTGCCCCGACGGAATGACCGGCAGCTGCTTCTACCAAAAAGAAAAACCCTCCAGCATGCCCCGCGGAACGCCCACCAAGCGCATCGCCAACGCCACCGGCTCGCGCAAAGCTACAAATTATGTTGTTGGAGGCTCGCTCGCCACGCAGATGGCTTTCTGCAATCTCGGATGCATCCCCGTCCATGTCTGCGGCAGTCGCGCTAAATATTTTCCCAAGCCAGATTGGGTGTGTTTTGATCTCGATCCGCAATCCGGCAAATTTGCTGACGCCGCGCAAGCTGGCGCGCTCGTCAAGGCCGCCCTCGACGAACTGAAACTTGCCAGCTACCCAAAAACTTCCGGCAGCCGGGGCTTGCACGTATTCATTCCGATTCGCGTTGGCCCGCAAGCCAACGACGTCCTGAAATTTGCGGAGGCTTTTGTCGCACGCCTCGCTGCCGCCTATCCCAATCAACTAACCGTCGCTCGCTCCATCGCGGATCGCGGCGCAAAAGTCTATCTCGATCCCTTCCGCAACGGCGCTGTGCAGACCGTCGTCAGTCCATACTCCGTGCGTCGCAAACCGCATGCCCCCGTTTCCACTCCGCTCGCTTGGTCCGAAGTGAAACCGGCTCTCAATCCCGCGGATTTCAACCTTGGAAATTTCCCTCAGCTCAAACGCAAAGATCCGTGGAAGGATTTTTTTGCTAACCGCCAGGATTTGAAGGCGGCAATCGTACGCTTGAAGAATCTCTGACGCCAGTTTCTAATGCAGTTTCTAATACCGCAGGAGAGACCCGCCATGTCCCTGGAAAAATATCGCCAGAAGAGAAATTTCAATGTCACCGCTGAGCCTTCCGGACAGGCTCCACCGGCCGCGTCTGCGAAAGGCTCCTTGCTTTATGTCATCCAGAAACATCGCGCTTCGCAATTGCACTATGATTTTCGTCTCGAACTAAATGGCGTGTTGCTCTCCTGGGCCATTCCCAAAGGTCCGTCCTTGGACCCTGCTGTCAAACGATTGGCCATGCAGGTCGAAGATCATCCTCTTGAATATGGCAGCTTCGAAGGCGTCATTCCCGAAGGCGAATACGGCGGTGGAACCGTGATGCTGTGGGACACCGGAACGTGGACGCCCGAAACCGGCGATCCACAAGCCTCGCTACAAAAAGGCGATTTTAAGTTTTCTCTGGCTGGAAAGAAATTGTGCGGCTCGTGGGCGTTAATCCGCACCAAAGGGTTCGGTAGTCGCGCCGATAAATCTTGGCTGCTCATCAAACACCGCGACAAATATGCCTCGAAAAAAGATATCACTGCTGACGCGCCTCGCTCCGTCCTCAGCCATAAACTCCTTGTAGACATAGCTCGCGAGGGCGGCGGCGACATCGAAAAAGCCGCCACCGGCGACCCTTCCGGCCGCACGCCAAAAAATACCAGGAACCGCACACGCTCGCAAAAGAAATAAGCGTGCGCACTAAACACCACTGTTTGTGCATCTGTTAATTCACCCGCGTGCCTTGCGCTTGTTTTCGCTCGTCATGCGAGCATGAAAAATCACGCAATTCTGCCGCTACTGGAATAAAGAGTGCCGGCCTTCGGTATATACACACGAAACCCTCGCGCAAGCGGCGCGGATTCCCCCCGGAGTCTTATCCGCGCCGCCCCTCCTAGGCATCAACTTGGCTGCGTGGGTGGATGAATGGCATACCCCATCGCATCGCTGGATATCGAGGCAAATAACTTGAACGAAGGATTCCTAGGCACGCAGGCTCCGCGCTATGCGGACGGCGTTCTGCTCCTTGAGTTCCTCATGGGCGCAGGCCTGGTCATTGGTGCAGTGCTCGCGCGCCAGCGCTGCTTCCGTGCCCACGCCTGGTGCCAGTCGGCGATCGTCCTTCTCAATCTTGGCGTAATTGTTTTCACCATGCTTCCTTCTTTCCGTGTCCACGTAAGCCCCAAAATTCCCTGCAAACTCGGCAAAGCCTACTACGCATTAGCCACGGCCCACGCCGCGCTGGGAACCGTCACCGAAATCGCTGGCTTGTACGTCTTGCTATCAGCGGGTACACGCCTACTCCCGGAAAAATTCCGCATAACTCAGTACAAGCCCTGGATGCGAACGGTCCTTCTGCTGTGGTGGCTGGTGCTCCTCTTCGGACTGGCAACCTACGCTCGCTTCTACGTTCCCCATTTATTTCGGAAATAATCACGCAATTTGCCATCAGGCTTTCATTTGTCGCGGCTATGGCTGGAATAAATCACTCAGAAATTTGGTTTATATGTTTGAGTTTGCTGACGAATAAAAATCCTGCAACTCCAGACAAGGAGTTCCATGGCCGAATATCAGATGACTTTAGTTGACCGACAAAGAATCGCCAGAGGCACCATGGCCTTTTGGTTTGATACGAACCGTTCCAGCTTTGCATTCCGGGGCGGTCAACATGCCGATTTTGCCTTCGCAGATCCGCGCAATCAAACGGAAGGCGATCAGCTCCGCACTTTCTCTTTCGCCAGCTCTCCCCGCGACAAACGGCCCGTCATGATCGCCATGCGCATGCGTAAGTCGCCCTTCAAAACCGTCTTGCAAGCCGTTCCTCTCGGCACCAAATTCATGGTCAGCCGACCCCGCGGATCCTTCGCCCTGCATCGGGACATCGCGCGGCCCGCCGTGTTCCTAGTCGGCGGCATCGGAATTACCCCCGTTCGCAGCATCCTTCTGCAGGCCGCCCAGGAGCGGCTCTCACACAAACTATTTTTGTTCTATTCCAATCGCGAAGTCGATGATGCGGCGTTCTTGGACGAGCTTGAAGGTTTAGCGGCACGGAATTCCAATTTCACGCTCATTCCAACGGTAACTGGGAATAGAACTCTAGCCTGGCCTTATGAGAAGGGTCGCATCAACGCCGCGATGCTCACCCGCTATCTTTTCGGGTTGCCACAACCTGTCTATTACGTCGCCGGACCCTCGGGAATGGTCTCGGCGATGACCGGCATTCTCAATTCTTCCGGCATCAGCGACGACGATATCAAGACCGAAGAATTTGGGGACTACGCTCCACATCAAGTGTCGCAGTCTTTTTTCGCCGTTCCTCGTGCCTGATGACCGCGCCGAAACGATCGCTCCAAGTGGTTACACCTCGATTCTCATGCGTAGGGAGGAACAAAATGGTCAAGCTATCGCGAATTCTTTGTTTGCTGGCGGTACCAGGCTTTGTTGTTGCTGCGGGTGCCGCCCATTTCGCGCGTATTTCGCAAGCGCAACAGTACGCGCCGGAACAACACGTAAAAATTGTTGATGTCACAGCCAAAAAGTATGAGTTCGCTCCGTCGCCGGTCCGCGTACCGTTGGGGGCCGCCATACAATTGAACATCACGTCGCTCGATAAGACCCACGGCTTCAAAATGAGTCTCTACCCTGATGGCTTGGCTGCCAAGGGCCAACCGGGCCTCCTCTTCGCTTCGCATGCGGACTGCTTCAAGATCGAACCTTCAACTGCAACGCTGGTGCAATTCGTGGCGCGCACACCGGGAACCTATTCGTTCCACTGCTGCAACCGTTGCGGCCTAGGCCACGGCGGAATGAAGGGCCAGCTCGTCGTCGAACCATAATCTCTTCACTACGGTCCCATCTAAGCCTGCGGAATCCGGCCAGCTTTTCGGCTCAGGGTTCTGTGTTTGAGCAGGGCCAGCAAACCTTCGTTGTAGCCAAAGTTCTGCGCAAGCTCCTCCTGCATCTTCCGCCTGCTTGTTCTCCATTTCCGTTTCCACAAGAGCGGTCCCGCGGCACCTGGCAAATTCGAATTCCGTGCACCCGGCGCGGAAATTCGCTAGAATTCGCAGTCACTTCTTTTCTCTCATGAATAAACTTACGATCGCAGTCGGGAGTAAACGCGGCCCGAAGATGGCTGCCGTAACCCAAGCACTCGCGGAAATCGCGCCGCTCTTTGGCGACGCTGTGCAATTCGAGGTCGTCGGCGTCGAAGTGGAAAGTGGCGTTGGTCACACCCCCGCGAGCAGGGCAGAGCTGATGCGCGGCGCAAGGCAGCGCGCCGAAGCTGTCCAGCGCGTGGCTCAACAAAATAACGAGCGCTGGGACTATTTCGCCGGTCTCGAAGGGGGTCTTGACGTTGTTGCGGAACATTCGCAGAATCCCGTCTCGCCAGATCTCGGCGATTTTCCGCCCTGCGTTTTCCTCGAAAGTTGGGCCTACATTAGTGACGGCCGCGTGGGCCACTATGGCCGTTCCGGCAGTGTGGAAATTCCCGAAGCCCTGGCCCGCGAAGTCCTCGAAAATGGCGTCGAATTAAGTGTCGCCATCGACGCCTTGGCCGGTGCCCGCGGCATTCGCGATGGCCAAGGCGCCTGGGGCATTTTGACGCGCAACTTGATCTCGCGCCAGGAAGCCTTTCGCATTGCTGTCATCGCGGCCTTCGCGCCTTTTTACGGCGGAGAAATGTATAGCCGCCTGCGGCAATCTATGAAAGCGTCATAACGGACAAAGTCGATTCAGGTAGCCAAGCTCGGAGGAGCCAGCGTGGATATTGTGAAGGGCAACATGGGCTGGATCGAAGTGGTGGTTGGCCCGATGTTTTCCGGCAAAAGCGAAGAATTGATCCGCCGCTTGCGTCGTGCGGAAATTGCGCGCCAGCGCGTGCAGATCTTCAAGCCGGTGATCGATGCGCGCTACGCCGCCAATGAAATCGTCTCTCACTCCGGCCTTGGAATTCCTTCTGACAATGTCTCCAAAGCCTCCGAAATCATGGACAAAGTGCAATCCCGCACCGAAGTCATTGGCATCGATGAAGCGCAATTTCTCGGCGATGAAGTCGTTGAAGTTTGCACCAAGCTCGCAAATCTGGGTAAGCGCGTGATCGTCACCGGACTCGACACGGACTATCTCGGCCGCCCCTTTGAACCTATGCCGCGATTGCTCGCCGTCGCCGAAGAAATCGTCAAGCTACTCGCCATTTGCGTGCGTTGCGGAAATCCTGCTGTGCACACGCAGCGCTTATTCGACAGCGACGAGCTGGTCGTCGTCGGCGCCGGCGGAATGTATGAAGCGCGCTGTCGTCGCTGCTTTGAGCCGAATCCCGCCTTGGCGCAAGAGAAACGCGAAGGACCATTGTTCATGGTGCGCAACCGCGTTCCCTCTGCTGGTGGTACGACGTAAAATTCGGTTCTGGATTTAATCGGTCACAAATTATTTTTTTACAGGTGATTATGATCATCGAAGCGAAAGCGCCGACCCGCGTGGATTTTGCCGGAAGCACCCTGGATATCTGGCCGTTATATCTGTTTCATCCCGGCGCAGTTACCGTCAACGCTGCAATCTCGCGCTACGCGTACTGCACTCTCGAAACTCATGCCATCGGCAACAAGCGCATCAATTTAATTTCGCGCGACACGAAACGCCAGGAGTCCTTTGCATCCTTCGCCGCCATGGAACGCGCCGCGCGCTACAAATTGCCCTTGCTCGCCGAAATTGCGAAATTCTTTCGACCGAAAGACGGCTTCACGCTGACCACCGATTCCGAAGCTCCCGCCGGCGCCGGCATCGGCGGCTCCAGCGCCATGGCGGTGGCTATTTGCGCCGCTCTCGATCGGTACACCGGAGCAGGAAAGAGCAAGGAAGATTGGATCCACATTAGTCGCGACGCGGAAGCCATTGTCATCAACGTTCCCACCGGCACGCAAGATCACTATCCGCCGGCGTTTGGCGGCGCCGCGGCCATCGAATTGCCCGCCGGCGGCGAGCATCGCGTCGAGTTGCGCGTGGATTTGAACGAACTCGAACAGCGTATCGCCGTCTGCTACACCGGAAGACCGCGCCAGCATGGCATCAACAATTGGGAAGTTTTCAAAGCCCATATTGATGGGAAAAAAGTCGTGCGCCACGGCCTCGAACGAATTTCTCAAGTGGCGCAAATGTTGCGCGGTGCACTGGAAAAAGCCGACTGGAATCACGCCGGCGAATTGATGCGCGAAGAATGGTCTTTTCGCAAGAGGAATTTGCCAACCATTTCCACCAAGACCATTGATCGCGTCATCGACGGTGCCCGGCGCAGCGGCGCGCTCGCCGGAAAGGTTTGCGGCGCCGGCGGTGGCGGCTGCGTGGTTCTGCTGATCGAGCCGGGCGCCCGCGCTCGCGTCGAGCGAGCCATTGGCGAAGCCGGAGCGCAAGTCCTGCCGGTGAAAATCGATCGCCAGGGCGTCCAAGTCATTTCGCGTTAAGCGACCCGGCCTAAAGGGCAGGCACGGTCGGGGAAAGGCCAGTTAAGCAAAAGGATTCGCGCGGCACTCCGGGTATCTGTTCAACCGTCTGCCCGCATCATAGAATATACGTGTCTGGGTAGGCGGCGGGCATCGCAGTCGGATTGCCGGTCGCCAGGAGCGGTTAGCGGCGATTGCCGCGGGCTGGAAAGATCTAATCCAGCGCAAGCATTCTCGCGGTAGCGGTTAGAAAATTCATGGCGATTTATACGGCTTTTATTTTATCGTTTTTTTTGTTGGCGGACGCGGACGTGCCGCAGGCCAACAGTTTGCGTACGCGTGCCATTGAATCGCCCACTTTCGCGCCCGGCGAATCGATCGAACTTTTCCCTGGCGTGTCGACCGGTGACCAGCAGCAGAATGGTGCTGCGACTAAGCCCGGTAGCTCCGCGGGCTCGCCGAATTCTTCCAGTTCCGCGGACTCCGCCAATTCGGCGCCGTTGCATCTGAGCGGCACACTGCAAGAAAGTTCAAGACTTTCGCTGATTCGCTACGTTTCCGGCGAATTTGCCAAGGCTGTCAAAGCCATGCCGGCGGGCAAAGACGGATTCATCGTGTCCGTGGGTGCGCCCCCGAATACCGAACTGCTCGAACGTGCGGTGGCCACGCATGGCGCCGCGGTCAGTCCTGGCGACAACGTCCAGATCAGCAAGCTGGAATTTCACGATCATCAGATCGTCATTGATTTGAACGGCGGCGGACGTGGGAAAAAACGCCTTCGCGACCGCATTCACTTTGAAATGTCCGGCATGCCGCAGGCGCAAACCACCACCGCGTCGCAGGATGCCGGTCCTCCAGGACTGCAACCGGGAATGGGCACTACGCTGTACCTGGAATTCAACAAACCGCTGCCGGATCTTTCTGCCGACGATTTGAAGAAAATCCTTTCGCCGTATCTCGACTTCAATAAGCAACGCTCAGCGTCCGTGATGTGGATCGATACACTGCCGCCAGACATCAAGAAGGCCATTCAGGAGCGGCAAGCCGTTGTCGGCATGGACCGTGAGATGGTGGTCGCGGCAGTCGGCAAGCCCGACCACAAAGTGCGCGAGCGCGATCCGGACGGCAACGACATCGAAGACTGGATCTACGGGCAGCCGCCCTCAAAGACCGTCTTCGTCCGCTTTACCGGCGACAAAGTCACCAGCATCAAGCAATTCCCCAAATAAGTCTTTCTGCCCGACGCACATTATGCGCAGTCGCGTTTCGATCAACCCGGCCTCCCGTCGCCTCCGGAAGCCGACGCCAGCCAGTCCGAGCGTGGCGGGTTCGGGAACTGCGGAAAGGTGCCCGTAGCTACTCTCGACTGATTGACTTTAGACGCTAGCAATCGTACTACGCGCTACCCACAATGAATTTGTAAGGAATATGACTTCGGTTGTCCTATCTGTGCAAACGAGTTCCGAGCAGCCCAGGGCAGGCTTAGAATTGCGACTGAAAACGTTGTGTTTTACCTCGGGTTTCTGTTCCAACAAGCGGACATGAGAGGACACTTCGGGACATCTAAGGACGCTGAATTAGCGATTCAGCGAGGATCGCATATTTCGCCATTTCAGGCCGATGAAATGCTCGTTTTCGGGCTACTTGCGTCCGTGTGTGCTCTTATTGTCTCTCATTGTCCGACGTGGGAGTTCTCGAGTACGAAAAGACGCCCGAAAATGGAGATCCAATGAAACGTCTATTCCTATTAGTTGCATTTTTTTGCATGGGCACAGTTCCGGTCTTGGCGGACGAAGTTTACGTCGGGACAAGCAACGGAAGTTTCGTCGAATACAACACCACAACAGGCGCCGACACGTTGCTGGGAACAAATACCACGGTGCTATTCGGATTGGCCACCCAAGGGGGCGTCTTGTATGCCAACGACAACGGCAGCTCCCCGACTACCGGGTTTTATTCAGTGAACCCAAGCAATGGTGCGTTGACCTCGATTGGCGATATTGCGGGCGCCACAAGCGGTACTGGTTCCATTACTTCTCTTCCTGGCGGCGGCACCCTCTATTATTTCGACCATTCCAACAATCTTTTCACGATTAATCCCGGTACAGGTGCGGCGACTCTGATCGGGCCCTTAGGATTCACCGTGAGCGGCTCGTGGGACTTGGATTTCGCACCCAATGGCAATCTCTACGCCACGTCCAATGGTAACTTTTATGAGATCAACGAGAGTACTGGAGCGGGTACGCTGCTGGGTTCAGACGGTGCGGAACTGCAAGGGCTGGTCGCTGGGGATGGTGGGCTCTACGGTTTTTCCGGTACTAGCATGTATTCCATTAACCTGAGCAACGGCGCGCTTACCTTCATCCGAACCACTCCGGCCGGTCTCGGCAACTTCGAAACCGGCACTGAAGTGCCGAGTACAGGGGTGCCGGAGCCGGGCTCCGCGTTATCTTTCCTTTTCGGGCTGGGCGTTGTCGGCGCGTTCGCCTTGTGGTCGAGGGTCCGGACGACCAGCGTTGTTTCGGTATAACAAGACAGGGCCAGAACATTCTCGAACTGCTCAGGTGCGCCGCAGGCTTTCCACATGCGGCGCATTTGCATTTTTGGTGAGCAATGCCCGCCAGGACTCGCGGGCTTACCAAGACGTTTTGATTCGGCCGCCTTGCAAGGCTCTCCTTTCCTATTCTCTTGTCGAGTCAAGACAATTTTGATTTTACCGCCATCTAGAAGCTCTTGTTCTACCATTGCGCACTTTGGCAGATGAATGCCGTCTGGCTGGAATGAGCCGGAACAGGTGGTATAGAATGGGAGAAAGAGCGGAAATTAGAGCGTATTGTCGCGGTCCACGTTCGGAAACATATAGTGATCACGGGTTCCGCTAAGCTTCGCTAAGCTCATTCGAGCATTACCTGACCGCACGTGCCAAAGCGGAGCGCCACATTCGCCGTTAGCGCTCGGGAACATCGCGGGATATGGACACACCCAACGATCCTAATCAGCAAGATCGCCGAAAAACAGCGCGACGTCTGAACTCCTGGAAATCTATCGCTGCGTACTTTGAACGCGATGAGCGCACCGTCAAGCGCTGGGAAGCACAGCGAGGCCTTCCGGTCCACCGCATCCCAGGCGCCGGCCGCACCAGCGTATATGCTTACGAAAGTGAGTTGGCGGAGTGGCTGAGATCGGCTGAGGCGCAGTCCGCGCTTTCGGCGCCAGAGCAGGAGGCATCAACCGAAGCGGATCGTCCAGCAGTTCCGTCAGTCACGGACGCCGCCGCGAATACTTCGGCGAACATCGATAGACAGTCTCAGCGTCGCACCAAGATGATCTTGGCCTTTGCCGCTGCGGCACTGGTGTTTACCGTGTTCTCGATCTCCGCGTATCGCCGCTACGTCTCGCCACGCCCAGCGCCGGCAAGTATCCGGCCTGCGGCCGTCAAACCTTCCGCCAATCCAGAAGCGGAAGATTTTTATTTGCAAGGTCTCTACCACTGGAACCAGCGAACCCCCGAAGGTCTCAATAAAGCGGTAGATGATTTCACACAGTCGATCGTACGGGATCCGAATTACGCTCCGGCCTATGTAGGGCTGGCGAATTGTTACAACTTACTCCGGGAATATACGCTGATGCCTGCCAAGGAAGCGTATCCGCGCGCCCTGGTTGCTGCGCAACGTGCAATTGCGCTGGACGACTCTCTCGCTGAAGCGCACAACGCGCTGGCCTTCGTGGATTTCTACTGGTCGTGGGATGTGGCGGGCGCGGAGCACGAATTTCAGCGTTCCATTGCGCTCGATCCGAACTCCGTGGTGGCTCACCATTGGTACGCCACATTTCTCATGGAACTGGGGCGTTCGCAGGAGGCGCTGGCGGAAATCGAGAAGGCGCGAGGACTGGACCCACATTCTTCGGCAGTACTTGCGGACAAGGGGCTGATTCTCTTGTTGGCAAGGCAAACAAGTCAGGCCACGACGCTCCTCCGGCAGATCGAAACCGCGGAACCCGCCTTTCTCTCCCCTCACGTTTACTTGGCCATGGCGGATTTGAAAATGAAGGAGTACGAAGACTATCTTCGGGAGGCCCAGACATCGGCTGTCCTCTTGCGGGACCAGAACCGCCTAGCGATCGTCACGGCGGGCGAGAAAGGTTTCGTATCCAGCGGAGGTGAAGGCATGCTGCGCGCCATGCTGGCCGTGCAGCAGGATCTTTACGCTAAGGGCCATCTGGATGCGTACGAATTGGCTACCACATATTGCTTATTGCGCGACAAGGAGCACGCCCTGCATCTACTACAAATTTCGCTGGCCAATCGCGAGCCCGGCGACACCTCTCTGCGCGTCGATCAGCTCTTGCAATCTCTCCACAACGAGCCAGCGTTTCGTAAGATGATCGCGCAGGTTGGCCTGCCCTCACTCGATTAAGTTTCACGCGCGCCGCTTTCCCACCCCGTGCAACACTTTGATTGTCATTCCGTACGTAAGGAGAATTGATGACCCAGCTGGCGCGAAAACTTGGCCTTTGGAATTATTTTGCGCTGGGCTTTGGCACCATGATTGGCACCGGCTGGGTCGTCTTGATGGACGACTGGCTGGGGCGCGGCGGGCCGCTCGGCGCGATGCTGGGATTTGCCGTGGGCGGCACTCTGCTTTTACCCGTCGGCTATGTTTACGGAAAATGGGTTGCGCGGTTGCCGGATGCGGCGGGCGAAGCCGCGTACACCGCGCAGGTCTTTCCGCCGCTGGTGAGTTACTTCACGGGCTGGATGATGTTGCTGGCCTATTTCATCGTGTGCCCGTGGGAAGCGGTGGCGGTCGGAAAATTGGCGGCGTACGTTTTTCCGCGGCTGGACACGATGGAATTGTATCGCGTGGCGGGGCAGCCGGTGTTTTTGCCGCGGCTGGTGCTGGGACTTGCGTTGACGGTGTTGCTGGCGTATTTGAATTATCGCGGGATTCGCGGAAGTGGAATTTTTCAAGTATGGGCAACTTCCGCGGTGCTGGCGGTTTTTTTGTTGCTGGTTTTTGTGAGCGCACGATACGGAAGCGTGCAGAATTTGCAGCCAATGTTTCACGGTGCGCCGCTGGCGTCGATTTTGTTGACGCTGCAAATCGTGCCGTATTTTATGACCGGATTTGAGTCGGTGCCGAAAGTGGCGGAAGAAGCGCATCCGGGATTTGCTCCGCGGAATTTTTTCAAAGCGATTGCCATGGCGCTCCTCATTGGCGCGGGATTTTATGTACTGGCGATTGGCGCGGTAGCGTACATTGCGCCATGGCCGAGTCTGGTAGGGAAGCGGTTTGCAACGGCGATCGCTTTTGAGCAAGGGACGCACGCGGCGTGGCTGGTGAGAGTAATTTTGGCGATTTCCCTGGTGGGGTTGCTGCAAGTTTTCAATGGAAATTTTGTGGCGGCGACGCGGCTGCTGTTTGCCTTTGGACGACGCGGAACGATTCCTTCGCGATTTGGCGCGGTGCACGCAAAATTCTTGACTCCGACGGTCGGGATTTTCGTCGTGGCGGCGGCGACGGTGATTGGATTGTTGCTGGGCGATGCGCTGCTGGTGCCGGTGACGGAAGTGGGATCAATGGCGGCGGCGCTGGGATGGCTGGCGGCGTGTGCGTCGCTATTTGCGGTGGAAAAAAATGGACGACTGCGGGTAATCGCTGCGTTTGGAGCGGTGGTGTCGCTGCTGCTGGTGCTTATGAAACTGCTGCCGGCGTTTCCGGGCCATTTTTCGCTGGCGGAATGGATCGCGCTAGGAGTGTGGGTTGGTTTGGGAGTGGTGTTCCACCGCAGCCGGGCAGCTGCAGCGGGTGAGAAAGCGCCGCAGTGAACGACGGAAGAAACTGCAAGGTGATTGGTGTGGCGAACGAAAATAACACGCCTGGGTGACCGACAGCGCCCAAGTGCAGTTGATTCCGATGGCGTATGTTACCGAATCTTTCGCTAAAAGTCCTCGCACTACGGCAAGCGGAAAGAAGACGAAGTGGTCTGGACCGCTCATTTAAGTGCTGGGCTTGGCGTCAATGCAAACACAGGTACGATCAGCCGGAATTTTTCTTCGGCCTAGCCCCCGCATTAAGAAATCGGCGAATGCGAAGCGACAAGGCCATTAGTAGTTTTCTATTACAATCTCAGGCCATCCGAAGCCACTCGAGCAAACCGCTCTCCTGATCGTTGGCCGAATGTGCGAAAGATCACGTGCTACAGCGCGGAGGAGGGAATGGCAACGGAGCCTAGGGCGGCGGAGTTGGCGTCGCGGACGATGATGCGGAGTTGGGAAGATTGGGGGGAGAGGGCTAGGTGGCGGAGTAGGATCATGCCAGCGGCGGAGAGGTAGGCGAGTTGTTTTTCGTCGAAGTTGATGTCGAGGTGTTGTTTTTCGGCGGAGAGGACTGCGCCGGTGGCGGAGGTTTGCAGGAACATCATGTCCAGGGCGCCTTTGCGGCGGTCGGAGGATGGGATTAGCAGGAATTGTTTGGGATCGAGGGTAACGCGTAGCTCGAGGGTGCGGCCGGAGGGAGTCGCGGTGCCGGGGTTGTTAGTAACATTCAAGTTAGCTACCGGAGTGACTACTACTACCATGCCCAGGCTGGTGGAGTTTAGGGGGCTCGTGGCGGCTAGCTGCAGGTCGGCTTCGACGACCTCTTTGGGGGCGGTGCGTTCGGGAACGGCGTAGTAGCCTTTGCGGTAACGGAGTTGCACGCCTGAAGTTTGCACCTTAATTTTGATTTCGCGGTATTTGCCATCCCATTTGTTGTGATCGGGATAAAAGCCGATGGTGTAGGTGAAGCGGCCATCATCGAAGGCGCGTCGGATGCCGGCGTTGATGTCGTTGTTGCCGTAGAAGGCGACGCCGCCGGTGCGGTCGGCGAGGAGGCGGAACGAGTCCAGGCGATTTTGACGCGCGAAGAAGGAAGTGTTGGTGCCGCTGCCAGTGCCGGGACCGCGCATCGAAGGATCGACGCCGGCGTCGAGCTCGACGCCGTGAACGTCGATGGGGTAGATGGAGATGTTGGCGCGATTGAGTGCGAGGGAGGTGCGGAAGATGTCTTCGCTCGAGTAGGTGTTGCGCTCGATGTTACCGACGCGGCCGAGGTCGATTTGTAGGGGGAAGCCCCCGGAAATCCAGACGAGGCTTTTGCGGCCAGGGACGGATTCGACGTGATTGCAGATGGCGTTGAGGGCTTCGTTGGTAGTGTTGACGCGGTTGAAGGTGGCGGCGTCGGCGATGAAACCGTTGGCGTTGTTGAGGGAGGATTGGAAGGTGGACCAATCCGAGTCGCCGGTCATGCCGACGAGGTCGATGAAGCTGGGATTGGAGGCTTCGAAGGCCACGGTCTGGTCGGGAGTGAAGTGGTTGACGGCGTTGACGAGGGCGGCGGAATCGCTGGTGAAGTCGTGGAGGATGTAGAGTTTGGTGTTGTCGAGAGCGTAGATGGCGACGTGGTCTTGGGGAGCGAGAGTTTTGAGAAATTTGAGGATTTGCTTGCGGGCGAGGGACTGGTCGGCAAAAGCGGTGTTGAGGGCGTCGAAGAGGATGATGGTGACGGCGCCGGGGTCCTGGCCTTTGAGGTCGAAGCGATTGGTGAACGTGTTGGCGGGCAGGGGCACGGGAGGCGGAGCAGCGGAGGCAGGAGTTTCCGCCGTGAAGATGGAGATGGCTTGCGGATGGCCCTCGTCAGTAACGGAGAAGTCGTCTTTGGAAAGGCCGGCGATGGGATTGCCGTGATTGTCGAGCGCGACGACGGAGACTTGGACGAGGCGAGTGGTGGAGCGGATGGTGGTGTCGGTTTGTTGGGCGAAGACGGGTTGCAGGAGGAAAAGGGATGTGAGGATGGCGGCGGCTGGGCGCGAGAGCATGCGGGACTCCTCCGGGGCGGTAACTGCTGAACACTTTAGAAGATGTGGATGGATGTCACAAGTGAGACGGGAGGAGTTGCGAATAGGTTTCCTATGCGCGGTGTGGGCGCGACCACAACGGCAAGAAGGCCCGATATATCATGCGTCTACTGAGGTAAGACGGGGAGGATCAAGCGGGAGTTCGCGTAGATGCGCTGGGTGGCGGGGTGGAAGTCGGAGGGGGTGGCTAGCATGATGTTGGGGACGAAGGATTGGGGGTTGCGGTCGTAGAGGGGGAACCAGGTGGATTGGACTTGGACTACGATTTTGTGGCCTTTGCGGAAGGTGTGGTCCGCGGCGTGGAGGCTGAATTTGTATTCTTGGCTGGCGTTGGCGGGGATGGCGTTGGGGTGGTCGAAGCTGGTGCGGTAGCGGCCGCGAAAGATTTCTGCGTTGATGATGAGCTGGTAGCTGGGAGTGGTGTCGGCGGTGGGCGCGTTGTTGGGAGTTTGCGCGGTGGTGAAGGTGGGAGTGGCGGGGTATTCGTCGATGAGCTTGACGACCCAGTCGGAGTCGGTGCCGGAGGTGGAGGCGAAGAGGTCGGCGATGACATTGCCGGCGATGGTGACGTCGTGGTCGAGGGGGGGAGTGGACCAACTCGCGAAATCGTGGCGGCCTTCGAGAAGAGTGCGTTGGTCTTCGACCATCCAAGTGTACCAGTGGGAGCCTTCGGAGTAGGTGGCTTCGATGGGACGGTGGCGGTAGGGGATGGGGTTGCCGGGGTCGGAGATGTACTCGGTGAAATTTTTGGCGGGGGAAGAGGCGGCAGCGATTTCGCTGGCGGTCATCGGACGCAGCGTGGATTTGGCGGGATCGCTCATGCCGAGCGCGCCATTGGGTAAGAGAAACAGATCGCGCGACTGACTTTCGGCCGGAGGCCATTGCCCGTATTGCTTCCACTTGTCGGAGCCGGATTCGAAGGTGGCGGTGTTTTGCAATGCGAAGCTTCCCTGATCGTGTAAGTAATGATTGAAGAACGGGGCTTCGAAGCGGGCGCGAAATTCGTCGGTAGTGGTTTCAGCGAAGTAAATTTCGCCTAGATGATTCGTGGTGCTGCCCCATTGGCCGTGATTCCACGGGCCGATTATTAGGAAATTTTCTTTCGAGGAATCGTGCGGCTCGAGCGCGGCGTAGGCTGCTTGTGGGCCGTACATGTCTTCCTGATCCCAGAAGCCGCCGACCAAGAGGGTGGGGACGGCGACGTTGTTGAGGTGCCACTCGACGCCGCGGGAGCGCCAGAAGTCGTCGTAGGCTGGATGCTTGAGGAAGGCGGCGCCGGTGGGGAGTTTATCCACGCCGCCCTTCTTGGCAGCGGCGGCGAAGGAGCCGGCTTTCAGGAAATAATCGTAGGCGTCTTCGTCGAGCTTGCCGAAAGCGTTTTCCTTGGAGCTTTCCATGCCCATGGTGTAGTCGTAGCCGTAAGTTTGGCGAAAGGCGCCGTTGTGGAAGAAATCGTCGCCCATCCAAACGTCGATCATGGGAGCTTGTGGAGAGATGGCTTTTACAGCGGGATGGGGGTCGATGCCGGCGGCTTGCGCGAGGAAGCCGGGATAGGAGACACCGAAGACGCCGACGCGGCCGTTATTGCTGGGGATATTTTTGAGGAGCCAGGCGATGGTGTCGTAAGTGTCGGTGCTTTCGTCGATGAATTTGGGATTGGAATGGTCGACTTCGGCGCGGGACATGACGAAGGTGCCTTCAGACTTGTAGCGGCCGCGAATGTCTTCAAAGACGAAGATGTAGCGGTCGTGGACGAGTTCGGGGTAGCCGCCGTTGAGGCGGTCGGAGGTGTACTCGTCGACGCCGTAGGGAGTGCGCTCCATAAGGATGGGCAGAGGCGCGGCGGCGTCTTTGGGAGTGAGGATGACGGCGTGAAGTTTGACGCCGTCGCGGACCGGGATCATAGCTTCCTGGCGGGAAAATTCGGGTTTATCGAAATGGAGAGGCTGGTCGCTGACTTTTTTTGCGCGGCGCGTGGATTTATCTCCGGCAATGCGCAGGAGGCCCGAGACTTTACCATCATCGGTGCGAAGGAATTTGAAGATGGCGACGGTCGGATTATTTACGGGCAGGAAAACATCTGGGGACTGTTGGGGCGCGAGTTCCTGATGAGGGGAACGGGCCGATTCAACGAAGAGATGGGAGCCTTCGAGGGAAATGGAGAGAATGGTGCCGGGGCTGTCATCGTATTGGTATTGGCCGACGTAAAGGGCTAGTTGAGTGGCGGATAGTTGGGTTGGGGCTGAGGATTCCTGGGCGGGGGAAGCGCTATCGAGGGACAGTGTGAGCGTTAAAAGCAGCAGCGAGCGAAGTAGCGTGCTATTGGACTTTAGGGTCATGAAAGAGTTTTATCACGGGAAGCATAAATTGTACGTTTGGGCTTTAAGGGCGCAGCATGCTGCGCCCCACAACGTTGAAACCTAGGCGATGGTGACGTCGGGGCTTAGGTAGACGTCTTGGATGGCGTTTAGGAGTTTTACACCTTCGGCCATGGGGCGCTGGAAGGCTTTGCGGCCGGAGATTAGGCCGGTGCCGCCAGCTCGTTTGTTGATGACCGCGGTGGTCACGGCTTCTTCGAAGTCGTTGGCGCCGCTGGCTCCGCCGCTGTTGATGAGGCCGCTGCGGCCAGCGAAGCAGTTGATCACCTGGTAGCGCGTAAGGTCGATGGGGTGGTCGCTGGCGAGATCCGTGTAGATGCGCTTGTCGAATTTGCCGTAGCTGCTGTCGCCCATGTTGAGGGCCGCGTAGCCACCATTATTTTCGGGAAGCTTCTGTTTGATGATGTCGGCTTCGATGGTCACGCCAAGGTGATTGGCTTGGCCGGTGAGGTCGGCGGAGAGGTGATAGTCCTTGTCCTTTTTGAAGGCGTTGTTGCGGAGGTAGCACCAGAGCACGGTGGCCATGCCGAGGTCGTGAGCTTTTTTGAACGCCAAGCTGATTTCGTGGATTTGGCGATCACTATTGTCACTGCCGAAATAAATTGTGGCGCCAACAGCCGCAGCGCCCATGTCCCAGGCCATTTCGACGTTGCCGAAAAGAATTTCGTCAAACTTATTGGGGAAGGTCAGCAGCTCATTGTGATTGAGTTTCACGATGAAGGGAATTTTGTGAGCGTATTTGCGCGCGACGGAGCCGAGGACGCCAAAGGTGGAGGCGACTGCGTTGCAATCGCCTTCGATGGCCAGCTTGACGATATTTTCGCCGTCAAAATAGATGGGATTTTTCGCGAAGCTGGCGCCCGCGGAATGCTCGATGCCCTGATCGACAGGGAGGATCGAGAGATAACCAGTGCCGCGCAGACGCCCGTGCCGGAAGATGCGGTTGAGATTGGTGATGACGCGGGAATTGCGGTCAGAGTGTAGCCAGACGCGGTCAATGAAATCAGGACCGGGAAGATGCAGATGATCCTTGGAGATTTTGGGGTTGCTGAACCCGAGCAAAGCATCGGCCTTGGCGCCGAGATAACCTTGAATGGTGTTTGGTGCGGTGGTGGTAGCCATATGGTTTCTCCTCTTCGGTTACTTCTAGTTTAATTCGTTTGGCAAATTATTTCGCGGTGTCTTTGCAAGCATGCCCGCTGCGGCGGTGTCGAGCAGCCACAGCAATTTTCCGTTGCTTGGGTGAATGAGTTGTGACGGCAACTGTTCCGGTTCGTACGGACCTTCGAGGACGGCCTTTAGCGCGGGAGCCTTTGCGGCACCGGCGACCATGAAAACGACGAGCGCGGAGCTGTTGGCAACGGGCGCGGTGCAGGTAACGCGTTCGGTGTAAAGCTTTCCGATCCAGTTGCGCATTACCAATCGGCCGTTATCATGAAGTGCTTTGGTGCCGGGGAAAAGGGAAAGGGTGTGACCTTCGTCGCCCATGCCGAGAAACATCAAGTCGAAGCGCGGGAGTTGGCCGGCAGTGAGATTGAACTGTTTGCGAAGCAATCCTTCGTACTCTTGAGCCGCCTTTTCGCTGTCGGGATACTCGCCCATGATGCGATGCACTTGCTCGGCTTTTAGCGGAACTTTAGCGAGCAGCGTTTCGTTGGTCATGCGGTAGTTGCTATCGGGATCGTTGGGCCCGACATGGCGTTCATCGCCAAAGAAAACCTTGAGTTTATCCCAGGGGACTTGCGAGCGGAGAGGTTCTGCGGCGAGAAGAATGTTGAGGGCTTTGGGAGTAGAGCCGCCGGAGAGAGCTACGTTGAATACACCGTGATTGGCGACCGCGGATTTCGCGGTTTCAACAAATATTTCCGAGGCCCGCTTGGCGATGGCTGCGCCGTCCGAGAAAACTTCAATTTCGCGATTGGATGCAGTGGGCATTTTTCGTTAGAAGACCCCTGTTTTGGCCAGAGCCGTCGTGCGGGCGCGCTGTTCCAATTCATCGAGGTCGGTGCGGTGCCAAGAGCGGCCATCGCGTTCGAGCAGTTCTTGCGCTTCGGCGGGGCCCCAAGAGCCGGCGGCGTAATTGGGGAAGCCGCGGGCGGGCAGAGCGTGCCAGACGTCGAGGACGGGCTGGATGACGCTCCAACCGGCTTCGACCATGTCCGAACGCTGGAACAGTGTGGGGTCGCCGGCCATGCAATCGCGAAGTAACCGTTCGTAACCCGTATTGTGCTCGGCGCCGAAATAGGTTTTGTAGTCGAAGTCCATATTGACGAGGCCGAGCTTCATGACCGCACCGGGAACTTTGGCGCCGAGGCTGAGAGAGATGCCTTCGTCCGGCTGAATGTGAATGACCAGCCGATTGGTTTCCAGATTTTTTACCGTGGTATTGCGGAAAAGCACGAACGGGGTGCGGCGAAACTGAATGACGATTTCCGTGGTCCGTTGCGCGAGAGCTTTACCCGTACGGAGATAGAAGGGAACGCCAGCCCAGCGCCAATTGTCGATCTGCAGTTTAAGGGCGACAAACGTTTCGGTGTTGGATTCCGGCGAGACATCTGGTTCGCTGCGGTAGCCGGCTTCGCGTTGGCCATCGACAATGCCAGGGCCATACTGGCCGCGGACCATACAAGTCAAAACTTCCTCGGCTTCCAGCGGCTGAATGGCGTGCAGGACTTCGGCTTGCTTGTTGCGCACTTCGTCGGCGTCGAAGGAGATGGGCGGTTCCATTGCGGTCATGGTGAGGAGTTGAAACAAATGGTTGGGAACCATGTCGCGGAGTGCGCCAGCGGTTTCGTAAAAACCGCCGCGATGTTCAACGCCGACGGTTTCCGCGGCGGTGATTTGCACGTGATCGACGTAGTGGCGATTCCAGAGCGGCTCGATGATGTTATTCGAAAAACGAAAGACCATCACGTTCTGCACAGTCTCTTTGCCAAGGTAGTGGTCGATACGGTAGATCTGTTTTTCCGTTAGGACTTGATTCAGATCTTTATTGAGCTGAACAGCGGAAGCGAGGTCGTGCCCGAAAGGCTTTTCGACGATCACGCGGGCCCAATGCGTGTTGTCTTCTTTGACGAGATCGGCTTGACCAAGCATTTTGGTGATGGGAGAAAAAAAACGCGGAGCTACGGCTAGATAAAAAAGTTTATTGCCCTGGCAGTCGTGCTCCTTGTCGGCAGCGGTGATTTGCTGCTGCAGCCGTTTATAGGCTTCGGCATCGCCAAAATCGCCCTTGACGTAGTAGATGCGCTCCAGAAACCAGGACCAGAGCTGCGGATCGACGGGCAACGGAGCGTATTTAGGAATTTCTTCCGAGAGTTTCTGGCGAAAGGAATCGGTGGTGAAATCGTTGGCGGCGAAACCCACAATGGCGAACTGCTTGGGGAGAACATCGTCAGCGGCGAGGTTGCAAAGCGCCGGGATGAGCTTGCGCTTGGTGAGATCGCCGCTGGCGCCGAAAATGACCATTACGCAGGGAGAGGCGGCGGTGGCTTCCGGATGATGGTTCATGGGATCGGTGTCCTATCTTTGGTCCTCGCGGGGCAGAGAGTCGTCGCGCCGCTATTTTTTCTCGAGGTGCCCGCCGAACTGAAAACGCATGGCGGACAAAACTTTGGAGGCGAAGTCTGCTTCCCCGCGGGAAGTGAAGCGCTGGTAAAGCGATTCCGTGAGGACCGGAGCCGGCGCGCCAGATTCGATCGCGGCGAGGATGGTCCAGCGACCTTCGCCGGAATCGGAAACTTTGCCGGAGAACTTTTCGAGTTTCGGCGAATCGAGTAGCGAGATGGCGGTGAGGTCGAGTAGCCAGCTGGCAACCACGCTGCCGCGCCGCCAGACCTCGGTGATGTCGGCAAGATTGAAATCGTATTGATAGTGTTCGGGGCAGCGAAGTGGGGTAGTTTCCGCATCACCTTCGCCTTGATGTTCTTTGCCGGCGTTGGCGTGCTTCAAAATATTCAAGCCTTCAGCATATGCCGCCATCAATCCGTATTCGATGCCATTGTGCACCATTTTTACGAAATGGCCCGCGCCCGATGGACCGCAGTGTAGGTAGCCTTCTTCCGAGGTGCCGCCGGCCTTCTCGCGGCCAGGCGTGCGGTCAACATTTCCGCGTCCGGGAGCAAGTGTTTTGAAAATGGGATCGAGATGCTTGACGATGTCGTTTTCGCCGCCAATCATCTGGCAATAGCCGCGTTCGAGGCCCCAGACGCCGCCGCTGGTGCCGACATCCACATAGTGAATGCCTTTTCCGCTAAGTTCCTTGGCGCGACGAATGTCGTCAATGTAATACGAATTGCCGCCATCGATGACGATGTCGCCGATGGCGAGTTTTCCGACGATGGCGTGGAGCGTGGCGTCAACCACGGAAGCCGGGACCATGAGCCAGATAGCGCGCGGCTTACTGAGTTTGCTGACGAATTCATCCAGGGAGTTGGATCCCGTCGAGCCTTCATCAGTCAGTTGTTTGACGGTCGCTGGAGTGCGATCGTAGACGACCGTGTCGTGGCCATGTTTTTGCAGACGGCGCACCATGTTGGCGCCCATTCTTCCGAGACCGATCATTCCGAGTTGCATGGCTGGTGGCTCCTCCAAAATTTTGTTAAGAGACTATCTCACAGGAATCAGGGCGCGTGTCAAAAGCATGGCGACGTTGCAAAAAAAGCAGATCCCTCGCTGCACGCGAGATGACCGTTTTGGCAGTGAGCTGCGAGTTGGTCAGATGTCAGCATCGCTGTTTCGTTCATGTGATTAAAGACGCGGCTCAGGCGATAGCTTCTTTCACGGCGGCGGATAATTTCGTCAGTCCAGCGTGGACATCGGGACCGAGGTGGACACGAAGTGCGCGGCGGCCGCGTTCCGCGAGGACTGCGAAATCGCCGCGGGCCTGCGCGGCTTGCACCACGCCAAAAGTGTATTTCTGGTCCGGCACCGGGATGTCGTCGGCGTGGTCGTGCGTGATTTGCAGAAAAACGCCGCTGTTGGGGCCGCCCTTGTACGCTTGCCCGGTGGAGTGCAGGAAGCGCGGGCCGAAGCCGAGTACCGTCGCGACTTTCTTTTTGTCGCGTACGCCCATGCGCAGGCTTTGCAGAGTTTTTTCGTTTTGCTCGTTCATCGGGACGTAGCCAAGCACGCCGAAATAATCGCTCGCATGGACGCGGTCGAGATGTTTTTTCAGAACGTCCACGAGGCTGACGCCTTTTAGCGCCGCGGCGTTTTTGTCGTCAGCATAGAGTTTCAGGCCATCGGCTTCGAAGAAGGGCGTTTCCGGCGGGAGGTGGCCTTTTTCTTCGTACTCGCTGGTAAGTTTTTTAGTCGCGATTTTGCTGGCTTCCACGTCCGGTTGATTGAATGCGTTGATGCCGATGATAGCGCCCGCGACGGCGGTGGCGATTTCCCAGCGGAAAAATTCCTGGCCGAGATTGTAAATATCCGGCAGGCCGATGCGCACCACGGGCTGGCCGGATTTTTCCAGGGCGTCGATGGCGGCGTCTTGCGCGGCGTCGGGAGCGTGGTCGAGGCGAAGGTACGCGATGACGCGATCCTGGCCGTAAACATCAGGCTTGCCGAGATCTTCGCGGTCGACAGGGATGATGCCTTTGCCGATTTTTCCGGTGGATTCCGCGAGAAGTTGTTCGAGCCAAGCGCCGAGATCGAAAATGCCGGGGGAAGCAACGATGGTGACTTTGTCGCGGCCTTGATTGGCGGCCGCGCCGAGGATAGCGCCGAGGATTACGCCGGGATTATCTCCAGCGGAGACGGTTGCTCCACAGGCTTTGACCATTTCTTCCGTGGTGTTCAGAAATTTTACGACATTGACGCCCATCACCGCGGCGGGCACCATGCCGAAATTGGAAAGCGCGGAATAACGTCCGCCGATGCTTGGCAAGCCCATGAAAATCTTGCGGAATTTATCGGCTTCGGCGACTTGCTGCATTTTCGACCCAGGATCGGTGACCGCGATGAAACGGTTGCCGACTTCCGCTGGGCCGACTTTGTTTTTGACCTGCTGGAAAAAATATTGTTTGAAGATATTTGGTTCTAGAGTACCGCCGGATTTGCTGGAGACGATGCACACGGTGCTGTTGAGATCGAGCTTGGATTCCAGCGCTTTGATTTGCGCCGGGTCCGTAGAATCGAGCACGTGCATTTCCGGGTGGCCGGGAATTTTGCCAAAGGTCATGCGCATCACTTCCGGGCACAGGCTGCTGCCGCCCATTCCGAGCAGCACGGCGTGTTTGTAGCCAGACTTGGCGATATCTGTGGCGATATTTTTCAGCGCTTCAATCTTCGCGAGTTGCTTTTCGGTCACGGTGAGCCAGCCGAGCCACTGGCCTTCGTCGGCGCCAGTCCAGACGCTGGCGTCGCCTTTCCACATGCGCGCAACCTTGCCGTTCTTTTTCCAATCGTCCAGCGCGGTGGCTACGCCGGCTGCGAGTTTTTCCGGGAGCTTGAAGGTTTGCGTGTTGAGGCTCACGCGTGCACTCCCGCGGACTTGCCGGTGGCGGCGAGGAGTTTGTCGAAAGCCTCGGCGAAAATTTTCACGCCATCGACCAGCAGCTTGTCGGTGACTTCCTTCATGGAGATGCCGGCTTTGGCGAGATTGTCCATGGTTTGTTGCGCGCCGGGCACATCTTCGGTGAGGCTGTTGCGGAGTTTGCCGTGCTCGCGGAAAGCGTCGAAGGTGGCGGGAGGAATAGTATCAACGGTGTCCGTGCCGATCAGTTCTTCGACGTATATGACATCGCGATATTTGGGATTCTTGGTGCTGGTGCTGGCCCAGAGCAGGCGCTGCGTTTGCGCTCCTTTGGAAGCTAGAGCTTGCCAGCGCGGCCCGGAGAAAAGCTGCTGATACTTTTTGTAGGTGAGCTTGGCGTTGGCGATGGCGATTTTCCCGTGCAGGCTGGAGAGCAACGCGCGCTTGGACTCATCTTTTTCAGTTTTGAGTTTTTCGTCGATGATGCCATCGATCAGAGTATCGATGCGGCTGACAAAGAAGCTGGCCACGCTGGCGATGTGGCTGAGATCTTGGCCCTTCTTGGCGCGAGCTTCGAGTGCGGAGATGAAGGCTTCGGCAACTTGCTCGTAAGCAGATTGCGCGAACAGCAGCGTGATGTTGACGTTGACGCCTTCCTCGAGAACCTGGCGGATGACCGGGATGCACTCTTTGGTGGCTGGAATCTTGATCATCACGTTTTCGCGGCCGACTTCTTTCCACAGCCGGCGGGCTTCTTCGCGAGTACCGTTGGCGTCGAGCGCCAGCGCGGGAGAGACTTCTAGACTGACGTAGCCGTCGCGGCGATTCGATTCCGTATAGACCGGCTTGAAAATGTCGCAGGCGGCTTGCACGTCACGGATGGCGATTTTTTCGTAGATACCTTTGGCGTCGAGCTTCTTGGCTTCTGGCGAGGACAGAATGTCGGCGTAGTCCTGGCTGGTGGCGATGGCTTTTTCAAAGATGGCGGGATTGGAAGTCATGCCGCGCAGGCCATCATCGTGAATGTATTTCTGCAAGTCGCCGTTGAGGAGCAGATCGCGGCGGATGTAGTCCATCCATGCGGACTGGCCGTAAGCGAGCAGGCCCTTCAGGGGATTGGCGCCTTGCGCGGAACCGAGATTTGAAACCGTGGTGGTCGTAGTCATAATTGGGTCTCCTTGCGAACTAAGTCATATTGTACGCCCGGCTGGGAGGAGCACGGGCAGGGCCGAAAATCGAGATCGCTGGACACCGACAGTATAGATGCGCGCCGGTAATCGCCGGTGCGAAGTTATTTTTTCACAGCCTCCAAAAACATTCTAGATTCGAGCGCCAGCACTTTATTGAGACGGCGCACGTGGCGCGTTTCATTCGTAAAGTTTGCGCCCAAATAAGATTTAACGAGATCGACGGCCAGATTCGAGCCCACGATGCGCGCTCCGATCACTAGGACGTTCATGTTGTCGTGCTCCACTCCTTGATGCGCGGAACAGCTGTCATGGCAAGCGGCGGCACGAATGCCGGGAATTTTGTTCGCGGCGATGACCATGCCAACGCCGCTTCCGTCGATCAGCACGCCGCGCTCGGACTTGCCATCGGCCACGGCCCGGGCCACCAGTTCCGCGATGTCCGGATAATCGCACGGATTTTCGTTGAACGCGCCGACATCCAAGAGTTCGTGACCCAGGCCGCGAATCGCGTCACCAACGGCGCTTTTGAGAGCGAAGCCGGCGTGATCCGAGCCGATGACGATCTTCATCAGCGCCCTTCTTTTCCGCCATTCGTTCTGCCGGCGATCACGTCTTTGGCGGCCGCAACGATGGCGTCAGGCTCAAAGCCGAACTTCTTTTGCAGTTCCTTCAGCGGAGCCGAAGCGCCGAAGGTATGCATGCCGATAATGCGGCCGCCGGGACCGACGTATTTGTCCCAGCCTAGCGTGCCGGCTTGTTCGACCGAGACGCGCGCCGTGATGGCCGGCGGCAAAACGCTTTCGCGATATTCCTTGGGTTGATGCTCGAAAATTTCCCAAGAAGGCATGCTAACCAGGCGAGCCTTGACGCCGTCGGCGACTAATTTTTCATAGGCTTTCAGGGCCATGTCGACTTCGCTGCCGGTGGCCATGAGGATCACGTCTGGTTTTTTATCCGCAGCGTCAGCGAGGATGTATGCGCCTTTGGCGAGGCCACTGGCGGGCGCATATTTGGTGCGGTCAATCGTGGGTAGCGCCTGGCGGCTGAGCACCAGCGCGACCGGCTCGTGGTGCAGTTGCATAGTGTACTTATAAGCTTCGACGACTTCGTTGGCATCCGCAGGACGCAGCACGATCAATCCGGGAACGGCGCGCAGTGCAACGAGATGCTCGATAGGCTGGTGCGTGGGACCATCTTCGCCGACACCGATGGAATCGTGCGTGAACACATAAATAACGGGAACTTCCATGATGGCGCTGATGCGGATGGCGGGCTTGCAATAATCGCTAAAAATAAAAAAAGTGGAAGCGAATGGGCGCAACTTGGAAAGCGCCATGCCGTTGGCAATGGCGCACATGGCGTGTTCGCGAATGCCGAAATGCATGTTGCGGCCGCCGCGCGTCTCGGCCTGAAAATCGCCCACGCCGTCGAAAGTCAGGCGCGTTTTTGTCGAAGGATAAAGATCGGCGGAGCCACCCATCAGCCAGGGCACATTCTTGGCGAGAGCGTTCAAAACTTTTCCGCCGGAATCGCGGCTGGCAACGCCTTTGGCGTCCGTGGGGAACGCCGGCAGATCTCGGTCCCAGCCGTCCGGTAGCTCGCGCTTTTGCATGTGCGCCATCTCGTCGTAGAGCGACGGGAATTTCGCTTTGTAATCGCCGATGAGTTTCATCCATGCTGCGCGGGCATCGCCGCCATGCTTGCCGATGCCTTTCTTGAATTGATCGTAGACGCCATCGGGCACCAGGAATTTCGCATCCTCCGGCCAGCCATAGGCTTTCTTGGTGAGTCTGATTTCATCTTCGCCCAGCGCTTCGCCGTGCGCTTCCCGGGTGTCTTGTTTATGGGGAGCGCCGTAGCCGATGTGGGAATCCAGAGTGACGAACGTGGGGCGGTCGGTGGTTTGATTGAATTGGTGCAAAACTTTTTCGATGGCGGTCAGGTCGTTGGCGTCGCTGATGTGCGCGGTGTTCCAGCCGTAGCCTTTGAAACGCGCGGCAACATCTTCGGTGAAAGCGAGCTTGGTATCGCCTTCGATGGTGATGTGATTGTTGTCGTAGATCCAGCAGAGATTGGAAAGTTTGTGATGCGCGGCAAGGGAAGCGGCTTCGCCGGAGATGCCTTCCATCATGTCGCCATCGCCGCAAAGCACGTAAACATTGAAGTCGAACACTTCAAAGTCCGGCTTATTGAAATGCGCGCCCAGCCACCAACGGGCCATAGCCATGCCCACGCTGGTTGCCACGCCTTGTCCGAGCGGCCCGGTGGTCGTTTCCACGCCAGAGGTCCAGCGATATTCCGGATGGCCGGGACATTTGCTGTCGAGTTGCCGGAATTTCTTAATGTCGTCGAGGGTCACGGAGACCTCGCCAAGCGTTTCGTACTGTGGATTGACGGTTTTCACCTGCGCAAGATGCAGCAATGAATACAGCAGCATCGATGCGTGCCCGTTCGAGAGCACGAAGCGGTCGCGATTGGGCCAGATGGGGTCGTTGGGATCGTAGCGAAGAAATTTTTGCCAGATGGCGTACGCCACGGGCGCCAGCGCCATGGGAGTTCCCGGATGGCCGGAATTGGCCGCCTGCACCGCATCCATGGACAACGTGCGGATGGTGTTGATGCTCAGGAGGTCTAGATTCTGCTCTGCTTTCGGCTGGCTCACGTTCACTCCTGTGGCGGGCGACAGCGATGCCCGCAGGGTCTGGTCAGGTTTTAGATGCGCCGCAAGACTACACGGCCGAAAGGGATTTTACGCCAAATCAGGATTGCATGCCGAACTGGTCGCATTTTCGCGTGGCCAGCGGGAGATTCTCGAGAGGTATAGCACAGGAATGAGGAAAAGAGTATGACAAGGTTGTTGCGGGAAGGTTGCGGGCAAAGCTTGGTCACTCCCTGGGAGTTGTAGCGTTTACCTGACGCCGCGCTTCTGTGATCTCGTTTCGCGGGCCTTTATTCTAATAAGCCTTTAATACGGGTTCCGATCATGTCCTGTGCGCTCTTTTCAGAAATGAAATTGTTCAACATGCCCAGATCGGCGTCCACGGTCAGGTCGTGATCAGTCACCTCGACCGTTCCTTTGATCGGCGTGCTCAGCATGCCCATCTTGGCGGTCAGCGCGAAGTTCAGGGTCGAGCCCTGCCACTCTTTCTGTTGCACCGCCACCTTGACCGGCAGGCCCGCCGAGAACAACTCGTCGAACGAGCGATTGATGGAGTCCACTACTTCCTGTTGAGTGCGATTGTGCGAAACCGTGATGCGCATTTGATTCCTAAATTGGTGACGGCCAGCGCCAAGCTCCTTGGATTTCTGTAAGAAGATAAACTGGTGCGGCTGGCCGGACTCGAACCGGCAACGGGGAAAACCCCAGCGGATTTTAAGCCCGCCGCGTATGCCAATTTCGCCACAGCCGCACCGAACGGCCACGCGGCTTGAAAAGCATAACATGGGTCGCAAGGTTGCTGAATCTAAATGCCTTCCGCGATTGGCAAAATCTTATTCCGTACGCAGGGCGACGAAAGGGTCAATGCGCGAAGCGCGGCGGGCTGGAAGGTAGCCTCCCATGGCTGCGACCACGGAAAGAATCGCCAACATGGCAGCGAAAGTGCCGGGGTCGGCGGAACCCACGCCAAATAGCAGGCTGCGCAGCGCTCCGGCAAAAAACAATGACGCCACGATTCCGATGCCCATGCCGATGGCTCCAAGCCGCAATGTCTGCAGGAGCACACTAGATTGCACCCCGCTAGCGGTTGCGCCGAGCGCCATGCGAATGCCGATCTCCTGCGTGCGCAAACTGACCGAGTAAGAAATCACCGCATAAATTCCGAGCGCAGCAAGGATCAGCGCGAAGACCGCAAATCCTCCGAGCAGCATTACGACGAACCGTCGCGGCGAGACGGCTTTATCGACCAGCGCCTGCAGTGGGCGCAAATTTGCCGCGGGGAGGTCTGGTGCTATGGGCAGAAGCGCTGCGCGGAGGCGCGGCGCGAGCTCGGCGTTCGAGAGGGAACTTCGCACCACAAGATCCACGGAAGGATAATCATTGATTTGGCGAATTGGCAGATACATTTCCGAGCCGGAGCCCTCCTCAAGAGCGAGATGCCGCACGTCGCCGACAATGCCAACTACTACCGCGTCGCTGTCAGCTAATTGTCCCAGGGCGTCCTGACCGGGCCACAGAGCGCGCGCCATCGATTCATTGACGATCATTGCTTTTTGACCAGCCAAGTCGTCGGCGGGTGTGAAGTCGCGTCCTTCGCGGATGGGAATGCCCATGGCTTTGAAATAGCCATCACTGACGATTCGCACGAAGGATTCCGGGAAGTTCTCCTTCGGATAAACACGACCTTTGGCGCCGACGCCCCAAGTGCGGTTCCGGCCGAGCGGCAGTCCGTCGGAGAGTCCGGCAGCTTCGACGCCAGGAATCTCCTTCGCGCGGCGAAGCGCTTCGTTGAAATAGGCGTTGCGTTTTTCCTGAGTGCCATAGGAACTGTCGGGATCGATGCGCAGTGCCACAGCGCGTTCGGGACGGAAGCCGAGATTCACGTCCAAAACGCGCAAAAAGCTGCGCACCAGCAATCCAGCGCCGACGACCAGTACGCAGGCGAGGGCAATCTCCGAAACGACTAGACCGTTGCGAACCCAGGTGTGGCTGCGGCCATGACTTGAACCGCGATTGGCTTCTTTGAGAGAACCTTGAAGACGCTTATCGGAAACGTGCAGAGCGGGAACCATTCCAAAGAACAGACCGGTGGCGATCGCGAACAGCATCGTGAAGATCAGGGACGTGGCGTCCACGTGCACGCTTTCAAGTAGCGGAATGGTGACGCCGCTTAGGTGCGAGAGGGCACCGGTGCCCAGAACAGCAAGGGCCAAGCCGAGCAGGGCTCCGCAGATAGAGAGGACTATGCTCTCAGTGAGCATCTGGCGAATCAGACGCATTTTCGTGGCGCCCAGCGCGGAACGGATGGCGATTTCTTTCTGCCGTGTCGCGGCGCGTGCCAGAAGCAGATTAGAAAGGTTGGCGCAAACGATGAGCATTACAACACCTACGGCGCCTCCCAGAAGAAGTAAGGCCGGGCGAACGCGGCCGCTGATGTGCTGAGAGAGCGGCGCAATAGCGGGGTCAAACTCATTGCGCTCAGGATGCTCGTGGGTCAATTGCTTGCCAAGAGTAGCGGATTCGGCTTGCGCAGCCGCCAGTGGGACTCCTGGGTTTAGCCGCGCGATTACCGCCATGGTGTTGCCCCATTTGTTGGTTTGGTCGGTAAGCGGAAACGGGGAGTAGAGATCCACCTTGGTGCCGGGAACGAAGATACTGCCAAAGTCAAAGGTTGCCGGCAGAACGCCGACAATCGTACTGAGCTGTCCGTCCAGATTGATGCTTTGGCCGACGATATGTGGATCGGAGGAGAAGCGCCGCTGCCACAAGTGGAAACCCAGCATTACCGCATGCGGTCCATGGCCGCTAGCCTCGTCAGCGGTAAATTGGCGTCCGAGCACTGGTTCGACGCCGAGCATGGAGAAGAAATTCTGCGAGACCGGGATATTGGTGAGACGCTCGGGTTCGCCACGCCCGATGAGTTTACTGTCGCCCAAGCCGTAGAACGCGAAGTACGCTCCCACTTCGGCGAAGGACTTGCTGCGTTCGCGCAGGTCGAGTACATGCCCAACTTGCGTGGTCTGGCCGGACAGATCGTTGGCGTTCACGTCCGGATGATTTTTCACCCAGACGAGGCTGGCTGGATTGCGGAAGGGCAGCGGACGGAGCAAAAGTGTATTCACGACGGTGAAGATCGTGCAGCTGGCGCCGATGCCGAGACCGACGATGAGAATGGCGAAGATGGCGAAGGCGGAATCGCGGCGCAGGGTGCGAACGGCGTAGCGTAAATCCTGCGCGAGTGTTTCGAGAAAAGGCAGGCCGCGAACTTCGCGATGGCGTTCCTTGGTGGATGCGCGCGAGCCAAGAGCGAGAAGCGCAGCACGGCGTGCTTCGTCGTGCGTCATACCGCGCCGAATGTTGTCATCGGTGAGCATGAAGACGTGCGCATCGAGTTCCCGATCGAGTTCGCTATCCAATGTCGATTTTGCAAAAATCGCGCAGAATCGCGCAAAGGCGTGCTGGAGCGGCGTCCACATCATCTATCTCCGCGGTTCGAGTTGGAGAACCCTTCCGATAATTCCAGAAACCCGCTCCCAGTTTTCGGTTTCCGCCGCGAGCTGCTTGCGGCCTACTTTCGTGATGGTGTAGAACTTGGCTTTGCGGTTGTTTTCAGAGGCTCCCCAGGCCGCGGAAATCCATCTTTTCTGCACCAGGCGAATCAGGCAGAGGTAGATGGTGCCCTGGTTTACGGCCAAGGCTTTGGCGCTAATCTGTTCGATGCGGCGGGCGATTCCGTAGCCGTGCATGGCGCCCAGGGAGTCGAGCGTCTTGAGGACCATGAGGTCTAGCGTGCCTTGCAGGATATCGGCTTTCGGCTCTGGCATGCGCACTCCTGTGGGCTACCTGCAGGAGGCTCGCACGACTCCTGTGGGATGTCAAGAGGGGATGGCGCTTGTAGGGGATGGCGCTTGTAGGCGCTTGTGCGGACTGGCAACGAGCAATCGCAGAGCAACCGAGAGAGAAAATGGCGGATGTTTATATGAGAGTCTAAGACCGATTATTCCGGACTAGTGCGCGAGGCCCGTGGAGGCGGCGATGAAGGGCTCCGCGGAGTCCTGGATGGTGAGCATGTCCGTGCGCATCTTGTCCCACTCACGCAGCACCAGGCCGTTGGCAGCGAAGTAGCGCCGGATTTTGGCGGAGTCCCACTTCAGAACGTCTTCCAGGACGGGCACGAGCACGCTCATGGCATTGTCGCTGAGGATGGTGCGCTTGGCAACGCGGGTGATGAACTGGGCTTCGCTAACCGCGATAGTGCGGCCGTCGTGCTGGTTGACGTGCATCATGACCGGAAGATCCGAGCTGCCGTCGCCCATGTAGATGATGTTGTCGTGGGTGATACCGAGGTTGGCGCGAATTTCTTCCAATACGGTGATTTTGCCCCAACCGGCGGTTGCGCGGACAATGGAGTGCACGCTGTTATCTTCATTCCAGCGAAAGCGCGTGCCGAAAATATGGTCCGGCGGAACGATGCCTTCGAGCGCAGACTGAATAATTTCCTGCGGCGACGCGGAGATCACGTTGAAATGAAACGTATACCCGTCCGTCAGATTTTCCAGCGCGCGTGCGAAAAGCGCGACGTCGTGCTTGAGGCGAATTCGCTTGCCCGTCTCGACGAGGTGCTCTTTGCGGACGTGGCGGAAGTCGGGGTCGTGCAGGATCAGGTAGCTAAGCTCCGCGCCCTGCTGGACGAGGTTGATGGCGCTCAGGCCTTTGACCTTGTCGTGAAAGCCGTTAAAACCGATCAGTTCACTGAGGACTACCCCTGAGTCATTAAAGCTCAGGGTTTGGTCGAAATCGCTGGCTAAAAGGTATTGTTTTACCATGTTCTAGTACTCCTTACAGTACCATTACCCGCCCTTGTGAGGATCCGTTGCGAGTAACCTCTGCCATCTAGGTTAACCGGGTTGCGCGGACACCGGACGTGAATAATTTTAATCGTTTTCATGCGTATATTTGGTAAAAGTTTTGTTAGCTCTCGATTAGATGCGGCGAAACGGTAAAAGACTAAAACTAAAGGGGTTGGGAGCGGCAAATCCAATGAGATGTATAAGATGGACCGCATCATTCGGGCGCGGATTGAACGAACAATAGGCGAACAGGAGAACCGGAGACGAATTTTCGAGCTGGCAAATGGCTGCGAAGGGGGTGCCACAGGTGGACTCAAGAAAATGAACCCAGACGCGTACAGATCCCGACCCTAGAGGGACAGGGTGTCGAGCTTGGGCTTTTCGTAGACGGAGTCTTCCCCGGGGTAGCGAAGCCGGCCGTTGAAATTGCCCGATTCCTTCGCGAGAGCCCAGATTAGGCTTTCGCCGGCCGGCACGATTCTTGGTTCGCTGCGGAAGATCGGGTCTTCGTAAGCCAACGAGGCGTCGATCCACTGCCAGCCAGCATGTTCGAAGGCGTTGAGGATGTCGGGGAGCACGAGGGCGTTGAGGACATTGTAATGGAGGAGCAGGGTATGGCGAACGTCGCGGCCAGTGACGTCAATGGCGAGCTGTCGATAGAAGGTGGCGCGATCGAGCAGGTGGCTGGTAAGGAAGTCGCGATAGGCGTTAAGGTCTGGGGCGGAATGTGTGGTACCGGTGTTGGCCAGGCGGTCCGTATAGCGTTGGTCAACGTACCAGTCGCTGGCGTCGATGGTGACGTGGCCGACGCGGTAGCCGCGTTCGTGAAGGAGTTTGCGGAACTGGTCACGCTTTTCCGCAGTGTCGCCTTCCTTGAGGAACGGGTAACGGAAAAAGTTAGTCCGCGTGTGATAGGGTGCGATGACTTTTTCGTTTTTGAGAAAGTCGACGGCGAAATCAGAGTAGCTGATAGCGGGGTCATTGTAGAAAAGATGCGAGTAACTGTGATTGCAAATGAGATGGCCGCCTTGATCCCACGCGGAAAGCAGCTGCGGGCCAGAAGCGTCGGCAAGGCGCACGCCGCAGACAAACAACGCAGCACGGATGTTGCGGGAAGCGATGGCTTTTAGGATGCGGGAGTTGGCGTCCGGCCAACGCATGGCGGACTGCAGCGTAAGGGTGGGATCGTCCATCGTGAGCGCGACTTGTGGAGGGGGCGTTTTGGCATTGCGGTATGACGCCGAAGCTGCAGAGGGCCTCGCGATCGACGATGCCGAGAAAAGCGGCGCAACCGACGCCACCGAAAGCGTCTGAACCGCGGACGCCAGAAATTTTCTGCGATTGAATAGGCGATGCAACGAGGGTACCTCACCGCAGACTATTAAACCAAGAGCGGGCGCGGTGCAGTAGTCCGTTGAGGGAAGAAGAAGGGGAGGTTGTGCTTTCTTCGGCAACGTCGCTGACGCGGTAAGGCTGGCCGTTGGTGGGGTGGATGTAGAGTGCGCGCATTTCGGCGGCGTTGAGAGGGCGGGCGCCCCGGCGGCCGAAGATGGCCAGCTGGTTGCCGGATTCGTCGACGGCGCGATCGCGATCTATACCTTTCGAGATGGCGAGAGCCGGGCCGTGGGTGTGCGCGGTGGCGATGAGTTTGGGAGCGGGGCGGGGACTGAAGCCGGAAAAATGAGCAGGATCGTCCCAGGGCGAAATAATTTGCCAAACGCGCAGTCCGTAGACGCCATCGGCTACGAAGGCGAAGGCGCTGCCGGCAACCATGCCGATCTTTACGTCGTAAGCATCGTTCATTTGGCCATTTCCGCCAAAGTCGAACTCCGGGAAGGGTGCTTCGGGGTTTTCGACGTTGATAACGGCTACGCCGAACTGGCCATCTGCGACGTAGGCATAGGTGCGGGCGACGTAAACGTTCCGGGCGTTTCCGGTCGAGACGCGACCTCGCTCGGTCATCTTCGGGTGAGCTAGGTCAGTGACGTCGAGAGTTTTCAGCCCGTAACGGTCGACGACAAATGCATAGCGGAATTGGATGGCAATGCCGCGGGGGTCATCGAGGTCTGGAGCGCCGATGGTGGCGGTGATTTGCGGGGACAGCGGACTATCGAGATTGACGACGACGAGAGCTTTGTCAGTGAGGATATAGGCGAAGGTGCCGGCGATGGTGATGCGGCGGGCGCCCGTGAGGGCACCGTTGGGATTAAAGGCCAGCGCGCGCTTTAGGAAATTGTTGGCGGGATTGCCATCGAGGAGCGTGCCGACGCCGGGACTTTTTGCCTTGAGATCTGGATTGCCGATAATCACCAGGCCTTCCTGGCGGTCTGCGACGTACAGAAATCCGTACATCAGATGGATGGGTTGTTCTTCATTTTCGGGCAGCTGCACGCGAAGCGGATCGACCGCGAGTGTGCTCGGGGAAGCTACGGCGACCGCGTCTTTTGTGGGGACGAAAAAGCGTTGACCGATGGGCGAGACCGGCGCGGTGGTGATTTTTTCCGAGAAATTTTTGTTGTCGATGTTGGCGATGTCGTAGACGCGGAGGCCGTTCTTGCCATCGGCGGCGTAAGCGTATTCGCCGCGAGCCTGGATGTCGAGGACGTTGCCGGCGTGTTCGGATTGGGCGTGGAGTTCGCGATTGCGGGCGACGAATTTTTTGTAATTGTCAGGATAGGCGAGGCGCTCGAGATCGCTGCCGTAGATGGCTTCGGGTTCGTCATGCTCGGCGACGGTGATGGCTTCGAAACCTTTGCTGCCGGTGGCCACGTACACGTAGCGGCCCATAAAGTTCATGAAGTTGGTGCCTTGCAACATTAACTGGGCCATCCACGCGTTGTTGTCATTTTGTTCGGAAACGTGGCAGTCGCTGCACTGCTTGGTTTCCTTGGCGCGCACGGTGTGCGGAACGAACGTGCTGTATCCCTGGCCGGAGAAGCCGGGGGAAGAGATGGTTTGTTGTTCGTAATAAAGCCAGTCACGGTTCGCGTTTTGCGAACTGACGAGGACGGCGCAACTGGAGCGGGCCGGCGCGATGCGATGGCCGGTGACCGTGCCATCCACACCAAGCATATAAATGTCGTCGCGCAGGACCTGGAAATTGTAGCTGGTGTAATTGCGCGTCATCAGGCCTTCGTTGTGCAGCATGGGTCGCTTGACGTTGGCGGTCATTTGCAGATGGCAGCCGAAGCAGGTGGGGGTCCAGGAGGTGTGGCAGGAGTAGCAGGTCATGGCGGAATTCGGATGCGCGAGATGGGTGTCGTCCTGCGGCATGCGCGAGGGAACGGAGCCGTCAGTGGCGATCATTTTGGCGCGCAGGGATTTGGCGCTGAAGTGCACGTTGCCTGGAGTGATGGTGTCGGCGGTTTGCACGACTTCCCATTCTCTGTGCTCGTCGCTCATGGAGCGCTGGATGAGCTGGTCGCCGCGCCATTCGAAACGGCGCTGTCCCCAGGGCGTGCGCAGCGTTTCAAGGTGATGGCCGCGGGGCTCGCCAGGACGTTGCGGCTCGGGAGCGGCGGGGCCGGAGGTGAGCAGCGCGGCTTTATTGCGAATGGTGCCGTGGCAATCGATGCAATCGATTTCCACGGCGGCGCGCGGTTCCCCATAAATTTTTCCGTTGCCATGATTGTCTTGCGCGAAATGGCAATCGTTGCACTGCATGCCTTTTTCGAGGTGAATGTCCATGAGGTGCACGGCTTTGCCGAAGCGATCTGGATCGTCGAATTTAATTTGCTGGCCGTCTTTATCGAGCCAGTTGCCTTTGCGATCGTGATTGAAGACGGCCCGGAAGACCCAGCCGTGGCCGTGGAAGTCGGCAAACTTGGTGGTTTTTAATTTGGCGTTAAAATCGGGGCTGCCGATTTGTTCGAGGAATTTCTCGTCGCCCCAGAGGCCGCGGACGGCGGCGGCTTCGGGATTGCGCAAATAGGATTCGTAACGCTGCTGTTCGCTGGGGTTGCGCTGCTCCGGCGGATACATTTTGTCGCCGTCGATTTCGTTGTCCCACCAGGTCAGGCCGAAATAAGTGGTAACCATATTCGTGCCGGGGTGGATGTGGCAGTTCATGCATTGGCTGGAAGGAATGGATTTTGTGAATGTGTGCTTGATGGGATGGCCCGGTTCATTTTTCGGAATGGTGGGATCGCCAGAAGCGCTAAATCCGGAATGGCCGAATTTCGCATAGCCGGCGGAATGCACTGGATCGTTATCGTTCGCGTAGATCACGTGGCATGCGGTGCAGCCGCTGCCGCGATAATCGCCGGGATGATCGTTGGTGCCGGGTAGCGACATGATGGGATCGAGCAGACGCGTTTTCTGCAGACCGAGAAATACGGGATCGGTACGCAGTTCGGTGCCGAAGCCGCGGTCGCTCAGTTGGTCGTCGGGGCGGCCCGGATCGTCTTCGCGGTTGGGATTGCCGAGTTCGGACTTTTTGCGCCCGCCGCGTTCGAATACGCGCAGCACATTGCCCGGTTGAGAAATTTCCCAGCGATAGAGGGGGTCGAGTTCTGCCAGGACGCCTTTGCTGCGGGTTTCCTCGGGTAGCGGTGGCGGATACGTTTTGATGGATTGCGGTTGGCCTTCGCGATCGTAGCTCTCGCCGAAGCGCGTGTTTTTTGTTGGATAGCCGCCATTGTTGTAGAGCGCCGCGCCCCATAGCATGCCGGAGTGAGTCATCATGCTGGTGGAAACGGCCCGGGTTTCGCTTGCGTGGCATCCGGCAGCGCCGCAGGTTTCTGGGGCTGCGCGCAGGTCGCCAGGATTCACGAATTTCACGTACGCGTACGATTCCTTCAGCCATTCGGTGTATATGCGCTCTGGGACTGCCGAGCGATCTTTGAGGTGCGCGTCGCGTGGCTGGACGTGCGCTCTTTCTTTCGCGGAATTATATTCGGAGGAATTTTGCGCGGTTCCTGAAGCGATGCTGATTGCAGGATCGCCGCCGTGGCAGTCGGTACAGCCCAGAAAAACTGTACCGGTAGGATGCATGGTGGGCTCGTCCGTGTGAATGTGGCAGGTGATGCATCCTGTGGATTTGGCGTCGGCTTGTTGCTGAGTTTGGCCGCGGAGTGGTTGCGCGGATTCTTGTGAATGGGGTACAGGATTTAAGGCGCTATGCGATTGCAGTGCGAAAGTCAGGAAGGAAAGCGAACATAGAAGCGCGAAGATAACTAAGAGGCGTGCGCGCCCTGCTTGCAGGACTGCCCGTTCTACGGAGGTCGTACTTGTCTTCTGCGTCGGCAACGTTGACTCAATTCCTTAGAACGTAAACTTTACCGAACCGAATAGCGAAAAGAGCGTACGGCTCGTGTAGATGTCTGAAAATCCTTGCCCCGGCTGAAACGCGGAAGCGCCGCCGATGAGCACAATGTTTTCGCTAAGCGGCGGGCGATATTCAACTCCCAAGCCCAAATCCTCGCCGATGGAATGTCGAATGGGGTACTGAAACAAAATATCCTGGATCGCTTCGGTATGCTGAAAACGCGAGTAATTGAAATTGGCGAAGCCCTTTAGCTTTGGGGTGATATCAAAATCGGCTCCCGCATTGGCCAGAAAAATTCCTGGATTTACAAAGTTGGCTTGACCTTCTTCTTTGCTGGAACGCAGGCTGGGGATCAAGCTCCCATCCGATTTCAGTGAAACGGCGGAGCCGGTCAGGCGAATGGCCTCGCGATTCCAGAAACTGAAAAGCCCTCCAGCAAAATTCGGCAGATCCACGATGGAATCAAATCCGCGGGCGCGCCCATCACGCGGATTCGCGTCTCCAGAACTATAAAAAGCGGAAACGCGATAGCGAATCCAATCCTGGTCGTAAGAAAGTTCCGCGGCGGCCATCTGCCCGTTGATGGTGACTTTGCGGCCGGCGATGGGATTGAACGTATCTTTCCCTGCGGCTTCGTAGAAAGCGTGCGTGATATTCAGCCGGCCGATGTGGCCGTTTCCGAGCCAGCCAAAATAGCCGACGCTTAGGCTGTGCAGAATCGCGCCAGTGCCCTGATTGATGACGTTGCCGACCGGCGCGGGGCGCACGAGAAAACCGTTGTCGTCGTAGTGCAGGCCGCCATCATCCTTATTCCACAGACCCACGAACTCCACGGTGTATCCGGGAAAGAAAAAATCCTGCAGGTACGCATTGCCGAGAGTCACCTGCTGGTCGCGCTTGTGAAAAGTATTCAGGCCGCTGTTGGTATTTTTTTCAAGGAAATTAAAATACGCGGCGTTGTACTCGATGCGGTCGGAATGCAGATCGCCAAAAATACGGAGACCGGGTTCTTCATCCACGAAAACGAAGCCGCGAAAATCGGCATTGAATTCCTGAATGCCGGCGCGTGCGGAAATGAAATCATAATTCGGTCCGAGATCGTGCAGCTTCACTTCAACAAATGCTTCCTGCAAACCCAAGTGGTAATCGAAACGATTGGTGCCCTGACGCACGTCCGGCCCCACGATGCCGAGTTCGCGAACATCCAGATCGTTCAAGCTCAATTCGGGAGTCACGCGGATACGCCAGTCGATCGGTTTGAAAGAGGCGTCGCCGTGAAAGAGATCGAACGTGAACCGAATGGTTTGATCCGTGAAAGCCTGTTCCCCGCGGCCAAAGAATGCCTGGCTGCCGGGACGCGCGGCGCTGACGTTGCTGGGCGACGGCACGTTGCGGCCATCAAAAAAAGTTTCCGAAGTGGCAGTGAGATTCAGAAAAACCTGCTGACCAAGAAGTTCCGGCCAAATCGGTTCGTCACCTTTGAAGCGGTTGCGATTGAAGGGATCGTACCAATGGGGCTTGGTGTATACATATTCGCCTTTTTGCGGATAGCGGCGGTAATCAGGTTGCTCCAGCGCCCAGCGGTCGGGCACTTCGTTGAAAACATCGGCGACCGGCGGCAGCGTATCGGGCGACAAATTTTCAATGTACCCGGGGTCTGCATCGAGGCGATGACGAAAGATGCGGTATGTCCCCATCGAAGCGGCGGGTCCAGCGGAAAGTGCCGGTCCCAGCTCCGGCTGGCGCGGCAAGCGAGAGCGCGCTTCGGCTGCCGCTATCGTCAGCATGGAAATTTCCAGGCTGACCACTTCATTCGCTTGCAGCGTTATTTCCGGCAAAACAAACGGCGCGTAATCTTGCGCTTCCACGCGCAATTCATAACGCCCCGGCGGCAGCGGAAAAATGCGAAACACGCCTTCGCCGGAACTCGTGCGGCTGTAGGATTGTCCGGTGGCCAATTCGTGCAACGTCAAACGCGCGCCCGGAACTGGAATAGTCAGGTTCGAAAAACCGGCGTCGCGAACCACTCCGTCGAGTGCGGCCGTGTTTAGCGCCTGCTGCCGGGGGATGCGCGTGGGAGGAGCGGCTTCGCGCCCCTGCTGCTGTGCGGAAATGGAGGCATCGGCGCCAAAGCACGCCGCCGCACAACACACCACAACTAGCAAGCGCCGAATTCGCCGCAGGGACAAAGGAATCATGCTCGCAACCCGAAAACCCGCCACCCGAAAAACCACCGCTCCGAACAATTGCCAACGGCCACGCAATCGCGTACTACATAACAATATTCCCGGCGCCGGGGCAACAGTTTTCCGGCGCGGGAACCGCGTTATCGGATAACCGCCCGCACCGCGCGATCCAATGAGCCTTTGCGCGAAAGCCATTGAGGCGACGCCATGCAGTGTGATACCAAGTTGAGTATCGTGTCCGCCCTCAGAAAGTCTTTCGTCCGCAGATCGTCCGCCTCGCGCGATACTCATGCGCGCCCTGCGTGGGGCCGCATGTCTCGCCTGGGGTTGCCGCTCGGAATTGCCACTTTTCTGACTGCCTTTCTAACTGGTTGCGGTGGCGGCAGCGCCAGCACCGCGCCGCCAGCAGATCCTCCGCCGGCCATCGCGCCGCCGTTAGAAGCCGGCGATGTGCAAAACGTGGTAAACGCCGCGCTAAATTCCGTAAATGTAGATATGGTCGTGGCGGTCGTGGACCGCGCCGGAATCGTGCTGGCGGTATATCGCACGCAGAACGCCCCGATCACCACGGTAGGAAATTACGGTGTGGTGCAGAATGCCAACGACGTCGCCGTATCGCTGGCGCGCACGGGCGCATTCTTCAGCAACGACCATGCGCCGCTTTCCTCCCGCACGGTTCGCTACCTCAGCGGCATTCACCTGCCTCCGGGCGTCATCAATCAACCGAACGCCGACCTCTACGGCATAGAAAATACCAATCGCGGCTGCACCCTGGTCAATACCCCGGCGTACCAAGCGCTCCTCCCGCCTGCCACAGCACTCGCTGGCGGCCCGGGTGCCGGCATCTTGACCGGTAAGGCAGACGTTTTCGATAGCGATCCAAACGCCGTAAATCCCGGCGGCGTCCCGATTTTCGATCAGCCGACCGCGTCATCGCTGCCGACCGTTCTCGGGGGCATCGGTGTGGTGACTTCCGCAAGCAATCTAAACGTCGCCGAATTCGCCGCGGTGGCGGGCTCGAGCGCGCAACGCGCTGGTTCATCAGAATCCTTAGGGTTGAAATCTCTCCCTGCGCCTGGTGCTGTTTTCATCGGCGGAATCGCCTTGCCCTTCGTGAATCAGACCACCGTCCCCGCAGGATTTTCGTCAGGCCCTGTCGCGGACGGCGGAGCGTTTTTCGTTGCGCCCACGAGCAGCACCGGACAGCCTCCCGAAGGGGATTTGATCCCGCCAACCGCGGGGCCGGTTGGCGGGCTGTCCGCTGCCGATGTTACAACCATTCTTGACAACGCGGAAGCGACGGCGATGACGACGCGCGCGGCAATTCGTTTGCCGCTGGGCTCCAAGACGAGGATGGTCATTGCCGTCGCGGACCTGGACGGAACGCTCATCGGCTTGCGCCGTATGCCTGACTCCACGGTGTTCAGCATCGACGTCGCGGCCTCCAAGGCTCGCAACATGACCTATTTCAATAGCGCCTCGCGAACCGCGGCCGACCTTCCCGGCGTCCCGATTGGCACCGCGGTTACCAACCGCACCATCAGTTTCGGCGCGATGCCACTTTATCCTCCGGGCATCGGCGGCAATGGCCCGCCGTATAATCCTGGTCCGTTTTTCAATTTATTTTTGTTGGACACCGCTCATCCCTGCACCCAGGGCATGCAGCCCGGACCGGCGAACGTGAACAAAAGCGGAATTGTTTTTTTCCCAGGCAGTGCCGGTTTGTATCGCAATGGCGTGTTGATCGGTGGGTTAGGCGTCAGCGGCGACGGCGTTGACCAGGACGATTATGTGACCAATGGCGGAACGCTGGGATTCGAAGCGCCACTGGCCATTCGCGCGGATCAAATCATCGATCAAGGTGTACGTCTCCCGTATCAGAAATTCCCGCGCGATCCGACCCATTAAGCATTCAGCTCTTGCCAAGCGCCAAAGGACGCCATGGAGCGAGTCTTCCTCCATACGATCGCTTCTCTTCATATAACCGATCATCTCGAAACTCATCAAACGGTCGCAGAGATGAGTTTCGAGACGAATACGGGCAGTTCGTATTTGCGGGCTGCTGTTGCACGTGGGTGCCCAGAAAAACAGGAGATTCCATGAAGCGCTTGCAAGGAAAAGTTGCAGTAATTACCGGAGGGAACAGCGGCATCGGATTGGCCACCGCCAAACGCTTTCAGGACGAAGGCGCTCGCGTAGCGATTAGCGGACGCAGCCAGAAAACACTCGATGAAGCTACCGCCACGCTCGGCAAGGAACTGCTCGCGGTAAAAAGCGACGTCTCTAGCCTAGCGGACATCGACAAACTTTACGCCGAAGTTGCCAAGAAGTTCGGCAAAATCGACGTGTTGTTCGTCAACGCCGGCGTGGCAAAATTCGCACCTTTTGCGGCCAGCAGTGAAGCTCTCTTTGACGAGCAGTTCGACATCAATGTCAAGGGCGCGTACTTCAGCATCCAAAAAGCGCTTCCGCATTTGAACGATGGTGCTTCCATCATTCTCAACACCAGCGTGGCTGGCCATCAGGGAGTGGCGAACACCAGCGCTTACGCCTCCACCAAGGCGGCCATGCGCTCCATCGTCCGCACGACCGCCGCGGAACTGGCGGAGCGCAACATCCGGGTGAATGCTGTCGCGCCCGGACCCATCGTCACGCCGATCTTTGGACGTACCGGACTGCCGCAGGAAGCCATTGACGGGTTCGCGAAAGAAATCATCGGGAAGGTGCCCTTGAAGCGATTCGGGCAATCGGAGGAAGTCGCCGCTGCCGTAGCGTTCCTGGCCTCGTCGGACGCTTCCTACGTCACCGGCATCGAGTTGAGTGTCGATGGTGGGTTAGGTCAAGTCTGATTTATTTCGCGCCGCCGGAAGGATCGGCGGAGTTTGCAACATTCAGATCCAGAAACCAGGCATGCGCGCTATCGCCCGGCGCGTAGCAATTTCCATCGCGCGCATACGTGCTGGCGCATCGCGCCGAATATTCCTTGCGCCGCGGCGACTGCGCAAATTGCCACACGGCGGCGTAGCGCGTTCCACTAGCCGAAGGCTGCGGGATTCTTAATGCCGTCGTGCAACCTGGCGCCGGCGGGCACGCGTCGTTGTAAACCCAATACGAAAACTCCCGCGGCGCTTCATTGGCTTGAATATCATCGGCGGTGGTAATTTTCACGCTTTTTCCTTCGTTCACCGGCATCGCGGAACAATAAACGCCGGGCCGATAGCCTGCGTTGATCAGCGTATCGGCCCAGGCGCGCAAATACGCATGATATTCCGCTGGCAAGCGCCCGCCGTCTTCAATATCGAGAAACACGATTGTTCCCGCCGAAAAGCCTTCCGTTTTCGCGTTAGCGGCAGCGTCGCGCGCGTCGGCATGGCCTTTCGCGGTTGCGTCCGCCGCGCGCTTCAATTCGCGAACTTCACGTCCGCGGTACAGCACCACGAATCCGAAACCCAACCCTCGCAGTAGGGCGCGCTTACCGGTCCAGGTATTCACGTTTTCACCCGGCGGCGGGCTAATCCAATAACTCGCGAATATAAATGTTTTGCGCAACACGGGAAGCGCCGCGTCGCCGGGGTAGATGTTGCGGTCGAATCCCAGATACGTCTCGCTCGCTGCGGGATCGGATCCAAGCTTTGCGTCGTCAGCATCTGACGTGGGTGCAGCCAAAGCTGAACAACAAAAAACACTACAAAGAGCAGGCAGAAATAAAAGCCGGACCGCTAACCGCCGGAAATTCAGCCGGCTTTTGCGAAGTGTGGGTACAACTTTCATTGGTCCATGTACTGCGCTTCGCCATTTCCGAACGACCAATTTTCCCAGGTCACTTCCACCAGGTTGATCACCAAATCCGCCGGATTCAACCCCGGTGACTTCTCGAGAATCTCCGCCGTGCGTTTGTAAAATTTGCGCTTTTGCATGGGCTTGCGGCCCGCACTCAAAGTGATTTGCACGAACACCACGCGCGAACTGCGCTTGATTCCCAGATATTGCGGATCGTAGACCAAATTTTCCGGACGGTACTCGGAAATCACTTGAAAGCGGTCGTCCGCCGGAACCGCGAGCGCTTCCACCATTGCGCGATGCACGCCGTCGCCCAGCGCCGCGCGATATTCCGGGGTGGTTCCCTTTTGCAGCGAGATTCGCACTAAGGGCATGGCATGCCTCCTCAATACTTCTGATGGATTCGATGCTGCGGCGTCCCATAGCGGTGTTACCGCACCGCGAGAACCTTCAGCCTTCGCGCAACTTGTGTCCCGCAAGATTTCCCAGGCCGTCATACGCGGCATACTTATAGAGTTCGCTCAGCGTCGGATAATTGAAGACCTGCTCGATAAACTCATCGATGGTTAGGTCATGATCCAAAACCGTCAGCCCAATATGGATTAGCTCGGTGGCGCTTTCCCCGATAATGCTCACGCCCAGAAGCTTTTTATTGGAGCGCGCAAAGATCAGTTTCAGCAAGCCAGCGGTGTCCCCGGTAATGTGCCCGCGGGCATTATTTTCATAATGCGCACGGCCTACCACGTAATCGATTTTCTTTTCCTTGCAGGATTCCTCCGTCTCGCCCGCCGCCGAAATTTCCGGAATGGTATAAATGCCCATTGGCAGCAGCGACGCCACGCGCTGCTTGTATTTGAAATTGAAAGCATGGCACACCGCCACGCGTCCTTGCTCCATGGACGTAGACGCCAGCGCGGGAA